>ENA-OQDT01000049-OQDT01000049.1-human-gut-metagenome-genome-assembly--contig:-NODE-49-length-64650-cov-14.422330_pt1 | contig 64650 bp, 50 predicted proteins | sample MGYA00242786_ERZ504617 | MGnify/ENA primary metagenome ERZ504617 (study PRJEB26092, sample SAMD00036337) | human gut metagenome | host: Homo sapiens | study: EMG produced TPA metagenomics assembly of...
CTTCATTCGATACGCCCAAATCTTTAGGAGAGGAGATGGGCACTTTGAAGGAACAGCGCGGTGGATATATTACGGTGGCAGGCGTGAAGCCTTTCCACAACGGAGACGGCGTCTGTTTTTTGGACGAGCAAGGACGTTTGCAGGGTTTCCGTATCAACCGGGTGGATGGTAACAAACTCTATCCGGCAGGGGAAGTGCCTCGCATCAAACCTCGTACACGGCTTTATCGCAATTTCGACCAGGAGTTTGAACGTATCCTTACCCGTAAATCCTCCGAACGCAAAATCGGTGTTTGTTGGGAGTTGGCAGATACTTCTTTCGGGTTTAGCCTGACGGCTGCGGACGAGAATGATAACCGCGTGACACTTTCTTTCCCTTATCCGAAAGAACCGGCACGCACGCCACAGGCGGATAATCTGCGCAGCCAACTGGCTAAGTTGGGGAATACCCCTTTCGAGGTAGCCGGGCATTTATCAGAAGAGGCGTCGGGTATCAGGCTCAATCTCTCTGAAAACTGGTTTCTTCCTGCTTCCGTGGTGGCAGACTGGCGTCGGCAGGTGATAGATAGGCTGATTGTGGCTCGGCGTGTTACTTATCGTCGTGAGTTGGCTGTCTGGAAACCGACAAGCCATGCTTTCCCTGCTACTTCACTGACCTATCTGGGCAATGTGATGAACAGTGCTGCCCGGAGTTTTTACCGTGAGCATGGACTTTCGTCTATAGCACCTGCCTACGAGGCACAAGCGGTTCCGGATGCTGTACTCATGTTCTGCAAACATTGCCTGCGTTTCAGTATGGGATGGTGTCCCACCTATCAGAAAGGACATTCTCCTTATAGGGAACCTTATTATTTGGTTGGGACGGACGGCAAGCGTTTCCGCTTGTCTTTTGATTGCAAGAATTGCCAGATGAAAGTCATTGCTCATGAAGAGCCGCTTTAATGAAGGACGAAGAATGAGGAATTACTAATAAAGACTTGAAAATGAGGAGTGAGGAACGGGCACATAATGAAAGGCTGGCAAATGACCGGTACCGGGAAGCGGGCAGGGACAAACATCCTTTGCGTTCACTGCGTTCCCTCCTATTCTGCATTCTTTATTTTTCATGCTTCATTGCTTTAGTTTCCTGCCATTATTCCCGTCCTAATCTTGAAGATGAACATCTGTCTAAGGAGACGCGTGATTCGCTGGCCTATCTTTTTGAGCGGCATTATACTTGGAATACCAATCTGGAAGTGCTGGCAGATTCTGTGAATTTGGCTTGTCTGCCCGTGAAGGACTGCTATAATATGCTTTATCGGGGAGACCGCGTGGTGGTTGCCGAGTTCGCCATCCATCCTGCCGACAGTGTGGATAGTGTATGGGTGAAGCTTGCCCATTCGCAGGAAGTGCAGGGTTGGTTGCGGGAGTCCGAAATGATGCATGCTTTTGTTCCTACAGACAGCATTTCGCAGGCCATCTACTTGTTCAGTGATACCCATGCCTCTTATTTTATCATTATTTTTGCCTTGTTTGTGGCAGTCTGGCTGTTCCGGGCTTTTCGGCGCAAACAGTTGAGGATGGTGTACTTTAATGATATAGACAGTCTCTATCCGTTGTTGCTATGTCTGCTGATGGCGTTCTGTGCCACTATTTACGAATCTATACAAGTGTTTGCGCCGGAGACGTGGCAACACTTCTATTTTAATCCTACCTTGTCGCCGTTCAAGGTACCGCTTGTGCTTTCTGCTTTTCTGATGGGTATCTGGCTGTTTATAGTGGTGTTGCTGGCGGTACTCGACGATTTGTTTCGCCAGTTAAGTCCGGCGGCGGCCGTATTCTATCTGTTGGGGCTGGCCTCCTGCTGCATCTTCTGTTATTTTTTCTTTATCCTGACTACATCTATCTACGTCGGATACTTGTTTTTGACCGCTTTTGTATGGGTATTCCTCAAAAGGCTTCGCATTTCGCTGCTGGCTTCACGCTATCGTTGCGGCAGATGCGGGCAGAAACTGAGGGAGAAGGGAGTCTGCCCGCATTGCGGAGCTATCAATGAATAAAAAAGCTTTGTAACTTTTCCATATTCAGTAGGAAAATGTAACTTTGTAGTTGAACTTTTAAAAGGAGGAATTGATTATGAGTAGTTTGGAGTTGGAAGCCGGAAAATTGGAGTTGATTCGTGAGATAGTCAATATCAATAGCAGTACTGCATTGGAGAGTCTCAGAAAATATATGAAGGAGGTTTTGAATAAGAATAGTCATTCCATTCCGACAGCGGCAGATAGCAAATTGCTGACTAAGCGTATGCTTGCAAAGTATGCCGGTAGTTGGAAGGACAATCGTGATTCTGATGAAATCAATGATGATATATATGCATCACGCCTTTCTCGAAAAGAAGAAAACTTTAGCCCCTTTGACGAATGAAACGATATTTGCTTGATACTAATATTTGTGTTCACTTCATGCGTCAGAAATTTGGAGTAGACGAACATATTGAAAAGGTGGGCTGGGAACATTGTTGCATTTCGGAGGTTACGGTAGCAGAGTTGTTGTTCGGTGCAGAGCGAAGTAATAATGTGGAGAGAAACTTGCAGCTTGTTACTGATTTCTGCCAAGATATCAAGGTAATACCTTTGTCCTCGGCTTTATGTTGTTATGCCCGGAGTAAGGCTGCCTTATATAGTCAAGGAACTCCCATTGAGGATTTGGACTTATTTATAGGATGTACAGCGGTGGCTAACCAAATGATAATGGTTACTGAAAACAAGAAATATCTGGAAAGAATACCTAATATTGAAATTGAAAACTGGGTACATAGAGGATAACTTCTCCTCTGTCAGATAGAAACATAGAAACGGTCGTTCGGGTATGCAATGTGTAAGTACCCGAACGACCGTTTCTATTTTCCTTTACTTTCGGAGGGACAAAGCTCTCCAATCAGAACCTGCACCTCAACTCTATTCCCGCCTGCACAGGCCGTCCTTTCTGCATAAATCCGTTCCCCATACTCTCAAAATAGAACGAAGCATACTCTTTGTCCAGTGCATTGCGCACCCAGAAATCAATCTGTCCATGTCCTTTCTGGAAGCTGATACGTCCGTTCAGCGTGCCGTAGAAGGCTTGGCTCACGGTATTCTTCTCGGTCCAGTAGATGCACCCGGCACCGGTGTAGTTGGCGTTCAGCTGGATGCGGTCCAGCCAGTGCCCCGGACGGATGCGGAAGATGTACTGACCGCCCACGTTCATGGTATGCTTGGGAACAAAGGGTACGTACTTGCCGTTGTAGCTGATTTCCTGAAGCTCCCCATTCACTTTCTCGTTGGTGATGTAATCCTTAAAGGTGGCATAGGTATAACCATAACTTGCATTCAGCGTGAAGTCTGTAGCAACGGCAGCCGTCAAGGCAACCTCTGCCCCCTGGCTGCGGCTTTTGCCGGCATTTGCCGTTTCGCGTCCCAGTCCGCTTGGGGCGAAGCGTGAAATCTGCTGGTCGCGGGTTTCCAGCCAGAAGATGGCGGCGTCGGCATGCAGACGTCCGTCCAGCAGATTCAAGTGTGTTCCTATTTCGTAGTTCCAGGTCTGTTCGGGCTTGTAGACGGTGGCGGATTTTGCATCCGGATTCTCTCCCGCATCGGGGAAGTATTTGCCCACCAGCTCTTTGTAGGCATCCGGCACGTTGGGCATAATCGCCTCTTTGCTTTGCCGCATCATGTCATTCTTCAAACTGGATTGCAGCAGGTCGGAGAACATCTGCACGTTGTAGCCTCCCGAACGGTAACCTTTGCTGACCGTTGCATACACATTCCCTCTGTTTCGCGCAAAGTCATACTGCAAAGCAAACTTGGGCAACAGCTGAAGATAATCCTTATCAATGTTTCCTTGGTAGCGCGACTCTACGGTCAGCGCCGTCTCCGGCATCATCTCTATTTCGCGGATGACGACGTCGCCCCGCTTCATTTCCCCCTTGATGCCCACCTTGTAGTCCAGGCTGGTGCCGGAGTTGTAATCCATCTTCATACGCTCATAATCCAGGCGTAACCCGGCAGTGAACGACACTCCTTTCAGCCCGAATAAATCTCTGAAGGTGGATTGATGAAAGAGTGCCCCATTCAGCAGCGGAGTGTTGAAACTGCCCCCGATGGGCATGGTCCGGCTGCTGATGCCCAGTGAGGGCAGGATATTCATACTAATGGATGGTCCCATCTCTACTTGTATTTGCGATGGGATGACACTGCCCAACATCTGGTTCAGCATCCCCATTCCGGCTTCCCTGAAAGTGACGGGAGCTTCCGTATTCAGCCATTGGTAGAAGCCGAAGGCGCCGGTGGTCCATTGCCAGCGGCTGCCGCTTTTACTCTTCAAGATGATTTCCTCGCTCAGTGCGTGGGAGCGTTGTTTCTGTTGCAGGGTATAGATGTCGTTGGCGGTGAAGTCTTGGTCTATGTCCATGCAGTCCTTTAGAAACTGGTAGCCGGTGACCATGCTCAACGTGAAGTGCTGTGCCTGGTATTCCAGGTTCAGACCCGTGTTCAGCAGGTTGCGGTAGTAGTTGCTACGGGCGTTATTGGAGATTTTTCCGATGTAGGGCTTCAGCGGCTCGCTCTGTGCTTCGGGGGCCAGGCTGCCTTGGTAGAAATACGGGTAGCCACCCTGGTCGCTGTATTCGTAGTTGATGTTTAGGTCCACCTTCCAGTTGTCCGAGGGGAGGTAGATGGCGCGGATGCGTCCGCCTGCCGATTGCCCCTTGTCCGCTTTCTCGTCCCTCACCGTGTTGCGGAAGAATCCTCCTTGATAATCGTAAAAACCTCCGGTGGAAAAGGCGAACCGTTCCGAAAGGCGGTGATAGTGGGTCAGCGAGGTATTATAGGCATTGTACGTACCTGCCCCCATGCGGAAGTCCGTCCCCTGGTAGGAGAAGGGCGATTTGGTGTGCACCTTAATCAATCCGCCCATGGCATTGCGCCCGTAGAGCGTGCCCTGCGGACCGCGTAGCACGTCGATGCGCTCTACGTCGGCATAGCTGAAGTCGAAGGCTGACTTGTCTATATAAGGTATATTGTCTACATAAAGTCCTACGGAGGGAGTGTTGATGCGCGAGCCGATGCCGCGGATATAGACTGCCGAAGTCAGTCGCGAGCCGTAGTCGGGGATAAACATATTGGGCACTACGGATGTCAGATTCTTGATGGAGTTCACCTGTGCGTTCTGCATGTCCTGCTGCGAAAGCAGGGTGACGGCGGCGGGCTGCTCGCGCAGTTTCCGGTTTTCTTTGGGGGCGGCAATGACGGTTATTTCCTCTACATCCACCACTTTCAAGGTGTCTGCCTCTTCGGCAAGTACGTTGCCGGTTGCCAGGAGGCAGAAGATACCGGTCAAAATTCTATATCTATTCATAAACTGGTTTTTTAGCGCCTGCAAAGTAAAGGGATTCTTGCGGAAGGGACAATCCTCATTTATTAGGATTTCGTTCCTGGAGTGCTAATCTTAAATCGTTCCATCATGCGGAAAATATCGTTCCTCCGTGGGGTAAAAATCGTTCCACCATGGTGGAACGATTTTTACCCCACGGAGGAACGATTAGATGTTAGCACATTAGCACACTAATTGGGGCGAAGTTTTTCTGAAAAGACTTCGCTTCTGATGTATCCGGTTGTAGGATTATATTCTGTCCGCTTCCACATATCCGTGCATCACGGCATAGATAGTCAGCCCGGACACGGACTTGATACCCAGCTTCTCGGTGATATTCTTGCGGTGTGAGATGACGGTGGTCAGGCTGATGTTCAGTTTGTCGGCAATCTCCTTGTTGATGAGACCTTTGGTAATCAGCACCAGCACTTCTATTTCGCGGGCGGAAAGGTCGTGCCCGGCGGCTGTATTTATTGCCATATCCGAGTGTCTGGCGGGTGCCGGCTTTCCGTGGTTTTGTCTGTATTGGTTTCCGTATTGGCGCAGCTGCAGAATGTTTTTTGCCAGATTTTGTTCGTCCTGATAGATGTTTAGCGTCGGCATGCCCGACAGTTGGGGGACGGTTTCACCATTGACCAGCACAATGGTTTTGGGCTTGCGCTCCAGAAAGAAAGCGGTATGCTCGAAGTAAATCTGTGAAGAGATGAAATAATGTACATACATGTCAGGCGTATCATCCATCAGTTCGCCAAAGGAACGGAAAGAGCGGATGATGGCTGTCGGGATGATTTCCTCCAGCAAGTTCTGCAGTCCCAGACAGGAGAGGGTGTTGGAGTCGACGATTGCTATTTCAGGAGTCATTCTCGTTTTTTTGTTTCTGCAAAAATACGGATTATTTTTTAGGGTTTGTCTGTGCGGGGCTGCAAAATGAAAAATTCTCCTATGCAGAACTATTCTCCCTCTCCTTTTGGGGAGCGGGGAGTGTCTCCTTTCGCATATTGGCTGGGGCTGACATTGAAATATTTCTTAAAGACTTCCCGGAAGTATTTCCCATCGCAGAAACCGGTTCTTTCTGCTACTTCAGTCACGGAATATTTCCCTTCTTTCAATAGCTCGGCAGCATGTTTCAAACGGATATTCCGTACGAAATCTGCCGGTGCCTGGCCGGTCAGCGCTTTCAGTTTACTGTAGAAACTGGTACGGCTCATATTCAGGAGCGAGCACAATACGTCCACTGTGAAATCGGGATTATCCATGTTCTCCTCGATATGTCTCTTTACATTCGACATGAATTTCCAGTCGAGACTGTTGGAGCAAGTGGTAGTTGTGGAGGGCTCTTCTTCTGTATTGATTTCCAAATTCGCATATCTCTTGCGCAGCAATGCGCGGTTGGCAAGCAGATTGGCAATGCTGGCTTTCAGTATGTTTATGCTGAAAGGTTTTACAATATATTCGTCCGCACCGATATGGAGTCCTTCGAGAATGTTCTTTTCATCTCCCAGTGCCGTCAGCAGTACTACCGGGATGTGGGATGTTTCAATATCGTTCTTGATGGCGATGCATAATTCGTCGCCTCGCATTTCCGGCATCATGATGTCGGAAAGAATCAGTCCCGGCCAGAATTGTTTTACAATGGTCAGCGCTTCCTTGCCGTTGTTGCATACTTGTACATTGTAAATCGGAGAGAACGACTGGAAGAGATAGTTGCGCAGCTCGTCATTGTCTTCTACAATCAAGATGCGATGCAGTTTGTCATTGTCTTCAGTCCGGAGTTCTCCGGCAAGTTTCAAAGGAACGGTGGGGACATCCGGTTCATAGAAGGTCTTCTTATCCTTAACGGACAGAGTGAAGTTCTTGAACTGTTCTTTCTCTTTGGGAAGGATGATTCTGACAGTACTGCCTTGGCATTCGGTGCTCTCAATGTATATTTTTCCATTGTGCAGGCTTACCAGCTTCCGCACCAGCATCAGACCGATACCGCTTCCCGTTATTTTGGAGTTGATGGCATTTGTTCCACGGAAGTGCATCTTGAACAGTTTTCTTTGTTCTTTGGCGGGAATTCCTATTCCATTATCTTTGACTTCTAGTCTCCAGGAGCTTTTCATGTCATAAACAGAAATGAGTATATCGCCATTTTGGGGAGTATACTTCAGAGCATTGGATATGACATTTTCCAGGATAGAGTCCATCTTCTCTTTGTCGAACCATACATTCATGTAGCTGAAATTGCTTTCGTATCTGAAAGTGATATGTTTTATGGTGGCATAGGTCTGGAAATTGTTGTATATCTCCTTGATGTAAGTATTCAATTCATATTCTGCTATGTACAGATGAGGGGAATATACTTCTGCCCGTTCAAAGTTTATCAGATTGGTAGTCATGCGCAGGAGGGAGTTGACATTTCTCAGTGCCATGTGCATATTGTTGGTCTCGGCTTCGTTCAGTGTCTTGTTTTCAAGCATTTCTTCCAGAGGTGCCTTTATCAGTGTCAATGGCGTGCGGATATCATGCGCGGTATTGACAAAGAAACGGGTTTTCTCATCGGATATCTTTTTCTGTTTTCTCAGTGCCATGACACGGAAACCGACAACGGACATCAGTACTGTCAGCAGGACATAGCAGGCTATGGCCCAAAAACTGAACCAGACGGGGCGCGCAATGCTGATGTCGATGCTTCGCTCTTCAAAATAAAGATAAGGCTCTTCCTTGGATACCGCCCGTATGTAAAGTTTGTAATCGCCCGAGGCAAGGTTGGTGAAGCGGAGATGCCCTTCTTCACCCAGGCGGTTCCAGTCATCGTAAAAGCCTTCCAGCTTCCAGTAGAAAGTGACATTGTCCGGCGCGTCATAATTGATGGATGAAATACTGAGGGAAAAAGTGTTCTGGTTATATTTCAGCTTTAACCGGTCTGTCTGGTTGATGTTTTCCTTCAAGGGGGAATTCGGACTGCCGGGAAAGACTGTCTGATAGAGTATCTGAAAATCGCTGAGTATCATAGGAGAGTAGATGTACTTGGGCAAACGGGTTCCTTCGGGAAACTCGATGGCTCCGTCTGTGCTGCCAAAGACAAAACCCTTGTTCTTGCGTAGCGTTCCGGAAGAGGCACTGAAGCAGGAGGACATCAGCCCTTGCTCTTTAGTCCAGTTGTGGAATGTCTTCTCCGTAGGGTGGAAACAGCTGATTCCGTTTTCGGTACTCATCAGGATATGCCCGTCCGACTCGGGGAGTATGGTGTAGATGTTGTTTGAAATCAAGGCACAATTGTCCTTGTGATAATGCTTGAACGTACTGTCCTTTGCGTTGTAGACAACCACTCCGGAGCCGTTTGTTCCTATATATAGAGAGAGGTCTTCCGCTTGGTAAAGTGTGTTGATGTAGGTCGTCTCTTCCTGCAAGGCGACATATTGGAATCTACCCGACTCTTTGTCCAGCAGATACAGTCCGGCACTTGTCCCAATCCACATGTGTCCGTCGTCCTTTTCTGTAATGGCGGTGACGGAATTTATTCCGGGATACAGACGGACGGAATTCAGGGACAAATCGAAGCACTTCAGATTATAGAACCCTCCGGACCAGATATATCCTTTGGAGTCTTTTACAATGTCGCGGATATACTTGTCAGGACGAATGTTGTCCGGATTGAGCAGGTAAGGGGAGAAATATTCTACCGAGAGTGTCCTTTTATTTATTTTGTATACTCCCGAAGTATATCCTCCTGCCCAAATAATGCCGGGTGATACCTCGCATAGCGTAATGAAGATGTGATTCTTGTTTTTCAGTTGATGGTCGAAGGAGCTCAGGAATGAATGCCACTGCCCGGTTTTCGATTGATAAAGGCTGATTCCGTTACTTGTTCCGAACCATAGGTCTCCGTCACTGTCTTCAATGACAGAGTGTACCTGGTCGTTGACCAGCGATTGTCTGTTTCCGATAGAATGCTTTATCCAGTTGTAGCTTTTGTACCGGTTGTCTATAATGGTAATTCCTTCCGGGTAGTTGGCTATCCATATCCGCTTTTCTTCATCAATATAAATGTCATTGATGTTATTGCTGTTCATCTCATTGTGGCTTTTGTAGCTGGAGACGATGTACGGTTCCGAGATACACGAGTTCATGTTGATTTTGTGTATACCCATACCTTCTGTCGCTATCAATAGCTCTGTCTGGTTCAGAGGCTTGATTCGGGCAATGTTTACATCGCTCAAATCCGTATTGGAGTGTATAATCCGTTGTTGCCGTATGTCGTAGGCAAAGACGCCTTTTTCAAAAGTACCGATGAAAAGTCTTTGTGATTCTTGGTGGAAATAGAGTGAACTGATTTGGGCCTGGATTTTGTCAAGAGGTTCAAGAGGGACAATCTGCAATGTCTCATTTTCGAGTTTGACATATCGCAATCCCTTGTCGGTACCCATGAAGAAGTGGTTATTGTCCACTTGTTCGATACTTGTAATGCTGCTTTTCAGTTCATTGGACATTTGATGGACCTCTCCGGTTTGTGTGTCGTAGAGAGCGATGCTGTATCTGCTGCACAGCCAAATCCTGTGATTGCAGTCCATATAGCCGTAGCTGATATTGACCGGTGTCTTGGGCAGTTTATATACTCTGTTGAACACATCGTGTTCTTGGTTGTATTGAAAAATACGACCGGCTTTACCTATGACCCATAATTTCCCTTTCTCTTCAAAATATAGCCAACCGAGATGGATGGGGAAACTTGACTCTTTGTTTTCTTCTATTAATTTATAATGCTTGATGTCTTTTCCATTGTACCGGTCTATGCCTTCGTTGGTGAGGAACCACATGTAACCTACCGAATCCTTTTGAATGTCGAAGATTCTGCGGTTGCTCAATCCGTTTTCCACCCCTATGTATTTATATGTTTGCGCCGTAGCTATGAGAGGCAAAAGGAATAGAAAGCATACAATGTTTATGATGAACCTCATAATAAATACAATATAACAACATATATGTGATAATAGTTTACAAATTAAACGAGAAAAAGTGAAAAATCAAAATTTGGATGTAAATATTATAGCTTAATCAAAGAATGCCTTTGCCGCTTCCGCACATCGTTCGCCGTCAATTCCGGCAGAAACAATGCCTCCGGCATATCCGGCGCCTTCTCCGCAAGGGAACAATCCTTTTACGCGTACATGTTGCAGTGTCTCCTTGTCTCTTGTTATGCGTACCGGCGCCGAAGTACGGGTTTCCACTCCAATCATTGTCGCCTCGTTCGTCAAGAAACCACGGCTGTATTTCCCGAATAGCTGGAAACCTTTGCTCAGGCGTTCTGCAATGAAAGAGGGCATCCAGAAGTGGAGAGGTGAGGAAACCAGTCCCGGTGCATACGAAGTTTCCGGCAGGTCGTAACTCAGTTTTTTCTTAGTGAAGTCTGCCATTCTCTGTGCCGGTGCTGTCTGCTTCATATTGCCTTGTTGCCAGCAGAGGCGCTCCAGATACTCTTGAAAATACATCATGCTTAATTGGGAATTGACGGTTGGCAATTGACAATTAGCCGCGCTGTCGTGCTGCATAGAAATTGTAAATTGTAGATTGTCAATAGTAAATTGCTCTATGTCTTCCGGGCGTAGCTCTACCACCATTCCCGAATTGCTCCAACGGGAACCGCGGTTGCTGGGACTCATCCCGTTGACTACAATCTGCTCGGGACCGCTGGCGGCGGGCACAACGAAGCCGCCGGGACACATGCAAAAGCTATATACTCCTCGTCCGTCCACTTGGTTTACAAAACTATATTCGGCGGCAGGCAGATATTTTCCCCGTCCGTTCCGGTTGTGATATTGTATTTGGTCTATCAAGGTGGCAGGGTGTTCTAGTCGTACGCCTACGGCAATGCCTTTAGCTTCAATCTCTACATTGTTGGCGGCAAGCCAGCGGTATACGTCCCGGGCAGAGTGACCGGTGGCAAGTATCACCGGGCCAAGGAAAGTCTTGCCGGTATTTGTTTCAATGCCTTTGACTTCATCCTTCTCTATGAGCAGGGCGTCCATGCGTGTTTCAAAGTGGACTTCGCCACCGCACTGGATGATAGTGTTCCGCATGTTTTCAATAACACGCGGCAGTTTGTCCGTACCTATGTGCGGATGTGCATCTACCAGTATGGAAGTGGAGGCTCCATGTTGACAGAAGACATTCAGAATCTTGTCTACATTGCCGCGCTTTTTGCTGCGTGTGTACAGCTTGCCATCCGAGTAGGCTCCGGCACCTCCCTCTCCGAAGCTGTAATTGGACTCCGGGTTAACGAGTTGCTGGCGGCTGATTTGCGCCAGGTCTTTCTTGCGTTCCCGTACGTCCTTTCCACGTTCCACAATGACGGGGCGCAGCCCCAGCTCTATCAGTCGCAGGGCGGCAAAAAGTCCTCCGGGGCCGGCACCTACCACTATCACTTGGGGCTTTCCTTCTACATTATTATATAAGGTATGTTGGTATTCATCCTCTTTTGGCATTTCGTTCAAGTAGGCACGCACGTTGAGGTTGACGTAGATGGTCCGCTGGCGGGCATCGATGCTACGCTTCAAGATACGCGCTGCGGTTATCTCCCGTGCATTCAGTCCTTTTTCGTGTATTAAGTACTCTTTCAGGCGTTGCTCGTTTGCCGCTACTTCGGGCAATACGCGTAGTTGGTATTCTTGTATCATAACGATTATCCGAATAAGGCACGGAATGCCTCTTCTACCTTCCGTACCGGTATTAATTCTATTTTTATCTTTTGGGTATTGAGTCCCTGCATATTATACTTGGGAAGTATAAAACGCTTGAAGCCAAGTTTCTCTGCTTCTCCGATGCGCTGCTCAATGCGGTTTACCGGGCGTATCTCTCCCGACAGACCTATTTCTCCTGCCATGCACACCTCTGGCTCTATGGCCGTGTCCATGTTGCTGGAGAGGATGGCGCTGATGACGGCAAGGTCTATTGCCGGGTCGTTCACTTTCAATCCACCGGCAATATTGAGAAATACATCTTTCTGTGCCAGTTTGAAGCCTACACGTTTTTCCAATACGGCCAGCAGCATATTCATGCGGCGGATGTCGAACCCTGTGGCAGAGCGTTGTGGGTTACCATATACGGCACTGCTGACCAATGCCTGCGTTTCGATGAGGAACGGTCTGATGCCTTCTATCGCGGAGGCGATGGCTATGCCGCTCATACCTTCATGGTCCTGGCTCAGCAGTAGTTCGGATGGGTTGCTCACCTGCCGTAATCCATCTTGCCGCATTTCGTAAATACCCAGTTCGGCAGTGCTTCCGAAGCGGTTCTTGATGCTACGCAGGATGCGGTACATGTAGTGCTGGTCGCCCTCGAACTGGAGTACGGTATCCACGATATGTTCCAGTACCTTGGGGCCGGCTATGCTTCCTTCCTTATTGATATGCCCGATAAGGATGACCGCCGTATGCGTTTCCTTGGCAAAGCGCAGGATGGAGGCGGAACATTCCCGTACCTGGGCGATGCTTCCCGGCGACGATTCAAGGGTTTCGGTAGAAATCGTCTGTATGGAGTCGATGATGACGATGTCCGGGCGGATGTTCTTGATATGGACGTAAATCTGTTCCAGGGAAGTTTCGCATACGATGAGGCAATCACTGGAAGCACTTGTCAAACGGTCGGCACGCAGTTTCAATTGACGGGTACTTTCTTCGCCGGAGACGTAGAGGATACGTTTCTCCGGTATACGGAGTACGGTTTGTAGCACCAGGGTGGATTTCCCGATGCCCGGTTCGCCGCCAATCAAAACAAGAGATCCTTGTACAAGACCACCACCTAGTACCCGGTTCAGTTCGGCATCATGGAGGTCGATGCGCGGTTCGTCATCGGCTACAATTTCATGGAGGGTTATGGGTTTGGCTTTGGCGGTCTCTATGCCCGATACGGGACGCTTGTTCACCACTTCTTTCCGTACCACCTCTTCCACATACGTGTTCCACATTCCGCACGACGGACACTTGCCTACCCATTTGGGAGAGTCTTGTCCGCAGTTGCTGCATACATAAACCGTCTTCTCTTTAGCCATAGTTGTGCATTCTCTTCTAAAATGATTGCCCAAAGGTACAATTTTTCGATGCAGGGCTTGCAGACTCCCATAGAGTTTTTTTTATTTTTGTGAGTAGAAAACAATAACATGTTATAAAAGCCATGATAGAAGATATTCTTGCATACAACAAGCGTTTTGTAGCCGAGAAGGGGTATGAGAAATACATCACGAATAAATACCCGGATAAGAAGATTGCCATCCTCTCTTGTATGGATACCCGTTTGACCGCTTTACTGCCGGCAGCCTTGGGCATCAAGAACGGCGATGTGAAGATGATAAAGAATGCGGGTGGAATCATTTCACATCCGTTCGGTAGTGTCATTCGTAGCCTGATGGTGGCCATTTACGAGTTGGGCGTGACGGAAGTGATGGTTATTGCCCACTCCGATTGCGGTGCGTGCCACATGAGCAGCGCCCAGATGATAGAGCATATGAAGGCCCGGGGCATCAAGCAGGAGACGATTGATATGATTCGTTTCTGCGGAGTGGATTTCGAGTCTTGGCTGTATGGATTCGAAGATACGGAGAAATCGGTAAAAGGTACGGTGGAAGCTATTATCAATCATCCGCTGATACCGAATGATATCAATGTCAGCGGTTTCATAATAGATTCTGTGACGGGAGAATTGACCCCGGTGCAGTGATAGTTGTGCTTCACACGGTAATTTCCCCTGCCAGCGGTCGTCCCATCAGTTCGCGTATTTCGGCAGGTGGATAATCGTGCCCCAGAAGGAACATCAGCTTGGTTACGGCAGATTCCGTTGTGCTGTCATATCCGCAGACAACTCCTGCCTGCATCAGTTGGTAACCGGTTTCATAGCGCTCCATTTCAACAGTGCCGGCACTGCATTGGGTGACGTTGACAATGATGATGCCTTGTTCGCAGGCATCATGCAGGCGGCGTAGAAACCATTCCTTTCGGGGAGCGTTGCCGGAACCGTAGGTTTCGAGGACTACGGCCTTCAGTCCTTTAGTGGCAAGTATGGCTGCCACGACATTTTCCTGAATACCTGGAAAAAGCTTCAGTATGGCGATGTTGGTATCAAGCAGATAATGAGGCTCCAGTTCGTGGGGAGTGCCGTGCGTATGAATTTGCACATTATTATATTTAATATGTATACCGGCGGAAGCGAGTACCGGATAATTGAAGGAACGGAAAGCATTGAAGTTCTCCGCGTTCATTTTGGTGGTACGGTTGCCGCGCATCAGGTGGTTTTCGAAGAAGATGCAGACTTCGGGTACGATGGGCTGTCCGTTGGAGTGGCGGTCGGTGGCTATTTCGATGCTGGTCAGCAGGTTTTCCTTGCCGTCTGTGCGGAGCACGCCAATGGGCAGTTGCGAGCCGGTTAGGATGACGGGCTTGTTCAGCCCTTCAAGCATGAAGCTGAGTGCAGAAGCTGTGTAGGCCATGGTGTCTGTGCCATGCAGGATGACGAAGCCTGTATATTGGTTGTAGTTGTTGCTGATGATGCGTACCAGTTTGCGCCAGGCATCGGGGTCCATGTCCGAGGAATCCATGGGTGGGTCGAATTGATAAGTGTCGATACGGAACGCAAATCTCTGAAGTTCGGGAACATGTTTCTGCAACTGCTCGAAGTTGAAGCTTTCCAGGGCGCCGGTTTCTGCATTCTCTATCATTCCGATAGTTCCACCGGTGTATATTAGCAAAACGGAAGTGTTTTCTGGGTTCATGCGCACTTTTCTTTCATGTTTTCCATGCAAATATAATGATATATATTGAGAATGATAGCAAAATGTTAGAAAAGAATAAACGGATATACAGAAAAAAGGTATGGAAAGTGTGAAAGTGTAAGCCGTAAGTTGTGCATATTTCTTGCCTTTTTAGAGGCTTTCTGTATTTTTATCGCAAAAAAGTCGCAAAAAGTGATAGATTGAATGTTTTTATTGTTACTTTTGCAACACTTATCATAAATGATAGAAACAAGAGACTATGAACAAGTACTATCAACATACAGTCACATCCATGTGGACCATGACCCTTAGGGGTTAGGGATAGTATTTTGTGTTTCTACGTGTTACACCATTTTCAAGCAGTTTTTCCATTTAATTAAAGTCAATGCAAGCCGTAGCAGCTTGTTTCCGACACATTGTATCAACCATCTCAACAATATAAAGAGAAATGAAAGTAATGAAATTCGGCGGAACGTCCGTAGGTTCCGTGAACAGTATTTTGAGCGTCAAGAGAATTGTAGAAGCAGTCGATGAACCGGTTATCGTGGTGGTGTCCGCATTGGGCGGCATCACGGACAAGTTGATAAACACCTCTAGAATGGCGGCAGCCGGTGATGCTTCTTACGAGAATGAGTTCCGGGAGATTGTCTATCGTCATGTGGAAATGATTAAGGAAGTGATTCCGGCAGGCGAGGCGCAGGTTGCCTTGCAACGCCAGATTGGTGAGTTGCTCAACGAGCTGAAGGACATCTTTCAGGGCATTTATCTGATAAAGGACCTTTCGCAGAAGACGTCCGATACGATTGTGAGCTATGGCGAACGTCTTTCATCTATCATCGTTGCCCAGTTGACGGGAGCGGAGTGGTTTGACTCACGCAAGTTTATCAAGACGGAAAAGAAGCATTCCAAGCATGTGCTGGATACGGAGCTGACAAATTCGTTGGTGCGCGAGACATTCAGTAGCCTGCCCAAACGCGTATTGGTTCCGGGTTTTATCTCCACAGACAAAATGACGGGAGAGGTAACGAACCTGGGTAGAGGTGGCTCTGACTATACGGCGGCAATCATTGCTGCTGCACTGGATGCCGACAGTCTGGAAATCTGGACGGATGTAGACGGATTCATGACAGCTGACCCGCGTGTGATTTCCAGGGCATACACTATCAATGAATTGAGCTATGTGGAAGCTACGGAGCTTTGTAACTTCGGTGCGAAAGTGGTCTATCCGCCTACAATCTATCCGGTTTGCCACAAGAATATCCCCATTCTGGTGAAGAATACCTTCAATCCGGAGGGTGTGGGAACTGTCATCAAGCGAGAGGTTTCCGACCCGCAAAGCAAGGCCATCAAGGGTATTTCATCCATCAATGATACGAGCCTAATTACAGTGCAAGGCCTTGGTATGGTAGGTGTCATCGGTGTGAACTACCGTATCTTCAAGGCGCTGGCAAAGAATGGCATCAGTGTGTTCCTTGTGTCCCAGGCTTCTTCGGAGAATTCAACGTCTATCGGTGTGCGCAATGCGGATGCTGATCTGGCTTGCGAGGTGCTGAACGAGGAGTTTGCCAAAGAAATAGAGATGGGAGAAATTTCTCCTATTCAGGCAGAAAAGAACCTGGCTACCGTGGCCATCGTAGGCGAGAACATGAAGCATACACCGGGTATTGCCGGAAAGTTGTTCGGTACGTTGGGGCGTAACGGTATCAATGTGATTGCTTGTGCGCAGGGTGCTTCGGAAACCAACATCTCGTTTGTAGTGGACAGCAAATCATTGCGCAAATCGCTGAATGTCATCCATGATTCTTTCTTCTTGTCGGAATATCAGGTACTGAATCTTTTTATCTGCGGCATAGGAACCGTAGGCGGCAGCTTGATAGAGCAAATCCACAGCCAGCGCCAGAAGCTGATGCAGGAGAACGGCCTGCAGCTGAATGTAGTGGGCATTGCCGATGCAAACAAAGCCATGTTCAGCCGCGAAGGTTTCGATTTGGGACGTTTTCGTGAAGAACTGCAGGAGAAGGGAAAGGACAGCTCTCTGGAAACGCTGCGTAATGAGATTATCGGTATGAACATCTTTAACTCTGTCTTTGTGGACTGTACGGCAAGTGCAGGCGTGGCTTCCCTTTACAAGGACTTACTGCTGCACAATGTTTCGGTAGTGGCTGCTAACAAGATTGCCGCTTCTTCCGAATACGAGAACTACCGTGAACTGAAACAGATTGCCCGCCAACGCGGTGTGAAGTACTTGTTTGAAACCAATGTAGGCGCCGGACTCCCCATCATCAATACCATTAACGACCTTATCCATAGCGGTGATAAGATATTGAAGATTGAAGCCGTGCTGAGCGGTACGTTGAACTATATCTTCAATAAAATCAGTGCCGACATTCCTTTCAGCAAGACCATTAAGATGGCGCAGGAGGAACGTTACTCCGAGCCCGATCCGCGTATCGACCTCAGCGGAAAGGATGTTATCCGCAAACTGGTGATTCTGGCACGCGAGGCCGGTTACTGTTTGGAACAGAGCGATGTTGAGAAGAACCTCTTTGTGCCCGATGACTTCTTTGAAGGCTCCCTGGATGACTTCTGGAAGAAAGTGCCGAGCCTCGATGCCGATTTCGAAGCCCGCCGCAAGGTGTTGGAAGCCGAGAACAAGCATTGGCGTTTCGTAGCCAAACTGGAAAATGGCAAAGCATCTGTCGGTTTGCAGGAAGTCGGCGCCAACCATCCGTTCTACGGGCTGGAAGGCAGCAATAACATCATCCTGCTGACCACGGCACGTTATAAGGAATATCCGATGATGATACAAGGCTACGGAGCCGGTGCGGGTGTAACGGCTGCGGGGGTATTTGCGGATATTATGAGCATTGCAAACGTTTAATCCAAATCGTAATATAGAAAGATGAAACACATCATTATATTGGGTGATGGTATGGCCGACTGGCCCGTGAAGGCTCTGGGAGGCAAAACCTTGCTGCAGGCGGCTGCAACTCCCTATATGGACAAGCTGGCACGCATGGGACGTGTGGGAAGGCTGGTGACGGTGGCCGAGGGATTTCATCCCGGCAGTGAGGTGGCGAATATGTCCGTTCTGGGCTATAACCTGCCGAAGGTGTACGAAGGCCGCGGTCCATTGGAGGCGGCGAGTATCGGTGTGGACTTGCAGCCGGGTGAGATGGCGATGCGCTGCAACATTATCTGCATCGAGGGAGACAATATCAAGAATCATTCTGCCGGGCACATTACTACAGAGGAAGCGGATGTGTTGGTAAAATACCTTCAGGAGCATTTGGGTGATGACCGCGTGCATTTCCATACGGGCGTGCAATACCGCCATCTGCTGGTAATAAAAGGAGGGGACAAGCGCATTGACTGTACGCCGCCCCACGATGTCCCTTTGAGGCCTTTCCGTCCGTTGATGGTGAAGCCGATGGAGGGTACGGAGAATATTTCGGTCCCCGAAGGCGGTGCAGAGCTTACTCCGAAGCAGACTGCCGATTTGATTAATGATTTGATTCTCCGTTCGCAAGTGTTGCTGGAAAACCATCCGGTCAACATGAAGCGGAAGGCCGAGGGTAAGGACCCTGCCAATAGCATCTGGCCGTGGAGTCCCGGTTATCGTCCGCAGATGGAGCGCCTTTCAGACAAGTTCCCGCAGGTGAAGCGTGGTGCTGTGATTTCTGCCGTGGATTTGATTAACGGCATCGGCTACTATGCCGGATTGCGGCGCATCACCGTAGAAGGTGCGACGGGGCTTTATGATACCAACTATGAGAATAAGGTGGCTGCCGCCCTTGATGCATTGCGGACGGATGATTTTGTCTACCTGCATATCGAGGCCAGTGATGAGGCCGGTCACGAAGGAAATGTCCCCTTGAAGATTATGACGATTGAGAATCTGGACAGCCGTGCCGTAGGTCCTATCTACGAGGCTGTGAAGGATTGGGAGGAACCCGTTGCTATCTCCGTATTGCCCGACCATCCCACTCCCTGCGAACTCCGTACGCATACGGCCGAACCTATCCCGTTCCTCATTTGGCATCCGGGTATCGAGGCTGACGAAGTACGGACATTTGATGAAGTGGCAGCCTGCGAAGGCAGTTACGGACTGATGAAAGAAGACGAGTTTATTAATGAATTTATGAGTTCCACCACAGAGTAACACAGAGTTTTACGGGGTTTTATTTATAGAGAATTCTGTGAGACTCTGTGGTGAATAAAAAAATACCGCAATGAAATATTATAGCACCAACAAACAAGCCCCCGAAGCCACTCTTGAAGAGGCCGTGGTAAAGGGGCTTGCCGCAGACAAGGGGCTTTTCATGCCCTTTACAATCAAAACTCTGCCACAAGAGTTTTACGATAGCATCGATACACTCAGCTTTCAGGAGATAGCCTATCGCGTGGCAGATGCTTTCTTTGGCGAGGATGTTCCTGCCGATACGCTGAAACAGATTGTTTATGACACACTCAGTTTCGATGTCCCTCTGGTCCGGGTGACAAAGAATATTTATTCGCTTGAGCTGTTCCATGGTCCGACGCTTGCCTTTAAGGATGTAGGCGGTCGCTTCATGGCGCGTTTGCTGGGATACTTTATCAAGAAAGAGGGCAAGAAGCAAGTCAATGTGCTTGTTGCTACCTCCGGTGATACGGGCAGTGCCGTTGCCAATGGTTTCCTCGGTGTGGAAGGCATACACGTCTATGTGCTCTACCCGAAGGGAAAAGTCAGTGAAATCCAGGAGAAACAGTTCACTACCTTAGGGCAGAATATCACGGCTATTGAGGTCGATGGTACGTTCGACGATTGCCAGGCTTTGGTTAAATCCGCTTTTATGGACCGCGAGCTCAACGAACATCTGCAACTGACCAGTGCCAATTCCATCAACGTGGCGCGTTTCTTGCCGCAGGCATTCTATTACTTTTATGCCTATGCTCAACTGAAACGTGCCGGCAAGGGAGGCAATGCCGTCGTGTGTGTACCCAGCGGTAACTTCGGTAACATCACTGCCGGCCTCTTCGGCAAGCGTATGGGACTGCCCGTGGAACGCTTTATCGCTTCCAACAACCGCAATGATATCTTCTTCCAATATTTGCAGACAGGTGTTTATACGCCGCGTCCCAGCATCGCTACCATTGCTAACGCGATGGATGTGGGCGACCCGAGCAACTTTGCCCGCGTACTCGACCTTTACGGAGGCAGCCATGCCGCCATCTCTGCCGAAATCAGCGGTGCCACTTATACCGACGAGCAGATTGCCGAAACCATGCGGGAAGTGTGGAAGAAGGACCATTACCTGCTCGACCCGCACGGAGCCTGCGGCTTCCGGGCCCTGGCCGAAGGACTGAAACCCGGCGAAACGGGCGTATTCTTGGAAACGGCCCATCCGGCGAAGTTCAAGGATACAGTGGAGAAGATTATCGGTGAAGCCGTAGAAATACCTGCCAAGCTTCAGGCCTTTATGCGCGGTGAGAAGAAGAGCCTGCCAATGTCGAAGGACTTTGCAGACTTCAAGCAATATCTGATGCATGTATAAAGAATGGGACGTCAGTAAAGAAAAACACCGGATTGCTTGACATTGTCTTTCGGATGTTGTATCTTTGTAACTGCAATCTTAGTTCAGATTCAATTTTAAATTAGCATAAAAGGAGAGGCGTCGCTTCTCCTTTTTTGTTGTGTTCTTCCGTCACTTCATTAGCCAAAGCTTAGGGTTTACTCTCCTAAACCGGTGCTTTACAGATTTAATCCTCCACTTCAGCAAGCGGAATGGCAGGCATTTGCTTGGAAAATCCCGGCGGTTTTGACGAAAAGCTCGGATGTTTTTGACGAAAAGTCCGGATGTTTCGGATGAAAAGCTCCGAGCTTTCGGATGATATGTTCAGCGCTGACAGATGGTGTGTCGAGGATAAACGGATGATATGTTCGGGACGGATACATGGTTTGTTCCGGCTATATGAACGGACGATCATGCGTCTGTTCCGTTAATCTTCCATAAATCTGCTCTTGACAAGATTGGCTGCTTTATTCTGTATCGGGTTCTTCCCGGATGATGTTTATCATGCTGCCCAACTTATGATGGTTGTTCCATAGCACAAGCACTTCAATCTTCCGGAGACTGTGCCGGTAAAGAAGCGTATAGTCGGGATGCGGAATGATGTACCGTATGTTCTCTGCTTCGGTGGGCTGTCCGATAAACGGATTCAGCGTGACACGGTACAATGCATTTTGGAACAAGGTGTACAGAGTCCCGCCACACCGTTTGTTGCCATCTCTTTCTTGCGAGGAAATCAGCAAGTCCTTCAGAGCTTCTTTGGCAAGTGGCGACCATATTATTTGTTTAGCCATGCCTTCACCTCCTTACTGATTGTGACGTCCTCTTGTCCTTCTCCCTCATCCAGTTGCCGGCAGGCTTTCTTAAGGTCATGGCGTAGCCGGGTGGAGAATGCGAGGACTTGCTTTGTTTGCTGGGACGATTGCTCTTCTTTAACTTTTGCCATAACGTTATCTCCTTTTTCCTTAAAACATTTCAAAGTAATGAATTGTTTGAGGGGAAAAATACGAAGCTGATGAAAGATAAGAAACTGGAAGCCAATCTCAGTATGGTTGCATCGCGCGTCATGGCGGGGTTGAATATGAATGGATTGAAATTTCTGCTCCCTTTGTGGCTGGGTGCATTGACAGGTGTCACGGTGCGTTGTGTCTTTGCTGCCGTGGCATTTTGGATAACAAGCTGGTTTGTAAAGGAGGCACCGGTCACAAGGCGGCAGCGGATAGGGCTGTTCTGTCTGGGAGCTTTCGGACTCTACGGGTTCATGTTCTGCTATCTGCTGGGCATCAGTAAGACGACTCCGGTTTCCAGTGCCATCTTCAACTCCATGCAGCCCATTTGGGTCTTTCTGATATCTGTCTTTTTCCTGCACGAAAAGGCTACGCTGATGAAGATAATCGGCATAGCGCTGGGTTTTGGCGGTGCGTTGTTGTGTATCCTTACGCAAGGCAGTGATGACCTGGCGCACGATGCGTTTACGGGCAACATGCTCTGTATGGTGAGCTCGCTGGTCTTTGCCGTTTACCTGATTGTGAGCAAGAAACTGCTGGAAGAGGTCGGGGTAGTGACGATGATGAAGTACATCTTTGGCGGTGCGGCAGTAACGGGATTGATTGTGTCGTCCATTATAGGCTGGGATGCACCCTTGCTTACGGATGCCTTGCATGGGGAGTGGCACTGGGTGCCGTGGGCGGTGCTGGCGTTTGTGCTGGTTTTCCCTACTTACCTCAGTTACTTTCTGGTTCCGGTGGGCTTGAAGTATCTCAAGACGACGGTTGTAGCCATGTACAGCTATCTGATACTGGTGGTGACTACCGTTGTTTCCCTCACCTTGGGGCAAGACCGTTTCAGTTGGACGCAAGCCGCTGCCATTGCCATGATTTGTATCAGCGTGTACTTTGTTGAAGTGGCGGAAGCGAAGAAGTAGTGACGAATACCAGGTATTCCCCTTGCCGCCTCGATGGTGAATTCTGTACTGGTGCATTCGTTGAGTGTGCCTTGCCACCAGTTGGTGAAATCGCTGAGGGGATAGACCAGTCCTTTGCCATGCAGACCGTGTGCAGTGAAGTTGATGATGGATACTTGCTGTCCGGGATGGCTTGGGAAGGTGCGGGTACTCCGGCAGGGGATGAAGATGCCGTAATCGGTATAGGTACGTACATCGGCTCCGGCACGGAGATAGTCGATGAGCAGGCTGATATTTCCCAGTGTATGGTCTTCACGTTTGCCCGTGGCACCGATGATGGCGATACGGCGTTTGCCTTTCGCCAGCAGGAAGTTGACGGCTTTAGTCTGGTCGTTGGTCTCCTGGTCGCTGATACGGTGTAGGATATGTCCGAACTTCCGGCGGTTTTCATCACTGAGGGAGTCACCGTCGCCGATGATTACGTCGGGAGTATGGCCCCGGCGGATGTATTCGTCCGCTCCGCCGTCGCAACAAACCACGTAAGGCGCTTCCGCCAATATCTTTAAAGGTAGGGGACTTGCAGGATATTCCCCATTCGCCAAAACTACGGCATCAATAGTTAATAATTGCTCGTTGCTCGTTGATAGTTCGTCTTTCATGTCTTTCTTAATCCCTAATCTCTAATCCTTCATCCTTGTTCATCATTTTCCTCCATTTGAAGTAGCCAAAGATAGCTATAATTGTGTAAAGGGCATATAGTCCGGCTGTAAAATCAAGTCCTTTGTAGATGTACAGTCCGGCGCTAACGGCATCTACCGCAATCCATGCCCACCATTGCTCTACATATTTCCGTGCCAGCATCCACATGCCGGCTATGCTCAGTGCGGTGGTGAAGGAGTCCAGCCAGGGCACATTGCTGTCCGTGAAGTTTATCAATATCCAGGCAATGCCAAGCAGAGCGGCGATGAATACGGCGGTAAGCGGCAGCAAGTAGCGCGCCGGCATATGGGTGATAGGAAGTTCCAGTTTTTGTTCTTCTGTTCTTGTGTCCTCTCCTTTCTGTCCTGCACCTTTCCGCCGCAAGATAGTCCGGCGCAGAAATGCTCCGTACTTCCACATCATCCAGCCGTAGATGGCAGCACCCAGATAATAGATGTTGATGCCGAAGTCTGCATACAGCCCCGCATCATAGTAGACAAAAATATAGACGGCAGGCATAATGATGCCCGCTATCCAAAGATAAATGCTTGCCCGGTACTCCAACCAGAGATAGAGAATCCCGACCACAGTGCCTATAATCTCAAGAGTATGTTCCATCAGAAATTGATTGCTATATGTCCCAATACATTCGTTCCCGCCTGGGCAGCGTAGCCGGCATAGTTGTAACGGACTTTTCCTCCGTTGTCGTCGTGATAGTATCCGCTGCCTGCGTATCCGTTGTTTTCGTATTCTTCATTGAACAGATTGTAGATGGTGCACCCTACGGTTACCGACTTTACTTTAGGCAACTTGAAGGTATAGGACAGATTCAGGTTGCTTACGAAATAAGCATCTAGTGTGCACTCCTCTTGCTTGGCGTTACTCATGTATTGCTTGCTGATATATTGTGACTGTAACGAGGCCTCGAATCCCTTGAACGTATAGCCGAAGCGGTTGTTCAGTATGAAGTCGGGAGAGAATGCGATGGGGGTATCCCCGTGTTTGATGACCCATGCTTCCGACCCAGCCTCCTCGTTTTCAAAAAGTGTCTCGGTAAAGTTCTGCACACGGTTCTTGCTGAGTGTGGCATTGATGTCCCATTGCAAGCCGCAGTCCAGTTTGATGCCAGCCATCAGTTCAATACCCGTACGGTAGCTGTCGGGCACGTTGCTGGCCATGGCTTCGCCTATCTCGTTCAGCTCTCCCGTCAGTACCAGCTGGTCTTTATAGTCCATATAGTAGAAGTTGGCACCCGCATGGAGCCATGAGTTGGCGAAGGTATATCCCAGTTCGTAGTCGAACAAACGCTCAGCCTTGGGATGTTCGGTGAAGTAGCCGTCGGTGTAGTTGTTGCGCGTAGGTTCTTTATGGGCTACGCTGAACGAACCGTATAAGCGGTGGTTGCGGTCGATTTGCCAGGACAGTCCGGCTTTCGGGTTGAAGAAGTCGAAGTCTTCGTCAATGTCCAATTTTTGCATTCCCGGAGTGGCGGCAGTCCAGTTGTACTTGTCGTTCAGTCCGTTTATCTTGTAGTTGATGTGGCGGTATTGCAGGTCGAGGTAGGCGCTGAGGCCGCTTACCAGTTCATAATTGACTTTCAGATAAATATTTCCGTCATTCTTTGTGGCGTTGTTGCGGTAGTAGTCGTGGTCGGGGTTCAGTTCGCCGATATAGTTCTTTACCCAAAGCACTTTTCCGAAGTGGTCGCCGTCATAGCGGTTCAGTGCACCGCCTAGCGAGGCATGCAGACGGTCGGCTTTGTAGCTTACGGAGAAGATTCCACCGCCAAACCAGTTGTCCATTGCCTTCTTGCGGATAAGGTCGCTTACTTCTACCTTGCCGCCATTGTATTCGAAAGGCGACATACCGTACTCTGTCAACGAGCGTTCACCTTTATATTCTTGATAGTATCCGTCGCCTTTGGTGTAGTGCAGGCCGATATTTAGGTTCCATTGCGAGGTGAAATTGTGGTTGAATAGCAGCTGGTAATTCTTTTGCGTATAGTTGTCGGTCTGGTCGTCATAGAAATGCAGTGCACCTCCTTCGTCCGTGAGGTAATGCTTCTCGCCGTTGTCATCTTTATAATATTCTTTGTTGTATACATGGCCGTCCCGGTCGGTGGCGTACATGAATCCGCAGGAATTATAACGCCGTCCGTAACGTTCCATCTCCTCCTTGCTGGCATAGTTCCATGCATGGTAAGTGCGCTCTTTGCCGGCAAAGGTTATCAGCTTGATAGAAGTGTTGTCATTGTAGTACCCTCCTTGCAGGTAATAGGAGTTCAGTCCCACAGACGCCCGGTCTATATATCCGTCTGTACTGATGTTGGAGAGCCGCGCGTCGAACGACCAATGATTGTTGATGAGTCCCGTTCCCACTTTCACCGTCTCCTTGTGCGTATGGAAGGAGCCGTAGGAACCGTTGAATTCTGCATAGGGTTTCATGGAGAAATCACCCGTCTGCATGTTGATGCTGGCACCGAAAGCTCCTGCACCGTTCGTTGAGGTACCAGCTCCGCGTTGCACCTGCATGTCCTTGACGGAGGAGGCGAAATCCGGCAGGTTGACCCAGAATACCGTGTGGCTCTCCGCATCGTTGATGGGAATACCGTTAGCGGTGACGTTGATGCGTGTGCCATCTGTTCCGCGGACTCTCAGCGTGGTGTAACCCACTCCGGCACCGGCATCGCTGGTAGTAATGGCGGAGGGTGTCATACTCAACAGATACGGTAGGTCTTGTCCGAAATTCTGTTTTTTCAGTTGTTCTTTGCCTATATTGGTGAATGCCACCGGTGTGCTGTTTGTGGCACGTGTGGAGATGACTTCCACTTCCTGCAGGTTTATCACCCGCAGACTGTCTTGCTCTTGTGTCTGCGCACAGACACCCAGTGCTGCCATAAGGAGGCAGGTCGCCATTGCATGTCTCTTCATTTGCAATTGTTTCGTTTAGATGAATACAGAAAAGGGGAACTTTTCTTCTTTTCCCTCCGCCGGCATTACCCGGATCAGGTTAATGGGTATGATCTCAGCCCGTCGTATTAGGGCACCCCTTAGTTGAAATCGGGAGCAAAGGTAGGAGTTTTCGTCGAAAGTGGCAAGTTAAGTGAACGAAAGTCAGAGTTATTTGTTAATTTTGCAGCATTAATTTTAAAAAAGAGTATAGTTATGTTATCATCTTTATTCATGGTAGCCTTTGCTGCCCAAGTTGCTGACGACGGTTTCAGCAAACTGCAGATATTCCTTCAGCAATTGATAGATTGGGGCGTAAGTGCCGGTGGACGTATTATCGGAGCCATTATCATCTTTGTGGTAGGACGGTTCCTTATTTCCCTTCTTCGGAAAATGCTGGCGAGGTTATTGGCAAAAAGACATGTGGATGCCAGTATCCAGAGCTTCGTGAAAAGTTTAGTCAATATCTTGCTGACCATTCTGCTGATTATTGCCGTTATCGGCAAATTGGGAGTGGAAACCACTTCTTTTGCAGCTTTGTTGGCATCTGCCGGTGTGGCTATCGGTATGGCACTTTCCGGAAACTTGCAGAATTTTGCGGGTGGACTGATTGTCTTGCTGTTCCGTCCTTTCAAGGTAGGTGACTGGATTGAAAGCCAGGGAGTGTCCGGCACAGTACGCGAAATCCAAATCTTCCATACGATTCTGACCACAGCCGACAATAAGGTAATCTATATCCCTAACGGTGCGTTGAGCAGTGGTACAGTGACTAATTACAGCCGTGAGGATACGCGTCGTGTAGATTGGGTGATCGGTGTAGAATATGGTGAGAATTATGACAAGGTAGAGAGCACCGTGCGTCGTATCATCTCCGAAGACAGCCGTATCTTGAATACTCCCGAGCCGTTTGTGGCTCTTCATGCCTTGGATGCCAGCAGCGTGAATGTAGTTATCCGTGTTTGGGTAAAGAGTGGAGATTACTGGGGCGTTTATTTTGATATGAACAAGAAGATTTACTCCGTATTCAATGAGGAAGGTATCGACTTCCCATTCCCGCAGTTGACGGTGCATCAGGCGAAAGACTGAGTGGGCTACAAGTTTCAATTTACTGGCTATCAGCTACTATAAGTTACGGGCTACAAGTGTACTGCATTATCATACTGCAGGACACTTGTAGCCCGTAACTTAATAGTAGTCGGTAACTCCGTAATTTATTTATAACTTAATTCTGCCTCTATTTCTTCGCAGACATCTTGCTCCAGGTTGAGCAGCTGATTGATTTCTTTTCGTTTTTCCAAATCCGTGAAATAGCTCTCCACTACTGCATAGATGTTGAAGCCGGTTGTGGAACCCGCAGCCAAATCCAATGACTCAACCATTTTCTCTACTGCTTGATGAATGCGTTTCTTACTGATAAAATGCAGTTCATTACTATGAATTAAGCTCTTTTCCATGATATTTTCTGTTTTAGTTATTGTAGTTATAACATTCTATCAAGCAAGTAAGTTCATGTAGATTGAACAGATTTGACAGTCGGTCGAATGATATTTTTCCTATATTTGCAAAAAATATAAACGCGGCAATGAAAGAACTGTTTATAAAAATACTCCGTTTTCTGATGTTTGTACTGGTCGTAGCTTTGGGCTGCATCGGATATAACATCTATGAAGATACGTTGGCTGCTGTGTGGATACCCGTAGGGGTAGGACTTGTGGTGGCAGTCGTTACACTTCCTCTATATAAAAAATGGATATGGCTGACAACGATGGAGCAAAAGGCAGTGAATATATTGTGCCATGTGGTGTGCGTGGGTGTCATCAGTTGTTCGCTTTTTCTGGTAGGGAATTATCGGATGGCGGCTCCTGCTTCGACAAAGGAGGTGACGGTTACCGTACTTGAGAAGCTGATAAAAGAACATGAAAAGAGACGTAAAGTAGGCAAGCATCGTTATGTGTCGGACGGAGTACGTAAGGAATATTACTTAAAGGTGGCTTTCGAGGATGGAGCGATAGAGACCTTGCATGTTTCCACAGCCACATACAACAAAGCACGAAAAGGCAAACCGAAAGTCCTGACTTTGCAGAAAGGAGGTTTCGGATTGCCGGTGATAACGAAGGGGCTATAGTTTTCATCCCCCCATGCAAGACATCAGATGAGGAACTGAATGCTCTTCTTAAAGATTTCTGCGTACAAAATGTCCGTCAATCCAAATGGTGGCATGGTGTCCTTTGAATTTCAGTAATACATAATTGGGAGCTGCCGGGCCTTTATCTCCACCTTACCGGTGAGCACTACGCTGTTTCCTTCTTCCTGAAAGCACAAACCTGCTTTCGGATTGGCTGCACCTTTGTTTTAAGACTGTCTTTGCCGGTTGCCAACCATACGGTGGTGGCCCCTTCCGACTTGATATTGCTCATTGGAACGGGGCTGGGATGATATTCTTTATAGGTTGTAAAGATACAGATAAACTGATAGGGAAATCCCTATGTATAAATAGAGAGAATCACGGAAAAGGAGGTTTTTATCATACTACATTTGCTGTATGGATAAATACTAAAACTTTCTATTATGAAAAAGATGTCAGTTGTTTTAGGCTTGTTACTCGCTGTCTTGGTGATGGGCTGTGGCATTTATGAAAGCTACGGGTTTGATTATAAGCAGTTGAGCAGCATTGAACGTGGTATGAGCTTTAAAGAGGTGTGTACCATTTTAGGAGAGCCTGCATTTAGAGATTTGAATAAGGAGGGAGAGGCTTGGACATTCCGCGCTTATACTCCTGCGGGGTGGTCGGCTGTCAAGGTGTGGTTCAAAGACGGAAAAGTGGACGAAATGAAGAGCTATCTGGAGGATACTTATCCGGTTACCACTTCGCGGGACAAAAGTTTCATGAATGAGAAAAAAGAATCTTCCGACAAGAGTAGCGAAACAAAGGTAATAGTTTCGCCGGAAGGGAAACATTACATCAAAATGGGCTCGGTAGTAGTCACTCCCGAAGGCAAGCATATAATAGTACCTTGATTATACCAGCATAATCGTTTCCGGATATAGTATAATGTGAATATACCTTTCTATAAAGTGCTGATATTTATAAAGTTCTATATTTTTTGCAGATTTTAGGTATATGTAGTTCAAAGAATGTTATCTGAAATGAAAAGAATGGGCAATGTTTGTCATTGCTCTGTCTTTATCTTATATTTGAGTAGATAATATAGGATATCATTTTAAGAAAGGAACTAATAATAAGATAATAATATGAAGAATATTGAGAAGGCGACCAATAATATGAAAATGGTATATTCCATTCTGTGCAATCTTAAGAAGTGTACAATCTTTGAATTACAGAAACTGACGAAGTTCAGGGATGTGGATTTGTGTTTGGCCTTGGGGTATCTGCTGCAGAATAACCAGATTTATCAGAAGCGTATTGATAACATGGTTTACTATGGAGTCGTCGCAAAATGAAAAGATATACAATAGGTTTACCACACATTTTGCTTACATGCTTGCATGGCGCTTTCTAATTGTTTGTTATACCGCGTTTTACGATATGTAAGCAGATGCCATGCAAGTATGTAGGCAAACTTTGCTTGCATGCTGTTTTTTCTTGTGCAAATGGCTGGTCTTCTTTCCGCAAAGAACAGCTCTTTCTTCTACTAAAAGCTTATTAATGACTATTGTGCACGGTTGTGATGCAACTTCTTCACTATTGTGGTACGGCTTCTTCATGCTTGTGGAGAAGTCGTACCACAATAGTGCGCATGTCTAACTATCATTTATTCAGTGTATTGACAGCCTATGTTAGAGCAATGAAAGACTGATAGACTGTCTTTCATTGGCTGTGTGTCTACCTTCAAAAGAGTGATATGGTAGTGGATAATGTTCATGTTTTGCTGTTTTTTCAGTGAAAGAAATCATGAGTATTTGGATACTTGAAAAATAAGTCCCACCTTTGCACGCGAATTAGAAAACCAAAAGAGTTTTGTAATCCTCATCGGAGGGCTGTAAAAATGCCGGATAAGATGACTGGGTAAAACCAATCATTTTATCCGGCATTTTTTTGCTTTTGGGCAAGACAATAACCTATAAATATAGTTGAACATGAAAAGAGATGTAATTGATTTGAGTACACTGAATGTGTTTACATTGTTTCGGAAATATTTTGTTCCTACGTTGCTGGGTATGCTCAGTATGTCGGCCGTAACAGCGATTGACGGGATATTTGTCGGGCATGGAGTAGGTAGCGACGGGATTGCGGCCGTAAATATCTGTGTCCCTTTACTGATGCTTTTTACGGGAATCGGGCTTATGGTTGGTGCCGGGTGTTCTGTGGTCGCTTCTATCCAATTGTCGAGAGGCAAAAGCAAGTCTGCTCGGTTGAATGTGACACAAGCATTACTGTTTGTAACGATTGTAGCTTTGATACCCTCTGTTTTGATGATGGCTTTTCCGGCAGAAACAGCCCGGATGCTCGGCTCTTCCGAACATCTGTTGCCTATGGTGACGGATTATCTGCTGTGGTTTGTTCCGTCATGGGTCTTTCAGATATGGATAACGGTGCCGCTGTTCGTCATTCGTCTGGACGGTGCTCCAAAGCTGGCTATGTTGTGCAGCCTGATTACGGCTGTAATCAATGTGGTGCTCGACTGGCTGTTTATCTTTCCTTTTGGCTGGGGAGTCATGGGAGCAGCATTTGCCACTTCCATCAGCATCATGGCCGGCGGACTGGTGGCGATGGTCTATCTACTGTTTTATGCTCGGCATTTGCGTTTACAACCACTCAAATGGAGTGTCAAGAGCCTGCGGCTTTCCGTGCGGAATATTGGTTACCAGTGCCGTATCGGTCCTTCTGCCTTATTGGGAGAGGCAACGCTTGCTGTTCTTATGTTCGTCGGGAATCAGGTATTTATGTCCTATCTGGGGGACGATGGCGTAGGGGCATTCGGTATAGCGTGCTATTATATTCCTTTTGTTTTCATGGTAGGTAATGCTATTGCACAATCTGCCCAACCTATTATCAGCTATAATTTCGGACTGGGCTACAAGGAAAGAGTGATGGCGGCGGAACGTATTGCGTTGCTGACGGCTGTGGTCTGCGGTGTGGTTGCAACGGTGGCATTCACTGTTTATCCTTATCTGCTGGTCGGTCTTTTCATCAGTCTTGACAGTGAAGCGGCGAAGATAGCGATACACGGTTTCCCCTATTTTGCAAGCGGCTTTGTCTTTTTCATTGTGAATATTGCTGTGGTAGGTTATTTTCAGAGTGTTGAAAGAATAAAGCCAGCTACGATTTTTGCTTTGTTGCGTGGCTTTGTTTTCCTTATTCCGAGTTTTATTCTGTTGCCGAAGTTCTTGGGTGTGTCGGGAATCTGGTTGGCAATGCCACTCTCGGAGGCTTTGACAATCATTGTGATTCTGCTTTTTGTTCTGAAGCATCGGTATGCTTATAAAGTTTCCAGCCAACTCATTACGTCGTAGGTGCCTTTAAAAAAACGAGGTTGTGCCAACGTTTTGACATAACCTCCTAAAACCGTAACCTAAGATTTCTAAAATTGGCGAGATTGGACAATCATACATTTGTATGAACTCTATATATTTGCAAATTATATCGTTATAGATGAAAAGTAGCACTGAAAATATATACAAACAGAAAGTCAATCAAGTAATTGATTACATAAATTTTAATCTGCATCAGCCATTGCAATTGAATGTAATAGCCGACATAGTAAATATGTCTCAACGGCAATTGCTCCGTATGATGAGTTCTGCTTTGGATGAACCATTATACTCTTATGTGGCGAGGCAACGAGTAGAACGAGCTGTACTATATATGCAAACTGAAGACATGAGTTTACAGAATTTGGCTGGGTTAGTCGGCTACGATAATCCGCAATCGTTCTCCAAAGCATTTAAGAAACAATTTGGTATCTCTCCCAAAACATATATCAGCAGATTAAGGATGCGATTAAAAGAGTGCGAACATGATGGAAAGGAGTGCGAATTGCATTCTGAAGTCTACAATTTCGAGGGATTAAATTTAGTATATATCCGTATATGGGGTAAGTACGGAGAGGAAGAACCTTATGAAACAGTATGGAGTAAATTGATACATTTCTTAAAGAGCAATGACTTACTTATGCCCGATACACGTTTTATTGGGTTAAGTTTTGACGACCCTAATGTGACAAACCCTAATCAATGTCGTTTCTATGCTTGTGCATCGGTACAAAAGGAAATTATGCCTACTTGTGAATTTGGTACAATCCGGCTACCACAAGGTAAATATGCGGTCTATACGTTGCAGGGGTATTATACTGATTTGCAGGACTGGTATAACATCATTAACGTAAGCCAAGAATATTCACTTCGTCATGGGATGTCTTTTGAGGAGTATATCAATTATTCAAAAGAAAATAAAAAAGAGAGTATCACAAAAATCTACATACCGATAAAATAAATAAAAGCATGGAAAATAGTTTACCTAAATATATAACTCTAACAGAGGATAATATAGATAAAGAACATATCTGCTGCGCATTCTCTGACAAAAAATGCTTGGAAGGATATGAGTTCAAAAAGGAATGGCTAAAAAAGGAATTTGCTAATGGCTATGTTTTTAGGCGGCTTGATGCACGAGCCAAAGTTTTTATAGAATATGTTCCTGCTGAATATGTGTGGCTTCCGGTTACTGCCCCTAATTATTTAATGATTAATTGTTTTTGGGTTTCAGGGCAGTATAAAGGTCAAGGGCATGGATATAATTTGCTCCAATTTGTGATTGAAGATGCAAAAAAGCAACAAAAAAATGGATTGGTTACTGTTGTAGGTACAAAAAAGAACCATTTTATGAGTGATACGAAATGGTTGCTGCAACATGGCTTTAAGGAAATAGAAAAACTTCCAAATGGATTTTCATTGTTGGTAATGAGTTTTCATGAGAATAGTGCAGTTCCATATTTTAATGATTGCGTCAAAAGTGGAGAATGCCCCGACAAACTGGGAATAGTGGCTTATTATTCTAATCGTTGCCCATATACGGATTATTATGTAAATGGAGTGTTGCGTGTTCTTGCGCAAGAAAGAAATATTCCTTTGAAAGTAATTAAATTGGAAACGAGAGAGCAAGCACAAAACTCTCCTACACCAGCTACTATATTTTCTCTTTTTTACAATGGGAAGTTTGTAACTACGGATTTAAGTATTTGTACTGAGTCTAAATTTACAAAACTATTAAAGTAGTAAAATGAAAGAATTGGTTAATAACATGTTAGCTGAAATAGAGGTCAATATATCTGAAATCGACCTCTACGGTTATAATATTGTTGAAACTTTTCTTTCAATAGTGCGTCGTTTGCAAGCGGTTCTCAATGATTTAAAAACAAAACTGCAAATTCATTCCTTCTATAAGATTTATCGGATAGAAACACAATGCCCCGATGGTAGTAATGATGTAATCAGAAACTATATTAAGTAAAGAACTGGATAACCTGACCTGCTTCTTTAACCGTAATCTGGACTTTTACCAATATTATCGTTTTCATTCGACCTTGTATGATGAATATTATGTTGTTCGTGGAAAGTTTGATTTACGCCTATGTACCGATAGCGCACAATTCGATAAAGACCTGAATTTCTCAACCTGTTTCTTCGGGTGGCATTAACAATGGCAACGTGGGAATAAAAGAAATGATGAATTTTCTCAGTACGGTGCTCTAAATGGAGTTAGGCGATTATTATGCCGCTTATATTGCCATGAAAGAACGGAAGAAGGATTGGACGGCATATCTTAGCCGTTTGCAAGACAGCTTAGTCAAACGAATGGACGAAGGATAGTAAATGACAAACTTCTGTTTTTCTTTTCGCCAGTATTATATTGCTTCAATCTTATAAATCAACCATTTAGTCTGGGGTACCGTGCTGTGGATGCTTTCTCTAGATGTATTTAGAGACTCCTAAACTACCATAAACAACAAAAACTAACCAAATATAAACTATTGAAATACAGATACTTTTAGATTTTAACACTTTGGATTTGCTATTTGGTGGTTCCCGATTTTCCGCTTATTTTTGCAACGTATTTCTACCGCGGAGAATTTAGGGAGCTTTTATTTTGCTATCTCGTGGACAGAGTTGACAAGGGTTTACAAGCGTTTACTTTGGTTGACTCGAATACAAAAGGGAGAGAAGAAAGGAAGTGACCTCGTTTGAAAAAAGAAATATCGTGGAAAGATTTGACAAACGTTGTCATCGGTTTACATGAGTTTACTCCGTGGTGGTTTACGCGAAAAGAATGTAAAACCACATAATTCGGAATCGAATGAGAAAGACAAGAAAATGTGCTTTCTGCGGCAAGGAGTTCACTTGCAACTGCGGTTCGCAGAAGTATTGCTCAGAACATTGTGCCGAGGCGGCAAAGGCTCAGCGCAAGAAGAAACAGCAGGACTTTATCAAGGCAGTAGAGCCTGTCATTGACATCGCAAGTCAGGAGTATCTCACTTTTTCAAAGGCTGCCATCCTCATGGGATGCACGCGCCAGTACGTTTACAAATTGGTAAACGAAGGAAAGCTCGCAGCATCTCGCATCAGCAGTAGAATGGCATTCATCCGCAAGGCAGACATCGAACAGATGCTGGCTGGTAATCCCTACCATAGAGTGTTGCCTGGGTCTTCTCAAAACAAAGCAAGTAAAAGGTCATCCACTCCATCATCTTCCCTTTCATCAAAGAAAGACAACAAGCACATACCCGAAATAGGCATGAGATTTTCCGAACCACTTGACTACATCTCTGGAGAGGATGTCATGGTTACCTACAAGGTAAAGAAGTCATGGCTATACACATCAGCCAAGAGAAACGACATACCTATGTGTAAGATTGCAGGCAAGAACTATTATAGCCGTAAGCACATGGATGAACTTTTCGGAGTTACTGCCGAGATAGAAACCCTAACAGAGTGGCTCACGACCGAAGAGGCGGAAACTCTCTACTCCACAACCAAGGAATCATTGCGTACCCAAGCATACCGTCGCCATATTCCCACCAAGCGAGAATATGGCAGGACCTATTATTCAAAGAAACATCTTGATGAACTCTTCCGTCCTGACCTGAAAGCAAGCGATACCTATTGCACCACAGCAGATGCAGCCGAGAAATACGGTATGACCAAGAGCAACATCTGCGTTATCATCAAGAAAGAGAAAATTACCAAGGTAAAAGTCGGTGTCCAAAACCTCATCGTAAAAGAGGAACTTGAAAAGGTAATGGCTGAGAGGCTGGCTCAATTTGGTTCCTATCGGGTTCAATGACGATGGAAAACAGAAGTTACATCCTAGATTTTGAGCAAAATCCAGTTATTCCTCAATTATTCAAAAGTTACGATAAGTTTTCATCATCACTGGTGTACCATTCAGTTACTTTGTGCCCGAATTGCAGGCAATAGCCATCAGCATTCAGTAAAATGTAAAATCCCAAAAGTAGTATTATGAGTAACATCTGCAAGACCGTGACACTCCGCACACGCAAAATCAAAGGCGGTGAACAGCTATCCTTCTATCTCGACTACTATCCCGGCTACAGGGATGAGAGTACGATGAAGGTCATGCGTCATGAATCGCTCGGCATCTACGTCTATGCCAAGCCGAAGAACCAAAGAGAAAAGGACTACAACGACCGTATGCGTGAGAAGGCAGAAGCCCTCCGCTGCCGTCGCTATGAGTCCATAGTAAATGAAAGATACGATTTCTTTGACAAGGAGAAGATGAAAGGCGATTTCCTTGCCTACTTCAAGCAGAAGGCAGACAAGAAGAACTGCAAGTGGCAGCACGTCTATAAGCATTTCGCCCGATTCTGCAACGACAAGTGCCGCTTCGATGAAATCACCGTTGATTTATGCAACAAGTTCCGCGAGTATCTTTTGAATGCCCCACAAACTATCCACACAGAGCACAAGCTGCACATCAATAGTGTAGCTGGCTATTGGTCAACCTTCCGTGCCGTACTCCATACAGCCTACAGGGAACACAAGATCATGGAGAATCCAAACGGCTTTCTGGAACGTATTGATACTATTCCAACGGAAAAGGAGCATTTGTCCAAGGATGAACTTATAAGGCTGGCGAACACGCCTTGCGAATATCCTATCTTGAAGACTGCCTTCCTTTTTGCCTGTCTGACGGGACTAAGAAAGAGCGACATCAAGCAGCTTACATGGGAGAACATACAGCCATACGGTGACGGAGGCATGTACGTGACACTCCGTATGCAGAAGACCAAGGAACTGGTGAGCAACCCCATCAGTGACGAGGCACTTGAACTGATTGGTGAGCGTGGAACTGGCATCGTCTTCACAGGTTTCACTGACAAACTTACCCAGACACCCTTGAAGAACTGGCTGAAAGCAGCTGGCATCACTAAGAAAATCTCGTTCCATTGCAGCCGCCATACATTCGGTTCTCTACAAGTGGATGCTGGTACGAGCGTCTATACCGTTCAACACATGTTGGGTCACAAGAACGTCTCTACCACGCAGATCTATGCGAACATGGCGGACGAGAGCAAGCGCGAGTCGGTAAACCGCATCACTCTTAGACCAGCGAGGACAGCGCAACTAAAGGTCGTGGGGCAATAACTACCTATATCTGTTCTATCGGTTACCTATAATAAATATATGAGTCACCCTGAAAAGTGCCATCAAAACAGAGGGGTGCCTCAAAATGCTTACAGGTTAAAACTTAAAAGCATAAAAAGAACAATTCTGCATGAAATTTATATCACAAAAGGCCCTATTTTAGGCTTCTTTTTGCTATTTAACTTTCAGATTGATAGTGCTCTGACTTTTTCAAGTGGACTCATATATGTATCATCATTGGGGAGAGGCATTGCTTCTCCCTTTTTTGTTTCGTTCCTTTTCTTTTATTCTTGAGTTAATCCTTATAGTATGAAAAACGCCGCAAAATCATACTCGATAGCCAACTAAAATTAAAAAGAAGCAGATTATTCTGACAATCATCAGCTGTCAGAAATAACCAAAGTAACTTTGCATACCGAAAGTGCCAATCTTTGGCAACAAACAAGAGTAATCACGATAGTAAAAGGTAAAATAATGAAAGAGACATCAGTTATAAACGGTGGAGCGGTATTCCATACAATCAACTTCAAGACCATGTTATATTTGCTGGTTAGCATAGCGGTGTTGTTTATCGCTATCATACCGGCACGAATAATCAGCGGCATCTTCTCACAAGATGTGAGCATCTTCTACATTTCCTTCGCAGGCTTTACTGTGTTATTGGAGTTTATGGCATGGTGCTTCTTATGTGCGCCAATGAAAATCTATGAATCCATATTAGCCAACAAAGTGATGGATGAGAAATTTATTGTAGCCAAAGCACAAACTGAATCAGAGCCATCAAATGATGAAATCGTTTCTGGGGAACCGGAAATGTTATTGGCAATGAAAGAAGAAACGAAAGACACCATTGCTCCTTCCTCTATGATTGACCTTTACAGGCAGGGTTGTGATGATTTTTACAGGAATCAAGCGGCTCATAGGAAAGAGCAGCTTGACAAGATAGTGGAATATCTTCATTATACCATGGCTCCGTTCATCAAACAGGATGACATGGAGGCATTCTGTGCTGAAATCATGTTGTTTGCCATCAACCCGGCATACGAGCCTAAGCCGTTTGTCGGGTTAAAAGGTACACTAACCAGTTTTGACGTGCGCCATCTTATATGGAACATTACTGCAAGGTTAGGACTCGGCAAGGGCAAACCATACAGCGTGGAACTATGCATCAATTTCATCCGCACCATGTTCCCGGATCTTTGCAAAGACCTTGACAATTCCACCTTGAAGAACCTGAGAGTCACATCAACATCGGACAAAATCCATATAGACCTGCCAGGCAAAGACGGAATATCGTTTCATATACCTCAATCCATAAAGTAGTAACACTTTCCTCTCATCGTTTACACCAGCCGCATCCGATTTATATTGTCAGATGCGGCGGTTCTGTATTCATGTACCTTTCACAAAACTGACTTTCTTTCCTGCCAGTATATAGTACTTCGTCTGCCTTCATAGTCCTACTGCAAAAACAGTCGAATCTTACGACAGTTTTTGCAGTACGTTGTTTATGCTTACTTGCAAAAACCATGAAGATACCTGGCGAACGTCTCTGTTATCATTCAATAATTATCTGAGAATTATAGCTTTTCAAGTTATTACACAGTGATTTACGAGTTACCATAAGTTTCCATCGGCACGGGTGCTTCATTCAGTTCCTTTGCACCCGGTCTCTAACCAAAGGCCGTGCAAATTATGGAACAAAATGAATTGACATTCAACGACCTCCCACAGGTCGTCGCCCAGCTTCGGGATGAGGTGATGGGCATGAAAAGATTGCTTATCAAGCAGCAGGAAGAGAATCGGAAACATCAGGTACGCGAGAACCGTCACAAGCCCATGACGGTGGAGGAAGCGGCTGAGTACACACGCATTCCTTTAGGGACGCTGTACATGAAACTCGGTGACGGGACGATACCTGCCACCAAGCCTGGCAAACGTTACGTCCTCTATCAGGACGAACTTGACAAGTGGCTGGAGGCGAACCGAAAGAATGCCGTACCGCTGACAGCTGATGAAGAGAATGAAGCCATTCTCTCTTCGCACAAGCGCAAACCGAACAAGTCCTGCTGGCATGATTAACAGATAGAGATATGAATTACATCGGCTTGATGAATCAAATGTGGCGTTCTGCCATGATATCTCCAATGCCAGCAAGTGAGATTGCCTTGTTTGCCTATCTTGTGAACGAATGCAACAAGCGTTTCTGGCAGATGCCCTTTGCCTGTTCCACTACAAGGATAAGTGATGACCTCCGTGTTTCAAGACAGACGGTCATCACGGCAAGGGAGCATCTTGTCAAGCGTAATCTTATCTCGTTCACCGAAGGTAAATCACGCCATCTACCGTCAACCTATACGCTCACAAATTGGACGGATGACTTGACAGTAGAGTTGACAGATGGCTTGACACATGACTTGACACATATAAAAGATAAAGACAAAGACAATTTAATAAAAGGCGATTCAACATTTTTTTCGAATAAAGAAAGGAAAAGGAATAATGAAAACAACACTCAAAATCGACGTAGAGGAATTAAAGAAATCCATGCTACAGCGTCGTCCTATGAAGGCTCGTTTTAAGATGCCTATGTCAGAGGAAAAGGCTTATGCCTATCTGTTGGCTGCAATTATGGCTGAGGTGGACTATCGACACCGTATCTTCTGCTCAAATGAATACATGGAGAAGCAACTTCAGGAGATGGCTCATTGGCTTACCACACCATCATCCCATTTCGGTATCCTACTATGCGGTGGGTGTGGCAATGGCAAGAGTACCATGCTTAAAGCATTCCAGCAATTGCTGAATATACTGCATATTCATAAACCATACAACGAAGGTACTTACGGAATCCGGATTGTGGATGCAAAGTACATTGCGTACCTCTGCAAGAACAACTATGAGGCATACCGTAAACTCATCAGCGTTGATATGCTCGGCATTGATGACCTTGGCACAGAACCATCTGAGGTGTTGGACTATGGCAACGTATATACCCCTGTCATTGATCTGTTGACAAAGCGTTATGAAGAGCAACTTTTCACCGTTATCACAACCAACCTCACACCGCAACAAATCCGAGAGCATTATGGTGACCGCATTGCAGACAGGCTCAATGAGATGGTCAAGAAAATTGTGTTCAACAATGCTACTTACCGTACAGACAAGTTAGCAACATCTGGTTAGCTGCATTATAAATCTTCAGGCATTGGGCTTGCCCACGTGCCAGATTATTCTAGCATCGGGAAGCCTAATACCCCAACCATCTATCGATGCCTGGGAGACTGACCAGATAAAATAGCAAGCAATCTGGTTTTTTATGTCTTTGTTAGTTTTCGGAATATGGTATTCAAAAATAAAATTAGGGTATGACTATGACATCAATAAAGATAAAATTCAGGCCATCCACGGTGGATGGTAAGGAGGGAGGCATTTATTTACAGATTATCCACAACCGGGTAGTCCGTCAGTTGAATACTGAATATAAGGTCTTTGCAGAGGAATGGAATGCAGAATCAGAGAGTGTTGTCATAAAAGGCAGCCGCTCCAATTTTCTGCTCGGCATTCAGGAGCGTCTGTCATGGGACGCAACTCGTCTGGAAAAGGTCGTCCGCAGCTTAGAAATAGAGCGTCGTCGCTTCACGGCAGACGACGTAATCACCATGTTCCATAAACAGACCAAGGAGTCATCGCTCTTTAACTTTATGCATGGAGTCATCGCTCAGCTGAAGCAGTTGGGCAAAATCCGTACGTCTGAGACCTATACCGCCACGCTCAAAAGCTTCATGGCATTTCGGGAGAATCAAGATGTGCCGCTTGACGGCATCAGTTCTGACCTCATGCTTCTTTACGAAGCCCACTTGAAAGCCAGAGATGTAAGCATGAATACTATATCGTTCTATATGCGCAACCTTCGGGCTGTATATAACCGCGCCGTAGAGAAAGGACTCACACCACAGAACAATCCGTTCCGTCATGTCTATACCGGAGTAGATAAGACCATAAAGCGAGCCATTCCCATCAAGGAAATCAAGGTATTGAAGGAACTTGACCTGTCATTAAAACCCTCATTGGACTTTGCCCGTGATATGTTTATGTTTAGCTTCTACACCAGGGGTATGTCCTTTATTGATATGGCATATCTAAAGAAGAGTGACCTCCAGAATGGAATCCTGACATATCGACGTAGAAAGACAGGGCAGCAACTCACCATCAAATGGGAGAAGTGCATGGAGGGCATTATCTCCAAATATCCTAAGAATCAAACAGATTATCTTCTCCCTATCATAAAAGAGACAGTGGACGAGAGAAGGCAGTATGACAACGCCCTGCATCTGGTCAACTACCATTTGAAAGACCTTTCCTCAATGTTGAAACTCCAACGGCCTTTGACCATGTATGTTGCGCGCCACTCCTGGGCTAGTGCTGCCAAAGCAAAGAATATACCTTTGTCAGTTATCAGCGAAGGCATGGGACACGACTCCGAGGCAACGACACAGATTTACCTTGCTTCTCTCGAAGCATCGGTGGTTGACAAGGCAAACAAGATGATTCTGGAATTGCTATAAGCAAGAAGTTGTTTAGCAAAAATCTCAATCTCTTCGTAAGAGACGGATATTTAATGCAAAGATACTCATTTTCAGCCAAAATCTACCTTATTTAAGAGAAAAACTGCTATTTGTGCCATCAAATTTTTATGTTGTTTTACAAAACGCAGGCATTTTCGACAGAATTCGCGTAATATCAAGACTTTCCTGTTTTATCCGTCTCTTACGAAGAGACGAATGGATATTTACTCGACAAAGACCACCGCCAATAGGCAAAAAAGATAATGGAACTCCCTCGTAGTGTAAAAAGGGCTTGGTCGCCCGTCGAGACACTATGCTGGGAGTTCTTGTGTTAAATATGGAATTACCGAAGCAATTCGACAATATCAGCCAACGTGTCATTGACGACCTGAAGACCACGCTACAACGAGGTTCAAAAGTATCAGTGGCTGCCGCATCTTTCTCCATTTATGCTTTTGAGACTCTGCAAAAGGAACTGGAGAAGATAGACGAATTGCATTTCATCTTCACCTCGCCCACATTCAACAAGGAGCGTTCCAAGAAACAGAAGCGTGAATTCTATATTCCTAAACTTAACCGTGAGCGCACGCTGTATGGCTCGGACTTTGAAATCAAGCTCCGCAATAATCTGACACAACGTGCCATAGCCAAAGAGTGTGCGGATTGGATTCGTCAGAAAGTCCGCTTCAAAACTAATGTGTCGCAGATGAATATGCCGGGATTCCTGAACGTGAAGAATGAGGATGGACTGTTTACCTATATGCCTTTCAATGAGTTTACCACTACTGAACTCGGTTGTGAACGTGGTAATAACATTTTTCAGCTCATTCAGCGCATGCCGTCACCCATCAGCGATGCCTATCTCAAAAATTTTAACGACTTCTGGCAAGATAAAGAGAACTTTACTGACGTTACGGATGCCATAATCGAGAACATTGAGAATGTCTATCGTGAGAACGCTCCCGACTTCATCTACTTTGTCACGCTCTATAACATCTTCAACGAGTTTCTTTCCGACATCAGCGAGGATGTGCTGCCCAATGAGGCTACAGGTTTCAAGTCATCGCAGGTGTGGAACAAGCTCTATAATTTCCAGAAAGATGCCGCTCTTGCCATCATTAACAAACTGGAAACTTACAACGGCTGCATTCTTGCCGACAGTGTCGGTTTGGGAAAGACCTTCACAGCTTTGTCCGTTATCAAGTATTACGAGAACCGCAACAAGTCGGTATTAGTACTTTGTCCCAAGAAACTCTATGACAACTGGAACACTTACAAGAGCAACTACCGCAACAATCCGCTGGAGAAAGACCGCCTGCGTTATGATGTGTTGTTTCATACCGACCTTTCGCGCGACCACGGTACAAGCAACGGCATTGACCTCGCCTTACTCAACTGGGGAAACTACGACCTCATTGTGATAGATGAAAGTCACAATTTTCGCAATGGCGGTAAGGTCACTACCGATGAGGAAGACGAGAACCCGCGTGAGAACCGCTATCTCCGTCTGATGAACCGTGTAATTCGTGCCGGAGTGAAGACAAAGGTGCTGATGCTTTCAGCTACTCCTGTCAACAACCGCTTCAACGATTTGAAGAACCAGTTGCAGTTGGCATACGAGGGCGAGCAGTCGCTCATTAACGATAAGTTGGATGTTGACCGCCCCATTGAGGACATCTTCCGTTCGGCGCAGGCGCAATACAACATCTGGGCGCATCTTGAAGACCCAAAGGAGCGCACGGCAGAGCGGTTGTTGGATATGCTTTCGTTTGACTTCTTCCAAGTATTGGATGCCGTCACTATTGCCCGAAGTCGTAAGCATATAGAGAAATACTACGACACGGCAGATATTGGCAAGTTCCCGACACGTCTGCGCCCAATATCCAAGCGTCCGCACCTCACCGACCTTGATGAAGCCATTACCTATAGGGATATTGCCTCCCAAGTTGATGAGCTTAACCTGAGTGTCTATGCGCCGTCAGATTATATTCTGCCTTCCATGCGCAGTAAGTACGAAATTGACAAAGATGACAGCGGAGGGCATCTTGGAATGTCGGGGCGTGAAAAGGGATTGAAGAAACTCATGGCAATCAACCTGCTCAAACGTCTGGAGTCTTCGGTAAACTCGTTCCGCTTGACGCTGGAGCGTATGAAGTCGCAGGTTGACGAGACTTTGAAAGCTATCGACAATTTTATGGAGACACGGCAGGATACACGCCTCTCCCTTCAAACATTGGGGAGTATGTTTGATGGCGATGACAACGAGAATGACTTTCTTGTTGGAGGAAAGAAAACGCGCGTATCGCTTTCCGACATGGATTGCCGTTCATGGAAACGTGACTTGACGGCAGACCAATACATCATAGACCTATTGCTTGTTATGCTTCGTGATATAACACCCGAGCATGACAGCAAACTGCAGATGATTATAGAGAACTTGCGTGAGAAGTTTGCCCATCCGATAAACGATGACAACAAGAAGGTTCTTATTTTCACAGCTTTCAGTGACACGGCTAAGTACCTTTATGATAATCTGGCTCCTGCAATTATTGAGAAAGCAGGATTGCATACAGGATTGGTTACAGGCAATGGCGTGGCTTCAACCATCAAGGGACTTCGTGCGGACTTCAACAGTATCCTTACGCTATTCTCACCCATATCAAAAGAGGCAGACAAGCTGCTGCCTAACACAAAAGAGCGGATAGATGTTCTTATTGCAACCGATTGTATCAGCGAGGGACAGAACCTTCAAGATTGTGACTATCTAATCAACGCAGACATACACTGGAATCCGGTCCGCATTATCCAGAGATTTGGACGTGTGGATCGTATCGGCTCACGCAACGATGTGATTCAGTTGGTAAACTACTGGCCGGACATTGAGCTGGACGACTACCTCCGTCTGAAAGGACGTGTGGAAGCACGCATGACAGGTGTCAATATCACAGGTGCGGGCAACAGCAATGTTCTTCTTTCTGATGAGGAGCAGGCTGACCTCGACTATCGCAAGAGCCAACTGCAACGCTTGCAGGAAGAGGTGGTTGACCTTGAGGATATGGACACGGGCATCAATATCATGGATTTAGGGCTCAACGAGTTCCGCATGGACTTGTTGGCATATATGCACGAGCATCCCGACATAGAGCACACGCCCTTTGGCATGAGTGCGGTAGTGCCTGCCTCGGAACAGGTGAAGCCCGGCGTCATCTTCATCTTGAAAAATAGAAACAATGCGGTGAACATAGGTAGGCAGAACCTGCTGCATCCGTTCTACATGGTTTATCTGTCTGACGGGGGCGAACCTATCATCAATCATCTTTCGCCGAAACGGTTGCTTGACATCATGCGCCTTTCATGCAAGGGACGGACTGAACCCATCAAGGAACTGTGCCAAGTGTTCAACAAGGAGACTGCCGACGGACGAAAGATGCAGCACTATAGTGAACTGCTGCAAAAGGCGGTGGGCACTATTGTGGAACAGAAGGAAATGGGCGATCTTGAAAGCCTTTTCTCTTTTGGTGAGACAACCGCTCTTGTAAATGACATTAAGGGACTGGATGATTTTGAGCTGATTTGCTTTCTCGTGATTAAGGAAGGAGGAGCAAATGGATAACTTGTTGAAATATCCTGAGAGCACCATCGTCAATCGCGTAGTGCCCAAGACCATGTTCTATAAGTTCATGGAGGTAAATCCTCGCATGAAGACACGCTTTGTGAACGATGTAGTCAATATCACATGGCTCTATAAGTTGGCGGCATCCACGTTGAACGTCACCGATGTGGAGGATATGAAAGAGATTGAGGTGTTTGTGGTGAACCTCAAACAGCCAGACAGTCCGACTGACTTGTTCTCGTTTATCGACATCAACATGCCGCATCATATAGTCTTTGTCCTTGTACACGACAATCATGCCATGTTGCTTATCAATTATAAGGATTGGGCGGATGACAAACATACCAAATTCAAAATCACACAGACCTTCGTCTCGTCATGGGTAGCATTAGAAAACTTGCATCTGCAAATAGACGGTCAGTCTTTGCCACGAATCTACGACAACTTCATTGCACAGGTCAGTGGCATTGGTGAGCATAAAGCAGGTTGCATGGCTGACATCGTTGCATTAAAGCAACAAATAGTGGCAGTTGAAGCGGAACTGAAAAGTCTGGAGAAGCGAATGCGCAAAGAACCGCAACTGGACAGGCAGATGCAGATGAATAAGCAGGTGAAGGCAAAGCGCAAGGAACTTGAATCTTTGAAAACAAAATTAGATAATCTGAAATAAAAGCGAATAATATGGAACATCCGAAACATATAGATATGCAAACGCCTAATGGCGCAGAACTGAATCTTGATGCCCTCTATAAGATTGCCCCTTCGTGCTTCACGGAAGCAAAAGGTGATGATGGGGAAGTACGTCGTGTCGTTGATTTCAACAAACTCCGTTTACTCCTCGGTGACAATGCCGTAGAGAATGCCCCTGAAGTGTATGACTTTACTTGGGTAGGTAAGCGTGCTGCCCTACAAGAGGCGGCAGCACCTATCAGAAAGACTCTTCGCCCTTGTCTCGAAGAGAGTGTGGACTGGGACAAGACGCAAAATCTCTATATTGAGGGTGACAATCTTGAAGTGTTGAAGTTGCTCCAAAACTCCTATATGGGTAAGGTCAAGATGATTTATATTGACCCGCCTTATAATACGGGAAATGATTTTGTGTATCATGATGATTTTGCACAGTCTGTAGAAGAATATGATGAGAGCAACCGTGATGATGAAGGAAATCGCTATCGTAAGAATACGGATAGTAATGGACGCTTTCATTCTGATTGGTGCTCGATGATATACACTCGTTTGCTGGTGGCTCGTTCACTATTGACTGAAGACGGAGTTATTTTCATTTCTATAGATGAAAATGAGGTGGAAAATCTTAGAAAAATATGCGATGAGATATTTGGAGAAAGTAATTCTCAGGCCTTGGTTACCTATGTACGAAAGACTTCTGGCAAACAAGATAGTTCAAATTTTATGAAATCTACAGAGTACATATTGGTTTACAGTAAAACGGGCCAATGGGAATGTCAGCCATTGGTGGCAGATAATCATGTAACTGATAGATACAATAAGGTTGATGAAGATGGAAGAAAATTTAGAGAAACAGACCTGCGTAAAACAGGCAATGCTGATAGAAGAGAAGATAGGCCATTAATGTATTATCCGTTCTATTATAATACGAGAACAAAAGAACTTATTCCTTCCAATACTCAAAGAATTGATTTAATTAACAAAGGCTTTATTGAAATCTTTCCTGTTAAGCCAGACGGTACTGATGGAAGATGGCGTTGGGGTGTCGATAACGCGAAGAATAATGTTGATTTTTTGGTTGCTCGTGAAATGCCTAAATATAAAGACAAATATACAATTTATGAGAAAGATTTTATCGACAAAAAAGGTGAAATAAGAACTGTAAAAGAACATACTTCGTGGGATAGAAAAGAATTTAATTCAGATAATGCAATGGCAGAGTTTAAGAAGTTAGGATTTAGTAACCAGTTATTCCCGTTCCCCAAAAGCTCTGCATTGATAAAACACATGGTATATCTTGCAGATACTCAAAATTCTATTATCATTGATTTCTTCTCGGGGTCTGCGACGGCTGCACAAGCTATTATGCAATTAAACTCTCAAGACAATGGTAATCGCAAATATATCATGGTGCAGCTTCCCGAAGAAACCGCAGAAGATAGCGAAGCCTATAAAGCCGGTTATAAAAACATTTGCGAAATAGGAAAAGAACGCATACGTCGTGCAGGAAAGAAAATCAAGGAAGAAAGTCCTTTAACCACCCAAGACCTTGATACAGGCTTCCGTGTGTTCAAGTGTGATAGCAGCAACTATAAGGATGTGGCTTTTGCTCCCAAGGATTATAATCAAGAAATGTTGGAGGGCTTGCTTGACAATATAAAGGAAGATCGCACAGACCTTGACTTGCTGTTTGACTGTATGCTCCGCTGGGGCGTAGAACTGTCCTTGCCTTTGAACACGACAAAAGTGGATGGCTGCACGATACACAATGTGAACGATGGCGACCTTGTGGCTTGTTTCGACGGTAACGTGACGGAAGCGGTGATTGATGCCATTGCCGACTTGTCACCTTTGCGTGTAGTATTCCGTGATAGCAGTTTCAACGAGGCGGCACAGAAGATGAACCTCTTTGAACTCTTCAAACAGAAGTGCGACTGGACGGATGAGGAGGTAAAGAACAATGTACGTGTCATCTAAAACACTATGTGGACTATGGCAAAGAAACTGACACTGAAATTCAAGAACCAACAGTTCCAGACGGATGCGGCACGGGCTGTGACCGATGTGTTCCGTGGGCAGCGTAACCAGTCGATGGTGGAGTTTACCCATGACATGGGACGTGCGTCAGACGGTTCACAAGACCTCTTTGATGTTGTAGGCTTCCGCAACCAACCACTTATTGTTCCTGCCGGGCAGATATTGGAAAGCATCCGTCAGATACAAATGGCGGCACAACTGCGCCCGTCGGAAACAATAGATACCGCAGACCTGCGCCTGACCATTGAAATGGAGACAGGAACGGGCAAGACCTATACTTATATCAAGACGATGTATGAGTTGAACAAACTCTACGGCTGGAGCAAGTTTATCATTGTGGTGCCGAGCATTGCCATACGTGAAGGTGTATGTCGCTCTTTTGAAATCATGAGCGAACACTTTGCAGCAGAGTACGGCAAGCGCATTCAGTCGTTCATCTACGACTCGAAGCAACTGACGAAAATTGACCAGTTTGCCAGCGACTCGAACATGCACGTGATGATAATCAACACACAGGCGTTTGCTGCTCGCGGAGAAGATGCCCGTCGCATCTACATGAAACTGGATGCCTTCCGCTCGCGCAAGCCTATTGATGTGATAGCCGCCACAAAGCCTATCCTTATCATTGACGAGCCACAATCGGTGTTAGGAGCCGACAAGAAGAACGCCACTCGCGAAAAGCTAAAAGAGTTTAAACCGCTCTTTACCTTATTATATAGTGCCACGCACAGAGCCGACGACATAGTGAACATGGTTTATCGCCTGGATGCTATGGATGCCTACAACAAGAAATTGGTGAAGAAGATTTCGGTGAAGGGTATCAACCAGCACGGCAGCACAGCGACAAACGGTTATCTCTATTTAGAAAGCATTGAACTGTCAAAAGGAAATCCGCGTGCCCGTATAGGTTTCGACAAGAAAGGAGCAAGCGGAGTAAAACAGGTGACGCAGTTTGTAAGTGACGGGTTTGACATTTACCAGCAGTCGGGTGGACTGGAGGAATATGCCAACGGTTATCGTATAGAAAACATCGACGGCTACAACCGTTGTATCCGCTTGTTGAACAACACTATTCTATACGAGGGTGATATGATTGGACGTGTGAACGACATTTATGTGCGCCGCCACCAGATACGTGAGACCATCCTATCACATATCAACAAGGAACGTCAGCTATTCAAGATGGGCATCAAGTGTCTCTCGCTCTTCTTCATAGACCATGTGGATAATTACCGTATCTACAACCAGGGAGGCGGCACAAGCAAGGGGCAGTTTGCTGAAATCTTTGAAGAGGAATATAACAACATTGTGGGTGCATTGCAACTGCAAACTGATGATTCTCCAGAATACATAGAATACTTGAAACGATGGAAAGCGGAAGAGGTACACAACGGCTACTTCTCCCGTGACAAGAAAGGGCACTTTGTTCAACCTTCAAAGACAGAGCTGAAGAACGAGAGCAGTAATGACACCTCAGCGTATGACCTCATCATGAAGGACAAAGAAAAGTTGCTGTCGTTTGATGAGCCCACACGTTTCATTTTCTCACACTCAGCCTTGAAAGAAGGTTGGGACAATCCGAATGTGTTCCAGATATGTACTCTGAAGGACAGCGACAACCAGACAAAGAAGCGGCAGGAAGTGGGTCGTGGTATGCGTTTGTGTGTAAACAGCCAAGGCGAGCGGCAGGACGAGACCGTGCTGCACGGACGTGTGTTTGAAGTAAACGAACTGACAGTCATTGCCAGCGAAAGCTATGATGATTTTGCCCAGAAGTTGCAAACAGAAATTGCCGATGCTGTTGGCGACCGTCCTATTAAGGTGCAATCGTCTATGTTCACCGGTATGTTGGTGACTAATGCATGTGGCGAACAAAAGACACTGGATGAAGATGATGCACAGGATGTTGTCTTTACACTTCGTATGAAAGGCTATATCACCAAGCAGGGACAACTCACCCAACAGTTCCATGACCACAAGCAGCAGGGAACGCTTGACTTCGGAGAGGATTACAATGAATATAAGGCTGACATCGTGAAGCGATTGGATGCCGTATTCAATCCTGATACTGTCAAACCAGAAAATGCCCGACAGATACGTGAGGCAAAGTTTGACTCGCAGAAGTTTGAGCGCAAAGAGTTTCAGGAACTATGGAAAAAGATTAACCATCAAACTTACTACACCGTTGATTTCAAGACAGAAGACCTTATCCAACGTGCTGTCATTGAACTGAACAACCACCTGAGAGTTTCGGAGATAAACATTCAGGTAACAACAGGCACGCTTAACGAAATAAAGAACAAACAGGAACTTACCGAGGGTACTGCCATGAAAGTGACAGGCACAGATACACATGCCGTTAAGGAACTGGTGAACGAGAACGTGAAGTATGACCTCATCGGTAAATTAGTGGAAGCCACCGGACTGACGCGCCGTGTCATCGTAACCATCTTGCAAAAGATAAGCCCCAACACCTTCTATATGTTCAAGGCTAATCCCGAAGAGTTCATCATCAAGGCTGGTAACATCATAAATCAATGCAAGGCCATTGCCGTAATAGAGCATGTGGCATATCACAAGCTCGACAAGACCTTTAACTCTGACATATTCAGCGCATCAGCCTTAAAAGGTAAACTGGGCGTCAACGCCATGGAGTCGCAAAAATCCCTCTACGACCTCGTAGTAGTAGATTCGCAAGGTGTAGAAATGAACTTTGCCCAAGCACTTGAACATCAGAATGAAGTCATAGTCTATACAAAACTGCCTGGTGGTTTCTACATCAACACCCCTGCTGGACACTATAATCCCGACTGGGCAATAGTGTTCAAGGAAGGTACCGACATCAAGCACGTCTATTTCGTTGCTGAAACCAAAGGCTACAGCGACGATGAAGTGCTTGACTACCGTAGTGCTGAAAGCGTGAAGATTGAATGTGCCCGCCGTCACTTCGCCACAATCTCCAACTCCACCGTCACCTACAGCGTGGTGAAGAGCTATGCTGATTTGAGGAATGTGATAACGAAGCTATAAATATAACAGTCTGTAGTTTTATTTCAGGCGGGAACTGCAATATTCTGCAAGTTTCCGCCTGAAACTTTTTTAGTTTTAATCATTGTTTATATATCTAACAACAGTAAATAAAACAAGATATCAGATACTTCATTCCTGTCCCCAACCTAAAGTATGGTATTTATCGATTTTCAAATCATTCAATACATTTTTTTCATAATATTTTCCGTGTTTTCGCGTTAATTTATTACGCAAAATAGTTTTTTATCCATATTTCTTCGTTGTTTTCTTGTTTTTTGTGTAACTTTGCAGTGTTTTTAATATTTATTCCCTGGAGTAAGGACTCAGGTAAAATAACTCAAATTTTCTATGATAGGAAAAATTGAAAAGTTACTCAACATGGACGATTACGATCTTGAGGCTGTTTTCACGCCGGCCATAGTCAATATGCTTATTCTCGGCATAATGTTCACTTGTACCATTCTGTTCATTGCAGAAGATACGGTATGGTGGAATACAATACTTGCCGTTGTAGCACCTCTTGCAGCAGCGGTGGTAATAACTCGCTTCACCATGCATTTCTTCCGTGCAGTCTCGCGCATAGTTTTCGAGGATATACTATACCGCAAAGATAGGCTCTACTTCCCTACGACTTCTATGCTGTTACTTGGCGACAATAGCACCGGTGTCAGCTTGATAATGAAGAAAAGGGTTCGTGATGACCTCAAGTCATTATATAATATAACGCTCTTTACAAAAGCGAAAGAAGATGCCGATGAAATGGAAGCCCGCAGAACGGCCAAGGATGCTGTAGCTCTCATTAGAAAAACTGTTGCTGAGAGCAACGATGTTATGACTCGTCGTAAACTGAAACGTTACGGTGTGTTCCGAAACTTCCTTGGTGGAGCGGTTTTCTGCCTTCCTCTTTCTATTGCATGTTGGGCTATTGATTTTAGTCTCAAAAGAACATGTGACCCAATCATCCTTACCGCTCTCTTCCTCTACCTGCTAATCGTTGTGGTCGATTTCTTTATTACCAAGAGCGCAGCCGTAGATTATGCAGAAACGTTAATAACCACGTTTGATAAATTGAATCACGATGAAGCATAGTATTAAGTTTTACCCCGTAGGAAACGGGGACTGCGACCTCATTACTATTGGGGGCGCAAACAAGAAGATGATGTTCGACTGCAACTTCCGCAAGGAGGCTGAGAAGAACAATGATAAGATGTATGATGTCCTTGAAGACCTCTTAACAAATGAACTTACCTCAAAAAAGTTTGGGCTTCCACTCTTGGATGCATTCTTGCTCACTCACCCCGATCTAGATCACTGCCGTGGTTTTGCTAACATGTTCTACTTGGGCGACCCAGATGCAGTTCCCCAATCTGCCAAGAATGACAAGAAGATTCTTATCGGAGAGTTATGGTATTCACCACGCGTTTTTGAAGAACTAACCGGAGAACTCAACGCAGATGCAAAGGCGTTCAAGAAGGAAGCCCAACGCCGTATGGATCTCTTTAAGTCTGGCTCAAACAACGCGGACAAGGATGGCAACCGTATCCGTATCATAGGTTGGACGGACAATCCAGATCTTGAAGGCCTCGAAGATAGGATAATCACTCCAGGCGATATTATTTCTGAAATCAACGGTTCTTCATGCCGCTACTTTGAAATATTCATTCATGCTCCATTTAAGGATGACATCGACGGCGAAGACCGTAACATGACCAGTGTAGCTTTCCAATTACGTTTTAAGTCTGATAACAAAAAGGAGGACATTGCCCGCGTATTCCTGGGCGGTGACACAGAATGGCGTGTGATTGATAAGATAATGAATAAGACAAACGATGATGATTACTTGAAATGGGATCTAATGGAGGCTCCCCATCATTGTAGCTACAAGTTTTTTGCTGATGATCGTGAGACAGCTCCCAATCAGGCTTCACTCGAATTCCTTAACAAAAGCGAGGATGGAGCTTTTGTGGTTTCTTCGTCAAAGGTCGTTAAAAAGAACTCTGACAATCCTCCCTGTCATAAAGCTAAGAACCGCTATACAGATCGAGTTGGCGAAAGCAATTTTTTCTGTACCAGCGGAGAGAAAGATGATGACACAGAGGCGCCTATCGTATTTGATATAGAAGACGGTGAAGTCGCCCTACACGAAGACGGTAAGAAAGAAAAAGAATCTCGCGCAGCCGCTGTCGCAGCTAAAGATACCAAACCTCATTTCTATGGATAAAGTATCAGACAAATATCCTAAAATAGAAATAGCCGCCATCGGAGCACTGGCCAGAGAACTGCTCCCCCTTGCCAGTGTTTTCGATGACAACAGTTTCAGTTTGGTTGAACTCGATAAAGACACTTTAGGATTATGCGGCGATATCAACACTTATGCTCGTTCCAAATCAGCTTTACGACATATAGAGTCCGTGGTTATTGCCATCAGCAAAACTAACTGGAACGACATCACGCCCTTCGTATTTTCAGATAGGCCAGATTTTCCGTTCAAACGATTCCCCCACGTTAATTACGAGAAAGATAATTACCCGCCTACTCTCTGCCTCTCTCGTGAGAATATAGATGAATGGTATGCAGAACATACGTTGAAAGACTACGTTGAATTGGTGGCATGTTGGTTGCGTGATGCGGCAAAAGGGAAGTTAATGAAACTGACCGAAAACGATGAATTTGAACCACAGCGCAATCACTGTATGAATCATTTCCTTTTGCGGGTCACTTATATGGACTCGTTTCTGGAGCACAAGGAAGGACCTGAATGTCAGCTGTATTCCATTACTATTCTTAAAGATTTTCCTGCCATTGCTTATGGAAATGAACAACACGAAAAACTAGTCAGCAATGCAATAGGTGTCCGCCTATTTGCTGGAAGAGACAAGGTAGATGATAACTGGTACACACATTATCCCACCACATTGGGCGACTTGCTTAGCCATATCCTATCCTATGGCTATCCTTTAGATTTAGACCTACTGAAAGATGCTTGTGACGATACAAAAGAATATATCTATTTCCAATTGGCTTTGTTACGCCCGGCAAAGATAATTGGTAAAAATACCGCAATTAATTACCTCTGCTTCCGGGCAAAGGTTAAAGATATTGTTAATATAAATCATTCCGCATCTATCGAAGAGGTATCAATGATTGATTTCACAGACTATACCCAAGCTAAATACCTGTCAGAAACACCTGATATTATTTTTGATAAGCATATTTGCATTCTGGGGTGCGGAGCCATAGGTAGCAAGATTGCAAGCCACCTTCATCGAAGCGGAGTCTTCTGTATCGATTTGGTTGATACCGACTCGCTGATGCCACATAATGTGGTACGGCATGCTTTGTCAGCATACAAGCCAGGTTCATTTCTTCTCAATAAAGCACATGCCATGAAAAAATATTTGGCGGATATGTTCTACGGCATGCCGCACGATGGCATAAGGTCATATAATGAGGATGCTCTTAAATATTTAAAACCTGAGGCACTTGATAAAATTGACATAATCATTGATGCCACTGCGTCCGTCAAAGTAATGTATGGCCTTGATAGGCTAATTTATCCAGACAAGACGCGTATTGTCCGCGTTGCTTTGTCTGAAGGTGGCAATGTGGGTGTTACCTATATAGACATAGACAGCAAGCAACCATTAGCTGACTTTTATATGGAAATTCTACGCGCATCGCTTACCAATGACGATGTCTACCGTTGGCTTTCCTCCGAGCGCAAGAACTCTACTGAGAACATCCGCATAGGAGAAGGTTGCCACTCAAACACCATGCGTATCAGCGATGACACCATTTCTGCTCATGCAGCTTTAATGTCATCCGCCATCCGGCATATTTACGAGGGCAAACAGCGCAACAGAATCATTCTCACTCTTACACACCGTGATTTCCCTGGCAGTATGCAGACCTGCATCCTACCCGTTATGCCATACTTACATTTCCCTTGCACAAATGATGCAAGTTGGATAGTTCGCATTCCGGAAAACTTGCTCGCAGAAATCCGTCTGAAAGCTAAGATAGCCGGCCAAAAGGAAACCGGAGGCTACCTGTTTGGCCACATAGACTACAAACGTCACATCATCTATCCACTAAATAATTTCATGCCCCGCGATTCGCGTGGAACAAAGTCAGGATTCCGTCTGGGGACAAGTGGCCTAAAAGACTACAAGAAAGAGATAACCCATCGGAGCATTGAACAGATGGAGTATCTTGGCGACTGGCATTCCCACCCTGGATGTTCGCTAGATATGTCCGTCATTGATCTCACAACCTGCTCAACGGATGTTTTGCCACAACTTAAGAATTGCATTGGTCTTTGTGTCATCACCAAAACAAACGATACTAGATTTTTTATTCTTTCGAAATAAAAACAAATATTCAATACAATCATGATAGAATATATAGCACTCACCAATTTCTTCTCCTTTAAGGAACGTACAGAATTTAGTTTAAAGGCTACAAAAGAAAAGCCACGTGGCACACTCTCTGGAGAAGATTGGTGGACTGAATTCGAGGGAACAAAGCTGCTCAAAGCCGTATTCCTCTTGGGAAATAACGGTTCAGGGAAAACCAATTTTCTGAATGGTCTTTCCGTACTCAACGAACTTATAACTGTCAACCGCAACAGCAAAAATCCTTCTCGCTATCGCCTACCAGCCGTTCCCTTTCTACTCTCTGATGAAACAAAAAATGCCCCTTCTTCTATTGAAATAACGTTGCATACAGCAGGCTACCGCTATACCTATTCTATCTCATGGTTACCTGACTACATTGTCAGCGAAAAGCTATTACGTAAAGAAGGTAAGAGAAAAGAAAAACTCATCTTTATACGAGATTTTTCCAAAGAAAAAGACCTCGTTATCGTTACCTTCCCTAAAGGTTCCACTATTTCTGCCCATGTCCAAGAAATTATCAATCAGAATATCCTCCGCTATTCCAGTGTAATATCCATATACGATAGTATGAATTTCGAGTGTGAGGACATCAGTAACATCTATAATTACTTCCGCTTTGTTGATCTCTGGAATGTTAAAAAATACGAGTTATCTTCCATGCTAGCCAAACGCTCCAACGAGAATCTTTTGAAACCCATCCTTCTCGCTATTCTGAAAGATATGGGTTCCGCCATCCGTGATTACAAAGTCGATACCCTATCTTTCGACATTGCCGAAGATGAACACGAGTTTCTTCTCACCCGCATGTCTGAAGATGAATACAGAGCCAATTTTCCAGACGACAAGCGTTTTGTTCGGAAACTCCAGTTTGGTTACAAATTTGCAGAGAAAGATGATACGGTCTGGCTGCCAGAAAATCTGGAGTCTGAAGGTACCCTTGAGGGCATCCGTCTCATTATTGTTCTTTTCGATGCCATCTGGCGAGGCACACCCATCGCCATCGACGAGTGTGCCCAAAGCATACATCCAAAGGCCCTTGAATTCATTCTCTCTTTCTTTTTAAAGACTGCAGATACCGCTCAAGTGTTCATAGCTACACAAGCCCTGACTCTCTTGAAATGGGAAAACCTGCGCCGAGATGCCATCCGTTTTTTCGAGAAAGACAAGCGCACAGGTTGTTCTTCATTCACCACCATAAACAACAGAACTTACCATAAAAATAATCAAATTTGGGATACCTTTATGAATAAAACATTCTGCGGCGAGATCAAAATCACTGAACGTGAACCGTGGAAGAACACTTTAGAGAAAGTCACTCGTTGTATGGTAAACCGTGAGTGGCAAGAGTAAACTGTAGTTCTACATCGGATCAATTTTCGTCCATCCCTCTCTCTCCTTAATAGTTCCATATCTAATAGTTGATCGATTTTGACTCGTAGAATAAACTTTAGTCCCGTTCTTTTTAAGCGCAAAAACAGTGGAGCGGTTAAGATACTTCCCTTGCTTCTCTGTAGATATATAGGCTATCTTAGGATTAACATGCTTGATGATGGTAGAGTCTAGATTGTGCTTGCTGCCATGATGTGGCACTTTCATCCAAGTAACACCATTAAATTTACTCAACAAATCCTGCGGTACATGGTTGAATGCATCTCTGCCAGCGTCTCCCGTAAATAAAAATTTTTGCCCTTCATCTGTTTCTAACAAAAATACAATACTGCTCTGGTTGTGAGCAGATGCATCATCTGTAGCATCATCTAATGTTTTGCTCAGCGTTGTTTCATCCGGAGCACCACCTTCTGTGCTATACATGTTTTCTTCAAAAGCCTCCAATGCCCAATGGAAATTCACTCTATTCCTGAACTTTGGCAAGAGGCTTTCGTAGTAATCTTTCGTAGGGCTTATAATCGTTATTTTCGGCTTGGCAAGATAGTTGCCAGCGAATACTTCAGTCCTTCCTATCCCTACAGAATCAATCAAGTCCAACAGGTTCTTTCTTGAATCTTCTTTATAATTATATACGCATTTAAGTCTCACGTCTAATGTTTTTTGAGTCTGGATCCTTTGAACGTCATTAGGTACAAACTCATGCTTCGTTGGATCATTTACCCAAAAGCAATTGAAGCAGATATCATATAAATTCCCTGCTTGTAAATCTTCCAACATGTGAACAAAACCACCTATGTGATCGTCATCAGGATGTGTAACGATTGCAGCATCAATTACATACCCTAACCATCCTGGTCTCTTCACTTTATCATAGTGTGTTCTGATATGTGTCAGTATTTTCTCTGCATCTTCATAGTTTCCCGAGTCCACCATGATGATGTGACTTTCTCCATTATCTTCCACATAATGGATTAAGAAGGCATCTGCCGCCTTTACGTCTATCATTTCTATTTCATACCTCATACATTACTATTTTATTGTGAAAATAATGTAACAATTGAATCTTATAGATTTTTCAAAATCCTAATCAGTTTTCCCAACCCTGAGTAAGTATAGTTTCTACCACTCTGCAGTTTCTCATCCATCGAACGATTAGCATTGGACACAGCCTTTTCGAGATATCCTCCATTACGTTCGAAGTAGCCATGAAGTCCCTTTGTCTTGATGAAGAAATCTATCGTCTTCCGATACTCGACACATTGGTTGAGGTCTTTGAGCAATGGCTCCTGTTCATCGTATGGACGTGAGGTGTAACGGAAATAATAGAGAAAAAACAACTCGGTGCAGCGGTAGGTTTCAAAGAACTCCACCTTACAGTATATACCTTTCTTTGGTTTGTTGATAGGCTTGGCATATTTCGCTTTTAATTTTTGATATTGAGAACGCTCTGGCTCCTTGTCCTTCGTGTCCATGTCGATGATACAGAAAATATGGCTGTAACCCATTGCCACACCTTCTGCTATCTTTGCATCCAGTTCTTTGATATTGGTATGCTTCGGATAGTCCGGCTTGATGGTCAAGTGTTTGAACACATCGCACAAGGACTTGAAGTAGAAGAACTCCGTAGGTCCTTCGCCCAATATAAGTGTTGTTTGTCGTAATTTCCCCATTTTAATCCTCCAGATTTATAAAGATACTACCCAGTTCTGGCTTCGCTCCCAATCGACCGATGCGATAAGAGTTGTAAAGCGACAGGTTCTTGTGTAATCCAAATGAGTCGCCACGTGCATACTCAGACGATGCAGTCTCTCGGTTCTTCTCGACAAACCACACCACACCTCTGTTCTCGTTAATCATATCCTGCGACAGAAGGGTGGTCTCCTGGCTTGTGATAATCAGCTGCGACTTGTCGGAGTTGAAGATGAAGACATTGAGATAGTAGTACAGCAGGTCGTTGTGCAGATCCTCGCCTAGTTCATCAAGATAGTACACATGAGGACTCGTTATCAGGTCGTACAGGGCATCCAATATGCGGATGTACTTTTGAGTGCCCTTTGACTGCCATCTGAGGGGAATGTCAAAGTCGCTATTGACGGAATGATTCAAGAAAGTGATGGAATCAGAGGTTGGCTTTAACAGAACTTCTTTCATCTCCTCAGGAATATTTTCCTTTTGGATACGTTCGCGGAAATCATTTGGCACAAAGCGGTCTTCCACAATAGGACGATACTCCAGAATGTTCAAGTCTGCCTTCTGGAGCATTGTGTTATAGAACTTACGCTTTTTGGGATTGCTATAAGCATCTTTCAATATTTCAACAAGTCCCTTTTCTACATCGCCGTCCACATCGTGATAATTGGCCATAATCCAAGCATGAAGCGTGTTGAATGGAGCTATGTCTTCTTTCAAGGCTGCTTTTCGGCATACAGATAATACGCTGTGGTTATTCAGAGTATTCTCGCGGATGCTTTCCTGCGTCTTGACTTGCAGCTTGAGACTCGCACCAAACTTGATGTCGGCCTGCACATTCTCACCCACAAAATTGCGCTCATAGAACAGAGACTTCGATTTGTTGGGGTAATAGTACAAAGCTTCACTCAGAATGTGTTTGCCGTTGAACTTGACATCGTAATCATATCGGGTGCCAACAGCATAAAATGACACGTGCATTTCCGTCGGCTCATCTTGTGTGAGTACAAATGGAATACAACCGCCAATTCCGACTGTCGCATCAGACTTTGGCATGACCAACAAACGGAAAACCTCGTTCATGGCAATCAACATATTCGACTTACCCGAGGCGTTTGAACCATAGAGGATGCCTAACTTATACAAGAACACACCCTCAGCAACTTCGGTGACAAGTTCCGAAGATGGCCCCTTGGCAACGAAACTTAACTCCTGCTTATCGCGAATGGAAAGGTAATTCTTAACCCAAAAATCTTGTATCATACTGTATATTTTTATCTGTTATCGTAATTTTGCTACAAAAATACAGATAATATCTGAATTACATGGTGTTTAATCTGTTTGTTTTTGTAATTATCTTACGGTTTTACACATATTTAACTATACGATAGATATACAAATGGCAAAACTTCGCCATATTACAGCCCGAAACAGTTATCTAGCAGTTCTTCATTTCTTTTGCTCATCATCATACGACTGGGCTTATAGAACTTCGAGATTTTTCCCTTTGACATAATCTCGTGTGCGTAATATAATATGGTCTGTTCATTGCCTCAGAAATAATTTTTCAAGGCCAATATGTCACAATGTAAAAACAGCGACAGCCCGTCGCAATTTAATATCACCATCGAAGAAACATCACTGTAAGCCATAATAACAGATCAAAACCTGCACACTTTCATTCATTTTGTGCTTCCAGAAAGTTAAAAGTGTTAAATCTCCAACTTTTTTGTCGGGCATAGAATCTACGGCTCCACTTTTCTACCGTTTTATATCGAAAGCATTGATACATAGTTATATACAAATACCGGCATAGAATTGATATGTACGGCTTCTGCGGTTCTGCCGGAAGCCTTGCCTAACTTCACGCTCCAGTGAGCCGGATTTATTTCCAGTTTGGTGTTGAACTGGGCTACAACTTGGTCGATAGTGATACGTGCGATAATCGGTGCGTTGCCGTTCTTCTTTACTGCATTTCGTTTGACGAAATAGAGTAGCTTGAAAGTACTTCTCATAATCTCTTTTTTAGTTACAAAATTAAATTGATGAACTGAAAATGAGATATTTGCAGTACGGACAAATCAAGACAACAAACCGCCAATTTCAGACATTCCGTGACCTAAAATCCGAAAGGTCGGACAGGTCACGAATTGGTCACGAAAGTATGTCTTTTTGTGACCATTTCGTGTCTTAGGTCACGGACTTTATACAAAGAAAAAACTCCTGCAATACCTTGATATTGTAGGAGTTGTCTTTTCTTTGTCTGGTTTTGTCCAGCTTCTTGGTGATCCGCCTGGGGCTTTCACCGTAGCGGTCTATATCTTTGATTTATAAGCTCTTGTAAACCTTAAAAAATTGTACCGTAACGAATTAGTAACGATTTATAGGAACGCTTGTTGTCAGTGAGAGGCATTCGTTTGTCAGCCGTTCTCTGATGCCGCAAAGATAGAGCATTACTTTTTATTTTCCAAACATTTGATTATTAAATCTTTAAAAAAAGATCCCTAGTGCAAGGGGCGAACCTATATATATGGATAGGTTTGCCCCTTGCACCGGGCGGATGTTGCATCAGTCCTACAGCCTTTCCGTCCGCCTCGATACCGCCGTTTATGTGAAGTGGTTCCCCCTCCTTTTTCGCTGAACCGAAAAAATCATGGTGTAGTACACGTATAGTATCCCATGCGCTGCCTTTTATTGTTATTCTTTTGCAGCAAACATTAAAAATTAAGTTTGTTATGGAAGTTATTACATTTGAAAGTGAAGCGTATAAAGCGCTTGTAGGGAAGATTGAAAAAATCGCCGGGTATGTAGCCGAAGCGCAGCTGCCTTCGGAAGAAAAAAAGGAGACTTGGCTGGACAGCAACCAACTGGCGGAAGCTTTAGGGATCAGTACACGTACATTGCAACGCCTGAGGGATGAAAACCTGATCAGCTACTCCATGCTGCGTGGACGGTGTATGTACAAGCTGTCGGAGGTCGAACGCTGTCTGGAAGAGCGTACCATTCGGTGCAAGCCTCAAACATTGGAGGATTTTCGCAAGAACTACCTAACGAGAACCGGCAATGATAAGAAAGGATGATATACTGAAAATGACGGAAAAGGGCATTTCCGTATTCCGCTATTACCTGCCGGTGGACTTCAAGGTGGGAAAGAACTTCCTGAACCCTTTTTATAAGGATACGAAGGCTTCGTGCAATATTTATTACGAACGCAAGGCCGGTGTGTTTAAAATGAAGGATTTCGGGAACGAGGATTATTCAGGGGACTGCTTTGAACTGGTGGGCAGGCTGAACGGCCTTAGCTGCAAGGAGCCTAAAGAGTTTGTCGAGATCATGGAAATGATAAACCGCGATCTGCATTTGGGGCTGTCCGCACATGAGGAATATCATGTGAGCCATAGCAAAGTCCCCCAAAAGAGTGAAGTGGTATCGGAAGAACCGAAAGCGAAAAGCGTCCGGCCTTATACTGTCGTGCAAAAGCCCTTTACGGCTGCGGAACTTGCCTTTTGGGGTAAATCGGGAATCGGGGAAAATGTTCTGAAAGCGTACCGGACGGTATCGCTGAAGAAGTTCAGCAGCGAGAACCAGGAAAGGAAGCCTTTTTCCTGCATGACAAGCGTCGATGAACCGATGTTCGGATATATGGGGAAACAGCATATCAAGGTTTACCGTCCGTGTTCACAAATGCGGTTCCTGTACGCCGGTGATTTTGGCGACAACTACTGTTTCGGGCTGGAGCAGCTGCCGGCAAAGGGTGATCTGCTCTTTATCACAGGCGGGGAAAAGGATGTGATGAGCCTGGCGGCACACGGCTTCCATGCGATCTGTTTCAATTCGGAAACGGCTTTTATCCCTGCGGCTGTCATACACCGGCTTTCGTTCCGGTTCAAGCATATCATCCTCCTCTATGATGTGGACAGTACCGGACTGAAAAGCTCGGCGAAGCGTGAAGAGGAGCTGAAGGAATACGGGATTAAACGATTGTTGCTCCCGCTTGCCGGTACAAAGACGGAAAAGGATGTATCGGACTACTTCATGCTGGGGAACAGCCGTGAGGATTTGATAAAACTTTTTCTGGACTATCTGGAAACCTTATACAGTGAAACCATGTCGGCTTTGAAATCCTGCGAGGTGGATTTCAACAACCCGCCTCCCATTGCACAGATGATCGTATCGGTAAATGACGTGCCTCTCGGAACTCAAGGCAACCTGCTTTGTATCACCGGCGGAGAAGGCACGGGAAAAAGCAACTATGTGGCGGCACTGATTGCCGGTGCTATCCGTCCCACCGGAACGGATGTGGATGCGCTGGGCGTTACGCTCCACGAAAACAGCAGGAACAAGGCGGTACTGTTCTATGACACGGAACAGAGCGAAGTACAGCTGTATAAGAATATCAGCAACCTGCTGCGGCGATGCGGACGTGAGGCGATGCCGGAATGGTTCAAGGCGTATTGTCTTACGGGAATGAGCCGGAAAGAACGCCTGCTTTCCATTATCCAGAGCTTGGACAAGTACCATTATCAATACGGCGGTGTTCATCTGGTGGTGATAGACGGGATTGCGGATTTGATAAAATGCGCCAACGATGAAGCGGAGAGCATAGCCGTCGTGGAAGAACTGTACCGGCTGGCCGGTATCTACAAGACGTGTATCGTTACGGTACTGCATTTTATCCCCAACGGGCTGAAGCTGAGGGGACACTTGGGAAGCGAGTTGCAGCGGAAGGCTGCGGCAATCCTTTCCATAGAGAAGGACAGCGATCCGGCCATATCGGTGGTGAAGGCTCTGAAAGTAAGGGATGGAAGTCCGCTGGATGTGCCTATCATGCAGTTTTCGTGGGATAAGGAAAAGGCCATGCACGTCTATCTGGGCGAAAAGCCGAAAGAGGAAAAGGACAAGCGCAAAGAGGATGAGCTTGTAGCGGTGGCCAAAGAGGTATTCAGCCGGAGGCGCTTTGTTACTTATGTGGAGCTTGCGGAAGAAATCCAGTCGATACTGGAAGTGAAGGAACGTACGGCGAAAAGCTACATCAGGTTCATGCGTGAGAAAGAAATCATTCTGAAATCATCCGATAACCAGAGCTATTATGTTATCGGGAACTTTTAAGGAGGAAAGCGTATGTTAGTAGATAAAACGGAATTTGAAGCATGGATGGAACGTATCATGGGTGAGCTGTACCGCATCTCACGGAAGCTGGACAAGGCGGAAACGAGGGAAAAGCACCTGAACTACCTGAACGGAGAGCGTCTGTACGACAATCAGGAAGTATGCCTGTTGTTGCGCATCAGCAAACGCACGCTGCAACGATACCGGAATAACGGGGTGTTGAAGTTCTATTCGATATATCACAAGACATATTACAAGGAGTCGGACTTGCACGAGTTCATCCGCAACAACTTCGACGAGAACGAGATAAAACGGCAGGCACGTGAGGACAAACTGTCCGAGAGCTATCCGCTGCCGAAAGAATAAGTCCATGTTTTTGCTTTGTACCGGTGAAACTACTGCCGTGAGGCAGGAAATCCCAAACTGCGTATTGGTGTTTGTCATGGCAATGACTTCATACAGTTGTGAAACAGGATGAAGTTTCTTTTCTTGTTCGAATGGTGATACTTCAAAGGACAGCGGTCCGGAGGGGTATCATTTTTTATGTATGCACTTAAAAATATTCCAGTTTTGTGGCGTAAAAACTGGGCGTTTTTTTACCTTTGCAAAAACTGTCATTTATGAAATTAGGAATATTACACTTTACAGATTCTCACATAAAAAGTGCCACTGATTGGATTTTGAGTGAGTTTTCATCTCTTGTTGCTTCCGTCAAAACGATATATGAAGAATGTGATCGCATATATATAGTGTTTACAGGTGATGTTGTTTACTCTGGTAGTGAAGAAGAATATATTTTGGCTTCAAAGTTTTTGAATTCAATAAGAAGTTTACTTAAAACATTGTATAAAGATAAGGTCTATGAACAAATAATTTTTACTCCCGGAAATCATGATTGCAATTTCAATATGGATAGACAGGCGAGAAAAAATGCTATAAAAAATATGAATTATGATTATATTGGTGATGATAATAGTGTTATAGAACAATGTCTTATCGTGCAAGAACCTTTTTGGAATTTTGAAAGCTCGATTAATGGACAAGAAACCAAACCATGTATTTACAAGGAATATATAGATGATATACAAAAAGAGGTTGTTATTTTTCATTCTTTTAATACAGCTTGGATGTCTTCTATTAATGAAAATGTTGGTAGTCTTTTCTATCCTATAAAAAATATAGAAGAGACTATTAATACAAAAGCAACGATAAATATATCAGTTTTTCATCATCATTCATCTTGGTTAAATCCTAATACAGAAGAAAATAATAAGCAT
>ENA-OQDT01000051-OQDT01000051.1-human-gut-metagenome-genome-assembly--contig:-NODE-51-length-63440-cov-7.402998_pt1 | contig 63440 bp, 46 predicted proteins | sample MGYA00242786_ERZ504617 | MGnify/ENA primary metagenome ERZ504617 (study PRJEB26092, sample SAMD00036337) | human gut metagenome | host: Homo sapiens | study: EMG produced TPA metagenomics assembly of...
GCCCTTCCCCGGCATTGAGGTGACCACTACCATCACCCCCACGGCCACCGGCCACCGCCGCCATCATGAGATTGACAGCAGTTTCGACTGCGAAGCCTACGACTGCGGTTTTGCCGTGCCCAATTTTGCACCGGGCTACGCCGAAAGCGTGGAAAACGATACCGCCGAAGCCCATTGCGACACGTTGCGCTGCACCGTGCGCGGCAGGGGAGAGGCAGTGGTCATCGGCTGCGACCCCAACACCAGCTTGTATTTTACCAACGTCCATCTGCCCGCCGTGAAGTACCATATCCCCAAGGGGCACACGGTGTTGGACACCGAGATCCTTGACGAAGCGGACTGATGCCGTTTCTCTCCAGAAAAACAGTCGTTTTGTGCGGCTGTTTTTCTTATATCCTGTGCTATAATAAAAGCAGAAAATGCTGCGAGGTGATATGTATGCCTTTGAATCATCCCATTACCCCGGCGCTTCTGGCCGACCCGGAAATTTTCCAGCAGAACCGCCTGCCCTTCCATGCCCACTTTGCGGACCAGACAAGCCCCGAACTGTCCCTGACCGTCAGCTTGGATGGCGAGTGGAACTTTCGCTATGCGGAAAACCTGACCGCACCCTTTACGGACTGGGATACCCTGACTGTGCCCGGCTTTATCCAGATGCAGAGCCTGCAAAAGCCCGGCCAGCCCTACGGCACGCCCCATTACGTCAACACCCAGTACCCGTGGGACGGCCACGAAAAGCTGCACCCCGGCCAGATTCCGCAGGATTATAACCCCATTGGAGAGTACCAGCGTAGTTTCACCCTGCCGGAAAGCTGGGCAAGCTGCTACCTGCGTCTGAACGGCGCCGACAGTGCCGCCGCCGTCTGGTGCAACGGCGTTTACATCGGCTACACCGAGGATACCTTCACTCCCGCTGAATTTGACATGACCGCCGCCGTCCACCCCGGCGAAAATACCCTGACGGTGCAGGTGTACCGTTTCTCCTCCGGCAGCTGGCTGGAAGATCAGGATTTCTGGCGCATGAGCGGCTTATTCCGCTCCGTGGAGCTGTTCACAAAGCCGGAAGTTCACCTCGAGGACGTCTTTGTGAAGCAGAGCTTTGCAGATGATTTTTCCAGTGCTGCCGTCACCTTTGATTGCAAGGTCAGCGGCGCGGGAACGGTGTCGGTGGTGTTCAATGGGCAGGAGCAGTCCGCTGAGGTGGGCGAGCCTGCGGAATACGACAGCGGCGTGGTGTTCGGCAAGGGCGAGGTTGCCCCGGATGTGGAGGAGGACGTGCAGGATGTCTCCTTCACCTTTGCGGTGACTGACCCCGCCCTGTGGAGTGCCGAGCAGCCGAACCTGTACGAGGCAGAAATCGCCCTGCTGCGCGAGGCGCTCTGGTGGAGCGCACCGGCCTGAAAGTCGGCTTGCGTAAGTTTGAACTGAAAGACCGCCAGATGCTTTTGAACGGCCAGCGCATCGTGTTCAAGGGCGTCAACCGCCACGAGTGGAGCTGCCGCACCGGCCGCACCGTCAGCCGGGAAGAGATGCTGTGGGATGTAAAGAACCTCAAGGCCCACAACGTCAATGCCGTGCGCACTAGCCACTACCCGGATGACCCCTATTTCTGCAGCTCTGCGATGAATACGGCCTGTATGTCATCGGGGAGACCAATCTGGAGACCCACGGCACATGGCAGAAGCTGGGCGCAGACGGCTCGGACGAGTGGACCCTGCCCGGTGCCCGCCCGGAGTGGCGGGAGAATGTGCTGGCCCGTGCCGAAGCCATGCTGGAGCGGGACAAAAATCATCCTGCCATCCTGATTTGGTCTTGCGGCAACGAGAGCTACGGCGGCAAGACCCTGTGGGAGATGAGCGAATATTTCCGCCGCACCGACCCCAGCCGCCTTGTGCACTATGAGGGCATTTTCTGGAACCGGGAATACCCCGCCACCTCCGATATGGAAAGCCAGATGTACACCCCGGTGGCAGATATCAAAAAGTTTCTGGCAGAGCACCCGGAAAAGCCTTTCATCATGTGCGAGTACAGCCACGCTATGGGCAACAGCTGCGGCGGCATCACCGACTACACCGAGTATGCCTACGAAGAGCCGCTGTATCAGGGCGGGTTTATCTGGGAGTACATGGACCACGGCATCGCGGCGACTGACCCGGACGGCAGACCCGGCTTTGCCTACGGCGGCGACTTTGGCGACCGTCCCACCGACCGGGAATTCTGCGTGGACGGTCTGGTACTGCCCGACCGCCGCAACACCCCCAAAATGGACGCAGTCAAGGCGGCCTACGCACCCCTGAAGATCACCCTGACCGACACCGAAGCCGTCATCGAGAACCGGAACCTCTTTACCGACCTGAACGCCTACGACCTTGTGTTTGCGTCCTCGGCCAACGGCAAACCGGAACGCCGTGCGGTGCTGCGGGCAGACTGCAAGCCGGGTGAGACGGTGCACATCGCGTTCCCGTTTGCTCTGCCGGAAGCAGGGCTTGCCTGCATGACTGTTGCCGCTGTGCAGCGGGCTGTGCTGCCCGGCACCCCGGCGGGCTATGAAGCCGCTTTTGGGCAGGTATGGCACAACCACGTCGCCGCCCAGCTGACCCTGCCCGCTCCGCAGCTGGTAGAGATGGACTGCAACATCGGCGTAAAGAGCAAAGGCTTCGAGTATATTTTCGGCCGCGGCAAGGGGCTTGTGTCCATCCGGTATAATGGTGTGCAGCTGCTGGATGATACCGTGCGCCCCAACTTCTGGCGTGCTCCCACCAACAACGACGAGGGCTGCGCAGAACCTTTTGCATTTGCCTTCTGGAAAACTGCCGGTCTCTATGCCCGGTGCGATAACCTGACTACCGAAACAAAGGGCGAGTTCGTCACCATCCGCGCAAACTACACCCTGCCAGATGGGCAGACGCTGCCCATTGATTTTGCCATCGACGGCGCAGGCCGCTGCGACATTACGATGACATGGCAGGGCGAAAGGGCAGAAGTACCGGAGTTCGGCTTGCTCTTCCCGCTGCGCCGGGAGCTGACCGAGGTCTCCTATCTGGGGCTTGGCCCCCGGGAGACCACTGCCGACCGCACCGCAGGCGGCAAAATGGGCACATGGAGCTGCAACGTCCGGCAGGACTTTGCCCAGAACACTCCGGTCTACCCGCAGGAGTGCGGCAGCCGCACCGGCGTGTACCGCGCAGCGCTCACCGGCCGGGATACTGAGATGCCAGGCATCGGCTTTGCGGGGGACGGTATGACCTTCTCGGCCCTGCCCTACACGCCCCACGAGCTGGAAAATGCCCGCCATCTCTATGAACTGCCCCGGGACGACAACAAGACTGTCGTCCGGTGCGCTGCTTTCCAGCGCGGCGTTGGCGGCGACAACAGCTGGGGCGCAAAGCCCCATGCGGATGCTTGCTTTGCGGTGGAGAAGGGCATGACCTTCTCGTTCTCCATCCAAAAGCAGAATGGATAATTTATAAGACCAGAGTGGAGGCGTTTATCAACGTCTCCACTCTGGTCTTTCTTTTTTCGCTGGCGCTGTTTTGCAACAGCCTGTACGAACTGAGCATCTTTCTACGCAATGTCTGTTGTTCTGATCAATCCAACTCCAGATCCTCAAAGCCGGTGACTGTTTCAAACCGACGGGTGCGCACCTCCATCATTTCGCTGATGAGTTCGGCGGGAAGGGCGAGTGCTCCGGCCATCCGAAGCAGAGTGCTGACATCAGATGCGGTGAGCAGGTCTGTGCGGCAGAGGAAGCGGAACAGCTCTGCGTAAGCCTGTTGAGCCGGGCAGGGCATGAACTGTGGAGCCCGGTCGAAATACTGCACCAGAACTGCACAATACCACTGGCGGTCGGCGGGGGAAAGCCCTGCAGAGGCTTCCAGACGGGCCAGGGCCATGCGGGCTGAAAAATCCAGCCGGAACGCGTCCCGGGCCAGTTGGTCAAAGTAAGGCATCGGCTGGGTGAAGAACAGCACCGGTACCCGCAGGATGGCTCCGAATTTGGCATCGCCTGCCAGAATTTTATCCCGGGCCACGGGTAGACCCAGCCGTGCCGCCACATGGCCGGAAACATCGGCCTTTTCCAGCCAGAGCAGTGCGGCAGTGTGGTCAAATGCAGACACAGCCACAGTGACAGTACGACTCCAATTTTCACACCCAGCATCCCGGGCGGTCAGGGTCGCCAGACCGGAACTGTTGAAGCTGTGAGCGCCCAGCATTTTAAGCTGTGAAGGTAGCGTCAGCTGTTTCAGGGCATGACACCCGGCAAACGTGCCCACATCCGGCATGACCTGATCCGTGGGGCGGGGCAGATAGCCCAGAGCCTGCAGCTGCTCCGGCAGATGGACGCTGGTAAGGCGGCTGCAGTCACCGAATACACCGGCAGGCAGGGCGGAAATGGCATCCGGCAGGGTGATGGAAGTCAGATTTGTGCAGTGGTAGAACGCGTAGGGACCAATGTGAGTGATGCTGTCCGGCAGTGTGACGGAAGTCGGCCCGCCTTCGTCCAGCGTTTCGGTGGTGACTGCGCGGCCCATTCGCATACAAAATATGCTGAAACTGATAGGCGATTGCCCGAACTGCGCAAAGCAGCTCTCATCCAGATGGCTGGCAGCAAAGGCGGTAGCGGCAATGGCGGTGACAGTGCGGCCTTCTACAGTGTCGGGAACCACAGCAGGCCGTGCCAGCCGGGGCCAGCGCACCAGCGCCAGAGAGCCGTCCGGCTGAGGGGCAAAATCGGCTGTCAGGGGCAGGGCATCGGTGTCGGCCTCTTCGTTCAGATGGCCGAGCCGTGCAAACTCTGCGCTCATGTCGGGAGCATCGCCGCCCCAATCATCCTCGTCATCCTCCTCCTGCAGGAGAGCTGCCAGCGCGGCTCCGGGCAGGGAGGAGGCCTTTTTTGTTTTCGGGGCGGGGGGTGTCCAGCGGCTGCCCAGCGTTCCGGCGTTGGTTATTTCAAATTGCAGCAGTTCCATTTTACACCAGTCCTGTCAGATCGATCTGGTGCAGCAGCTGCTCCGACTGCCGGTGCAGCAGCAGATCCCGGCTGGCTGCAAAGTAATCGGTGCTGAGAAACTGCCCCAGAAATGCGGTGGCTACGGGGGCTACGGTCAGATCATTTACCGCCATGCTCAGCTCCGTTCCCTTACCAAAGGTTTCCTGTAAAAAACGGAGCAGATCGCCAAGCTTCTTCTGCGTTTCAGCGACCTCAGCCTGCAGGTCGGCGACCGAGCGCTGATAGCAGGCCTTGAGGGCGGAAAAAGGGGTGGAGCCGGACAGTTCTCCGTGCCATTGGGCAGTCAGCGACAGCAGATCGAGATAGACCTTCTGCCGGGCAGAGGGGGCTTTGTTGGCTTCGGCGCGCCAGCTGTCCTCCAGCCCGGCGAGGGCGGTCAGGGCATCGCCGGGAACATCCAGAGTCCCGCGCTGGGCTTTGAGGGCGGCCACGATAAGACGCAACGCATCGTGGCGCAGGGTACAGCGTTCCATCTGCAGGAACACGGCTTCCAGCAGCAGGCTGACAAGGCTCATCCGCTCGTCCATCTTGGCGCTGCGTGCCTGCGTGAGGACATCCTCATCCCACACACCCTGCAGGATGGCATCAATATTGTAGGCCTGACGATATTTCTGATAGAGTTCGTAGTAGATGGCAAAATCCCGGGCGACCTGCTTGTTTTGCAGATACTGGGTAGTCAGCTCCTCGCTGACTGCAAGGCCCAGCTCTTCGTGATACTGCAGGATCTCGGAAAGGTCCTCCCAGGCACGGGGCGTTACCACGGTCAGACCGTCCACAGTGGTCTCGACCTTGTAAAAATCTTCGGGACGGATATCCAGATAGCTGATGACGCTGCGGCTGACACCGTGTTCCAGCGCATAGGCCTTCCATGCTTCATAACTTGGCTCAACTTCGATCACCTTCAGGCGGTCACGGGTGGCAGCGTCGAACTCCCGGACGCTTTTGTTGAAGCGGGGCGGGTTGCCGGCGGTGACCACCACCCAGCCCTCGGGGATCTGATGCCCACCAAAGACTTTGTATTGCAGGAACAGCAGCATGGCAGGGGAGAGGGTCTCGGAGACACAGTTGATCTCGTCCAGAAACAGGATGCCCTGCGTTTTGCCGGTGGTGCGCATACAGTCGTAGACGCTGGCGATGATCTCGCTCATGGTGTATTCGCTGACCTGATAGTGCTTGCCGCCGTATTCCTTTTCTACGATCACAGGCAGACCCAGTGCGCTCTGGCGGGTGTGGTGGGTCATGGAATAGCTCACAAGGCCAAGCCCCATCTCATCAGCGACCTGCTGCATAATGGCAGTCTTGCCCAGACCTGGCGCACCCAGCAGGAAGATGGGCCGCTGGTGCACCAGCGGAAGTCGGTAGTGGCCCAGAGCGTCCTTCTGTAGGTAGATCTGTACGGTATTTTTGATCTGTTGCTTTGCACTTGCTATATCCATGATTCGGTGTCCTCCTCGGTTCGGGTCTTCTGCGGTTCAAGCAGGCGGATGTTGTCAGTGGTAAGTACAGCCCGGATGGCCCAGCTGGGAACGTGGGGGCTGATGTGGTCGTCACGGTTAAAGATGAAGGCAGTCTTGTAGGCAGGGGATTTTTCCGGGTAGGTGCCCACGCCGTCGGTAAAATAGAGCAGGCCGTTGAGGTTCGTCAGCTTTTTCTCTTCCAGCAGCCTGTCTACATAGGCGAACACCGGCCGGAAGTCGGTACCGCCGAAGCCCCGGAGCTTCAGCCGGGGAATCAGCTCATGCAGCTGGTCCAGACTGGTCAGCCGCTCCACGCTCTGCACCTCGGCATCGCATTGGATGAGATAGATCTCTACCAGCTCGGTGAAGGAACCGCTCTGCCGCAGAACGTCGCAGGTGCGCTGCAAAAAGCTCTGAACGATATCGCCCTGAACACTGCCGGAGGTGTCGATGGCAATCACGAATTCCCGGATGCGCTTGTCGTCCCGGTATTCCAGCGGCTCGACCAGGGGAACGTTGCCGTAGGTGCGCAGACCGTAAGTGTAATAGATGAGGTCAAATTCATCCTCGGAAAGCTGCAACACCTCGTTTTGTGCCCCGAACCGGCGAAGAAAGTCGGTATAGTCGCATTCCTCAAAGGTCACAGGCTCTAACCCATCCATCAATGCTCCGGCACGCTTGCCGTGACGGCGGCTGAAGGTCTCCAGATCAGTCTTGGCCTGGCGGGCCAGCTGCTTCCATTGTCTGCGCAGGGCTTCCTTCTGCCGCTGCTGCATTTGCTGCAGCGTTTCGTCCCGGGTGTCGGTTTTGCGCAGTTCGGTCTCGTTGGTGATATCCTCATCCTCCCCGGCGGGCAGCAGCTGTCCGTTGGGGGCCGGACGAGAGCCGGGCCGTGGCGCAGCATACCAGAGCGCATGGTTGTCCCGGGAAAAAAGCTGGGTCAGTTCCGCCAGAACATCGGCGGGGTACTGCCGTTCCAGCAGAAAATTGTAGATGGCTTCTGCCGTCAGGTGAGGGCAGGCATCCCGCAGGCGGCTGCGCCAGCTGTCCTGTGCAGCATCATCCGGCAGGGCGCAGGAGGGAATCTCCAGTTCCCGGATGACTTCCTCTGCGGCAATGTCGCAGGCAAGGTTCCATAGGCGGTGATCCATTTCCTGCCGTTGAAAGGGATGCCCCAGAAGAAAGTGCAGGGTGACATGCAGCAGGGCGCGTGTGGGCACAGACTGCTGTGCCCGGAATGTGCGGAGCAGCGTTTCGGGGCAATAGTACAAGCGGTGGCCATCCCCGGCAAACAGGGTGTCCAGCGCAGGGACGGGAATCGGCTTCAGCTGTTCCAGAGCGGAGGATAAAAAACGCAGGTCGGCAGTCAACCGACTCTGTGCCAGCAGCAGCACCTGTGCGGCCAGTTCGTCCGCCGCAGGAACAGGAGTCTGGATGGGCTCGGGCATAAGAGAAAACTCCTTTCTGCCCCAAGGGCAGGGTGGTATCCTTCAAAAACGGCAAAACCAGCCGACACCACCCGGAGCACCGGGTGGAAGTCTGCTGGTTTGCACGCATTCCGTGGCGTGCTGCGGGTACTCCGCCCGGCAGACGTTTCGGAATCAGAATGAAAGAATGGGTGAAAAAGGAGGAAGGTGTTTCTTTTGGTGAGACCTCAGAACAGCAGCCCACAGGCTACGCAGCCCACAGCGACCATGATAGCAGATGCAACCCATGCGTAGGGGAGGGTGTGCTTCTGGTGGTCGCCCAGGTCCTGGCCGGAAAGGCCCAGCAGCAGGAAGGTGGCACCTGTCAGGGGACTGAGCGGGAAGCCCAGCGTCATCTGGCCCATGATGGAAGCCTTTGCCACAGCCAGTGCGTTGCCGCCCATGGCGGAAACAGCGTTGGCGATGACCGGCATAACACCGTAGTAGTAGGAGTCCGGGTCAAACAGCAGGCTCAGCGGAACGCTGAACAGGCCGACGATGGGGGCAATGAAGGTGCCCATGCTGGTGGGGATGATGGAGACCAGAGCGTCGGTCATGGAAGCCAGCATACCGGAATTTTTGACCACACCGGTGAATGCGCCTGCGGCAAAGACGATGGAGACCATCAGGAATGCGGCCTGTGCATGACTGTTGATGATCTTGTGCTGCAGATCCACACTGGGGTAGTTGACGATGAGCAGGACGCAGTAGCCGATCATAAAGGTGACAGCCGGGCTGAGGCGGTTGGTAACGAGGATGTACAGGATGACCAGGATCAGTGCCACATTGAAGTACCAGCGCCAGCCGGAGCGGGCCAGTTCGTTGGAGGTGTTGGTGGTCTTTGCTTCGGTCAGACCGGTGACCTCCTGCGCGGGGATGCCTGCAGCAATGCGCTTGGCTTCCTTTTTGCCCAGGAAAGCCGCGACGAGCAGGCAGGTCACCAAGCCTGCGATCCAGGCGGGCATGATGCCCACCCACAGCTCGCTGCCGGTGACTTCATAGCCTAAGCCGGACATGGCTGCGGCTGCACGGACTGTGGGGCCGCCCCAGGGCATAACATTCATGATACCGGCGGCCAGCGCCACGATGGTAGCCTCTACCCAGAGGTTCATTTTCAGCTTCTGGAACAGGGGCATACAGGCGGGGATGGCAATCAGGAAGGTGGTGGCACCGGAGCCATCCAGATGGCAGATGCAGCCGATGAGGAAGGTGCCGATACAGACCTTGACGGGGTCTTCGCCGGTAAACTTCAGGATGCGGTTGATGATAGGATCAAAGACACCGGCATCCGAGCAGGTACTGAAAAACAGGATGGCAAAGATGAACATGACACCTGTGGCAACGATGCTGCTCAGGCCCTTGCCCATATAATCTGCGCTGAGGATGGAAAGTGCCTTGGTAAAACGGGTGCCGAAGGTGATGACCGGCTCAACATAAGCAGTTCCGGCCTTTTCGGCAGCAGCCTGTGCGGCTTGGATGATGACATTGGGGGCATTGATGAATGCTGCGATGAAGCCGGTGATGGCGGGAACAAAGATCAGAGCTACAAGGGTAGAGACCTTCTTGCTCATGATCAGTGCCAGCACCAGCAGAATGGTGACGAACCCTAATACTGCCAGCATGTGATTTCTCCTCAATAATGTGTGTAAAGGTGGTCAGAGATCAGAACACCTGCTTCTCGTGCAGCGTGTTGAACTGCTCTTCGGTCATGCCCAGAACACCCTCAAAGATGTCCCGGTTGTTCTGCCCCAGCTGGGGAGCGGGAGTGCGCACAGAGGGCTTGGTATCCATCAGTTTGATGGCACAGCCGTTCACGGTGACCTTGCCCAGGGTGGGATGATCCATTTCCACGAACATCTCGCGCTCCTTGACATGGGGATCGTCCAGGATCTCCTTGATGTTCATAATGGGGCCTGCGGGGATGCCGTGGGCCAGTACCAGCTCGGCGGCCTCGTTGGGGGTCAGATCCTTGATCCGCTCCTCAATGACCTCGGCAATGGCATCCTGATTGGCCAGACGGCCCGGCATATCCACGAACCGGGGATCGGTGATCATGTCCGGACATTCCAGCACCTCATTGCAGAGCTTCTCGTACAGCTTCTGGTTTCCGGCAGCAATGATGACCTTGCCGCCCTTGCAGGTGAAGCTGTCGTAGGGGGAAACAGCGGCATAACGGTTGCCCATGGGGGCCGGGATGTTGCCGGTCTCGATGTACTTCAGGGCGGTGTTCTCAGTGGCAGCGATCATGCTGTCCATCAGACTCACGTCCACCCGCTGCCCTTTGCCGGTAATGGTGCGGGCGTTGACTGCGGCAAGGATGCCGATGGTTACATGAAGCCCGCCCAGAATATCACCCAGCGCCGAACCGGCACGGGTGGGCTCTCCGCCCTTGGAACCGGTGATGGACATCATACCGCCCATGGCCTGAGCCAGGATATCATAGCCCGGACGCAGGTGGTAGGGACCGTAGCAGCCAAAGCCAGAGACCGCCGCATAGATGATGCGGGGATTGATCTCCTTCAGGACATCATAGCCCAGTCCCAGCTTGTCCATCACGCCGGGGCGGTAGTTTTCCACCACGATATCCGCTTTTTTGACAAGCTCCTTGAAGATCTCCTTGCCCTCAGGGGCCTTCAGGTTCAGGGTGATTCCCTTTTTGTTGCGGTTGATGTTGGCAAAATAGACGCTTTCCCGCTCACCATTCAGATTTTTGGCACGGAAGGGGGGATAGCTGCGGGTGTCGTCACCGCCTTTGGGAACCTCGATCTTGATGACGTTTGCGCCCATGTCAGCCAGCATCATGGTGCAGAAGGGGCCGGCAAGCACACGGGTCAGGTCGAGAACCGTCAGGTTCTCCAATGCCATATGTTCACTCATGTTACAGCTCTCCATCCTCAACGTGGATCTTCATGCGCATCACGGCACTGCCCATGGATTTGCCCAGGCTGTCCAGACGCAGGCTCATGGTGGCACCGCCGCCCAGAGCGTGCTTCATAACAAAGTTGAAGCCGTTCAGGCTGGGCACGTCGTAGCGGGTGATCTCGCCCTTGACCATGTCGCCAAAGTAGGCTTTGAGTTTTTCGGGGGTCACCTCGCGCTCAATGATCTTATAGTATTCCGGTTTGCGTGCATACACACAGACATTGCTGGTATCACCCTTGTCGCCGGAGCGGCCGTGAGCAATATCGTTCAGATAGATCTCTGCCATCTTACTTCACCTCCAGAATGTGACTTTCGACCTGTACGGCATCGCGGGGCACGGTGGTGGGCCACAGTGCCATCACTTCCTGCACGCGGGCACGGCCGCCGAAGAAGGAGGCACCCGGAGGGCCGTTCAGCTGCAGGGGGCTGATCTCGGGAATGATCTTGGCGCACTCGCTCTTGTCCTCGCTGAACACAGCAATGCGCAGCACGCACTCGTTCAGGTTCTTCAGTGCCTCTTCGCTCATATCGGCCACGCCCAGATGCAGGCTGTTCAGGCCGATGTAGCTGATGTGGATGTCGTCGGCCTTCATGCCGCGGCGCTGCATCTTCTTCATGATGACCTCGGCGCAGTACTGAGCCTTTTCGTAGGCATCAGGCCATGCAAAGCTCAGCATGGAAACAGTCTTCCAGCCCTTGTGGTAACCCACGCAGAGCTTGAGCGTGTCGGGGCGGGGCTTGCCCTTAACACCGCCGATGCGGACACGGTTGTCACCCACCTGGGTGATGGTAGCATGGCTGATATCCACGTTGACATCCGGGGTCAGGTAGTTGGCGGGATCGTGGACCTCGTACAGGAACTGCTCCTTGCAGCTCTGTTCGCAGATGATGCCGCCGCAGTCGGGAGCCTTGGTGATCTCAAAGGTATCATCGGTCAGCTCTGCGATGGGGAAACCCAGTTCGTCCATGCGGGGAACATTGCGCCAGTCGTACATATAGTTGCCGCCGGCACCCTGACCGCCGCACTCCAGCAGATGGCCTGCCATGATGCCGCGGGCCAGATTGTCCCAATCGTCAGCAGCCCAGCCAAACTCGTACTTCAGCGGAGCCAGGAACAGGGCGCTGTCAGCCGCACGGCCGGTGATGACCACATCGGCACCCTCTGCCAGGCATCCCTCGATGCCCTCATGGCCGATGTAGACATTGCAGTTGTAGATCTTGTCCAGAATATCGTTGAAATTGCCGTCGTAGTCGAAGTTGGGGAAGGTCCAGCCATCCTTCAGCAGCTGCGGGATCTTATCCTTGATGTTATCGCCGGTCACATAACCGATCTTATAACCGCTCATGCTGTTGCCTTCTGCCCACTGGCGGATGCCGTCCACGCAGCCATTGATGTTCATGCCGCCTGCGTTGGTGCAGATCTTGATGTGCTTGTCCCAGGCTTCCTTGCCGGCCTCCTTCAGGATGCGGGTGGTGAAGTCGGGCGCAAAGCCCTTGGTGGGGTCCTTGAGCTGCTGCTTTGCCATGATGGAAAGGGTCAGCTCTGCCAGATAATCACAGCCCATATACTGGATATCGGCATTGCGGATCATGTGGATGGCCGCGTCCGGGCTGTCGCCCCAGAAGCCCTGGCCACCGCCGATTGCAACTTTCTTCATTCGATAGCCTCCTTATAAATGAAAAGGTGATATCAGCGTCAAACATCAGTATAACGTTTGACTCAATCGTCGTACTGAGTGTAGTACAACGATTTACTAATGTCAAGAAAAAAAACGAAGTTTGGAGGAAAAGAAATGCAACTTTGTTGAAACGGCTAAAAAGGAAAAAGAAAAATATACAGAGTGCACAAAAACGGCTGGTTTGAGATTGGAGAGGCTTTTTTGGCTTGTCAAGATACGGGAAAACGGGTACAATAAACCTGATATCAGAAAAAGGTGGGGAAGAGCATGGTTACGATCAAACAGATCGCGCAGGAGGTCGGGATCTCGTCCAGTACGGTCAGCATTGTTTTGGGCGGCAAGGCGGCAGAGCGGAAGATCAGCACGGCCACGCAGGAAAAAAATTTTTGCGGTGGCGGCACGGCTTGGCTACCAGCCCAATATGGCTGCCCGGAGTCTGCGGGGCGGCAGCGGTGCCAATGAGCTGGTGGTGGCCATGTTCTGGGCACAGGATTTCCGGGCCAGCATGATGCTCCGCTTCTGGGATGGTCTGCGGGCCGAGATCGAAAAAACGGCACGTCCGGTGCGGCTGGTCATCTATCCGTATGTCAACGACCACCTGAAGGAAAGCGAGGCACTGACCAGTGGCGCAAACTGCCATGCGGCCATCATCTGCAATGCGTCCTATGCGGATCTGCAGTTTTTGGAGGACACGCAGCTGCCGATCCCGGTGGTGCTGTACAACCGTGTTTGCAATGGGTATTGCAGCGTCAATGTGGATGATCTGAAGATGGGTGCTCTGGCGGCGCGGGCTTTTGCGGATCAGGGATGCAAGACGGCGGCAGTTCTGACGAGCAGCCCGGTCTTTGAGGGGATGGAAAACCGGATGCATGGGTTCCGGCTGGAAGGGGAGCACCACGGGTTGACGATCCTGGCCAACCGGTATTGTGATAACAGCATACGAGGCGGTTACGAGGCGGTTTCGCATCGGCTGCGGCATGAGTGGAAGCAGCAGCTGCCGGACGCAGTGTTCTGCGGTTCCTCGGCCATTGCGCATGGTGCGTTGCGGGCTTTTTGTGAGGCTGGATATATCGGTGAAAAGCTGCCCCGGCTGATTGCTGTAGGCAACGGCCCGGAGGAAATGGATGCGTTTTCGATCCCGAGCCTGAGCGTAGTCTATCTGCCCATGGAGGATATGGCGCGGGAGTGTATCCAGTTGGTGCTGGGGCAGCTGGACGGCCGGATCGCCACGGCGGAAAGTCGGCTGCTGCCGATCGAGTATGTTCCCAGGGAGAGCTGCGGGCCGCTGACAGAAGACGCTGCACAATAAAAAAGCCCCGCACCGGCACGCAAAACGTGCGCAGTGCGGGGAAGAAAGAGCAGTCAGCCCTCGGCGCTGATACAGTACATGGAAAAGGTGCTGGAAAATAACAGGGCATCGGTCTCGTCTGTGATCTCCACAGCCACCACACAGATGTGTCGGCGGCGGCTGACCGTCCGGCCGCGGGCTGTCAGGTGACCGGCTTTGACGTTATGGATGAAATTGACCGAAGCATTCTGGGTGACATACTGCCGCCCGTCAGAGCGGGCAGTCAGCCCGGCACAGCAGTCAGCCATAGTAAAAAAAGCGCCGCCGTGCACATAACCGTAGATGTTGGTGGTGTCCCGCCGGATGTCCAGCGACATGACGGCGCTGTCCGACGTTACCGATACGATCTCGATGTGATTGTACTGCATGAATGGATTTTCAAGCATTTGTGCAATGTTCTGTTCCTGCATAAGGAGCCTCTTCTTTTTGATTGTGGTACAACGTTGTACGAAACGAGTTGGACGGTTTTTATTATAATCGCATTTTCCGCAGGATGCAAGCAGCAGGAGGTTTGAAAATAAATGGAACGGCCATCATTACGCAGGCAGCTTGTAATGATCTTTCTGGGAATCGCCATTCCCATTGGTATTCTGCTGGGGCTGCTGCTCTTTTTCTCAGGGCTTTATAACCGCAATCGGCTGGCAGCTGCGGCATCCGGCGGCCTTGATATGTTTACCACAAATTTTGAGAATCAGCTGGATTCGGTGGAAAACTACCTGCTCAATCTGTCACTGAACGATGCGACCTTTCGCAGTCTGAGCGAACAGACCGACCGCACCAGCGCCTATCTGGATGCCTATGAGATCGCACAGGGGTTTCCGGCGGTATTGGCTGCCAATGATACCCTGATGGGAGTGGTGCTGCGCAGCGGCTCAGGCAACCTGTATGTGGGGCGCTACGGTGCAGCTGCCCAGCAGCTCAAGCAGAAATTGAATCTGGAAGCGTATCTCGGCCAGCCGGGCCAGACCAATAAAATGATGACAAATGGATGGTATCTGCGCACCATCGGCCAGCGGCTATACCTGCTGCGCAGTGTTTTCTACCAGAAAGCCAGCCTGACCGCTGCGGTGGATCTGCGGCTGGTGTTTGAAGAACTGGTGGAGGACTACGGGCTGGACGGCCGGGTCATTGTGATGAACGACAGCGGCAATGTGCTGGTGGGGGATGCCAACCTTCTGCCCACAAAGATGGAATGGAACAGTGAGGGGTATTGCCTGACAAAGGTGGGCAGGGACAGCCGACTGGTGGTGCGCAAACAGGTCAAAGCGCTGACGGTATTGTATCTGGTCCCCTACCAGCATTTCGGAGTGGACTTTGCGCCGTATCAGATCTTGCTGGTGATGGGCGCTGTTTTTGTTCTGCTGGCGATCCCGTTTCTCCTGTTCTATATGAAGCACGAGATCTTTGCTCCTATGACGGCGTTGGTGAGCACGATGGACAGGATCGGCCGTGGTGAACTTTCGGTGCGCTCCAGTGTGGATTATCGCAACGCTGAGTTTACGCAGGTGAACGAGACCTTCAACCGGATGATCGACCAGATCACCCAGCTGAAGATCGACGGTTACGAAAAGGAGCTGGAAGCCCGCCGCAACGAGATGACCGCCCTTAAGCTGCAGATCCGGCCCCACTTTGTGCTCAACTGCCTGAAAAGTGTCTATGCCATGGTGCAGACCGGCAGCCGCGAGGATGCCCAGCAGCTGATCCTGCTGCTGAGTCGGTATCTGCGCTATATCCTCTCCTTTACAGCGACCACAACGCCTCTGCACACCGAGATCGAGCAGTGCTGCAACTACGCGGAACTTTCCAGCGTGGGGCAGAACGATCCCGTGGAGGTAGTATGCGAGATCGACCCGGAACTCAGCGAATTGCCCTTGCCGCCGGTCTCGCTGCTGACGCTGGTGGAGAACAGCGTCAAGCACGGCAAGATGATCGGCAAAACACTGAAAATCACGATCACTGCAAAGCTCCTCGAAACGGAAGAGGGCTGCATGGCGGATCTTTCGGTGGCGGACAATGGCACAGGCTTTACGGCAGGGGATCTGAAGCAGCTGAACAGTGCAGCCCCGCAGGAGGAGAATGGACAGCACGTCGGGCTGTTCAATGTGGTACGGCGGCTGCAGCTGCTCTATGGGGAGCAGGCAGCCATCGCCTTTACCAATAACCGCCGGGGCGGCGGTGCCAGGGTGGAGCTGTTCCTGCCGATAGATCCGGTCTTACAGAAGAAGGAGGGAGAAACAGCATGAAACTGCTGATCGTAGATGATCAAAGCACCGTGGTGCAGGGGCTTTTGCACTGCACCAACTGGGCAGCAATGGGATTTACTGTGGTGGATACGGCTCTGAACGCTGTGGATGCCAAGGCCAGCCTGCTGCGGCAGGAGGCCGAGGTCATGCTCTGCGATATTGAAATGCCCATGGAAAGCGGGCTGGATCTGTTGGACTGGCTCCGGCAGCGAGGGATGACCACACGCTGCATCTTCCTGACAGCCCATGCTGAGTTCCGATATGCACAGGAGGCACTGCGGCTGGGCGGTTTTGACTATATCATGCAGCCCGCCCCTTATGAACAGGTGGCGGATGCAGTGAGCCGTGCGCTGGATAATGTAAAGGAGGAACGGGCGGCGCTGGAACTGCAGAGCAGGGGCGCTGTTTTTGACGACCAGAAAAAGGAGATCGTGGAGACTATGCTGCGGGGCTTTCTGTTGGGCAACGCCCCGGGAAGCAGCCTGACCGCGTTTGAAGAACTGAGCCTTGTGCCCCGGCGGGAGCGGGAATGCTGGGTTGCCCTGATGCAGCCGCTGCGCTGGAAGCAAGGCGAGGAGCCGTGGGAGCTGAGCCTGCTGAGCACGGCAGTGGGGAATATGAGCAGCGAGGTGTTCACGCCGCTGCAGGTGCTCAGCGTAACGGTGGCGATCCCTGCGGAGCAGTGTCTCGTTCTGGTGCTGCAAAGCCGGGTGGGGGAGCCGCTGGAGGCAGATTATATCACCCGGCAGCTGAATTATCTGCAAAGTGCGTGCGCGCAGTATATCCACTGTGAAGCGGCCTTTTATCCGGAGGGGCCGCAGCCCTTTGAACAGGCACCGGGAATCTACCAGGAGCTGCTGCAGCAACGGAGCGAGAACGTGGCCCTGAAAAGCGGTGTTCTGCTGGGCCGCCCAGCGGAAAAAGTGCCGGAAGTGTTCCGTATCCCGCAGATCGGTGCATGGCAGAAGCTGCTGCAGACGGGATGTGCGCAGGCAATGGAGCAGGAAGCCTGCCAGCTGCTGGATAAGCTGACGGTCAACAACCAGCTGAACAGCCAGACTTTGCGGTATTTTTATCAGGATTTTATGCAGATGCTCTTCTCTTTTCCGGAAAAGAAACGGCAGGGCGATATGTTCCGGGAGCCGGAAGCCTTGGAACTTTACCGCAACGGCATGAAGACCGTGCCGGATATGAAGGCGTTGGTCCATTATGTGGCCTCGGCCTGGGACAGCGAAACGGAAGAAAATAGTCAGAGTACCGTGGAGATCATTATGGCTTACATTGCCGAGCATCTGGAAAATGAGCTGCGCCGGGAAGAACTGGCCGAGGCTGTCCACCTGAATCCGGATTACATGGCCCGGCTTTTTAAGAAAGAGACCGGCATGAACCTGAAGGATTATATCATTCAGCAGAAAATGCAGGAGGCACAGAGCCTGCTCTGCACCACCAATCTGCCCATCAGCCTGATCGCGGCCAAGGTCGGGTATACGAATTTCGGGCATTTCTCCACTTCTTATAAGAAGTTCTATCACAAGACCCCACAGGAGGAGCGCAGCGCAGCATTATGAGAGAAACAAGGATGGCTCGCAGGACATTTTTACAGCTGACCGGTGCTGCAGCCGGGGCGGCTCTGCTTGCTGGCTGCGGGGAGCGGGCGGCATCGACGGCAGAAAGTGGAACAGAGCTTATGGTCACAGTGCTGATGCCGGGCCAATCGGATGAAACTGCCTGTGTCCGCATTTCGGCGGCGCTGAGCGAAGTCACAAAGCAGAAGCTGGGCTTCGGCGTTTCCATCGAGCAGGTGGCACCCACCAATTACTCGGCAGAGCTGTGGAAACGGATGGTCTGCCAGACTATGCCGGATCTGTTTTTCCTCACAGTGGATCAGCCGCTGGATGTTTACCTGAATCAGAACTGCATCCTGCCTCTGAGTGCGCTTCTGGAAGAACAACCCGGTCTGAAAGCACTGTTCTCAGAGCAGCAGTGGGCGAGTAGAACCTATTACCGCCGTATCTATGCGATCCCGGCACGGGCAGTCTCGATGTATCAGGTCGGCTTTCTGGCCCGGGCCGACTGGATGCGGGAGCTGGGTGCCAGGCCGGAGAAGATCACGGATCTGGACGCTCTGCACGACCTGCTGATGCAGGTCAGGCAGCGTCGGCCCAATGCAGAGGGGGTCCTGCCGGATAATGGACAGGTTTTTCCTTTTCCGGAACTGGATCCTCTGGGAGATACCTTTGGTGTTCTGACCGAAGAAAGCGGCACCACTGTTGTCAACTGGTATGCCGCGGATGCTTACAGCAGGCTTTGCAGAACCATGCATCAGTGGTATCAGGAAGGATTGATCCTGCGGAATGCCAGCCTGCGGGACGAACCGGCCACCGATCGGATGCGGCTGGGCAACAGCTTCGGCTTTTTTGCACGACTCAACCGGGATTCACTGGACTGCTACACCCGGGCCTGTGGCACAGAGCTGACTGCCATCCCGCTGGGGCCGACCATTCAGAACGGCTCTATCCCGGCGGAGAGCTGGTGCCTGCCTGTGACCAACAGCCACCGCAGGGAGGCACTGGCTCTTCTTGAACTGCTGTACACGGATGCATCCTGCTACGATCTCTTTGCGAAGGGAGATGGGAAAGAGGAGCAGTTCCATCCGTGGCAGAATCTGTATCTCAACGCCAGCGGACTGCTGCCGGAAACAGACGAGCAGCCGCAATGGGTCTCTCCGGCCTATGGGTTCAGCTTCAGCAACAGTGCAGTTGCCGCAAAGCTGGATGCCTGCCGGGCACTGAAGAACAGCTATCATAATGGGCTGATGTGCGGCTATCTGGATTCAGAGGAGGCGCTCCCGGAGTTTTTGGAAAAACTGGAACAGGCCGGGATACAGGAGATCCTTCAGGCAAAACAAAGCGCATTGGATAACTGGCTGAACGCATCGCACTGAAACAGGCAGGGCTGGGAGACCGGCCCTGTTTTCGTTTTTTCGGACAGAAGAAACCTCTGAAAATGAAAAACAGAGGTCGGAAACTTGAAAAAAATGCGGCAGCTCTCGGAATAGGAACACGGAAAATGAAAAATTAGTTTCGGTTTTTTGGTAGCTGGAAAAGCTCCCGGTGCGCTAAACTAAATACAACAAAAGCACGGCAGACACAGAACCGTGCAGACGAACGCAAGAATAAGAAGGACAAGAAGGACAAGAAGGAGAAACCACTATGAAACGCATCTCTCGTCGGAACTTCCTCAAGGCTATGGGCATTTCCGCAACGGCCCTGACACTGGCTGCTTGCGGCGGCGGCTCTTCCAGCTCCACCGCAGCCGGCACCGCCGGTTCTTCCGCTGCCAGCGCAGCAGCAACCGGGGAACCCAAGGCAGGCGGAACCCTTCGCCTGTGCTACGGCAACCCCATTGCAACTCCTGGCTATACCCCCCGTGCAACCGGTAATGCACTGCTGTTCTATCTGAATCTGGCTTATGAGAACCTGCTGACCTATGACAATGACGGCAATATGGTTCCCAAGTTGGCTACCGAGTGGGACGTGAACAATGATGAAAATAGCATCACCTGGACCCTGAGGGAGAACGTCAAATTTGCCGACGGTGAGCCGTTCAATGCCGAGGCAGTCAAGCGCAACATTGAAGAGTATCAGGCCAATAACCGTACCGAGACCGCAAACATTGCCGAGTGCCAGATCATTGACGACACCCACATCAAGATGATGATGGCAGAGCCCAACTCCTCTACGCTGGAATCCGTTGGCTTCTTCGTTTACTACATGAGCCCCAAGGCACTGGAAAACCCCAGCAGCCTGGATGCTGCCACCTGCGGCACCGGCCCCTTCCAGTTGAGCGAGTTCGAGAACAACGCCTACGCTATCTATACCAAGAACGAGAATTACTGGAAGGAAGGCCTGCCCTATCTGGATTCCGTCGAGATCACCGTGGTCACCGAGTCCAGCACTGCTGAGACCGCATTCCGTGCCAATGAGTACGATATGCTTCAGGTACTTGATATGTCTCCGCTGGTCAAACAGGATCTGGACAATGATGGCATCTATGTGGCTGAACGTAATGAAAACGGTATGGGCGTTGGTACACTGGGTCTGATCCCCAACAGTGCCATTGACGGCCCCTGGGCCGATGCTCGCGTCCGTCGTGCAATGTGCTACGCCATTGATGTGGATGCACTGAATGCTGCTTTCCTGATGGGTACGGCACAGATGACTGATCAGTGGGCAGTTCCCGGTGCAGTTACCTACAATGATGATATCAACCACTACAAGTTCGATCCCGACCGTGCAAAAGAACTGCTGGCCGAAGCTGGTTATGCAGATGGCTTCAACACCAACATCGTAACGGTGAGTACTATTTCTGATATGTTCACGGCCATTGCCAACATGCTGGACGAGGTGGGCATCCACTGCAACATCCAGCAGGTCGATGGTGCTACCCAGAACCAGATGTACATGGATGGCACCTGGGAAGGCCTGATGCCCCATTGGACGACCGTTTCTCCCGATCTGGGCCTGTACATGGGCCGTCATCTGGATTACAACGGCGCTTACTACGCCAAGGGCATCCAGCATCCCGACAAGGAAATGCAGCTGCTGGAGGAGATCCGCCGCTGCATGGATCCCGACGAGAAGCACAAGCTGGAAAAGGAAATGCAGGCAGCAATTTACGATGCTGAGACCGGTTCCTGCCTGTTTGGCCGTCCGCTGATGGTCAACGGTTCTACGATGTACAAGTATGATTACGTCATCGACGACCACGCTACCGAGGCATTTACCTCCGCATGGGATCTGTCCGCCTGCTGGCTGAACAAGTAAGCGACCAACCTTAGTGTATCACGACCGGAATACGTTTCTCCTTATTTCGGCAGATTCCGGCGCGGGTAACTGCGCCGGAATTTGTTTTAGAGGGGGAGAAAGGTTCCGCAGGAAATGGAGCGAACTATGAAATCGAACAACCTTGCCAAAATGATCGGCAAGCGTGTGGTGCAATCCTGCATCACCATTCTGCTTGTCACTCTGTTCGTCTTTGCCCTCATTCAGATGGTTCCGGGCGATCCCGTAGCCAACTATCTGGGTGCAACCGCTACCGAAGAGCAGATCACCTATTACCGCCACCTTTATGGTTTCGATCGTCCGGTCATCGTCCAGTATCTCAGCTGGATCGGCGGTCTGTTCCGGGGCACCATGGGCCAGTCCATCAGCTATCAGTCTGAGATCGCTGACATCATCCTGCCCCGTTTGGGCACCACCCTGACCATGGTGATCCCGGCTTTCATCATCGGAACGATCACCGGTATCCTGTTCGGCATCATTGCTGCCAAGAACCGCGGCAAGGTCATTGACAGTGTGATCTCCTTCTTTGCCAACATCGGCGTTTCGATGCCCATGTTCTGGCTGGGCATGATGGGAATGCTGGTGTTTGCCCTCAAACTGCGGGTCCTGCCCAGTTCCGGCTATGTGCCCATCACCCGTGATTTTGGCGGCTGGCTCAGCCATATGATCATGCCCATCATTGTGCTGAGTCTGGGTGTCAACGCTGGTTTTGTTCGTCTGACCCGCTCCTCCATGCTGGAAGTCATGCGGCAGGATTATGTGACCACTGCCCGTGCCAAGGGCGTTTCCAAGAAGGATGTTACCTTCAGGCACCAGCTGCGCAATTCCATGATCCCTATCGTCACCACCATGGGAATGCGCCTGGGCTCCATGGTGGGCTCCACCGTCCTGATCGAGAGCCTGTTCGTCATCCCGGGTCTTGGCAGCGTGATGATGAACGGCATCAGCAACCGTGACTTCATGCTGGTGGCGAACGGTGTGCTCATCATCTCCATCTTTGTTGCCATCTGCAACCTCGTGGTCGATATCCTGTACGGCATCATCGATCCCCGCACCCGCTAAAAGGAGGAATGAACTGTGGAAAACAAGACAAAAAAGAAGGGTCTGCTGGAGCGTATCACGTCCTCCCGCGTGTTCCGGGTCATGTTCAGCCGCAAGATCATCGTGGTCTGCGCGATTTTGCTTCTTATCATGGTGCTTATCGCCATCTTTGCTCCGGTGATTGCTCCCTATAATCCCAACAAGGATGATCTTTACAATGTTTTGAAGGGATGCTCTGCCGAGCACTGGCTGGGTACCGACTCCAATGGCCGTGATGTTCTGAGCCGCATCATCTATGGTGCCCGCATCTCCTTTACGGTCGGTATCGTGGCCGTGGTCATTTCCAGCGTCATCGGCATGGCACTGGGCCTGATCGCCGGCATGGCAGGCGGCGTGGTGGATGCCTTCATCATGCGTGTCATGGATGCCATGATGGCTGTGCCCATGCTGATCCTGGCTATGTTTCTGGGTGCGATCCTGGGTCAGGGCCTGGGCAATGTCTGCCTGGCCATCGGCATCTCGATGGTGCCCGGCTACGCCCGTGTCACCCGCGGTCAGGTGCTGAGCGTCCGCAATGCCGATTATGTCACCGCCGGTACCCTGTGCGGTGCATCCCGGATCCGCAACACGCTGGTGCATGTGTTCCCCAACTGCCTGTCCGTCAACATCGTCAGTATGACCGCCAGTCTGGGCGGTGCCATTCTGGCCGAAGCGAACCTGAGCTTCCTGGGCATGGGCATCACGCCCCCGACTCCCAGCTGGGGCGCAATGGTCAGCGGCGGCTATAAGTACCTGTCCACCCAGCCCATCATTGCCATTGCTCCCGGCATTGCGATCATCATCGTGGTGCTCTGCTTCAATATGTGCGGCGACGCTCTGCGCGATGCCCTCGACCCGAAGCTGCGCGGCACATTGGGCAGCGGCAAAAAGACCAAGCGCGCAATGCGCACCAAGAATGTGAAAGAGGTGGCCTGAAATGAGCGACAAGCTGCTGGAAGTCAAAAACCTGAGCGTTGAATATGATACCGAAATTTCCACCGTCTACGCCGTCAATGGTCTGGACTTGGATCTGAACTACGGCGAGACGCTGGGTCTGGTGGGTGAGACCGGTGCCGGTAAGACCACCACAGCCCTGAGCGTCATCCAGCTTCTGCCGGAAGGCATCGGTTTTGTGACCGATGGCTCCATCAAGCTGGACGGTATGGATATGCTGAATGCTCCCGAGGAAAAGATCCGTGCCATGCGCGGCAGTGTAGTATCCATGATCTTCCAGGATCCTATGTCTGCCCTGAACCCGGTGATGACCGTGGGGGCTCAGATCATGGAGGTGCTGAAGATCCACCATCCGGAGCAGAGCACTGCTCAACTGGAAGCCCGTGTGGACGAAATGATGGAGCTGGTGGGCATCCCTGCAAAGCGCAAGGTGGAGTACCCCCATCAGTTTTCCGGCGGCATGAAGCAGCGCATCGTCATTGCCATTGCGCTGGCCTGCGAGCCGAAGCTGATCCTTGCCGACGAACCCACCACCGCACTGGATGTGACCATTCAGGCCCAGATGCTGGGCCTGATCAATGAGCTGCAGAAGCGGCTGAACACCGCCATGATCCTCATCACCCACGATCTGGGTGTTGTGGCCCAGACCTGCGAGAAGGTCATGGTCATGTACGCCGGCGAGGCCATTGAGTACGGCGCAGCAGAGGATATCTTTGAGACCACGCAGCGCCACCCTTACACCCAGGGGCTGTTCAACGCCATTCCCAAGCTGGATGAGAACACCAAGCGTCTGGAGGCCATTGAGGGGATGATGGCTGACCCCACCCAGAAGATCGAGGGCTGCCGCTTTGCTGACCGCTGCAAATATGCCACTGCAGCCTGCAAAAAGGCCCAGAAGATGCGGGAGGTCACACCGGGCCACTTCATCCGCTGCTGCCGGTTCGATCCGCCGCAGTCCAACACCTGAGCCGGGAGGAAATGACAATGGAAGAAAAGATTTTGATCGAGGCAAAGAACCTCAAAAAATACTTCAAAGTCGGCGCAAGCAGCCAGCTCCATGCGGTGGACGGCGTGAACTTCAAGATCAAGCGCGGCACCACACTGGGCGTGGTGGGCGAGTCCGGCTGCGGCAAGTCCACGCTGGGCCGCCTGCTGCTGCGGCTCTATGACGTTACCGATGGTCAGATCATCTACGACGGTACCGACATCACCAAACTGAATGCCAAGGAACTCAAGCCCATCCGTGCCCGGATGCAGATGATCTTCCAGGATCCGTCCGGTTCGCTGGATCCCCGCAAGAGCGTGAAGGAACTGATCGGAGAACCGCTGAAGATCTATAAAGCCTGCAAAAACCGTGACGAATACGATGCCCGCATCGCCGAGATCATGGAGACCGTTGGTCTGGATGAGCGTTATGCAGAGAGTTTCAGCCACGAGCTGGACGGCGGCCGCCGCCAGCGCATCGGCATCGGCCGCGCATTGGCCATGGACCCGGAGTTCATCATCTGCGACGAGCCGGTCTCTGCACTGGACGTTTCCATTCAGGCACAGATCCTGAATCTGCTGATGGATCTGCAGGATGAGAAAAGCTGACCTATGTCTTTATCACCCACGATCTGAGCGTGGTCAAGCACATCAGCCACGAGATCATGGTCATGTATCTGGGCCAGTGTGTGGAATATGCCAAGACCGAGGACCTGTTCAAGAATCCGCTCCACCCCTATACCAAGGGTCTGCTGGATGCTGTGCCCATCCCCAGCCTGAAGGCCAAAAAGCTTTCCACCGAGGTCATGCGCGGCGAACTGACCAGCCCTGTGGACCCGGCTCCCGGCTGCCGTTTTGCGGCCCGCTGTCCCTATGCAACAGATGCCTGCCGCGGCAGGGATATCCCCTTGAAGGAAGTGGAACCCGGCCACTTTGTCAGCTGCACACGCTTTTGAGAACACGGAAAGGCGGGAAAATCAATGACAGAGGAAGAAAAAAAGACAGCTGCCGAGCAGAAGCAGCGTGAGATGGAAGAGATGATGCGGCAGGCGCAGGAGAGCTACCGGCAGGAGTATGCCAGTATACCCTACGACGGCCCGGTCTATGGCTGCCGCCGGGAGGAGCTGATGCTGCCCATGCAGGACGGAGTGAGGCTCTATACCGAGATATTCAAACCGGAGGGGCTTGCACAGTTCCCTGTGCTGATCCAGCGCAGCTGCTATCCCAATCAGCAGCCGCTGTATGAGATCAACGGTGTAGAACTGACCCGCCGGGGCTACGGCTATGTGGTCCAGACCTGCCGCGGCACGGGCAAGAGCGAGGGACATTGGGAACCCAACGTCAATGAGCGCCCGGATGGCCGCGATACCCTGCAGTGGCTCAACGACCAGCCCTGGGCAGAGAACATCGGCTATTTCGGAGCCAGCTATTTGGCCCTGACCGGCTGGGCCATTGCAGATATCGTTCCACCCAAGGTCAAGGGAATGATGCTGACGGTCTATGGCACCGACCGTTTCAAATCGGCTTATGAAAAGGGGCTGTTCCGCCACGATGTGCTGACTGGCTGGGCAATGCAGAATGCAGGTCATCCGGTCACAGCGGACTATCTGGAAAGCTGCCGCTTCCGTCCCCACGACAAGGTGGATGAAGCGCTGTGGGGTGGAACGCTGGACTGGTATCAGGACTGGATCCACGCCACCCGCCGCACAGATGCCTACTGGCAGCAGGGCTGGTGGAAGCTGCTAGCCGATGTGCCCGGAAATACCAAGGTTCCGGTGTATATCATCGATGCATGGTACGATCACCATTTTGGCAGTGCCATCAACACGTATGCCTCTCTGGCCCCTGAGACCAAAGAGCACAGCTGGCTGGATATCGGCTGCTGGAATCATATGTCCCAGCCCTGCATTGCGTGGGGCGAGCAGCACAATCTGGAAAACGGTGACATCCACCGGATGCTGGAATGGTTCGATCTGCTGCTGAAGCAGAAAAAACAGCCGGAAAAGCGGGTGCGCACCTATGTGATGCGGGAGGACCGCTGGAAAACGCTGGAGGCATGGCCTGCCCCCGTGAGCCGTACCGAAAAACTTTATCTGGGTGAAACAACTCTGAATGCCGAGCCGACAGAAGGGAAGCGCACCTTTGTATATGACCCGGAGACCCCCGTGCCCAGCCATGGTGCAGAAAGCGTTCTGACCACCATTGCCGAGGCAGGCAGCCTGCTGCAGCCGGAGCCGGACTATCGGCCCGATGTGGTCAGCTTCGTCAGCGCTCCGCTGGAAAAAGCACTGCCCATTTGTGGGCAAATCAAGGTGCACCTGAATGTCTCGACCGATGTGGATGATACTGCCTTCACTGCCAAGCTGATGGAAGTGTTCCCGGATGGCAGGGCCTATAACATCCGGGGCGGCATCACCACCATTGCTGCCGACCTGCCGGAGGGGCAGACCTATACTCCCGGCCAGACAGCAAAGGTCTGTGTGGAGATGTGGGATATGAACTGGACGGTACAGCCCGGCAGCTGCCTGCGGCTGGATGTCTCTTCTTCCGACTTCCCGCAGTACGCCGTTCACAGCAATTACGCAGGAGTCTGGTCTGAACAGGGAAAGACCCGCATCGCCCACCAGAAGATCTTGCTGGGGGAGGGCAGCTTTGTAGAACTGCCCCTGCACGAGAACTGAGAGAAAGGAACCAAGACCATGACGGAACAGGAACGAAATGTCCTTCTGAACGAACTGCGGCAACAGGAGAGCCAGAGGGAAAAGCAGATCAAGCGGGAGCGGTTCCGTCGTCTGAATCCTTATGCAAAGAAAGGAGCGGTGGTGTTTGCCGGTTCCAGCCTGATGGAACAGTTTCCGCTGTATGAGTTTTTGCAGGACGATGATCTGCACTGCACCTTGTACAACCGGGGCATCGGCGGCTTTACCACCACCGAGCTGCTGGAGGCCATGGACGAGTGCATCCTTGAGCTGCAGCCTGCGCACCTGTTCCTGAACATCGGCACCAATGACCTGAACGGCCCGGACTACGACCGCGCCGCCATGCTGGGCCGGTATGAGGAGATCGTGCAGCAGATCCGGAAAAAACTGCCCGAAACAAAGCTCTACCTGCTGGCCTATTATCCGGTAAACCCCACCGTGGCCGAAGACCCGGGCCTGATCGAATGCTTCCACTGGCGCACCAATGAGCGCATCCGGGAGGCAAGCGAGGGCGTGCAGGCATTGGCCCGGAAATACGGGGCGGAATTCCTCGACCTGAACAAGGACCTGTACGATGCTGCCGGAAATCTGAAAGCGGAGTACACCATTGAGGGAATGCACCTGTATGCCAACGGCTACCGCCCTGTGATGGATGCTCTGCTGCCGTTGCTGCGCAAAATCGGAGAAGAACAGGGAGGAAAGCAATGACCGGAGTCTTTGGTGTTGTTCTGGGTCAGATCCTTCTGATGTTCCTCTATCTCATCATTGGCTATGTGCTTTACCGTACCAGACTGATCACCCAGGAGGGCAGCAAGGCACTGGCTCACCTGCTGTTATATTGCGTGCTGCCCTGTGTTGTGCTAAAATCATTTTGTATTGAGTATTCGGCAAAGGGAGCTGTGGAATTGGCTGTCAGCATTGCGGCAGGTGCCGGGGTGTTGCTGCTCTCCATGGCGGTGTCGTGGCTCTTTTTCCGCAAAGACCCCATGGCGCAGATCGGTGTGGCTTTTTCCAATGCCGGGTTCATGGGATTTCCGCTGGTCACAGCAGTGCTGGGTGGAGAAGCTGTGTTCTACGCAGCAGGCTTTGTGGCCCTGCTGAATGCTTTGCAGTGGACCTACGGCCAGGCAAAGCTTTCCGGGGACAAAAAGTACATCCAACTGGGGGTAGTGCTCAAAAATCCGCTGGTGCTCTCCCTGTTGGGCGGTGTGGTGCTCTACTTCTGCCGCATCCCGGTGCCGCAGTTCCTCCGCACCCCCATGGGGGCCATTGCAGGCATGAACGCTCCACTTGCCATGATCGTGCTGGGTGTCTATCTGGCCAGGACCGACCTCAAAGCCATCTTTACCCGCCCCCGGCTCTACGCCCTTTCGGCAGTACGGCTGGTGGTGATCCCACTGCTGACGATCGTCTGTCTGATGCTTCTTCCAGCCGGATGGCGGCAGATCGGCACGGTGCTCATCATTGTGAATGCGGCCCCCATCGGCAGCAACATCGCGGTATATGCCCAGCGTCTGGGGCTGGATTCTTCCTACGCTGTGCAGATGGTCTGTCTGAGCACCTTGCTGTCACTGATCACGCTGCCAGTGATGCTCAGCCTGGCTGCCGCGTTGGGCTTTGCATGAGTCTGAAAACAACCAACAGAAAGCAGGAGATAAGATGAAACAGTATCTTTTGATTGACATCGGCGGAACCTTCATCAAGTACAGCCTGGCCGATGAACAGGCCCGGAAAATCTCCGGCGGTAAGGTTCCGACACCGCTGACGAATATGGATGACCTTCTGGCGGCCATCGAGGGCTTTGCCGCTCCCCTTCAGGGACAGTTCGTGGGCTGCGCCATCTCTATGCCGGGCCGCATCGATACCAGAAACGGCATCGCCCATACCGGTGGAATGCTCAGTGCCTTTATGTGGGAGCAGCCCTTTGCTGCGCAGGTAGAGGCACGGCTGGGCGTGCCGGTGACCATCGCCAACGATGGCAAGTGTGCCGCAGCAGCGGAGGGTTGGACCGGTGCGCTGGCCGGTGTGGAAAATGGCCTTGTGCTGGTGCTGGGCACCGGCATCGGCGGCGGCATCATCCTGAACGGGAAGGTGCTGATGGGCGCTCACGCCGCTGCAGGGGAAGTCAGCTGCCTTGTCTCGGATATTTCAAAGATGGCCGACGATGATTTCAAACTGACCTCGGTAGAGCGGTATTCCGAAGCACCCCTCTGGGCGGGAATGGCCTCGGCAAGCGGCCTGATCTTCGAGTATGCCCGGCAGAAGCATCTGCCGACGGGCAGCCCCATGCCCACCGGCGAGGAGATCTTTGCGGCTTACAATGCCGGGGAACCGGAGGCACGGCAGGCCTTAAAAGTGTTTGCCCGGCGGGTGGCCATTGGAATCGTCAGCCTGCAAAGCGTGCTGGATGTGGAGCGCGTTGCCATTGGCGGCGGCATCAGTGCGGCAGAGGCCCTGCTGCCTGCCATTCAGACCGAGCTGAACAGCCTGTTTGCGCGCTGCCCGGTGCTTCCCATGCTGGAGCCGGAGCTGGTGCGCTGCCACTATGGCAACGATGCCAACATGATTGGTGCCCTGAAGCTGTTTTTTGAGCAGAACCCCGCCTGAAATAAACCAGTAAGAAACAGAGAGGAGAAAGACCATGAGCGTTTTCCGTGATGATTTCCTGTGGGGCGGTGCCTGTGCAGCCAACCAGTTCGAGGGCGCATGGGACGTGGATGGCAAAGGCCCCAGTATCCCTGACCTGTGCACCAATGGCTCTCACACCAGCCCGAAATGGGTGACAACTGCTGTCCGCTCCGACCGGCTGTATCCCAGCCATGAGGCCATCGACTTCTACCACCACTACGAGGAGGACATCGCTCTCTTCGCCGAGATGGGCTTCAAGACCTTCCGCACCTCCATCAACTGGACCCGCATTTTCCCCACCGGCATGGAGACCGAGCCGAACGAGAAGGGCCTTGAATTCTATGACAAGGTCTTTGACTGCTGCAAGAAGCACGGCATCGAGCCGTTGGTCACCATCAGCCACTATGAGCTGCCCTATGCGCTGGTGGAAAAATACAACGGCTGGGCCAGCCGGGAACTCATCGAGTTCTATATGAACTACTGCAAGGCCATTTTTGAGCGGTACAAGGATAAGGTCAAGTACTGGCTGACCTTCAACGAGATCAACTGCGGCACCATGCCCATGGGTGCGATCCTGGAAACAGGCACCATCCGGGGCTTTGAAGGCCCTACCGACAAGGTGCCGGACAACAAGCAGGAGCGTTTTCAGGCGCTGCATCACCAGTTTGTGGCCAGTGCAGAGGCTGTTCGGTATGCCCACGACCACTACCCTCAGTTCAAGATGGGCTGCATGATCTGCTTTATCACCAGCTACGCACTGACCTGCGACCCGGCCGACGAGATCGCCAACCAGAAGGCCATGCAGATCAGCAACTGGTTCTGCTCTGATATGCATGTCCGCGGCGAGTATCCTTCTTACATGAAGCGCTATTTTGCCGAAAATAACATCACCATCCGGCAGGAGCCGGAGGATGCTGCCATCCTGAAGGCCGGTACTGTCGATTTCTACACCTTCAGCTACTATATGTCCAACTGCATCACCACCCACAAGGATGCCGATGATGTGGGCGGCAACATCATTGCTGGTAAGAAAAATCCTTACCTGAAAGCCTCTGACTGGGGCTGGCAGATCGATCCCGTTGGTCTGCGCTACACCCTCAACGAGATCTACGACCGCTACCGCATTCCCCTGATGGTGGTGGAAAACGGCCTGGGCGCTTACGACAAGAAGGATGCCGACGGAAAGATCCACGACAGCTACCGCATCGACTACCTGCGCGCCCACATCGAGCAGATGGCTGAGGCTGTAAAGGACGGCGTAGACCTGATGGGTTACACCCCCTGGGGCTGCATCGATCTGGTGAGTGCCTCCACCGGTGAGATGGCAAAGCGCTACGGCTTCATCTACGTCAACAAGTTTGACGACGGCACGGGGGATCTGAGCCGCGAAAAAAAGGACAGCTTCTACTGGTATCAGAAGGTCATTGCCACCAACGGCGAAGATTTAGGATAACAAAAACAGACCTCCGGGTGCCATGTTTGCAGTACCGGAGGTCTGTCGTTTTGAAAGAAGGAGGTCATTTATGGAAAAGGCATTTTGCTGTGCGCCGGATTTCCCGGTGGTTCAGACAAATTACGGCCCGGTGCGGGGATATCGCTTCCGGGAGATCAGCAGCTTCAAAGGCATCCCGTATGGGCGGGCGGTGCGCTTCCATGCACCCCAGCCGCCCCAGCCTTGGGCAGAGCCGCTGGACGCTTCCAGTTACGGCTGCGTCTGCCCTCTGCTGAGCATCGACAAGCCCAGCGGCGAACTGCGTGTGCCCCACCGCTACTGGGTGCAGGATGAGGACTGCCTGAACCTGAACATCTGGACCCCGGCCTGCGATGCTCAAAAGCGGCCGGTGATGGTCTGGCTCCATGGCGGCGGATTTTTTGCCGGCTCGTCCATTGAGCAGGTGGCCTACGAGGGCGGAAACATGGCGCGGGAAGGGAACTGCGTGGTGGTGTCACTGAACCACCGGCTGAACATCCTGGGCTACTTGGATCTCTCCGATTTTGGGGAGGAGTACGCAAACTCCGGCAATGCGGGTGGGGATGATATCATCCTGGCACTGCAGTGGGTGCGGGACAATATTGCAGCGTTTGGCGGCGATCCCGGCTGCGTGACGGTATTCGGCCAGTCCGGCGGCGGAGCCAAAGTGACAACGCTGCTGCAGACCCCGGCAGCAGATGGCCTGTACCACAGGGCGATGATAATGAGTGGTGTGCTGGAGGGTTTGCTGAACGACAGTGTCGGCAGCGGCAGGGACTGCGTGCAGGCGCTGATGCAGGAGCTTGGCGTGCAGACAGCACAGCAGTTGGAAACTGTGCCCTACCACCAACTGGCGCAGGCTTACCGGAACGTCAGCCCGGCTCTGAAAGCAAAAGGCGCGAACGTGGGCCAAAGTCCCCACCCGAACCGCTTCTATCTTGGAGATCCGCTCAATAACGGCAGTGGGTTTCGGCCCGAGACCGCAGACGTTCCGGTGCTGATCGGTACGGTTTATTCGGAGTTCTACGGTTTCTTTGATGGACTGAAAGGAGTCGGCCCGGAGGAAGCAGTGGGTCTGTCTGCCGCAGAGACCCTGCGGGAGCAGTTCCGCACTGCCTACCCGCACCGCCCGGAGGAAGACCTGCTGCTGGCAGATACCAGCTTCCGCGCCCCCACGATCAAATATGTCCGGGAGCGTGCAAAGGCGGGCGGAAAGGTGTACAGTTATCTGCTTGATCAGGATTTCCCTCTGATGGGAAAAAGCACCCCGTGGCACTGTGCGGATATCCCATTTGTGTTCCACAACACAGAGCTTGTGCCAGTGTGTGCCTTTGAGGGAGCAAAGCGGCTGGAAGCGGAAATTTTTGGCGCTGTGATGCAGTTTGCCCGTACCGGTGCGACGGGCTGGGCTGCCAGTACGGAGGATGTGGAACAGACCATGCTTTTCGGCCCCCAAAGCCGTCTGGTGCAGAATCACGATCACGCACTGATCGAAGCATTGGCACCCTTCACAGATTTACGGATGAAAAAAGCGACCCGGGCAGGCGGACAGATCCAGCATTAAAAAGCGCCGTTCAATACGCGGAAATTCCGGGAAACAGAAAGCAGAACAGGCATCCTGCGATACCGTTTGGCGGTATCGGGCAGGATGCCTGTTCTGCTATGATGATCTTCATTGCATTTTCTATATCCGCAACAGCCTGACGAGATTTCTGGCAGAGTTCATAGCAGATAAAAACAGCGTGCAGCTTTTCTGCATTTTTGCTTGCTGCCTTATCTGTGCGGAATGGATGCCGCACGCGGCATTCAAGGGTCAAACCGGTCTGCATTCTGTAATTGCCACTTGACCCAACCCGTGGTATAATGAAAGAATCGAATACTATGGGAACAAAGGACAGGGGTCAGAACAGAAAATGGCAAAACGAAAGCGAAAAACAACTGCAAAGCGCGCGTCTGCACGCAGAAAAAGCCGGGCCGAGGAGCGGATGCCGGCGGGGCTGGGCACCCTGTTTGTGGGGCTGCTGCTCATTGTGCTGGCGTTCGTGGAGGGGGACTCCGTCTGGAAGAGCGCCCACCAGATCCTATTCGGGCTGTTCGGCTGCGGCAGCTTTGTGCTGGGCGCGGCGGTGTGCTATCTGGCCATCCTCTACACCCGGGGGCAGGACCTGCTGATGCAGGTGTTCAAGCTGCTGCTGGGGCTGATCTTTGCCAGCGGCACGGTCATCGTGTTTTCGGATATCCCCGCCGACCTGACCGCTGCCCAGATGATCGCTGCCTGCTACCAGAACGGCGCGAACGCCTGGCTGGGCGGCGGCGTGCTGGGCACTCTGCTGGGCGGCAACCTGCTCCTGCTCTGCGGGCGGCCTGCGGCCAATCTGGTCATGGCGGTGCTGGCCCTGTGCGCCAGCCTGTATATTTTTGATATCACCCCTGCCGAGTGCTGGCAGTGGCTCTGCAATGTGGGCGGCGGTGTGCACGAAAAAGGTGTGGCGGTCTATGAACAGAACGCCGCCCGCCGTGCCGAACGCCTTGCGGCCCGGCAGGCGGAAGAGGATGAGCGCGCCGAGGAACCTGCGGACGACTACGATGACAATTTCGATGAGGAAGATGCGCCCGGCGGCATTCCGGTGCCCGGGTGGCTGTCCGGCGTGTTCAGCTGGGGCCACAAGGTGACCAAGGAGATGGAAGGCGAAGCAGAACCTGCTCCCGTGGACGATTCTCTGGGCTACGAGCCGCCTGCGCCGGTGGAGCCGGAACCGGCTCCCGCCCGGCCTGCCCCAGCCTTTGAGCCGGTCAAAGTGACCTCCAACCATCCCCGCGCGGCGTTTGATATCGACCTTGGGCCGGATACCTCTGTTTCCGAGGGCGGAAGCGAGCCCATTGAGCCCATCATCATCGGGCCGGGCGGCACCTTTGGGCAGGACCCGCTCCAAAAGGCCCCGCCACGGGCCATCGTCAAACCGGTGGTGCCGGATGCCGTGGAGACTGCCGCCGAGGATTTCTTCGCGCCCGCCGGATCGCCTGCTCCGGCCCCTGTGGTGAACCCCACCGTGCCGCCTGCGGCCCCGGAAGCCCCTGCGGCTGCACCGGCAGAGCCCGTGCAGCCTGAGATGCCGGTGTTCCAGACCCCCGCCCTGCCCACTACGGACGAGCCGGTGGTGCCGGTGCGGGTCAGCGCGGAAAACGCGGTGGCCATGCGCAGTGAGCCGGACGAGGACGGCTGGATCAGCATTACCAGCGAACCGGTAGAGGAAAAGGACCTGAACACGCTGGTAGCGGCTGCCATGGAAAAGCCCGCCGCAGGCGAGCAGGCCGCTGCCACCGCCCCGGCCGAGGAGCCGGAGGTGGTGGAGACCTTCCAGTATCAGTACCCCAGCATCGAGCTGTTTGAAAAGTCTGCCGAGGAGGGTGACCCCGGTGCCCAGGACGAGCTGAAGGCCAACGCCCAGAAGCTGGTGGACACGCTGGAAAGCTTCGGCGTGCGCACCCGGGTGCTGGATATCTCGCGGGGACCCTCCGTTACCCGGTATGAGGTCCAGCCCATGGCGGGCGTGAAAATCAGCCGCATCACTTCGCTGGCCGATGATATCGCCCTGAACCTTGCTGTGGCCGATGTCCGCATGGAAGCACCCATCCCCGGCAAGCCTGCCGTGGGCATTGAGGTGCCCAACCACAAAAAGACCCCTGTTTTTATCCGCAGTGTCTTTGAAAGCCAGGCCTTCCTGCGGATGACCTCGCCTCTGGGTGTGGCGCTGGGCAAGGACATCGCCGGTGTGGCCCAGGTGGCCGACCTGTGCAAGATGCCCCATCTGCTCATCGCGGGCAGTACCGGCAGTGGTAAATCTGTCTGCGTGAACAGCATCATCATCAGCATCCTGTTCCGCTCCAGCCCTGAGGACGTGAAGCTCATGCTCATTGACCCCAAGGTGGTGGAGCTGGCTGAATACAACGGCATCCCCCATCTGCTGATGCCTGTCATCACCGAGCCGAAAAAGGCAGCGGGTGCTCTGAGCAGCGCGGTGCAGGAGATGGAGCGCCGCTACCACCTGTTTGCGGAAAACAATGTCCGTGACATCAAATCCTTTAACAAGCTGGCAGCCACCGATCCCATGCTGGAAAAGATGCCCTATATCGCCATCATCATCGACGAGCTGGCCGATCTGATGATGGTCGTGGGCAAGGACGTGGAGGATTCCATCTGCCGGATCGCCCAGAAGGCCCGTGCCGCCGGAATGCACCTCATCGTTGCCACCCAGCGCCCCAGCGTGGATGTCATCACCGGCCTGATCAAGGCCAACATCCCCAGCCGCATTGCCTTTGCCGTGTCCAGCCAGGTGGACAGCCGCACCATTCTGGATGGTGCCGGTGCCGAGAAGCTGCTGGGCCAGGGTGATATGCTCTTTATGCCTGTGGGTGCGCCCAAGCCGGTGCGTATCCAGGGCACCTTTGTGCGGGATGAAGAGATCAGCCGCGTGCTGGACTTCATCAAGCAGAGCGCCACCGTCCAGTATGACGAGGCCATGATCGAAGCCATGGAAAAGCACGCCATTCAGGATGGCAAGAAGGGCGCATCCTCTGCAGATGCGGATGAGGAGACCGGCAGCGACCCGATGCTCAAGCAGGCCGTTGAGGTGGTCATCGATGCCGGGCAGGCATCCACCAGCCTGCTGCAGCGCCGCTGTAAGCTGGGTTATGCCCGCGCCGCCCGCATCATGGATGAGATGGAGCAGAAGGGCATCATCGGCCCCTATGAGGGTGCCAAGCCCCGCGCTGTTCTCATCAGCCGCCAGCAGTGGCTGGAAATGCAGATGAATCAGCCGGAGGAATAAGAACACAAGCAACACTTCTCCTGGCTCCCTGTCAGGGGAGCAGACAGAGAGACTTAACCAGTGAGGAACACTATGGACAACTCTTCCCCGATCTACACCGAATTTCTTCCCATCAGCCGGGCGGACATGGAAGCCCGGGGATGGGATCAGCTGGACTTTGTGGTGGTGGGCGGCGATGCCTACGTTGACCACCCCAGCTTTGGCACCGCCATCATCAGCCGCCTGCTGGAGGCCGAGGGCTATAAGGTCGGCGTGCTGGCCCAGCCCCGCTATTCCGACTGCGAGGACTTCAAGCGGTTCGGCAGGCCGAAGTACGGCTTTTTCATCGGCGGCGGCAACGTGGACAGCATGGTGAGCCACTACTCCGTGGCAAAAATTCCGCGTGCCGAGGACGAATACTCTCCCGGCGGCATCGGCGGCGCGCGGCCTGACCGCAGCGCCACCGTTTACACCAGGCTGGCCAAGGAGGCCTACCCCGACCTGCCTGTGATCCTGGGCGGTCTGGAGGCTTCTCTGCGCCGGTTTGCCCACTACGATTACTGGCTGGACACCGTTCTGCCCAGCATTGCAGAGGACTCCGGAGCCGATCTCATCAGCTTTGGCATGGGCGAGCACCAGACCGTGGAGATCGCCCGGCGGCTGGCGGCAGGGGAGCCGGTGGAGTCCATCACCGATGTGGACGGTACCTGCTACCTGACCGACTTCGACCACCTGCCCGAAAAGTATGTGGAGTGCGCCGGTTTCCGGAAAGTGGCCTCCGATAAGGTGGCCTACGCCAGAGCCTGCCGCATCCAGATGGACAATCAGGATGTGGTCAGCGGCCAGATCATTGTCCAGAAGCAGAGTGAAAAGTACCTTGTGCAGAACATCCCGGCAAAGCCGCTGGTGCGCTGGGAGCTGGACAAGGTGTATGCGCTGCCCTACACCCGCCGCTACCACCCCATCTATGAGAGCATGGGCGGCGTGCCTGCCATCCGGGAGGTGCAGTTCTCCATCATCCAGAACCGCGGCTGCTTCGGCGGCTGCAACTTCTGCGCCATCCAGCTGCATCAGGGCCGCCGGGTCACCAGCCGCAGTGCCGACAGCATTGTGGCCGAGGCGGAGCGGATGACCCACGAGCCTGATTTCAAGGGTTACATCCACGATATCGGCGGCCCCACCGCCAACTTCCGGTTCCCGTCCTGCCGGGAGCAGATGCTGCGGGGCATGTGCAATGGCGGCAAGCACTGCCTGGCCCCCACCACCTGCTCCCACATGATCGTGGATCACAGCGATTACCTGAAGATCCTGCGCCGTGTCCGGGAACTGCCCGGCGTGAAAAAGGTGTTCATCCGCAGCGGCATCCGGTTCGATTACCTGATGGCTGACCCGGACGACACCTTCTTCAAGGAGCTGGTGGAATACCACGTCTCCGGCCAGCTGAAGGTGGCCCCGGAGCACTGCGCCCCCAATACACTGGCCTACATGGGCAAGCCGCCCATCCAGACCTTCAACAAGTTCAAGGACAAGTTCTACGAGCTGAGCAAGAAGGCGGGCAAAAAGCAGTACCTCGTGCCCTACCTGATGTCCAGCCACCCGGGCAGCACCCTGAGCGATGCCGTCTATCTGGCCGAGTATCTCTACAAAAACCACATGCGCCCCGAGCAGGTGCAGGATTTCTATCCCACCCCCGGCACGGTGAGCACCTGCATGTTCTACACCGGCCTTGACCCCTACACCCTCAAGCCTGTGTTCGTGGAAAAGACTGCGGAGGGAAAAGCGCTCCAGCGCGCCCTGCTCCAGTATTACGAGCCCCGCAATGCCGAAAAGGTCATCAAGGCGCTGAAAATGACCCACCGGGAGGACCTGATCCCGCTGCTGGTGCCCGCCGAGGGCCGCCGCGCGGTCCAGCGCTCTGCCCGCCGGGCCGAGCCTGCCGAGGTGACCATCCACAACGACGGCACCTATACTGTCCGCCCCAACAAGGGCAGGGGAGGCAGGAATCAGAGCCGCGGAACCGCCCCGGCCCGCACCGCAGGCGGCCGCCAGCCCAGCCCCGGCGCACGCTTTGCGCCCAACGGCACGGTACCCCGTAAGCCGAAGAATGATCAACAGAAAGAGAATACAGTGTGGAAAACTTCAAAAAATGAAAAAGTAAGCCTCTGGCGGCGCATTGCCGCTCTGGCCCTGGCGGCGGCGCTGGCCCTTGGCCTTGCCGCCTGTGATGCCTCGGCGGTGGTGCCGGGCAGCAGCACCCCTACGGTCAGCACTGCCCAGCCTGCCGGAGACGGCCAGACCGCCAACTTCGAGATGCACTTCCTGGATGTAGGGCAGGCCCTGAGCGTGCTGGTGGAATGTGACGGCCAGTATATGCTCTACGACGGCGGCAATGTGGACGATGGCAGCTATGTCGTCTCCTACCTGCAGAATCTCGGTGTGGAGGAGCTGCAGTATGTGTTCTGCTCCCACGCCCACGAGGATCATGTGGGCGGCCTGTCCGCTGCGCTGGCCTATTTCCCGGCAGACCATGTGTACAGCCCCGTGACGGAAGCCTCCACCAAATGCTTTCAGGATTTCGTCAAGTACACCCAGCAGCAGGGCCTGCAGGTGGAGGTGCCCGCTGCGGGCACGGTCTGGCCGCTGGGCAGTGCCACTGTGACCATGCTGGGCCCTGTGGCGCAGTATGACAACACCAACGATACCTCCATCGTTCTGCGGGTGGATTACGGCTCCACCAGCTTTCTGCTCACCGGCGATATGGAATCGGATGCAGAGCGCGACCTTGTGAACAGCGGGGCCAACCTGAAGGCAGATGTTCTGCAGGTGGGCCACCACGGCTCCAGCACCAGCACGAGCTACATCTTCCTGAACGCCGTCCTGCCCGAGATGGGCATCATCTCCTGTGGTGTGAACAACAAGTACGGCCACCCCCACGAGGAGACCCTGAGCATCCTGCGGGATGCGGGCGTGAATGTTTACCGCACGGACCTGCTGGGGGGCCATCGTGATCGGTTCCGATGGACAGAACTACACCATCCGCACCGAGAAAACGGCCACCGATGCTGAGCTCAATCCCACCGACCCGGCGGCAGCGTCCACCGCGCAGCAGGGGTATATCGGCAACGTGAACAGCAAAAAAGTTCCACCTGCCCAGCTGTGCCAATCTCCCTGCGGAGAAGAACCAGATCCTCTTCTCCAGCTACGAGGAAGCCATTGCGGCAGGGTACAGCCCGTGCTCGAGCTGCATCAAGTAAACGCATATCAGACAAGCAGCGCCCTGCCGGGCAAACCGGCAGGGCGCTGCTGTTTTCTGGGATCATTTTTTTCGCTTCTTGAAATCAATCGGCAGAGTTGTCCACCGCTTCCGGAAGAGGTACGCCGCATCCTTGGCTGCGCTGGCGGGTAAAGATGCCTTTCTTGTTGCCGTCCACCCGCAGGATGCCCTCGGTGGTCTGGAAATCGGCAAAATTCCACACCAGCTCACCCTGCACGAAATCGTAGTGGTCGAACACGGCGTGGGTCATCTCCAGATACTCGTTCTGGTACTCGGCACTCCACATCACGCTGGGGGAGCTTGTGTGCACCGCTCAGGTTGTCGGTGCCGTACTCAGTGAAGATGAGCGGGCGGCCATGCAGGACTTTTGCCCAGCCGTCCATCTCATGGTGGAAGGCGGCTTCGGCATCTGCCAGCCCGGCCCCGCCCAGTACATACCAGCCGTAGTAGCGGTTCAGGCTGACAAAATCGGCAAAGCGCTGGCCCTTGCTGGTGTCGGGCAGGCTGGTCATCAGGACCGTATAAGTACGGGGGCGCTTCTGGGGGTCGAGGCGGCGGGCCAGCTCGAACAGGGGCTTGAAGTATTCCTCAGTGCCCGCGCTGGTGCACTGAGGCTCGTTGAGCAGGCTCCATGCGATGACCGAGGGATGGTTTTTGTCCCGGTCGATCATATCGGTCAGGGCTGCCTTGTGGTTCTTGAGCAGCGTAGGCGTGGTCTCCTTCTCAAAAAAGCCCTGCTGTCTGCCGTTGCCCTGATTGGCGGCCAGGAAGTTGGCCGTGCTCTGCATAAAGCCCACGGCGGGGACTTCGTCAATGATAAGGAAGCCCTCCTCATCGGCCATCTGGTAGATCTCCTCAGCGTAGGGGTAGTGGCTGGTGCGGAAGCAGTTTGCGCCGATCCACTTCATCAGCTCAAAATCCCGCTTGACGGTGGGCACGGTCGAGCCCACGGCCCCGGATGTCGGCATCCTCGTGCCGGCCAAAGCCCCGCAGATAGACCGGGCTGCCGTTGAGCAGGAAACGCCCGTGCCGGATCTCAAAGGTGCGGATGCCGATCCGGTCCAGATACTCGTCCACCACCGCGCTGCCCTCGTGGATGCGGATGACCAGATCGTAGAGATAGGCGGCGTGGACATTCCACAGCTTGGCGTTTTTGACCACCAGCGTGCCGGTGGTGCCGGAGCTTTCGGCCACCCGGGTGGTGCCGTCGTAAAGCTCCACGGTCACGGGGTGGGGGCCGTTGGTGGACACGGTATAGTCGATCTCGGCCCCGGTCTCGGTCAGGCGGTATCGTGTGGAATAGTCCAGCACCCGCTCCTTGGGCAGGGCCATCAGCCAGACGGGCCGGTGGATGCCGGCGTAGTTGTAAAAATCAAAGTAGGGGGCGGCGATCTTTCTGCCATCCGCAAGGGTACGGGTGGTGCCTGCGGGCAGCATCGTTTCGCTGAGCTCGTTATTCGCCAGAACACTGAGCTTGTTGAACTGGTTGTAGCGCACGATGTTGGTCACAGTGGCATCAAAGGGCAGGAAGCCGCCCTCGTGCTGGGCCACCTCCACGCCATTGACGAAGACCCGGGCCCGGTGGGTGACCGAGCCAAACCGGAGAACGATGTCCCAGCCGCTCCATTCCGCAGGGACAAAAAAGCTGGTCTCGTACCAGAAATCACCGCAGTATTCGCGGGAGGCCTTGTCGGTGAACAGGTCGCAGAAGGAGGCAGGCACCGGCATGGAGATAGAGGAGGGCAGGTCCAGCGCCCATCCGGCCTCCACACCCTTGCTCTCGGGGTCGAAGCTGAAACGCCACATCCCGTCCAAGCCGATGAGACGGCGGGTGGTGGTAGCGCGGGGATACAGCAGGGAGCGGTTCATCAGGATGACCTCACATTCATCAGCCCGGCAGCATTTTGCGTGCCACAGGGGCGTTTATTGTCTTTATACCCAGTATGACAGAAATTTTATAAAAGGGATAGAAAGATTTTTGAATAAATCCAGACTTTTTTCAGGAAAACAGGCGCTGCTCTGGGCAGAATACCTATTATCTCCGTCCGGGTTTAAAAACTTCCGTAAAGAGTGCCACAAAAAGTGAATGCTGGGAAAAAGAGGAAAAAACGGAATGTGAACGAACTGTGAAAATATACAAAAACAATACCTTAAAATTGTACGAATTCACCTAAAAAATATTCTAACATTTTTTGATAAAAGTTTGTCATAATATTGGAGTACAAACTTGGATACAGCAGAAGGGACACTGTACCGTTTGAATTGACCACCGAAGGAGAATACAATGGCAAATGAAATGCAAAAGACCACCCCGTTTGGGATGCGGGACAAGGTCGGCTATATGTTCGGCGATTTCGCCAACGATTTTACTTTTATCCTGTCGTCCAGCTTCCTGATGAAGTTCTATACCGACGTGATGGGCGTGAGCGCCGGTGTTGTGGGCATGATCATGATGATCGCCCGCTTTGTGGATGCCTTTACCGATGTGACCATGGGCCAGATCGTGGACCGCTCCAAGCCCACCAGGGACGGCAAGTTCCGCCCCTGGCTCAAGCGGATGTGCGGCCCTGTGGCCATCGCATCCTTCCTCATCTTCCAGTCCGGTCTGGCCGGGATGTCCTACGGCTTCAAGGTGGCATGGCTCTTTGTGACCTATATCCTGTGGGGCTCCATCTTCTACACCTCCGTCAACATCCCTTACGGTTCCATGGCCTCCGCCATCTCTGCTGACCCCAAGGACCGCGCAGAGCTGTCCACCTGGCGTACCATCGGCAGCACCCTGGCCGGCCTTGTGATCGGCGTTGGCACCCCCATGGTGGCTTACGTCACCGTCAATGGTCAGACGGTCCTCTCCGGCAGCCGCATGACCATCATTGCAGGCGTTTTCTCTGTCTGCGCCATCCTCTGCTACCTGCTCTGCTTTCACCTGGTGCGTGAGCGTGTGGACGTGCCCGCCAACAACAGCAAGATGGACATTGGCAAGATGCTCAAGAGCGTGTTCACCAACCGTGCCCTGCTGGGCATCATTGCTGCCGCCCTTTTCCTGCTGCTGGCCATGCTGACCATGCAGGGCATGGCAGGCTATGTGTTCCCCAACTTCTACGGCAGCGCCGCCGCCCAGTCTACCGCTTCTCTGCTGAGCAGCGTGCTGATCCTGCTCGTCTGTGCACCCTTTGCCTCCAAGCTGGCCAGCCGGTTCGGTAAAAAAGAGCTGGCCACCGTATCCTGCATCGTGGCCACGGTGCTGGAGATCATCTGCTTTGTTCTCAAGCCCGCCAATGTCTGGGTCTATGTCGGCTTCTACTGTGCCGCCTTCATCTGCCTGGGCTTCTTCAACACCATCATCTGGGCAATGATCACCGATGTCATCGATGATTCCGAGGTCCGCAACGGCATCCGTGAGGACGGCACCATCTATGCGGTCTACTCCTTTGCCCGCAAGCTGGGTCAGGCGTTCTCTTCCGGCCTGACCGGCGGCCTGCTGACCATGATCGGTTACAGCGCTGCCACTGCCTTTGACCCGGAGGTCACCATGGGCATCTTCAACATCTCCTGTATTGCCCCCGCCATCGGCTTCGTGGCCGTGGCCCTGAGCCTGTTCTTCATCTACCCCCTGACCAAACAGAAGGTGGAGGAGAACGTGGCCGCACTGGCACAGCGCCATAATAAGTAAGAAAACGGATCAAGCCGCCCACGGGAAATTCCTGTGGGCGGCTTGTTTCTGCTTCAAAATTGATGTATACTAATATATCAAGAATGACACAATGGCACGAGCGGAACAACAGGAAAAAGGAGCGGTGTACGATGCGGGTGGATCCTTTGCAGATCCTTACAAAGCTGGCAGCGGTGCAGAATATCCCGACCCGGCGGGTCACCCCGCCCTTTGAGGGGTTGGAAGAGTTTGACTACGGCCTGCGGCGATCGCTGGACCCCCAGTTCGACTGGCAGGAGTTCGGCCAGCTGCTGCTGGACAGCACCCCTGAAAATACCCTGCTGCTGGTGGAGGGTACCTTTGAGCTGCACTTTGCCCTGTTCCGCATCCCCGATGAAAAAAACACGGTCTTTCTCATTGGACCCTGGACGGTGGGCCCCCGCACCCCGAGCGCCCGCAAATGGGTCAGGCGTTATCTGGGGGAAGCCGGAGAGGCCGCTGTGCAGGAGTACTACAACGGCGTGAAGATCCTGGAGGCCAGCGATTTCTATGGAGCTTTGCGGGTTGTGGTGGATACGATGTTCGGCTGCACTGTCCCGGTGCAGGAGCTGAAGGAATTCCTGCCCTTCCAGTTCCACCCGGATACCCGCTATTTCCACGAGCCGGAGTTCCAGAAGGAGATCCCGGTCACCATGCTGGAGCAGCGGTATGAATCGGAGAACCGCATTCTGGACGCGGTGGCCCGGGGCGATGAGGAAGCCGCCATCGAGGCCATGCACCAGCACTCCCGCTTTACCTACGGCGGCCGGTTCGAGGGGACGCTCTACCAGCAGAAGAACAAGATGATCGTGCTGAACACCCTGCTGCGCAAGGCCATTGAGCCCAGCAAGGTGCATCCCTATTATATTGATGCCATTTCCAGCAAGTACAGCCGCATCATTGAGGAAGCCAACGAGGTGCCCAACGAGATGATGTGGCAGATGACGCGGGATTACTGTGCCTATGTCCGCCGCTACTCGCTGAAGGAGTATTCGCCCGCGGTGCAGAAGGTGATGAACTACGTCAACCTGAACGTGGCCGAGCCGCTGACGCTGAAAAGTCTGGCTGCCATGTGCTTCATCAGCCCATCGTACCTGTCGGCGCTGTTCAAGCAGGAGACCGGCAGCACCCTGATCGATTATATCAACACCCAGCGCGTCAACCGCGCGGCCCAGCTGCTGGTGCAGAACAACCACACCATTGCCGCCGTGGCCGAGGAAGTGGGCATTCTGGACGTGAATTATTTTACAAAGATCTTCAAAAAGACGCTGGGAGTCACCCCTACCCGTTACCGCCGCGAACACAAAGAAAAGTGAAAAATGAAAAAAATGCCCGGTTTTTCCCGGAAATGTACGTTTTGTGCAAAACTCCCGGGAAAAAACGGGCATTTTCTGTACGGAGAAATTTGTTGCATGAACAGAATGATGTTGTAACCATTTTGAAAGGATTTATGGATTTTTGGCATGGAATTTGGATGTATGTTGCATTTTTGACCGATTTTGTGCTTGATAGCAAAAAGAATGTTGTACACAACAATATCAACTGTGAAGAGTGCACAAAGAAACGACCGGAATCTTGTGAACTTGTCCCATTGCGAATGATTTTCCAGATGGTTATAATACAAACAGAAACCGTGGAACGTACATGTAAGTATATTCCATGAAATGCTGTGATATGCGAATGAAGGAGAACAAGATTATGAAAATGATTTCCCGTCGTGACTTTATGAAGGCTTCTGCTGTTGTGGGTGCTGCCGGCGTTCTGACCGCCTGCGGCGGCTCCTCCAGCTCCACTGCTGCTTCCTCTGTCGCTGCTTCTTCTGCAGCTGCTTCTGAGGCTGCAACCGGCAGCGCAAACGTCGGTGTCTGCATCTATCAGTTCGCTGATAACTTTATGACCCTGTACCGCACCGACCTGGAAGAGTACCTGAAGGATAAGGGCTACTCCGTGACCATCGTTGACGGCAAGAACGACCAGAACACCCAGACCGAGCAGATCAACACCTTCCTGCAGCAGGGCGTTGACGTTCTGATCATCAACCCTGTTCAGACCACCTCTGCACAGACCATCGTGGATACCATTTCTCCCTCCGGCACTCCCATCGTCTTCATCAACCGTGAGCCCGAAAAGGCTGTTCTGGATTCCTACGCAGGCAAGTGCTGCTACGTTGGCGCTGACGCACGTCAGTCCGGTACTTACCAGGGCGAGCTGATCCTGGAGACCGAGACCCAGGGCGATATCAACGGCGACGGCAAGATCACCTACATCATGTGCAAGGGCGACCCCGAGAACATCGATGCTCAGTACCGCACCGAGTACTCCATCAAGGCTCTGACCGATGCCGACAAGGAAGTGGAGTGCCTGTACGAGTACCTGGACAACTGGGATCAGACCACCGCACAGCAGGACGTTGCAAACGCTCTGGCACAGTACGGCGAGAAGATCGAAGTTGTGTTCTGCAACAACGACGCAATGGCTCTGGGCGCTCTGCAGTCCATCGAGCAGGCTGGCCGTACCGTTGGCAAGGACATCTACCTGGTCGGTGTTGACGCACTGAAAGAGGCTGTCCAGAACGTTGTTGACGGCAAGATGACCGGTACCGTTCTGAACGACGACGTGGGCCAGGCTACCAAGGCTGCCGAGGCTACTCAGCTGTTTGTTGAGGGCAAGGACGTTGAGGAGTACTACTGGGTCGACTACGTCAAGGTCACTGCCGAGAACGCAGCACAGTACCTCTAATTCCTGTAGCACAAAACTCACGTTTGCAAGGTACGCAGTGAGTCCTATGGCTTGGTAAAAGCTTAAAAGCGCGTGCGTGCGAGAGTTCTCTCGGGCGCACGCGCCTTCTTTTAGAAAGGACGCACCGCGCGGCCTGCAAATTGCAAGATAAGGAGGCTCTGCGGAATGTCAGAATACCGTCTGGTAATGAAAGGCGTGGTCAAGACCTTCCCCGGCGTAAAAGCGCTGGACCACGCGCAGTTGGAGCTCCGCCCCGGTAAAGTTATGGCCCTGATGGGCGAAAATGGTGCCGGTAAGTCCACCCTGATGAAGTGCATGTTCGGCATTTACAAGATGGACGAGGGCGAGATCGAATACGAGGGAGAAAAGGTCGTTGTTGCGAACCCGTTGGATGCACTGGACCGCGGCATTGCCATGGTGCATCAGGAGCTGCAGCCCATCCCGGCCCGTACCGTGGCTGAGAATATCTGGCTGGGCCGCTACCCCACCAAGAAGTATGGCCCGGTGACCACAGTGGACCATGCTAAAATGTACAAGGATACCGATGCACTGCTGAAGAAGCTGAAGCTGCAGATCAATTCCCACGCAAAGCTGGGCAGCCTGAGCATTGCCCAGATGCAGATGGTGGAAATTGCAAAGGCTGTTTCCGCAAACTGCAAGGTGCTGATCCTGGACGAGCCCACCTCCTCCCTGACCGCCAACGAAGTGGAATCGCTGTTCCGCATCATGCGTGAGCTGAAGGAGCAGGGCGTTGCACTGGTTTACATCAGCCACAAGATGGACGAGATCAAGGTCATTGCTGACGAAGTGACCATCATGCGTGACGGCCATTACATCGGCAAGTGGAATGTGGCTGAGATGACCAAGGAGCAGATCATCGCCAAGATGGTCGGCCGTGAGCTGTCCAATCTGTTCCCGCCGCTGGAGAACCACCCCTCCGAGGAAGTGATGATGAAGGTGGAGGATTTCACCTCCATCCATCCGCGCTCCTTCCGCCATTGCAGCTTTGAGCTGAAAAAGGGCGAGATCCTGGGCGTGGCCGGTCTGGTGGGCGCACAGCGCACCGAGCTGATGGAAGGTATCTTCGGCCTGCGCGCACACACCTCCGGTAAGGTGTGGATCAAGGGTGAAGAGGTCAACATCAAGCAGCCCCGCGATGCCATTCGGAAGAGCGTGGCTCTGCTGACCGAGGACCGCCGCGCAACCGGCATCATGGGTGTGCTGAGCGTGGCCGACAACATCTCCATTGCATCGCTGGACGCTCTGCGCAAGGGCCCCATCATGCTGGATGACAAGAAGATTTTGGATCTGGTGGCGACCAATAAGGAAAAGATGGCCATCAAGGTGCCCAGCCCCAAGACCCAGATCAAGAGCCTGTCCGGCGGCAACCAGCAGAAGGTGCTGATCGCCCGCTGGCTGGCAAATAACCCCGATGTCCTGATCCTGGACGAGCCCACCCGCGGCATCGACGTTGGTGCAAAGTACGAGATCTACTGCATCATTGCCGATCTGGCCAAGCAGGGCAAGAGCATCATTATGATCTCCTCTGAAATGAGCGAGATCATTGGCATGTCCAACCGCGTCATGGTCATGTGCGATGGCCGCATCACCGGCTTCATCGACGGCAAGGACGCGACCCAGGAGAACATCATGGAGCTGGCTACCCAGTTTGAGACCGCGCCCGAAACGGCAGCGGCCAATCAGTAAACAAGGAGGCTGTCTATTGTGGAAGCTACCAAGAAATTAACGGGTAAATCCGTAAAGAAATGGCTGGGCAACAACGCCATTATCGTTCTGATGCTGCTCGTCTCTCTGTTCGTCGGCATCATCCATCCGAACTTTTTTGCACCTGCAAACCTGATCAACCTGTTCAAGAACGTGTCCATCCGCTACATCATCGCGCTGGGCATCTCCGGCTGTCTGATCACCACCGGCAACGACCTGTCCGCAGGCCGTCTGGCTGGTTTTGCTGCCTGCCTGGCCTGCATCTTTGCGCAGACCGAGGGCGCTGCCGGTAAGTTCTACCCCAACATGCCCAGCCTGCCCACCCCGGTGGTGTTCATTCTGGTCATTGCCATCTGCGCCATCGTGGGTCTGTGCAACGGTCTGGTCGTTTCTTACCTGAAGGTCCAGCCCTTTATCGCTACCCTGGGTATGCAGCAGGTCGTCTACGGTATCTGCCTGGTCTACACCGGCGGTACCCCCATCGGCTCCCTGAACAAGAACTTTACCTCTCTGGCCTCCAACACCATCCTGAAGGTCCCCGTGCTGATCTGGATCGCCCTGATCGTGGCTGTCTGCTTCTGGTTCCTGTACAACAAGACCCGTCACGGCAAGTACATGTACGCCATCGGCGGCAACGAGGCTGCTGCTGAGGTGGCCGGTGTCAACGTTTACGCCACTAAGATCCGCATCTACATCCTGGCCTCCTGCATGTTCGGTCTGGCAGGCTGCCTGCTGGCTGCAAAGTCCGGCGGCGCATCCGTCAACACTGCAATGGGCTATGAGCTGGATGCCATTGCAGCTTCCACCATCGGCGGCGTTTCCACCACCGGCGGTGTCGGCACCGTGCCCGGCATCCTGGTCGGCGTTCTGGTCTTTGAGCTGATGAAGGTCGCTCTGCAGTTTATGAACGTCAACTCCTCTTACACCTATATCGTCCAGGGCCTTGTCATTATCGTGGCTGTCGCCATTGATATCCGTAAGTACCTGGCAAAGAAGTAACTCCCCATTCGCATACAGAGAAGCCCCCCACCGGGAGAACCGGCGGGGGGCTTCTGCTGTTATTTCCCCAGCTGCCACTGCTGCAGGCGGTACTGGCGGGGTGTCAGCCCCTCCTGCTCTCCGCGTTTTCTCGCCCACTCTCCGAAAAAAGTTGGAGAACTTTTTCTTTTTCGTTGAATTGCACAAGAACTTGCCTCCTTGTTTGTCGGTTACGTTGAATTTGTGAACGTTCTTTGAATTTTGATATTTTCCTTCGATTTATTATTACACAGCTTCCGGGGAAGTGGTATACTACAAGCCAGAAACAGTGCTGTTAAGTTCGGAAAACAAAGATCGTTGAATGAGGTGTGTCTTATGAGCGTTTACGAAAAAATTTCCGGTTTTGCGGATGAGATCAGCCAGGACTTTGACCAGCAGCTCAAAACTGTGACGGATCTGGGGATGAAGTATATCTGCATCCGCAGCGCCGAGCACAAGGGCATTGCCGATTACACCCCCGAGGAAGTGCGCACCGTTCTTCTGCCAAAGCTGCGGGCCGCAGGCGTGGGCGTTTCCAGCCTGGGTACGGCCATCGGCAAGGTGGAAGTGGACGATGAAGAGGGCTTTGCCAAGCAGCTGGAGCAGCTGGAAACACTCTGCGAAACGGCAAAGCTGCTGGACTGCTCCTTCATCCGGATGTTCAGCTTCCTCATCCCCAAGGATGCCGATGCAGACAGCTATACCGATGTGGTGCTGGATAAGCTGCGTCAGTTTATCCGGATCGCGGAAAAGCATGACGTTGTCCTGCTCCATGAAAACGAGAAGGGCATCTACGGAGACACCGGTGCCCGCTGCAAATTGCTGTTCGACCGGCTGGCCTGCCCCCACTTCAAGGCGGCGTTCGATTTTGCCAACTTTGTTCAGTGTGAGCAGGACACCGCGGAGTGCTGGGAATTGCTCCATGACCAGATCGCTTATATCCACATCAAGGATGCTCTGCCCGGCTGCCTGCTGAATGTGCCCGCAGGCACCGGCCTTGGCAAGATCCCTGAGCTGCTTCGCCGTGCTTTCTGCGAGGAGGGCTACCACGGCTTCCTGACACTGGAGCCCCATCTGGCGATGTTTGATTTCTTTGCACCAGGAGCAAAAGGCGGAAAGAGCCAGAAGCTCCAGTTTGAGAATAACCCGATCGTCGAGAAGATGAAGTCCGAGATGGCCGAGCCGGGCCGCCCCAAGGACGGCGCAGAAGCTTACGCCACCCAGTATCATGCACTGGTCGAGATCCTGAATCCCATTCTCAATTGATATCCACTCTCTGTTTACCCATAAACTGCCACAGCAGAAGCCCCCTGCCGGGAGAACCGGCGGGGGGCTTCTGCTGTTTGCGGCAAAAAAGCTGGGCCAGATGCAGCCAGCAGCTTTTCATTTGGAATATGGCAATATTTTTGCGGCTTGTCAGTGATTGACAGGCCGCTTTTTTCTTTGTCAAAGGCAGTTTCGTGGAAATGACCGAAAGAGGATACCTGATTTGTGAATATTGACAAAAGTTTTCAAAGTACTTGATTTTAATTTAGGGGGGGGGGGGTATAATGAAATGACAAGAAATTCCTTTGAGAACAAAGCACTCAGCAATCTGGCTGAGACCTGCAATGCGGAAAATGGAACCTACAGGGGAGGTGACAGTGCGGTAGGAATCTGGAGGGTTCCTTGCGGGGAATCCGTTGCAAAAATGCAAATAGCGATGAAAGGAATGAAGAAAGTTGAAACAGAAAAGTCAAAACCGGTTTTTGGCGGCCCTGCTGGCAGTGGCAATGATGCTTCAGATGCTTCCCATGCTGGCTTTTGCGGAGGACGCAACCGGCACCGGAAAACCGGTAGCATGGATCGGAAATCAGGGTTATACGTCCTTGCAAGCTGCTGTGGATGCGGCATCGAGCAATGCTACCACTACCATCAAACTTGGCGAGGGCGTATACTCGCTGGGCGGTACACAGAAAGTAACGGACAAGAGCCTGACCTTTGTGGGTGCTGGTGCCGATAGAACAACGTGGCAAATTCAGGCTCCGCAGGTGCCCTATGGGGCTGATGGCTACTGCGATTACAGTTTTGACGGCAGCGATAGCATCACTTTCCAGGATATGACGGTTATCGGCAGTGTATATCCGGACAGAACCATCAAAGCCAACGATACACAGGGCTACGTTCGTGTCCAGAATATCACGTTGAAAGATTGTGTTTTCAATGGGCGTGCGGATTACTGGGGCTATACATCGACTACATTTGACAATGTTACCTTCAATGCCCCCGGCACAACAGAGTCTGGAATCAGCAGCACAAATTATTCTTTGTGGACCTATACAGGAAAAACGTACACATTCAGAGATTGCACATTCAATTCCAAAGGTAAAACCATAAATGTTTATCGTCACGGTGACCCTGGCTATGATGTGACGGTTAATTTTGAAAACTGCACCGTGAATTCTATTTCCTCTTTCTTTGCAAGAAAGCAGGCGCTGAGCATCGGCGACCACACTTTTGGTGGCTCCAAGTACATCTTGAACATCATCACCCCGCATGTCACAGCAGCCCGGGATAACATCACCTGCTCTCAGGTCTTCGGGTTTGGCGGCGACGTCAACAAGAATACCGGCCGCACAGATGTATATCTGAACGGTGCGCTGGTCTGGACGGGCGGCGAGAAGCTGACACACTCCTATACCGATGGTGAGAAGGACGATGCCTATACAATTACCGACCATTCGGATTGGACATCGAGCGGCGCTGAGCGTATTGATAAGCGTGAAGTGACAAAAACCTGCGATTACTGCGGCTGGACGAAAAAAGAATGGGAAACTGCCAGCGTGTACCGTCTCCAGTACAACCTGAATGAAGGCGTTGGTGACGAAACTGCCAACTACAGCGATGCTAATTACCGTCAAAATGAGAGCGTGAAGCTTGCAGCGGCTCCCACACGAGAAGGCTACCAGTTTGCTGGATGGCTGAGTCTTAACGGTAAGCTCTATAAAGCCGGGAGTGAGCTTGTCCTGACGGGTGATGAAGTGTTTACGGCACAGTGGAAGAAGGATGAGCCTGTCGTCAATCATACCCTGACCGTGACCGGCGGCACCTTTGCTGTGAAAAACGGCGACATTGATGTGACCGATACACTGGAAACCAGCACCGACGAGGCCAGCGGCAAGCAGACCTGCCTTGTGCCGGATGGTGCAGAAGTCACCGTGACGCTGGACCAGACGAAGGTTCCCGAGGGTATGGTGTTTGATCTCTGGTCTACCGGCAAGTTTGAACTGCCGCTGGATCAGGATTACAAGGCAGAGTCCATTACCTTTACCATGACTGGTGATGTGGATGTGGCTGCACAGTACCGCAGCGCTGACATTGAGGATGGTTCTGATGTTGTTGGCCCCATCATTGTCGGTACGGCTGTTGTGGCTGGCGGCGCACTGGTCGGCTACACGCTGGGCACCGATCTTGTGGGCAAGATGTGGGGTCTGCCTTACTTCCCCAGCAACCGCAGTGCTCTTGCAATGATGCTGTGGGAGGATGCAGGCAAGCCTATGCCGGAATCTGAGATCCTCTACCCCGATGTTGGCCAGGAAGAACAGGATATGGATCTGCAGCATGCTGCCCGCTGGGCCATGGAGCACGACCTCCTGCCTGACCTGAACGATCAGGATGCAGAGCTGCCCCCTGAACAGGTGAAGTTCTATCCGGACAACATGGTTACCAAGATCAGCGTGCTGCGTGCTTGGAAGAAGGCACAGGACCTCAAGCAGAACGCGCAGTAAAATTTGACATCCCCTAATATATCCCAAACACAGCAGGAGCGCCCCACCGGGTCATACCGGCAGAGCGCTCCTGCTGCGTTTTGTTAAGCTTCAGGAAAGGGGAACACAGCCCACTCAGCGGCCCACGATGAGGTCGCGGCGGCAGCGCAGGCCGACCGTCAGGAAAGCGCTGTTGCCCAGCTGCCGCAGCACCACCCGCTGGGTGTCGGTCTGGCCCTCGCACAGCAGGGAAAGGTTCAGGGTGGTGGAACCCTTCTCGGTGGTGAGCACCAGCGTGGATACGCCCTGCTCCATCAGGGTCTTCATATCCTGAATGGTGGTGCGGAAGGTGGCGGCACAGTCCGGCACGTCCAGCGTCAGGACCCGGCCCTCCTGCCGGGCGGCGTAAAGGACCTGACGGCCCAGCAGACCCTTGACGGTGTACCGGGCTTCGGTGGTCTTTGCCTCGTCAGCGGAGATCAGCATGATGTCGCCCTGAATGGGGTTGCCCTCCGGTGCGCCGTAGCCGCCGTAGGCGGGGTCGGTCTCGCCCACGGCAACGTCGCCGCTGTGCAGCGCGATCTCACCCTGAAGCATCACGCTTTCGTCCTGCGGGGGCAGATAGCCTGCAACAACGGTGTCATCGGCGGCAGCAGCAGCGGCAGGCTCTTCGGCAAATGCGCCGACGCTCATGGGGATGGCAAGGGACAGCACCAGGGCTGCGGCAATGGCCTGACGGCCCAGCATGGTATTCAGAATCTTCATAAGAAATATACCTCCTGTACTATGGACGAAAAACCGCCCGTTCTGTAATGAATACGGAACGGGCGGCCTGTTTATTGCAGGGGGGTAAAAATTATTCTTCCCGGTTCAGGATCTCCATGAATTCGTCGCCGGTGATGGTCTCCTTCTGGTACAGATACTGGGCCAGCTCATCCAGCTTTGCGCGGTTGTCGGTCAGGATCTGCACAGCCTTGGCGTGCTGGGCCTTGACCAGCTCCACCACCTTCTGGTCGATCTCACACTGGGTCTGGGCAGAGCAGGCAAGGGAAGTGTCGCCGCCCAGATACTGGTTGTTGACGGTCTCCAGTGCCACCATGTCAAATTCATCGCTCATGCCGTAGCGGGTCAGCATGGCGCGGGCCAGCTTGGTGGCCTGCTCGATATCATTGGAAGCGCCGGTGGTGATGGAGTGGAACACCACTTCTTCGGCGGCACGTCCGCCGGTGAGGGTGGCGATCTTGTTTTCCAGCTCCTCCTTGTTCATCAGGTAGTGGTTGCCCTCGTCCACCTGCATGGTGTAACCCAGAGCACCCGAGGTGCGGGGGATGATGGTGATCTTCTGCACGGGGGCGGAGTGGGTCTGCTTGGCGGCGACCAGAGCGTGGCCGATCTCATGGTAGGCTACGATGCACTTTTCGTGGTCGGTCAGGATGGAGTTCTTCTTCTGGTAGCCTGCAATGACCACCTCGATGCTCTCCTCCAGGTCAGACTGGGTCACGCTCTTGCGGCCCGCGCGGACGGCCCGCAGCGCGGCCTCGTTGACGATGTTGGCCAGCTCGGCACCGGACGCACCCGAGGCCATCCGGGCCACGGTGGTAAAGTCGATGCCCGGGGCCAGCGCGACCTTTTTGGCGTGGACCTTCAGGATCTCCTCGCGGCCCTTGAGGTCGGGCAGCTCCACGGGCACCCGGCGGTCAAAGCGGCCGGGGCGGGTCAGGGCAGGGTCAAGGGATTCGGGACGGTTGGTGGCGGCCAGAATGATGACACCGGTGTTGCCCTCAAAACCGTCCATTTCGGTCAGCAGCTGGTTCAGGGTCTGCTCGCGCTCATCGTTGCCGCCGTACTGGCCGCCGCTGCGCTTTTGGCCAATGGCATCGATCTCATCGATAAACACGATGCAGGGCGCTTTCTCCTTGGCCTGCTTGAACAGGTCGCGCACCTTGGAGGCACCCATGCCCACGAACATCTCCACGAACTCGGAGCCGGAGATGGAGAAGAAGGGCACGTTGGACTCACCGGCCACAGCCTTGGCCAGCATGGTCTTGCCGGTGCCCGGAGGGCCCACCAGCAGGATGCCCTTGGGCATCTTGGCACCAATGCTCTCATACTTGCTGGGGTCGTGCAGATAGTTGACAACTTCCTGTAAGTTTTCCTTGGCCTCGTCCTCGCCGGCCACATCCGCAAAGCGGATGCCTGCCGTGGACTGCACATAGACCTTGGCGTTGGATTTGCCCATGCCGCCAAACATCATGGAGCCCGGGCCGCCGCCGGCCTTTTCCATCAGCTTTTTGTTCATCTGGTTGCCGATGGCCGAGAACAGGATGATGGGCAGGACGAACCAGATCAAAAAGCTCAGCACCGGCGAGGACTGTTCCACGATCTCGCTGGAGAAGGTGGCTCCCGCATCGTACAGCCGCTCGGTCAGGCCGGTGTCGTTCATCAGGCCGGTCCTGTAGACCTGCGTCTCGTCCTTATCGGTAAAGATGATCTGGTTGGATTCAATGTCCACCCGGCCGATGTTCTTCTCCTCGGTCATGGTCATAAAGGTGCCGTAGTCCACCTCTTTGATCTGGCGCTCCTCCATCCACGGCAGCAGCACAAAGTTGAGGAGCAGCAGCATCAGCAGCACGATGGCATAGTAGATCGCCAACGGCTTGCGCGGTGTCTTGACTTCTTTCATAGGATTTCCTCCTTAGTAGGCTTTGTCTCTACCCCAAAGCATAGCACGACTGATTTTAAGAAACCAGCCTTTTGAGGGCTTGTTTCCAAAAACTTCCCAGATTCTTAACAAACCTAGCATCAGGGCCAGCGGGTAGTACCCACGCAAGTGAAACGGGCCATTCCATCGCCCGCCCTATTGCCTACGGCAACAGGGTCCCACCCCAGCGGACACTTGCTTAGGGTACCACCCGCCGCCCCTGACCATACGCTTGGCGCAAAATTTGGAAAATTGTGCCGCCACTGATGTGAATTTGTTTCATTTTTGATATGAGCAAAACTTCTTGACAGCAAATCCGGCGTTTGGTACAATAAGCTCACTTTGAAACACAAAGACCAAATGCGTTGACGGGGAAAAAACGATTTTCTTCTGCTTCAGAGAGCTGCCGGGCGGTGCAAGGCAGTGCGGAGGGTTTCGGCTACTGGCCCCTGAGCGGCAGAGCTGAACGGAGAGTAGGCTCTGACGGATGCCCACCGTTACCGGGGCAGCGATTCGCCGCCAAAAGCTGATCGTGTGAGTGGCTGGTTTTCCAGCAAAGAGAGTGGTACCACGGGTGTTCTGTTAGAAAAAATGACAGGCCCTCGTCTCTCAAGGCTTATCGCCTTGGAGACGAGGGCCTTTTACTTTAATTAAGTGTAGGATCTGGAGGAAACGAGAATGATGGACGCAACCAAGTACGCACCGGGATATTACCCTGTCCCTGCCGGTTATGACAGCTGGGTGAAGAAGGATCACATTGAAAAGGCCCCGGCCTGGTGCAGTGTGGATCTGCGCGATGGCAATCAGGCTCTGATCGTGCCCATGAGCCTGGAGGAAAAGCTGGAATTCTTCCAGATGCTGGTGAAGATCGGCTTCAAGGAGATCGAGGTGGGTTTCCCCGCCGCCAGCGATACCGAGTACGAGTTCCTGCGCACCCTGATCGAGAAAAACATGATCCCGGAGGACGTGACCGTGCAGGTGCTGACCCAGTGCCGCGACCACATCATCCGCAAGACCTTCGAGGCCGTCAAGGGTGCCCCCCGCGCGGTCATCCACTTCTATAATTCTACCTCCGTGGCCCAGCGCGAGCAGGTGTTCCACAAGAGCAGGGAAGAGATCAAGAAGATCGCCACCGACGGCGCAAAGCTGGTCCGGCAGCTGAGCCAGGAGTACGAGGGCAACTTCCTGTTTGAGTACAGCCCCGAGAGCTTTACCGGCACCGAGGTGGACTATGCCGTGGAGGTCTGCAACGCAGTGCTGGACATCATGCAGCCCACGCCTGACCGCCCCATGATTATCAACCTGCCTGTCACGGTGGAAATGAGTATGCCCCATGTTTACGCCAACCAGATCGAGTATTGCGACAAGCACCTCAAGTACCGTGACAGCGTGATTATCTCCACCCATCCCCACAACGACCGCGGCACCGGTGTTGCCTGCGCCGAAATGGCCGTTCTGGCCGGTGCTCAGCGGGTGGAGTGCTGCCTGTTCGGCAATGGTGAGCGCACCGGCAATGTGGATGCCGTGACTCTGGCTATGAATCTGTACAGCCACGGCGTAGACCCCAGGCTGGACTTTTCCGATATGCCCGAGATCTGCGCTGCCTACGAGCGCGTGACCCGGATGCACATCTACGAGCGCACCCCCTACGCCGGTCAGCTGGTGTTTGCAGCCTTCTCGGGCAGCCATCAGGATGCCATTGCAAAGGGCATGGCCTACCGCAAGGAGCGGGGCGAGCACCGCTGGACCTGCCCCTACATCCCCATCGACCCCCACGATATCGGCCGCACCTATGATGCCGATGTCATCCGCATCAACAGCCAGAGCGGCAAGGGCGGCATCGGCTTTGTGCTGGAGCAGAACTACGGCTATAATCTGCCCCCCAAGATGCGCGAGGTGCTGGGCTACAAGGTCAAGAGCGTGTCCGACCACAGCCACAAGGAGCTGAGTGCAGGCGAGGTGCTCCGCATCTTCGAGGAAAGTTTCCTCAACCGTGAAAAGCCCCTCCGTGTGGTGGAGGCCCACTTTGCACAGGTCAACGGCATTACCGCCACGGTCACCCTGGATCTGAACGGTCAGCGCAAGGTGGTCACTTCGGTGGGCAATGGTCGTCTGGATGCTGTGGCCAACGCCATCCAGAGCGCCACCGGGATGGACTTCCATCTGGAAAGCTACTCGGAGCACAGCCTGGACGAGGGCAGTACCTCCCGTGCGGCTTCCTATGTGGGCCTTGCCTGGGGCGATGGCAGCATGACCTGGGGTGCCGGCACCGACACGGACATCATCGTCGCCGGCATCAGGGCGCTGGTCTCAGCAATCAACAATAAGTAACTCCCTCAGTCACGGCGCAGCCGTGACAGCTCCCTCGGAGAGGGAGCCTTAAAGCCTCCCTCCTTGAGGGAGGTGGCATCGCCGCAGGCGATGACGGAAGGAGTTTGTCAACAGTATAAAAGGAGAGTATCACCATGGGAATGACTCTGACGCAGAAGATTCTGGCCGCACATGCGGGTTTGCCGGAGGTCAAGGCAGGCCAGCTCATCAATGCCAGGCTCGATATCGTGCTGGGCAACGATATCACCACCCCGGTCGCCATCAACGAGTTTGAGAAGGCAGGCTTTGACGGCGTGTTCGACAAGGAGCACATTGCCATCGTGCTGGATCACTTCGTCCCCAATAAGGACATCAAGAGCGCCACCCAGTCCAAGCAGTGCCGCGAGTTTGCCAACAAATATGATATCCTCAACTTCTACGATGTGGGCCAGATGGGTGTTGAGCACGCCCTCCTGCCCGAAAAAGGCATCGTGACCGCCGGTGACTGCATCATCGGTGCCGACAGCCACACCTGTACCTACGGTGCACTGGGCGCATTCTCCACGGGGGTAGGCTCCACCGATATGGCCGCCGGTATGGCCACCGGTATGGCATGGTTCAAGGTGCCCTCTGCCATCAAGTTTGTGCTCAAGGGAAAGTTCAGCCCCTGCGTATCCGGCAAGGACCTGATCCTGCACATCATCGGCATGATCGGTGTGGACGGCGCACTGTACAAGTCCATGGAATTCACCGGCCCGGGCGTGGCTTCCCTGACCATGGAGGATCGCCTCTGCGTCTGCAACATGGCCATTGAGGCCGGTGCCAAGAACGGCATCTTCCCTGTGGACGAGGTCACCAGAGCGTATCTGAACGGCCGCAGCCAGCGCACCCCGGTCTACTACGAGGCTGACCCGGATGCCGAATACGAAAAGACCATCGAGATCGACCTGGACAAGCTGGAGCCCACGGTCAGCTACCCCCATCTGCCGGAGAACACCCACCCCGCCAGCGAGGGAAAGGACATCCGGATCGATCAGGTGGTCATCGGCAGCTGCACCAATGGCCGTCTGGAGGATATGGAGGCCGCTTACAACATCCTCAAGGGCAGACACATTGCCAAGGGTGTGCGGAGCATCATCATCCCGGCCACCATGGCGGTTTATAAGGAGTGCATCCTGCGCGGCTGGACCGAGGCCTTTATTGATGCGGGCTGCATTGTATCTACCCCCACCTGCGGCCCCTGTCTGGGTGGCTACATGGGCATTCTGGCAGCGGGCGAGCGCTGCGTTTCCACCACCAACCGCAACTTTGTGGGACGCATGGGTCATGTGGACAGTGAGGTCTATCTGGCCTCTCCCGCCACCGCCGCCGCCAGCGCCCTGACCGGCTACATCACCGACCCGCGCACGGTCTGACCCGAAAGGAGCATGAGCATGAACGCAAGAGGTTCTGTTTTCAAATACCCGGATAACGTGGATACTGACGTCATCATTCCGGCACGCCACCTGAACACGCAGGATGCCAAGGAACTTGCCAGCCACTGCATGGAGGATATCGACAAGGACTTTGTGAACCGGGTGCAGCCCGGTGATATCATGGTGGGCGGCTGGAACTTTGGCTGCGGCTCTTCCCGTGAGCACGCGCCCCTGTGCATCAAGACCGCCGGTATCGCGGTGGTCATTGCCAAAAGCTTTGCCCGCATCTTCTACCGCAACAGCATCAACATCGGCCTGCCCATCATGGAATGCCCGGAGGCTGTGGATGCCATCGAGGCAGGGGACACCGTTCAGGTAGACTTTGACACCGGCGTCATCACCGATGAGACCAACGGCAAGGTGTTCCACGCCGAGCCCTTCCCGCCCTTTATCCAGAACATCATCTCCGCCGGCGGCCTGATGAAGGCCATCCAGAAATAAGCCATCCCCATCCGTGAAAATGTGTTTGGAGCGACCCGCGTTTGCGTAGCAATGAAAGCCCCAGTGGGGCTTTTAAGCGGCAGAGCGGTCTGCGTTAGCAGATGGAAGGGCCTTCGCCCTGACAAGCTCCGCAGGCCGCGACAAACACGAAATATAAATAAAAATTCCGCTGATTATGCGCAGAGCAACGCGGAGCGCATTTTAAATCGTCCATCCTCCAAAGAGGGCGTAAGGCTTTGAGAGAGTGGGGCTATCAGGGGCGTTTTGAGCATAGAAGGAGTACCTCATGGAAAAAAATATTGCTGTCATCTGGGGCGATTGCTCCAGCCCGGAGATCGTAAAGCAGACCCTCCGGGTGCTGGATAAGGTGGCTGAAAAGTACGGCCATACCTTCCACTACACCGCTGCCGCCATGGGCGGCGAGGCCATTGACAAGTACGGCGACCCGCTGCCCCAGCACGAGCTGGATAAGTGCCTTGCCGCCGACAGCGTGCTGCTGGGCGCGGTAGGCGGCCCCAAGTGGGAGGGCCTGCCCGGGGAGCAGCGGCCGGAAAAAGGCCTGCTGCGCCTGCGCGCCGGTATGGGTCTGTACGCCAACAACCGCCCCGCCAAGATCTGGCCCCAGCTGGCCCCGGCCAGCCCTCTGAAGCCTGAGATCGTGGCACAGGGCATTGACTTTATCATCGTGCGGGAGCTGATCGGCGGCGTGTACTTCGGCAATCACGAGACCCACACGCTGGAAAACGGCGAAAAGCAGGCCGTGGACACCATGCCCTATGCGGAGCACGAGATCGAGCGCATTGGCCGCATCGGCTTCGAGACCGCCCGCAAGCGCCGCAAAAAGCTGTGCTGCGTGGATAAGGCCAACGTGCTGGACACCAGCCGCCTGTGGCGCACCGTGATGCACCGGCTGCAGGCCGAGTACCCGGATGTGGAGTACAGCGAGATGTTCGTGGACAACTGCGCTATGCAGATCGTGAAGAACCCCGCCCAGTTCGACGTGATCGTCACCGAGAATATGTTCGGCGACATCCTATCGGACGAGGCTTCCATGATCACCGGTTCCATTGGCATGATCCCCTCCTCCAGCCTTGGCGACGGCACCCGGGGTCTGTACGAGCCCATCCACGGCTCTGCCCCGGACATTGCAGGCAAGGACATCGTAAACCCCACTGCCTGCATCCTGTCTGCTGCCATGATGCTGCGGTACTCCTTTGGCATGGCAGCGGAAGCCGATGCCATTGAGAACGCTGTGAGCCGTGTGCTGGACAAGGGTCTGCGCACCGCCGATAACATGAGCGATGGCTGCACCTGCCTTGGCTGCACCGCCATGGGCGATGCCATTCTGGCAGAGCTTTAAGCCGCAGCGCATCATTATTCAACGAAACAAGCCCGGAAGGTCTACCGACCTTCCGGGCTTGAATTTTTTATATTATTACAGCATCTTGGAGAGGAAGGCTTTCAGGCGGGGGTGCTTGGGGTTCGAGAACAGTTCCTGCGGCGGCTCATCCTCCTGAATCTTGCCATCGTCGATGAAGATGACCCGGTTGGACACCTCACGGGCAAAGCCCATTTCGTGGGTGACCACCAGCATGGTGATGCCGGTGTGTGCCAGCTCCTTCATCAGCTCCAGCACCTCGCCCACCATCTCGGGGTCAAGGGCGCTGGTGGGCTCGTCGAACAGGATCACGTCCGGGTCCATAGCCAGCGCGCGGGCGATGGCAATGCGCTGCTGCTGACCACCGGACAGGCTCTTGGGGTAGACGTTGGCCTTATCGGCCAGACCTACGCGTGCCAGCAGCTCGTCTGCACGGGCAGAGATGGCCTCTTTGTCCTTTAGCTTCAGCAGGCTGGGTGCCAGCTCAAGGTTCTTTTTCACGGTCAGGTGGGGGAACAGGTTGAAGTGCTGGAACACCATGCCCATCTTCTGGCGCACGGGGTCGATGTGCGCTTCGTCCACCTCCACGCCTTCGAACTTGATAGAGCCGGAGGAGGGGGTCTCCAGCCGGTTCAGGCAGCGCAGAAAGGTGGACTTGCCGCAGCCGGAAGGGCCGATCAGGCAAACCACATCGCCGCGGTAGATGTCAAGGTCGATGCCCTTCAGCACGTCCAGCGTGGGGTCGGCCTTTTTTGCGCCGCGCTTCTTTACGCCGCCATAGGTCTTGGTCAGGCCGCGTACTTCCAAAATCTTATCGGTCACTTTGTGCCAGCCTCCTCTCAAACTTGCTCAGCAGCCATGTAAACAGCATAACAAGGATCAGGTAGATCAATGCAACGCCCAACAGGGGGAACATGGCCTCGTAGGTACGGTTCATAATGCCCTGTGCAGCATACAGCAGCTCCTTGCCGCCGATGGTGGTGATCAGGGAAGTATCCTTGAGCAGAATGATGAACTCGTTGCCCAGTGCAGGCAGCACCGCACGGATGGCCTGCGGGATGATGATGACCACCATGGTGGTCATGTAGTTCAGGCCCAGGCTGCGGCCGGCTTCCATCTGGCCGGGGTCCACCGCCATCAGGCCGCCGCGGATGATCTCGGATACATACGCGCCAGAGTTGATGCCTAAGGTCAGCGCACCTACCATGGTAAAGTTGCGGCTGTTGGCAAAAATGACCATGCTCATGATCAGCAGCTGCACCATCATGGGCGTGCCGCGGATGATGGTGGTGTACACCTGACACACCGCGTTAAAAAAGCCCAGCACCGCGTTTTTGTGACCGGGGCGCTGCTGGTCGTGGGTCACGCGCACCAGCGCCACCACGCTGCCCAGCACCACGCCCAGCGCCAGCGCCAGTGCGGTGACCAGCAGGGTGGTGCCCACACCGCTGATGTACTGCATCCAGCGGTCCTTCAGCAGAAAGGCCTGATAAAACTTGAAAAAGAAATCCTGTTCAAAGCTTAGCTTTGTGCCGCTGTTGAGCAGCTCTTTGAGCAGTTCGTATTGCGCAGCCATTCACATCCTCACTTTCTGTTTGTCAATAAATTGTAATCACTTTTTTCCAAAAAAAGAGGTGCCCCGAAGCGGGGCGCCTCCTTGGGTACGGGGATGGTACAGGGCACGCAGCTTAGTTTGCGTTGATGTACTTGTCCACGATGGCCTGCAGAGTGCCGTCAGCCTTCAGCTCCTCCAGAGCCTTGTTGACAGCGTCCTCCAGTGCAGAACCCTTTGCCATGCCGATGGCGTAATCCTCCTCGGCGTAGCTGGTGTCCAGCACCTTCAGGCCGGGGTTGGCGGCAACGTACTCCGTAGCGGGAGCGTTGTCGATGACCACTGCATCCACCTGACCGTTGTTCAGTGCCTGCACAGCGGTCAGGCCGCTGTCGTAGGCCACAACAGAGTCCTCGCCGAAGTCATCGGAGCAGTAGATGTAGCCGGTGGTGCCGCGCTGGGTGCCGATCTTCTTGCCGGCCAGATCGTCGGGAGAAGCAATGTCGGAATCGTTGGGCACGATGATGGACTGGATGCCGGTTGCGTAGCTGTCAGAGAAGTCCATCACAGCCTTGCGCTCGTCGGTCACGGTAACGCCAGCCATCACGATGTCGGCCTTGCCCTGCTGCACGCTGAGCAGTGCGGCATCAAACTCCATGTCATCGATCTGCAGCTCCAGACCCAGCTTTTCAGCAATGGCCTTGGCGGTGTCCACATCGATGCCCTCGATCTCACCGGAGTCGGTGGTCATCTCATACGGAGGGAAGGTGGCGTTGGTGGCCATGGTCAGCTTACCAGCCTCCACGGTGGTCAGCTCAGCGGCAGCGGCGGAAGAAACAGCCTCGGAGGAAGCGGCAGAGCTTGCCACAGAGGAAGCAGCAGAGCTTGCGGAGCCACCGCAGGCGGTCAGAGCCAGAGCAGCAACGGAAACAGCAGCGGCAGCCATGAAGCTGCGGCGAGAGATCTTTTTCATATTCAAACACTCCTCAATCTATGCAATATAGTTTGCTTTGCCCCGATGGGATGCGATTCATCGCGCTTTCGGGGAACGCACTTAGTATAGTTTGTACAAAACGAAAAGTCAATACTTGTGCATAATAATCCGTGAAATTGAAACGATTTTGCAAACATTTATGCAATAACGGAGAAAATGTGTGAATATATGCAGTATAAACCGGCTTTTACAGGCTTCTTGCGATCTCCTCCGCGCTGCGCTTGGGCACGCAGTAGTCGCGGTTTTCGTCCAGATAGTACTTTACGCCGGTCTGCTCGGTCATGGGTACGATGCTGGCTTTGTGGGTGGGGTAGCCAAAAGCCACCATAAAGGCCAGCTTCTGCGGCTCCTCGATGCCAAGCAGCGCGGTCAGGGCGGGCTTGTTGATCGCGCCCATGATGCAGCTGCCCACGCCCTTGTCCCATGCGGCAAGGGTCATGTTTGCCAGTGCAATACCGGTGTCGGTGGCAAGGTCGCCGGGGATGGCGGTATCCTGCACCACAGCTGCATAAAAGGTGGGCAGCTCGTCCGCCTTGGGCGTGCCCTGCTCCGGCGGCAGATAGCCAGCCCACTTGACCAGCGGCTGTACCTTGGCGACCATTTCCGGGCTTTGCACCAGCACCAGACGCACCGCCTGCCGATTTGCCCCGCAGGAGGACAGCCGCACGGCCTGTACGATATCGTCCACCACATCCTGCGGCACGGCCTTTTGTGCAAACCGGCGGTAGGTGCGGCGGGTGGTCAGAAGTTCCATAACAGACATTATAAATCGCTCCTTTATCCGGTAAAATACAAAAACGGAA
>ENA-OQDT01000053-OQDT01000053.1-human-gut-metagenome-genome-assembly--contig:-NODE-53-length-62541-cov-6.113052_pt1 | contig 62541 bp, 65 predicted proteins | sample MGYA00242786_ERZ504617 | MGnify/ENA primary metagenome ERZ504617 (study PRJEB26092, sample SAMD00036337) | human gut metagenome | host: Homo sapiens | study: EMG produced TPA metagenomics assembly of...
ATATTGGTCGGTGACGATGACGGTGAGGTTCCACCTGTTCCCATTCCGAACACAGAAGTTAAGCTCACTCGTGCCCAAGATAGTTCGCTGGAAACGGCGCGTGAAAATAGGTAGTCGCCGACTTAAACAAAACCCCTGAGGAAGAAATTCTTCAGGGTTTTTTGTTTAAAAAATTTGCGGCTTCTGCCTTAAAACCCGTCCCTGAATCGTATATGGGATAAGCAGGTATTTCGGCTGCGGTGAAATCGCAAAAAAAGGAGAGGCAGGATGAAGCTTTTATTCAAACAGCGGATGTTTTCGTGGTTCGACAGCTACGATATCTATGATGAAAACGAGAACACGGTCTATGTGGTAAAGGGGCAGCTCTCGTGGGGGCACTGCCTGAAAATCTTCGACACGGAAGAGAACGAGCTTGGTACAGTCAAGCAGGAGGTGCTGACCTGGCTGCCCAAGTTTGAACTCTATGAGGGTGAAAATTATATCGGCTGCCTCGAAAAGGAACTGGGCTGGTTCAAGCCCAAGTACAACATCGATTTCAACGGCTGGCATGTGGAGGGAGATTTCCCTGGGTGGGATTACACCATTACAAAGCCTGTGGGAGAAACAGTCGCAACGGTTTCCAAGGAGCTGCTGCAATGGACGGACACCTATGTGCTGGATATCGTTGACCCGGCAGACGCGCTCCATGTGCTGATGTTCGTGCTGGCCATCGATGCCGAAAAGTGTTCCGCAAAATAAAATTGAATCGCCCGGCTGTGTGGGAGTGCCCGCATGGCCGGGCTTTTTACGTTGCATGGGTTGGAAAACAGTGGTATCATTAAAAAGTACGATAAAACCTGAAAATAACGAGGTGCAAATGGAAGTATTTGAAATCGAGACAGAGCGTCTGCAGCTGCGGCAGTTCCGGGTGGAGGACGCGCAGGACGTATTTGCGATTTTCTCGGATGAGCAGACCACGCTGGATTGCGGCGGTTACCATGCCTTTGATGCAATGGATGAGGAATATGACCGTCTGATGCAGAAATTTGCGGGACAGACCCGTTACAGCGTTGTCCGCAAGGCGGATGGGCGTGTGATCGGCGTGATCTCGCTGATGGATGCCGAGCGTGCCGTGCCCGGCTGGGAGCTGGGCATTGAGATGGCCCCGGATGTCCGGCGGCAGGGCTATGCCCGGGAAGCGCTGGCGGCTGTGATTCAGGCATTCTTCGAGAAAACGGATACGGTGCTTTTCACGGGTGGGCATTATGCCTATAACACCATCTCCGGGGAGCTGCTGAAAAAACTGGGCTTCACCCATGAGGGCATCGAACACAAGGCCATGCGCCATGCAGAGCGCGGTCCCACGGATCTGGTGTGCTATTCTCTGGAAAAATAAGTTCTCCCTCAGAATTCCTACAGATTTCCCTGTTACAATGATAGCATCATCGAAAGGGGAATTTGTATGCTGACAAAATTGAAAAACGGGCTGGACGGTACCCAGCTCAAGACCATTGCACTGGCGTTGATGGTGCTGGACCACATTCATTATTTCTTTGAATTCACCGGCTGCATCCCAACGGTGTTCAATATGCTGGGGCGGCTCAGCGCACCGCTGTTTCTGTTCTGCACGGTGGAGGGCTTTGCCCATACCCATGACCGCAGGCGGTATTTTATCCGCATCTGGGCTATTGGCGCGGCGATGGCGGCGCTGGAATTCTTTATGATCTACGCCAAAGCCTTCCGGCGCGGGGATGGCTTCTACCCGCTGAACGCTATTTTCCAGGATCTGATGCTCCTGTGCATCGTCTGGCAGGGCATCGACTGGCTCCGGGAAAAGAAATGGGTCAGGGGCGTGGTGGCCATCGCGGCGGTGGCTGGCTGGCCGTTTGTGATGATGGCGTTCCTGAGCGCCTTCCCCCAGATCCAGCAGATGCCGTGGGCTTCCACGGTGGTGGCATTTGTCATCACCAGCCCGCTGCCCCTGTGGACCAGCATCACGGACGGCGGCTGGAGCTTTCTGCTGGGCGGTGCGCTGCTGTATGCATTGCGTGGACGGCGCAAAGTGCAGCTGACGGTATGGGCACTGGTGATCTTCCTGTGTGATTTTGTGCTGACCTTCGGGATGGCTTGCCGGCAGGAGGGTTTTGTGTGGACCCAGATGTTCACCACCTATTACGAGTGGTTCGGCGTGTTTGCGGCCCTGCTGATGCTGCTGTACAACGGTCAGCGCGGCAGCGGGCATAAACAGCTGTTCTACTGGTTCTACCCGGCCCATGTGTATCTGCTGTATGGGGCATCCTGCCTTGTTTATAACGCTTTGAGGTGATCTTGTGGCAAATATTCTGGCAGTGGATGACAATATAGAACTCTGCAAGCTGATCCGCACTGCCTTGGAGCGGGACGGCCACCGGGTGGAAACACGACTCTCCGGCGCGGAGCTCACCGAACAACTCTGCCGCTGGGCGGACTGCATCCTGCTGGATGTGATGATGCCCGGGGAGGATGGCTTTGCCGTCTGCCGCCGCATCCGGGGCCTGACCGATGCCCCCATTCTGTTTCTGACGGCCCGGACAGACGAAGCATCTATTCTGGAGGGGCTGGGCATCGGGGCAGACGACTTTTTGTCCAAGCCCTTCCGGGTGGCAGAGCTGCGTGCCCGGGTGGCGGCGCATCTGCGGCGGCAGAACCGCACCCCGGTGCATCGGTTGGTGCGCGGCGGGGTCAGTTTTGACCTGTCCGCGCGGGAGGCGGCGGTGGGAGGAACTCCTCTGCCGCTGACCCGCTCCGAGTATGCCATCTGTGAGCATCTGGCGCTGCACGCCGGGCAGACCTTTACCAAGGAACAAATTTACGAGGCTGTTTTTGGCATTGACGGCACTGCGGACGACACCGCCGTGACCCAGCACATCAAGAACATCCGGGCCAAGCTCCGGGCGGCGGGGGTGGCAGAGCCGGAAACACTGCTGAAAACCATCTGGGGAGTGGGATATCAATGGAAAAACGAGGGCTGATCTCCCTGCGGGGCGTACTGCTGCGATATCTGGTGCAGACCGTCTTTTGCTGTGTGCTGGCGCTGCTGCTGTGGTTTGCGGCGCTGATGTGCGTCATCAACAGCGGGCTGGCGCTCCCGGCCAATCAGGCCGCGCAGGCCTGCCAGAAGGCTGCACAGGACGTTTTGCCGGGCATGACTGCCGCCACCTTTGATGAGACCCAGCTGGACTCCTTGTGCCGTTACGCCCTGTTTGCCGCGCCGGACAGCAGCGAGGTGCTGGCCACCAACATGGATGCCGGGCACTTGCAGCGGGCAATGGAGAACCGGCAGGGGAAAACCCGCTGGCATTTTGGATATACACAGTATTATATGACATCAAAATTGCAGGACGGAACGGTCTGTCTGCTGCAATTTGACTATGCCGTGCCCTACGCCGCCCCTGCGCTGCGGGGAAAGCTGCCAGATGTGCAGACGGTGCACTGCATTCTGGGCATTCTGCTGCTGGTGGGAGCGGTGGTGTGGAGCACCCACCGCTCCAGAAAGTTTCTGGGCCGGGAGACGGCCCGCCTGACCGAGGTCTCCCGGCAGGTGGCTGAGAAAAAGGGCGTGGAAGAGATCGATTTTTCCGGGGCGCAGGTGCGGGAATACGCCGAGACACTGGCTGCCCTGCAGACCATGGGGCAGGAGCTGACGGCCAGCCTGCAGGCCCAATGGAAAATGGAGCAGCAGCAGCGGGAGCAGATCATCCAGCTTTCCCATGAGCTCAAAACGCCGCTGGCCGTCATTGAGGGCAACGCCGACCTGCTGGCCGAGGACGAGGCCCTGACCCCGGAGCAGCGGGAACAGGTGGAGGCCATCCTGCGGGGCACCGAGCAGACCCGGACCTATCTGCTCAAGATCCGTGCTCAGGTGCAGACACCGCTGAAATATAAGCGGCTCTGAGCAGACCCGAATGATGAAAAAGGAAGCCGCCCGGCTGTGTGGGAACGCCCGCATGGCCGGGCGGTTTGCATTGCAGGAGCAGAAAAACCGTGGTATCATAAAAAACGATAGGGTCTGAAAATAGAGGGGAAAATGAACACTTACGGCCATTCGTTCGTCTATCCAAAAAAGAGAGGGGAAAAACAATGAATTTTGAAGAGACAGAAGACCTTTACAATGTTTACCGTGGGATCCTGCGGAACAATCGGAGCTTTCAACCGGGAAAGAGCACGGCGGTGGAATATCGCATGGACTGTCCGGAGTATGCCGACCTCCTGAAAAAGTATCCCTTTGAGAAAATTGCAGGAAAAGGCACGGACCTGCAGCGGGCAATTCGGGTGCTGAAATACCTCTCGCCTAAGCTGACGCACAGCCCGTGGTACGACGGCCATGTGGACTGCAACGCCCTGGCGCTTTTGGATTACAGTCTGGATAAACCGGAACAGGGCATCAACTGCCTGAATAAGGCCAAAATTCTGGAGGAGGTCTGCCTGGCACTGGGAATCTACGCACGGCGGGTGCGCTTCCTGCCCTATTCTCCCTTCGATTTTGATTGTCACGTTGTCACGGAGATCTACGACCGGTCGCAGGAAAAGTGGTGTATGCTGGACCCAACGACCAACGGGTATCTGGTAGATGAGAAGGGCGCGATCCTGAGCCTGCTGGAAGCCAGAGAGCGGATGGCAGACACCCGATTTGTGACGTATTGCAAGGCGACGAGCCGGGAAAAGGATCTGCAGAAGCTCTACCGGAAAAATATCGCAACGACCGCTTACTATGCAAAGAATCTGTTCCGCATTCAGGTGGACGCGGTCTCGCAGTTTGGAGAGAGTGGAAACTGGCTGAATTTCCCGCCGGAGCACTTTTCTATCCGGGAATGGAGCGTTGCAAGTGCAGAATACCGGTTGGAGATGGTGCCTGCCTACGCAAAGGGATATGCGGATTTTGATGAAGCCGTCCAGCTGCCGCGGATGCGTGAGGCCGTGGAGCGGACGCGAAACATGGAGGAGCCGAAGGCAATCTCTGCCGCCGCTCTGACCGAAAAGCCGATATCATAAAAAACAGATCGCCGCTGCTTTCCTGACGGAGAGCGGCGGCTTTTTCACACCCGGCGCTTCATGGGCATAGGATGACGCAGACCATGGGGAGGAGGGGCCGGGAATGGATGGACAAAGACGATTTGCGGTGATCGGAACGGACGCGCGGCTGGCGGCGGCAGGCCGGGCGCTGGCCCGTGCCGGGTTTGCGGTGGGCGGGCCGGAGCAGACGGCGCTGGCCGATTACATCTTACTGCCGCTGCCGCTGGACGAGAGCCGCACCCCGCTGGCGGAACTGCTGCGGGCCGCAAAACCGGGGGCACTGGCGCTGGGCGGAAAGCTCTCGGCGCAGGCAAGGCAGATCGCGGCGGAGGCGGGCGTGGAGCTGGTGGACTATTTTACCCGGGAGGAGCTGATCCTCTGCAACGCCATCCCGACAGCAGAGGGCTGCATCGGCATCCTGATGGCGGAGCGGACGCGGACGCTCTGGAACAGCGCCATCCTGCTGGCCGGTTTTGGGCCGGTGGGGCAGGCGCTTGGGGTACGGCTGGCGGCACTGGGCGCACAGGTGACGGTGGCCGCGCGGCGGCCGGCCCAGCGGGCACTGGCGGAGAGCTTCAGCCTGCGGGCGGTGGATCTGGCCCGGCTGGAACAGACTGCTCCGGCCTTTGACACGGTGGTGAACACCATCCCGGCCCCTGTTCTGACGGAAGCCGTGCTGGCAGCCCTGCGGCCCGGGAGCCTGATCGTGGATCTGGCATCCAGGCCGGGCGGCACTGACTTTGCCGCAGCCCGGCGGCTGGGGCACCGGGCCATCCATGCCCTGAGCCTGCCTGCGGCCTGCGCTCCCGAAACGGCGGGCGAGGCTCTGGCCCGGACGGTCTGTGAGATCCTGGCGGAAAGGGAGGAAACACCATGAAAAGGCAATTGCGCGGGACAGTGGCGTTTGCGGTCTGCGGGAGCTTCTGCACGCTGGGCGCGGCGGTGGCTCAGGCTGAACAGCTGGTGCGGCAGGGCTGGGAGCTGCTGCCGGTGATGAGCTATGCGGCCTCCGGCCTGAACACCCGCTTTGGCCGGGCGGATGAGTGGAAGGAGCGGCTGGAGACCCTGACCGGCCACAGGGTGCTGGATACCCTGCAGGATGTGGAGCCGCTGGGGCCGCGGCAGCTGGCCCGGGCACTGGTGGTGGCCCCCTGCACCGGCACCACACTGGCACGGCTGGCGGCGGGCCTTTCCGACACGCCGGTCACGCTGGCGGCAAAAAGCCTGCTGCGGGTCGGGTGCCCGGTGCTGCTGGCTGTCTCCACCAACGATGGGCTGGGGGCTTCCGGGGAGAACATTGCCCGGCTGATGCAGCGCAAGCACTATTACTTTGTGCCCTACGGACAGGACGATGCAGCGCAGAAACCCCAGAGCCTGAAGGCGGATCTCACCCTGCTGCCCGCTGCACTGGAGGCTGCCCTGCACGGTCAGCAGCTGCAGCCGGTGCTCCGGGAGTGGAACTGAGGGTTTCTCTTTTCAGAGGGATAAAAATGTGGTATACTATATCATAATATCTTGAGATAGAGGAACTGGAATGAAAAAACACATCGCCATGCTGTGTGCGGTGCTTTTGACCGCACTGGCGGCGTTTGCGCCGGGCGCGGCAGCTGCCGGGCCTGCACTGACGGCTACGGAAGCGTACTGCATCATCGATGCCGACACCGGTCTGGTGCTGGCCCAGCAGAACATGAACGAGGAACTGCACCCGGCATCCATCACCAAGGTGATGACGCTGGGCCTTGCCTGTGAAAAGGCCCAGGGCAAGTGGGACAATGTCAAGCTGACGGTCAGCCACGAGGATGTCTACTCGCTGGCAGGCACCGATTCCAGCCACATCGCCCTGCAGGAAGGGGAGGAAGTGCCCCTGACCGATGCCCTGTATGCCACCATGATGGCCAGCGCCAACGATGGGGCCAACCTGCTGGCCGAATACTTCGGCGGCGGCTCCATTGAGGGCGGTGTGGCTGCCATGAACGCGCAGGCAAAGGAGCTGGGGCTGGAACACACCCACTTTGCCAACCCCCACGGCATCAGCGATGAGGACCACTACACCAGCTGCTATGACATGGCGCAGATCCTGCGCTGGGCGTTGACCCAGCCCGGGTTCGAGACGCTGTTTACCCGGAACGAGATGTACACCATGGGCCCGACCAATGTCCAGCCCGTGACCCGGTACTTCCACCAGCAGGATAAAATGCGGGTGGGCTCCAGCCGGTACTATATCCCGGCCATCCTGGGTTCCAAGATCGGCTACACCAACATTGCCCGGTACAGCTATGTCTGCCTGGCGGAGCAGAACGGCGTGCGGCTGATCTGCGTGACCATGCAGAGCCAGATCAAGACCGACAAATACAACGATGTCCGCACCCTGCTGGACGATGCCTTTGCCCGCTACACCGGCTACACCGAGATCCCTGCCCAGGGCGTGACCGGGGAGCTGGAAGTGGCGGGCGGCGGCAGCACGCTGGGCACAGTGACGGTTTCTGACCCGGGCGTGAAGCTGCTGCTGGCCGACGGCCTGACCGCTGCAGATGTGTCGGTCACACTGGAACTGCCCGAACGATACCTCTTGGGGGTTGACCCGGCGGTGTATGCGGTGTATACCATTCATGGGCGGGACGTACAGGAAACGGCCAGCGTCCGGGTGCCTGCCGCTGTGACCGGGCTGGAGGAGCTGCTGGCCAAGAGCGCCAACGCCACCCTGCCCGCCTCCCGGGATGTGGGGCCGAAGAGGATCGCAGGCGGCCTGCTGGCCATCTCAGTCGGTGCTACCGTGCTGGCCGCTCTTGCTGCGTTCGGCGTGGTGCGGCTGAGAATAAAATGGAAGAAACGTAAATCAAAAAGTAAGCACTGACCCGTTTCGCCAGAGGCTCCCCTACCAGGGGAGCTGTCGAGCGAATGCGAGACTGAGAGGTTGTATGAAGGGAAAGCTTCTCCTCTGTCCAACCTCTTCGTCATTGCTGACGCAATGCCACCTCCCCTAGTAGGGGAGGCCTTGGCAGGAAGGGACAGTTTGATCTATCGCGCAAAAGCCCGCAAGGACTTTTCCATATACTACAAACAGACAAAATTTTCTGAAAGAAAACAGAGAGGAAAAAGAAATATGGGCAAGTTTACGTTTACTGAGACCGAGATCCCTGGTGTTGTGGTCATTGAGCCGCAGGTGTTCGGTGATGACCGCGGTTATTTCATGGAGACCTACCAGAAGGATCAGTTTGCTGCTGCCGGCATCGACAAGGAGTTCGTGCAGGACAACCAGAGCCGCTCCACCCGCGGCGTGCTGCGCGGCCTGCATTTCCAGAAGAACCACACCCAGGGCAAGCTGGTGCGTGTGACCAAGGGCGAGGTCTATGATGTTGCCGTGGACTGCCGCCCCCACAGCGCCACCTTTGGCAAGTGGGTGGGCGTGACCCTGAGCGAGGAGAACAAGAAGATGTTCTATATCCCCGAGGGCTTTGCCCACGGCTTCCTGGTGCTGAGCGATGTGGCCGAGTTCTGCTACAAGTGCACCGATGTCTATGACCCCACCAGCGAGGGCGGCATCCCCTACGATGACCCCACCGTGAACGTGCAGTGGCCCGACTGCGGCTGTGAGCACAAGACCAGCGCAAAGGACAAGCTGCATGAGCCCTTTGCAGCCCAGAAGTTTGAATTCTTTGAAAAGTGGTGATAGCCCGTGGCGAAACTGAAAGGAATGTTCAACGGCTTCTGGCGCTACCGCTATCTGCTGTGGAATCTGGTCAGCCGTGATTTCAAGCTGAAATACCGCCGCAGCGTGCTGGGTGTGCTGTGGAGCGTGCTGAACCCCCTGCTGATGTGCCTGGTCTACTGGGCTGTGTTCAGCAGCCTGATGGATATGCGGGGCAGCGGCATCGACAACTTCCCGGTGTTCCTGATGTGCGGTCAGCTGCTCTTCAACTTCTTCAACGAAGCCACCTCCTCCAGCATGAGCAGCGTGCTCAGCGCCGCCCCCCTGCTGAAAAAGGTGTATATCCCCAAGTATATCTTCCCGCTGGAAAAGTGCTGCTTTGCCATGGTGAACTGCGTGTTCAGCTTTGTGGCCCTGCTGCTGGTGATGATCTTTACCGGTGCGCCCTTCCACCTGACCCTTCTGGAAGCGCTCTACCCGCTCATCACCCTCTTCTTCTTCAGCCTGGGGGTGGGTCTGTTCCTGGCGGCGGCAACGGTGTTCTTCCGGGACATCATGCACATCTGGAGCGTGTTCATCACGGCGCTGCTCTACTTCTCCGCCATCTTCTATGACCCCACCCAGATGACCTTTTCCATCGGCGGGTTCAACATGCAGCAGATCATCAAGCTGAACCCCATGTACTGGTATATTACCGGCTTCCGCCGCACCCTGATGTGGGGCATTCCGCTGGATCTCAACATGTTTGCGGTCTGCGGCATCTGCGCAGTGGTCTCCATGTGGGTGGGCGTGCACATGTTCCGCAAAACGCAGGACCGTTTTGTGCTGCATATTTAAGGAGGGGAGAAGAATGGAACCGATCATCAAAGTGGACAACGTGTCCATGTGCTTCAACCTCTCCACCGAAAAGCACGAGAGCCTGAAGGAATATCTGCTGGCCATGGTGCAGGGCCGCCTGCAGTACGACGAGTTTTACGCCCTGAAGGACGTGAGCTTGGACATCATGCCCGGCGATTTTTACGGTCTGGTGGGCCTGAACGGCTCGGGCAAATCCACCCTGCTCAAGACCATTGCGGGCGTGTACAAGCCCACCAGGGGCAAGGTCACCGTCAACGGCACCATCGCCCCGCTCATCGAGCTGGGTGCGGGCTTTGATATGGACCTGACCGCCCGGGAGAACATCTACCTCAACGGCACGGTGCTGGGGTTCTCGCCCAAGTATCTGGACGAGAAGTTCGACGAGATCGTGGAGTTCAGCGAGCTGCAGAACTTCCTGGATGTACCGCTGAAAAACTACTCCTCCGGCATGGTGGCCCGCATCGGCTTTGCCATTGCCACCATCACCAAGCCCGATATCCTGATCGCGGATGAGGTGCTCTCGGTGGGCGACTTCCTGTTCCAGCAGAAATGCGAAAAGCGGATGAAGGAGCTGATGGCAGGCGGCACCACCGTCATTCTGGTGTCCCACTCCATCGAGCAGATCGAGCGGATGTGCAGCAAGGTGGCATGGCTGAGCCACGGCCACCTGAAAATGAACGGCGATACCGAGACAGTCTGCGCGGCCTACAAGGCCACCCAGCGCGGCGAGGCCTGAGCCATGAATGTGCGATTGAAACGTGCCAGAGAGCTGGCAGGCTATGCGGTCCAGCTGACAAAGGACGAGGGTCTGGGCACCATGCTGGCCCGGGGTGCGGGCTTTGTCAGGCGGCGGTGCTTTGGCAAAAAGGCCCGCTACCTGCCCGCAAAAAAGGTGCTGGAAGCCCAGAGAGCCGAAATGGCAGGAAAAAATTTTGAAAACTGCCAACTTTCGACGATTTCCGTGTTGACACCGTTGTATAATACTCCTGAGGTGTTTCTGCGGCAGTTTCTGGATTCCTTCGTGAACCAGACCGCCCCCAACGGTGAGCTCTGCCTGGCGGATGCCTCGGATGCCGCCCACAGCAGTGTGGGGGATATCGTAAGGGAATATCAGGCGAAATATCAACACATCGTATACAAAAAGATCGAAAACAAGGGCATTGCGGCAAATACCAACGCCGCCGCTGAACTGGCATCGGGGGAATATCTGGCGCTGGCCGACCACGATGACATCCTTGCGCCCCACGCCATGTACACCATGGGTCAGGCGATCCGGCAGCTGCGTGAGGCAGGGGAGCCGGACGGCTTCCTGTACAGCGACGAGGCCCTCTTCACCAAAAAGATCGAAAAGCCGCTGGTGGCCCACTTCAAGCCCGATTACGCCCCGGATTATCTGCTCTGCTGCAACTACATCTGCCATCTGGCCGTGTTCCGGCGGGAGCTGTTCGAGCAGGTGGGCGGGGAACGCCCCGAATGTGATGGCAGTCAGGACCACGACCTTTTCCTCCGGCTCATTGAGCAGGTGGGCGGCGCGGCCCATGTGCCGCAGGTGCTCTACTATTGGCGGGTGCACGAAGGCTCGACCTCCGGCGGCACCGATGCCAAGCCTTACGTTGCCAAAGCGGCAAAGAAGGCGCTGGCCGACCATCTGGAGCGCACCGGCCGCACCGGTACCATAGAGGATGGCCTGTACCCCAGTACCTATCGGGTCAGGTGGGACATTGTGGGGGAGCCGAAGGTGAGCATCCTCATCCCCAACAAGGATCACACCGAGGATCTGGAAAAGTGCCTGCAGAGCATCTGGAAAAAGACCACCTGGGACCGGTTCGAGGTCATCGTCATTGAGAACAACTCCACAGACCCGGCCACCTTTGCCTATTACGAGAAGGCCCGGCAGCGGTACGATGGCCTGAAGGTGGTCACCTACCCGGACAAGGGCTTCAACTTCTCGGCCATCAACAACTTTGGCCGGAAAGCGGCAGAGGGCGACTACCTGCTGCTGCTCAACAACGATGTGGAAGTGGTGAACGGCGACTGGCTCACGGAGCTGCTCCGGCAGTGCGCCCACCCCGGCGGTGCGGCGATCTGCGGTGCCATGCTCTGGTACCCGGATGAGACCATCCAGCACGCCGGGATCGTGACGGGTCTGGGCGGCTACGCGGGCCACAGCCACAAGTATAAGAAGAAGGGCGGCAGCGGCTATCTGTTCCGCACCTCTACCGTGCAGGACTTCTCCGGTGTGACCGGTGCCTGCCTGCTGGTAAAGACCGCCGTCTATGACGAGATGCACGGGCTGGACGAGCAGTTCGCCGTGGCCTTCAACGATGTGGACTTCTGCCTGCGGGTGCGGGATGCGGGCTACCGCATTGCCTGGACCCCCTACGCCGAGCTCATCCACTATGAGAGCAAGAGCCGGGGCGGGGATGAAAAAGACCCCGTCAAGGCGGCCCGCTTTGCGGCGGAACAGCAGCGGCTCTACACCATCCACGGCAAGGAAAACATTCTGGATGACCCCTACTACAACCCCAACCTGACCCGTGACCGGGAGGATTTTTCGGAGAGCGACGATCTGCGCAGGTTGAAAGAGGGCAGGGTAACGGTAAGATTCCGGGGAGGTACCCTCCAATGAACATCAAAGGACACTTTGAGACCATCACCCGGCATAAACTGCTGGTGATGAAGTATTGCTTTGAATGCGGCCTTTATCAGCAGGGCCTGACCCATGACCTGAGCAAGTACAGCCCCACCGAGTTCATCCCGGGCTGCATCTACTATCAGGGCGACCACAGCCCCAACGAGGCAGAGCGCGCCGCCCGGGGCTATTCCTCGGCGTGGCTCCACCATAAGGGCCGCAACAAGCACCATCTGGAATACTGGATCGACTACTCCACCAACAAATCCGGCCTGGGCGGCATGAAAATGCCCCTGCGCTATGTCTGCGAGATGGTCTGCGACCGCGTGGCGGCCAGCCAGATCTATCTGGGCGACAAGTACACCGACGCATCCCCGTGGCAGTATTATGAAAAGAGCAAGGATCACTATCTGCTCCATCCCGAAACAAGGGCACTGCTGGAAAAGCTGCTGCTGATGGTCCGGGATCTGGGGCAGGAGCGCACCTTTGCCTACATAAGATTCCTGCTCGGGTGTGAAGATAACGATTAAATAAAATCAAGGAGGCATTGCAATGAAACGTTTCAAAAAAGTTCTGGCACTTGTTCTGGCCGGTGTTCTGGCACTGGCAATGCTGACCGCCTGCGACGGTGGCACCACCGACCCGGATAAGATCATGCCGGACGATGGCACGGTCGAAGTGGTTATGACGATCAATAATACCGCAGCTAATAAGGGCCTGGGTCAGGTCGAGTACAGCGCAAAGTACAGCGAGATCACAAAAGAACTGCTGAACAACTGGCTGGAAAACCGTGAGAAGTCCGTTACTTACGCAGAAGAGTATCAGAAAATTGTCGCAAAAATGGGCGGCAATGCGAAGGTTGTAGTTGGCCTGACGGATAAGAATGTGATTCCTGGTCTGACAAGTGGCAACCCGGCGGTGAAGGGCAGTGCCAAGTATGATGTGCTGTTCAAAGATACCAGTGCATACAATCTGGCAGACAGAATCGGTGTAGCGTTTGTCAAAACGAAAAATGGTACAGTCTATCAGCTGGTCTGCCTGTTCGATGTGAACTGAGCGTTCCCCGATACAGAGTAAAGAAAACATAAAGCATAAAGATCCCCCGGAGGGCGGCGCGGGCCGCTTTCCGGGGGATCTTGTCTGTCAGAGAAACTGCTTACTGCTCGTTCTCGTAGATCTTGATATAGTGGGGGGCGTTTCTGTCCTGCACAAAGAGAAGCGTGCAGGTGAGTGCGGCGGCTAAGAACGTGAAGATGGCAAGCAGAGCTTTGAGAACTTTCATGGTATCCGATCCTCCTTGGCGGGCATGGCCCGGTCGTTCAAATGCGGAGCAGGGGACGTTCCGCAGGGTCATTAGCATCAGTATACCATAATCCCGGCAGAAAGGCAAACGGCAGTAAAGTTGCGTGAAGTTGGTGGTTGTTAATAAAAAAACAATTGGTTAGATACGACTAATCGTTAAAAATGGCAAAGAAAAATGAGGAAATTGCATCATTTTGGTGCTGTTGTCGTTGAACTTCCGGCTGTAAAATGATACAATAACTGTGTTAAGCAGCTGCTGTCCCTGCCGCAGTGCGCCCGCATGAGGGCAGGGGTGGCAATTCAAGCAGAATGGGGGATTTATTCCATGTTGAACAAGCTGAAACGTGCGGCGCTTGGCGCGCATACGCCGCATGACAAGGCAACCGCTGCAAGCAAACCAGTTCCGATGCCTCTGCCCGCGCAGGTACGCATCCTGATGAGCCAGCACATCGGCGCTCCGGCGAAAGCCCTGGTCAAAAAGGGCGACGAAGTGTTTGTTGGCACCAAGATCGGTGAAGCAGGCGGTTTCGTCTCTGCAAATATCCACTCCAGTGTTTCTGGTACTGTGGCCGCTGTGGAACCCTTCCGTCTCTCCAATGGCCGGATGTGCGACTCCGTTGTCATCAAGACCGATGGCAAGCAGACCGTGGACCCTGCCGTGAAGGCACCCGAGGTCACCGACAAGGCCAGCTTCCTGGCAGCCGTGCGTGAGTGCGGCCTGGTGGGTCTGGGCGGTGCAGGCTTCCCGACCGATGTCAAGCTGCAGCCCAAGCAGACCGTGGACACCCTGCTCATCAACGCTTCCGAGTGTGAAGTCTGGCTGACCAGCGACACGCAGGAGATGCTGAACTGCAGCGATGATATCGTCCGCGGCATCGAGGCCGTGCTGAAGTATACCGGCATCCCGAAGTGTGTCATCGGCATTGAGAACAACAAGCCCGAGTGCATCGAGCTGTTGAACCAGAAGACCAAAGACAAGCCCGCCATCGAGGTCAAGGCACTGCCCAGTGTTTACGGCACCGGCGCAGAGCTGATCCTGATCGAGAAGTGCCTGGGCCGCGAGGTTCCGCACGGCGGTCTGCCCGCAGATGCAGGTGCCATCGTGATGAACGTGACCTCTGTTTCTACCCTGGGCAAGTACCTGGCTACCGGTATGCCGGTGGTCGAGCGCACCATCACCGTGGACGGCGATGCCTGCGCAAAGCCCCAGAACCTGATCGTTCCCGTGGGCACTGCCTACGAGGATGTTCTGAACGCTGCCGGCATCAAGGGCGGCGTGGAGCTGGGCAAGGTGGTTGCCGGCGGTGCCATGATGGGTCCCGCTGTGGAGAACCTGAGCTACCCCACCACCAAGACCACCTCCGGCCTGATCATGCTCAGCGCCGCTGCTGCAGAGCCCCCGCAGGTCAACCCCTGCATCCGCTGCGGCCGCTGCGTGGAGTACTGCCCCATGGGTCTGGAGCCCGTGGAGGTCAACCAGGCTTATGCAGCCCGCGACGTTCAGGAGCTGGGCAAGCTGCACGTTGATTACTGCTTCAACTGCGGCTCCTGCACCTTTGTCTGCCCGGCAAAGCGCCCCTGCACCCAGATGATGGGCCTGGCAAAGGCGTTCTACCTTGGTGAAATCAAAAAAGGAGGCAATAAGTAATGGATACGAAGCTTATTGTTTCGGCCTCCCCGCACCTGCGCAGTGAGGAAACGACCCAGAGCCTGATGGCCAACGTGATCGTTGCCCTGTGCCCCTGTGTGGTGGCCTCTGCAATCATCTTTGGTGCGCGTGCCCTGTTGGTCACCGCAGTGTCCGTTGTGGCATGTGTGGCCTTTGAGTGGCTGTACTGCAAGCTGCTGAAGAAGGCAAACCCCATCAGCGACCTGTCCGCTGTGGTCACCGGCATCATTCTGGCCATGAACGTGCCCGTGGGCATGCCCATCGGCCAGCTCATCATCGGCGACCTGGTTGCCATCATCGTGGTCAAGCAGCTGTTTGGCGGCATTGGCATGAACTTTGCAAACCCTGCACTGGTGGGCCGTATCGTGCTGTTCATCAGCTTTGCGGGTTCCATGAACAATTGGGTGTTCCCCGATGCAGCGGTTGACCAGCTGTCCAGCGCTACCCCGCTGGCTGTGGCTGACACCAGCAAGCTGAGCCTGCTGGATCTGTTCATGGGTGTGCACGGCGGTGTTCTGGGCGAGACCTGCGCTCTGGCCATCCTGCTGGGCCTGATTTATATGGTGGCCACCAAGACCATCAGCATCGCCATCCCCGCTTCTTACATCGGCAGCATGTTTATCTTCTACCTGATCTCCACCGGCAGCCTGCACGGCGCACTGGTCGGCATCCTGTCCGGCGGCCTGATGTTCGGTGCTGTGTTCATGGCAACGGACTATGTCACCAGCCCCTTTACCCTGAAGGGCAAGCTGATCTACGGCCTGTGCCTGGGCATCGTCACCTTCGCCATCCGTCAGTGGGGCAGCTACGCCGAGGGCGTTTCCTTCGCGTTGCTGTTTATGAACCTGTGGGTCCCCTTTATCAACGATTGGACCCGTCAGACTCCTTACGGCTATGTTAAGCCTGCAAAGAAAGCAAAGGAGGGTGCTGGCAAATGAATAAGAATTCTTCCTGGGAGACCAGTGTAAAGCCTGTTGTTGTGCTGAGCGTGATCGCACTGATCGTCAGCCTGCTGCTGGCCATGGTCAACTCCTTTACGGCTCCCATCATTGAGGAAAACCAGAAGGCCGCAACGCTGGCTGCCTATGTGGACGTGATGCCCACCGTTTCCAGCGCCTCCGATCTGGACGAAGTGACCGACTACACCACCGAGAACATCACCGGTGCTGTAAAGGCCACCGACGGCTCCCTGGCCATCAAGGCTGAGGAAAAGGGCTTTGACGGCGGCATCCTGTCCGTCATCATCGGCTTCGACACCAACGGCACTGTCACCGGCATCTGGGTGGACGCTTCTACCCAGACCAAGGGCATCGGCAGCAACGTTGCCACCGACAGCTTCCTTGCTCAGTTCGATGGCATGGATGGCACCCAGAACATCACCCTGGGCCAGGGCTACGACGCATACAGCGGCGCAACCATTTCCTCTAAGGCTCTGTTTGCCGCCATCAACGATTGCATCAACTGCTACAACGAGTTGGCATAAAGGAGGTTGGTAAGAAATGGCAAGCGAAAACAAGTCCAAGGTAAGCATCCTTACCAACGGCATCATCAAAGAAAACCCCGTTCTGCGTCTGGTTCTGGGCACCTGCTCCTGCCTGGCTGTTACCACGGCAGTTTCCAGCGCGCTGGGCATGGGCGCAGCCTTCACCTTCGTGCTGGTGTGCTCCAACATCCTGATCTCGCTGCTGCGCAACGTGATCCCCGCTAAAGTCCATCTGCCCTGCTACATCGTCATCATTGCAGGCTTCGTGACCATCGTTCAGATGGTGATGCACGCCTACATGGACAGCCTGTACACCGCACTGGGCGTGTTCCTGCCCCTGATCGTTGTCAACTGCATCATTCTGGGCCGTGCCGAGATGTTCGCCTGCAAGAACAATGTGGTGGATTCCGCACTGGACGGCATCGGCATGGGCATCGGCTACACCCTTACCGTGGTGCTGATGGCCTCCATCCGTGAGATCCTGGGCAGCGGCACCTGGCTGGGCTTCCAGGTCCTGCCCGAGAGCATGGCCAAGATGAGCATTATGACCCAGGCTCCCGGCGCATTCTTCTGCTACGGCGTGCTGATGGCCGGCTGCGTCTGGCTGGAAGGCAAGCTGGATGCCCGCATCGAGCGCAAGAGCTGCTGCGACCTCGACAACCTGAAGAAGGAGGCAGAATAAGATGTTAGTCAAACTTGCTGCGATCTTCTTCAGCATGATCCTGGTGAACAACTACGTGCTGGTGAAGTTCTACGGTATCTGCCCGTTCCTGGGCGTTTCCAAGAAGCTGGATTCCTCCATTGGTATGTCCGGCGCTGTTATCTTTGTTATGCTGGTGGCAACGGCTGTCACCTTCCCCATCCAGATCTTCGTTCTGAACCCGGCTGACCTGGGCTACCTGCAGACCATCGTGTTCATCCTGGTCATTGCAGTGCTGGTGCAGTTCATCGAGATCTTCCTGAAGAAGTATGTTGTTGCACTGTACAATTCTCTGGGCGTTTACCTGCCCCTGATCACCACCAACTGCTGCGTGCTGGCCGTGACCATTCTGGTTGTGGACGACTACGGCGCAGATGTTGCTACCCTTGGCTTTGCCGCTGCCTACATTGAGGCTCTGGTCTGTGCCGTGGGTGCAGGTGTCGGCTTTATGCTGGCCATGGTCATGTTCAGCGGCGTGCGCAAGCGTGTGGAAGCCTGCGATCCCCCGGCACCCTTCAAGGGCCTGCCCATCACCCTGATCGCAGCAGCCATCACCAGCCTGTCCTTTATGGGCTTCGGCGGTCTCGTCGAAAACCTGTTCAACGTGACGCTGTAAGGGAGGAACAGGATTATGAATATTGTATCTGCTGTGATCCTCTGTACCATCGTGGGCGCGATCGGTGCCGTTGTTCTGGTGCTGGCCGCAAAGTTCATGGCGGTTGAGGAAGACCCCCGTATTGAAGAAGTTTCTGCCTGCCTGGCCGGTGCAAACTGCGGCGGCTGCGGCTACGCTGGCTGTGCCGACTACGCAAAGGCCGTTGTTATGGACGGTGTTCCCTGCGACAAGTGCGCACCCGGCGGCCCCAAGGCTGCTGCCGCCATTGCCAAGATCATGGGCGGTGAGGCGAGCGCTGTGGAGAAGAAGGCTGTGGTCCAGTGCCAGGGCAACTCCGAGCACTGCAAGCCCAGCTACGAGTACAAGGGCATCCAGACCTGCGCTGCTGCTGCCACCCTGTACGGCGGCCCCAAGACCTGTACCTTTGCCTGCATCGGCCTGGGCGACTGCACCAAGGTGTGTAAGTTCGATGCCATCCACATTGTGGACGGTGTGGCCAAGGTGGACAAGGACAAGTGCACCGGCTGTGGTGCCTGCGCCAACATCTGCCCCAAGCACGTCATTATGATCGATGCAGGCGGCCCCCGCAAGCCCGTGGTCATGTGCTCCAATCAGGATAAGGGCCCCGTTGCCATGAAGGCCTGCACCACCTCCTGCATTGCCTGCGGCATGTGCGAGCGCACCTGTAAGTTTGATGCCATCCACGTTGTGGACGGCGTGGCCCGTGTGGACTACGACAAGTGCAAGGGCTGCGGCATGTGCGCCCAGAAGTGCCCCAAGCACATCATCCTCTTCCCGCTGAAGGACGATCCGAATCCCCCCAAGCCCGTGGTGAAGCAGGCTCCGAAGCCCGCTGCCGCTCCTGCCGCTCCGGCAGAGCCCGCCGCAAAGGCTGAGGAGGCAAAGGCTCCCGAAGCCCCCAAGGCTGAATAAGCGGAACCCATTGTAATATGGTAAAGCGCCCCCATTGCTCCTTTGAGTGATGGGGGCGCTTTTTGGTGGGGGAAAGCCCTCTCAGTCTCGCTTTCGCTCGACAGCTCCCCCGAGGGGGGAGCCAACGCATCTGCAAGGGAAACAGGAGCTTTGGGCAGGTTTTTGGGCGGTAAATGCCGCTGAAGGTCGAGCCGCAATTGGCTCTCCCTTTGGGAGAGCTGGCAAAGCCGTCAAGCTTTGACTGAGAGGGCTCCGAAAACTTTTTTCAAAAAATTCTCGAAAAAAAGTGAAAGGAATCTGCGTTTCATGTATTATAGAGAGTGAAACTGCGAATGTATAACACAAAACCGCGTGATATATCAATGAAGCGGGCGGTGCGGATAAGTTAGACTGCGATACTCCCCGCAATATATTACGGCGGTTCATAACGTGCTGTATATCGCAGAATATTTTGTCTGAAAAGGGGAAGGAAAAATAAAATTTCACTATTGAAAATACTGGATATACATGCTATAATTACGATAATGGGTTTGTCTGGTAAAAATAACCTGCCAGGGGAAAGAACGACAAAAGTCGGATATCTTTTCCTCCGGTTTTGCCAAAAATACTATGATGCAGGGAGGGCTCCACTGTGCGGAAAAATCATCACGGAAAAAAAGATAGGCTAACGTGAAAAGAATGCGTAAAGTATCCCCCGGGCTTGTCTGCATCGTGCTGGGTGTGGTGCTCCTGCTGGCGGCGGGCGGCCTGTACGCCTACAACTGCTACGAAGATGCCCACGCCGGTGCCGAGGCTCAGACCGTAGTGGCCGACCTTCAGCAGAAGGTGGAGACCCCGGAACCGGAGGCAGAGAGCGGCCCCCTGGACCCCGAGCTCCCGGTGGTGGAGATCGACGGCAACGAATATGTGGGCGAGATCTCCATTCCCGCCATCGGCATTGACCTGCCGGTGATGAGCGAGTGGAGCTACCCCCGCCTGAAGATCGCCCCCTGCCGCCAGTTCGGCTCTTCCCGCACCGATGATCTGGTCATTGCGGCGCACAACTACGAGAGCCATTTCGGCAAGCTGACCTCCCTCACAGCGGGGGACAGCGTCACCTTCACCGATATGGACGGCATCGTGAATGAGTACGTCGTGAACAAGGTCGAAGTGCTTGACCCCCACAGTGTGGAGGAAGTGGAACACAGCGGCTATGCCCTGGTGCTGTACACCTGCACCTACGGCGGCAAGACCCGTGTCACCGTCTTCTGTGATCGTGCATCGTAAAATCAAGGCTGAAAAACAAAAAGAAGCCCCGACATTCGTCGGGGCTTCTTTTTTTACTATGTGGGAACTCCCTCCGTCATTGCTGACGCAATGCCACCTCCCTCTCAGAGGGAGGCTTTTCGCTGCCGTAAGGCTCCCTCCTAGAGGGAGCTGTCACCGGAGGCGACTGAGGGAGTTACTGTTTTTTTCCACCGCCGCATCACACCCATGCCCAGCGCATAGGGGCCGGTGTGCACGGCAATGGTGCAGCCGATCTGCAGCAGGACCACATTGCACTCGCAGGTGGGGTACTTGGCGCGCAGGGCGGCGCGGGTCTGCATCCAGAGCCGCTTGCCCTCGTCGGCATCGTAGCCGTAGCCCACCGTGATGCAGTAGTCATCGGGTGTGCCGTTGTGTTCGGCCAGATAGGTCATCAGCAGGTCGAGGGCCTTCTCAAAGCTCTTCTGGCGGCCGCGGGCCACACCAGCGGAGAAGATCTCGCCCTCCTTGAACAGGATCATGGGCTTGATGCCCAGAATGTTGGCGGCGCGGCCCGTGACTTTGCCGATGCGCCCGCCCTTGATGAGGTAGTCCAGATTACCCACCGTGAAGAAGATCTGGTTGGTGATCTTTTCTGCTTCCAGCCAGGTCACGGCTTCGTCCAGCGTACAGCCTGCATCCCGCATGGCCACCGCGTTTTCCACCACGATGGATTCGGTTACGGTGGCGGCAGTGCTGTCAATGACCTCGATCTTAGCATCGGGGAAATCCTCCAGCACCAGCTCCCGGGCGTTGCGGGCACTGCCCACGCAGCCGCTCATCTTGCTGGTAAAGCAGATGCAGAGCACCGGGCGGCCCGCCTCGGCATGGGCCCGGAAGGCGGTCTCAAAATCCTCCAGAGAAGGCAGGCTGGTCTTGGGGTAGGCCGCGGGGTTATCTACCATGAACTGGTAGAAATCGCGCACGGCGATCTCCTTGCCTTCCTTGCGGTAGTGCTCACCGTCCAGCGAGACATAGAAGGGGATGATCTCAATATTCAGTGTTGCGGCCGTCTCAGGGGTCAGGTCGCAGGCGCTGTCCGTGATGATATCAAACATAGTCACGCTTCCTTTTCAATGCGGCGGGTTCTGTGGCGCGGATCAGACGTTGTGATGGATGTAGGCCTCACGCTCGGCACCCACGGAGATGTAGGTGATCTTGCAGCCAATAGCCTTTTCCAGATACTCAACGTAATCGCGGGCTTCCTGGGGCAGATCCTCCCACTTGCGGGCGGCAGTGATATCGCAGTGCCAGCCGGGCAGATACTCCACCACGGGCTGTGCGGTGTCCAGAGCCATGCCCATGGGGAAGCGCTTGGTGATGGTGCCGTCGGTCAGCTTATAGCCGGTGACCACGGGGATCTTCTCCATGTAGTCCAGCACGTCCAGCAGGGTCAGGGCAACCTCATCGCAGCCCTGGCAGAACACGCCGTAGTGGCTTGCCACCAGGTCGATGGGGCCAACGCGGCGGGGACGGCCGGTGGCTGCACCGTACTCGTGGCCAGCCTCACGCAGGGCATGCTTCTCTTCCTCGGTCATGGCCAGCTCAGTGACAAAGGGGCCGTCGCCCACGCAGGAGGAGTAAGCCTTCATCACGCCGATGCTGTTGGTCAGCTTATGGCCCGGGATGCCTGCGCCGATGGGGGCGTAAGCGCCGATGACGTTGGAGGAGGTGGTGTAGGGGTAGATGCCGAAGTCGATGTCGCGCAGAGCGCCCAGCTGGGCCTCGAACAGCACCTTCTTGCCGGCGGCATCAGCGTCAGCCAGATACTGGCCCACGTCGCAGATGTAATCCTTGAAGATGGCGGCATACTTCTCCAGCCATGCCCACATCTCGTCCACGCTGATGGGGGCGGAGTGGTAGCTGCCCTCCATCACCAGGTTCTTGGAATCCACCATGGTCACCAGGCGCTTCTTCACGCTGTCGTCCAGGTGGAGCAGGTCGCCCATGCGCAGGGTCTTCTTCATGTACTTGTCACCGTAAGTGTAGGCGATGCCGCGCTTGGTGGAGCCGAACTGTGCGCCGGTCTTGGCCAGGCGGGCCTCTTCCAGGCCGTCCTGATCGACATGGTAGGGCATGGTGATGGTGGCCCGGTCGGAGATCTTCAGGTTATCGGGGGTGATGGAAATGCCCTGCTCCCGCAGCTTGTTGATCTCGCCGTCCAGATGGTGCGGGTCGATGACCATACCGTTGCCCATCACGCAGACAACGTTGGGGCGCAGGATGCCGGAGGGCAGCAGGTTCAGCACAAACTTGCCGCGCTCGTTCTTCACGGTGTGGCCTGCGTTGTTGCCGCCCTGATACCGTGCAACGATGTCATACTCCTGGCTGATCAGATCGACCATGCGGCCCTTGCCCTCATCGCCCCAGTTGATACCCGTAATTGCAGTAAGCATAATAAATGACCTCTTTATCATTTTTTCAAAAGACAGCCTTTTCCGTGCACCTTGCCCGGGATACGCCACCTTGGGAATCTGTACCGCCCGCGGAAATGTCCGCAACAATACAATTATAGTATAGCACGAAACGCGGAACAAAAAAAGAGGGAAGAAATACTTTTCTCTCAATTATCCACAGGGCGCTCCTCTTCGTGATGCTGCTTTAGTTCTTCTTCCCCAGCTTGTGGACCGTGCCATCCGGCTCTTTGATCGAGGTGTTGTTCAGCTGGGCGCGCAGGCTGGCCTTTACGTCCGCAACATACTCCTGCCGCAGGGCCTGCTGCTCTGCCTTTTCGGCATCGGTCAGGCCGGTGGTCTTGCTCTTTTTTGCCAGCTCGTTGATACGGGCAATCTTCTCGTTTGTCATCGCAGTTCTCCTATTAGATAAAATGTGATATAATATGACCGGGATGCCCCTTCCGGCAGCTGCGGCTCTTTTGGCGAGGCAGCAGGAGGGAGCTATTTGAATCAAAGCAAGTATAACAAAGGATGAAACCGATGTCAAAACAGTTGAATTTTGCACAGCAGATGGACGAAGTGTTGAAAACGCTGGGGCCGCAGCGGCCAAAGCTGCTGCTCCACGCCTGCTGCGGGCCCTGTTCCAGCGCCGTGCTGGAAAAGCTGTGCCGGTATTTTGAGATCACGGTGCTTTACTATAACCCCAACACCTGGCCTGCCGAAGAATACTACCGCCGGGGCGAGGAGCTGAAAAAGTTTGTGGCGCAGGCGCACCCGCTGGGGGTCACGGTCATCGAGGACCACTACGACCCGCAGGAGTTCTACACGGCTGTGCAGGGGCTGGAAAACGAGCCGGAGCGGGGCGGGCGGTGCACCGTCTGCTACCGTTTGCGGATGCGCCGGGCTGCACAATACGCAAAGGAGCACGGTTTTGATTGGTTCACCACCACGCTCTCCATCAGCCCCCACAAGGATGCTGCCCGCATCAATCAAATCGGGCAGGAGCTTGAAGCCGAATTCGGCATCAGGCACCTGCCCTCGGATTTCAAAAAGCAGAACGGCTACCTGCGCTCCCTCCAGCTATCGGAGGAGTATGGGCTTTACCGTCAGGATTACTGTGGGTGTGAGTTCAGCGCAAAGGCGAGGGGATGAACCGCTCAGTCGCCTGCCTCCCCTGGCAGGAGAGGTGGCATTGCGAAGCAATGACGGAGAGGTTTACTCCTCCCGCATTCTGGACACCAGAATTGCAAAGACGATCAGCCCCACGCAGGGCACGATGTTGGTTGCCATACCAACAGCAAGACCGGCGCTCTCAGCCACCTTGCCGATGACCCAGGGCATCAGGATCGCGCCGCTGGATGCCACCGGCAGCATGATGCCCATGCTGGTCACGGTGGTCATTTTACCGGCGCTGGCCACGGCGGTGGGGTTCATACCGGCCATGGAGAAGGCGAAGGCGAACAGCAGCAGGATGGCAGGCAGCTGGCTGTGGGTCTGCATCATGGCAAAGTAGAAGGCAGTGCAGAAAACCGCCATAAACACCATGGCCTTGCGGGGCTGTTTGAGTGGGAACACAAAGGCGATGAGCAGGCGGCCGATCAGGGTGGCACCCCACATCACGGTGACGGTATAGGCCGCCAGCGTGCCTGCAATGATGCCGCTGTCCTTGAAGTAGGTGACCATCCAGCCCACAACGCTCTGCTCGGCGGCGTTCTGGCAGAACAGCAGGCCGGTGAGCAGCCAGAAGCGGGAGGAGCGCAAAAAGCTCCAATCGGTGACAGCTTCTTTGGCCTTGGCGCGGCCTGCCATGGGGGTGAACAGGTATACCAGCCAGAGCACCAGACCCAGCGCTGCCAGCGCCAGCACGGCCAGCGTGGTGCTGACCCTGGCAGCGGCAGAGATCAGAAAGGGGCAGAGCAGGGCACCGCAGGCGTAGCAGGCGTGCATGGTGTTCATGCCCCGGGTGCGGTCTGCAGAGTTGCCGCTGACAAGAATGGTGCAGGTGTTCAGGACACTGCCCTTGGCAATGCCCACAATGAAGAAGGCCGGCGCCAGCAGAATAGGCAGGCCGGTCAGGCCCATCAGGCCGTAGCCCACCGCATAGCCGATGGTCAGAAGCAGGACGCTGGGCTTCATGCCCATTTTTCCCACCAGCGCACCGGCCAGCAGGCCCGCCAGCAGGTTGCCGATGCTCAGCAGGCTGAGCAGGGTGCCGGTCATGCCGTAGGCAAAGCCGTATTCCTCCTGTAGCAGGCTGACCACCACACCGCTGGAAATGGTGCAGATGCCGCTGAAAAAGAAGGTGACGAAGCCCGCGTTCCGCAGGCGGGTGTTCCGTTGTTCCATAGGATTCTCCTTGCAGTATTCGGGGGCGCAGCGCCCATAGTTGCTTTTATTAAAGCATATTCTGGTCAGAAAGCAAGGGCTGTTGAGCCAGCAGAAGCAAAATCAGCGCCCAGTGGAAGCGCCCTGCCGTTCGTTCGGTGGAGCGCTTCTGTATTTTATTTTGCGTCTCCTATTGACAATGATCGAATCGTGCGTTATGATATTGTACGGCATCAAACAGTTCTAAAGAAAACAATCCTGTTACAAACAATTCAAAAGGGAAACCATTATGCACGATGAAAGCACCAAGCAACCCTGCTGCAACCCCCCATGGGAGCCGCCGCAGGTCATCCCGGCACAGGTGCGCCGGGTGAACAACCTGATCTTCCGCAAGATCAACCAGTTCCACCGGGAGAACAACGTGGACAACGTGACCCCCATGCACGACTGGATCATGAGCTACCTCTACTGGCACAAAAATGAGCCCGTATACCAGCGCGATATCGAGCGGGAGTTCTCCATCACACGCTCGACCGTGACGAACATCCTGCAGCTGATGGAGCGCAAGGGCTACATCGAGCGCCAGAGCGTGCCGCAGGATGCCCGGCTCAAACGGCTGATCCTGACGGAAGAGGGGGGCCGCGTCCATGAAAAGACGATACTCTCCCTGCACCAGACCGATGAGTTTGTGGCCGGATTGCTGACGGAAGAGGAAAACGCAGAGCTTCTGCGGTTGTTGAACAAGCTGCGCAAGGGGCTGGAATGACCCCTGCAAATAAACTTCAGGAGGATTACAACAGATGATCAAAAAACTTGTGTCACATCTGGGCGAGTACAAGCGCGCCGCGATCCTGACACCGATCCTATCTGCTCTGGAAGCCATCATGGATGTGCTGCTGCCCACCATCATGGCCTTTATCATTGACCAGGGCATTGAAAAGGGCGATATGAACGCCGTTATCAAGTACGGCCTGCTCACCTTCCTGGTGGCGGCCATTGCCCTGCTGCTGGGCGTGCTGGCCGGCAGGTTTGCCGCCACGGCATCCACCGGCTTTGCGGGCAACCTGCGCGATGCGATGTATGAGAATATCCAGCATTTCTCGTTCTCCAACATCGACAAGTATTCCACGGCCGGTCTGGTCACCCGCATGACCACCGACGTGACCAACCTGCAGAACGCGTTCCAGATGATCGAGCGCATGTGCGTGCGTGCTCCCGTCCATCTGGTTTTCGCGCTCATCATGGCCTCCATGGTCAGCCGCTCGCTGACCATGGTGTTCCTGGTGGCGATCGTGTTCCTGGTGGCAGTGCTGGCAGGTATTATGGTTCCCACCTTCGGCATCTTTGATAAGGTGTTCAAGAACTACGATAACCTGAACGCCTCCGTGCAGGAGAATGTTTCGGCCATCCGCGTGGTCAAGAGCTTTGTCCGGGAGCACTTTGAGAACGAGAAGTACACCAAGGCCTGCGAGAGCCTGTACAAGCAGTTCGTCCACGCCGAGAGCCGCCTGAGCTTCAACAATCCCGCCATGCTGGTCTCTGTGTATGGCTGCAACATCGCCCTGAGCTGGTTCGGCGCGCATTACGTCCTGAACGGTGCGATCACCACCGGCCAGCTGAACGCCTTGTTCGGTTACATTATGAACATCCTGATGGCCCTGATGATGCTGAGCATGGCTTTTGTGATGATCGCCATGTCCGCCGCTTCCGCCCGCCGTATCGTGGAGGTGCTGGACGAGACCACCGACCTGCCCGCCCCCAAGGCACCGGTGCAGCAGGTGGCAGACGGCAGCATCGAGTTTGACCACGTGACCTTCAAGTATAAGCACGGCAGCGGTCAGCCGGTGCTGAACGATATCACCTTTACCATCCACCCCGGCGAAACGCTGGGCATCATCGGCGGCACCGGCAGTGCAAAATCCAGCCTGGTGCAGCTGATCCCCCGCCTGTATGATGCCGAGACCGGTTCTGTCAAGGTGGGCGGCGTGGACGTTAAGGATTACAGCCTGGATGTCCTCCGCCGGGAGGTCTCCATGGTGCTGCAGAAGAACGTTCTGTTCAGCGGCACCATCCTCGACAACCTGCGCTGGGGCGATGAGAACGCCAGCGAGGAAGAGTGCATCCGGGTGGCCAAGCTGGCCTGCGCCGATGAGTTCATCGAGCGCTTCCCCGACAAGTACAATACCTGGATCGAGCAGGGCGGCTCCAACGTGTCCGGCGGCCAGAAGCAGCGCCTGACCATTGCCCGCGCGCTGCTGCGCAAGCCCAAGGTGCTGATCCTGGACGACAGCACCAGCGCCGTGGATACCGCCACCGATGCCAAGATCCGCAAGGCCTTCCGGGAGGAGATCCCCGGCACTACCAAGATCATCATTGCACAGCGCATCTCCTCCGTGCAGGATGCAGACCGCATCCTGGTGCTGGACAACGGCCAGATCAACGGCCTGGGCACCCACGAGGAGCTGCTCAAGACAAACAAGATCTATCAGGAAGTTTACAACAGCCAGACCCAGGGCGGCGGCGATTTTGACAAGCAGGGAGGTGAGCAGTAATGGCACAGGTGAAAGAAGTAAAGGGCCCCGGCCCCCGTAGGATGGGCGGCCCCAAGCCGAAGGTCGAGAATCCGGGCAAGCTGCTCAAGCGGATCATGGATGAGGTGTTCAAGCACTATCTGCCCCACTGCATCCTTGTGCTGGTCTGCATCATCGTCAGCGCGCTGGCAAACGTGCAGGCAAGCCTCTTCCTCAAGACTCTGATCGATGATTATATCGTCCCCATGACCAAGCAGGCCACGCCGGACTTCGGCCCGCTGGCAGGCGCACTGGTGCGCATCGGCTGCATCTACGCTATCGGCGTGCTGGCCGCATGGCTCAACGCCCGTATCATGGTCAACGTGACCCAGGGCACCCTGCGCAACCTGCGCGTCCAGCTTTTCACCCACATGGAAAGCCTGCCCATCCGGTATTTTGACTCCCACCCCCACGGCGATATCATGTCGGTGTACACCAACGATGTGGACACCCTGCGCCAGATGATCAGCCAGAGCATTCCTCAGCTGGTGTCCAGCGCCATCACCATCGTGTCCGTGTTCACCAGCATGTGCCTGATGAGCTGGCAGCTCACCGTTGTCACCATGCTGATGGTGGCCCTGATGCTGTTCTGCTCCAAGAAGATCACTGCCATGAGCGGCAAGTACTTTGTGGCCCAGCAGAAGGATCTGGGCAAGGTGAACGGCTACATCGAAGAGATGATGGAGGGCCAGAAGGTCGTCAAGGTGTTCACCCACGAGCAGAAGGCTCTGGACGGCTTCCGGCAGCTGAACGATAAGCTGAAGGAAAGCGCCAAGCAGGCCAACAGCTACGCCAACATCATCATGCCCGTTACCGCACAGCTGGGCAATATCAGCTATGCAGTCTGTGCTCTGGCAGGCGCAGCCATGGCCGTTGGCAATGTCGGCGGCATGACCCTGGGTACCGTGATGGCCTTCCTGAGCCTGAACAAGAGCTTCAATATGCCCATCAGCCAGGTGTCTATGCAGGCCAACAGCGTGATCATGGCACTGGCCGGTGCGGAGCGTATTTTCAAGATGATGGACGAGACCAGCGAGACCGACGAGGGCTATGTCACCCTGGTCAACGTCAAGTATGGCAAGGATGACGAGCTGATGGAGACCACCGAGCGCACCGGCATCTGGGCCTGGAAGCATCCCCACCACGACGGCACCACCACCTACCACAAGCTGGCAGGCGACATCACCTTTACCGATGTCGATTTTGGCTATGTGCCGGAAAAGACCGTTCTGCACGGGATCAACCTCTATGGCCGCCCGGGCCAGAAGATCGCCTTTGTCGGCTCCACCGGTGCCGGCAAAACGACCATCACCAACCTGATCAACCGCTTCTACGATATCGCAGACGGCAAGATCCGGTATGATGGCATCAACATCCGCAAGATCAAAAAGGACGACCTGCGCCGCTCTCTGGGCATCGTTCTGCAGGATACCCACCTGTTCACCGGCACGGTCATGGAGAACATCCGCTATGGCCGCCTGGATGCCACCGATGAGGAGTGCATTGCCGCCGCAAAGCTGGCCAATGCCGATGGCTTTGTCAAGCGTCTGCCCGATGGCTACAACACCATGCTGACCAACGACGGCGCAAACCTGTCGCAGGGGCAGCGCCAGCTGCTGGCCATTGCCCGCGCCGCGGTTGCCGATCCCCCGGTGCTGATCCTGGACGAGGCGACCTCCCTCCATTGATACCCGCACCGAGGCGCTGGTCCAGCGGGGCATGGACGGCCTGATGTATGGCCGCACCAGCTTTGTCATTGCCCACCGTCTGTCTACCGTCCGCAATGCAGACTGCATCGTGGTTCTGGAGCAGGGCCGCATCATCGAGCGCGGCAGCCACGACGAGCTGATCGCCAAAAAGGGCAAGTATTACCAGCTCTACACCGGTAATCTGGCTGAAAATTAAAGAAACGACGTAAAAAACGGAGCCGCTGTACAAAATGATGTGCAGCGGCTCCGTTTATTTTCAATTTGTTCAAATTCCTCACAAAGAAACTCCATTTTTATCCTGTACAATAAGGGTGCAGTCAGGGAGGAACAGAAAAACATCCTCCCAAGATGCCATGCAGGCAATGAAAACCGCGCATCTCCGGCAGAAACCGGGCGGCGCGGCCCCTTTAAAAAACACTGTCCCCTGCTGATGCGAGGCAATAGCCAAGGCAGCGGACAGACTACCAACCATCTCCTGACAGCCGCAAATGTTTGGGAGTTCTCATACACAGCCAGCGCCGCTTTCTCCTCCTTTCCACGGCGCTGGCTGTTTTTGTTCGGTTCCCGCCGCCATCTCAGCGGCAGGGGGCTATCCGATCAGCGCGTTCAGCTCAGATTCCTTTAATCTGGGCAGAGAGGAGACAGGGAGCATCATTTTCTCCATCCGATACAAGACCAGAGCGGGGCTCTGGTCTTTTTTTGCGGCAGAAGCCATAACGCTGCGTGTAAAGGCGAGAATCCTGTCCTTTTTGTAGAAAAAGATCAGCTGCACATGGCCGGTGAACAGGGCAAACAGGGCTGTGCGCAGCTCCCGGGAGCCGAAGAGGAGGAGCAGGTCGCTCTCCTCTAAAAAGAGAACGTCTGCCCGGTCAAGAAACTGCAGGGCGGTCTGGCACAGGGCCTCCCGCTGCGGCCAGTAGGGCGCGGCCTGCGCCAGCCGGGGAAGATAGCAGCAGAGCGCCCCGGCATCCCGGGCGGCGGCAAGGGCCTTGAGGTGGGCCAGCCGCAGGGGGCTGTCCACCAGCCCGGCGGAGGAAAAACAGAAGGCAGAGGCTCCTCGGAACGGGGCGGCCTCCAGCTGCTCCGGCCCAAGGGCCAGCCCGGCGGTGTGGGCACGGTAGGGCAGAACGGTGTCTGCTCCGGTGAACACCACCGGTGTGGGGAAGGCATCCGTGAAGCAGAGCAGGGAGCAATCCACACCATCCCGGGCAAGCTGGGCCGCCAGCTTACGGCCAAAGGGGTCGGCTCCCAGCTGGGCCAGCAGAGCCGCCTGCCCGCCCAATGCGGCGTACCGGCGGCAGAAGCCTGCACCCCAGCCGCCGGTCTGTGCCCGGAACGTCTCCGTCAGCTCCGGAGCCGTGGCAGCGTTCAGCTCCAGCCAGACTTCGCCCAGACACAAAACGGACATGTGCACCCCTCCCTCCGCAAATAAAAATCGGGTTACAGTATACACGATTTGCCCACCGGATGCAACCGATCCGGGGCAAATCCTGACGGAGTGGAAGGGCCCGCGGGCAGGAACAATCCGATTTTACAAAGACCACCTGTTTTTTACCAATGACAGTTTTTCATTGCCCAAGGTTTACCTAAGATTTTCCTTACCGTGGTTTCCCCTCTTTCTCTGAACGGGTACAATAGAACCGTTCCCAAGAAACATTGCAACAGGGCCCGGGAGGGCTCAGGATAAGAGAGGAATTATCGTATGAAAGAACATAAAATGTCCCGCCGCAACTTCCTGAAAGTGGGTGCTGTGGCATCTGCCGCCGGTCTGATGACTGCTGCCCCTGTGGCTGCAAACGCTGCCGCTCCGGCTGCTTCCACCGCAGCTGACGAGGAGAACTGCTTTGGCCTGTTCCAGAATAAGCCCAAGTACATCTTCCTGTTCATCGGCGATGGCATGGGCACTGCCCAGATCCAGTCTGCCCGGTTCTATCAGGGCACTGTCACCAACAACGGTGCCATCATCGAGGCAGAGCTGAGCTTTACCCAGTTCCCGGAAGTGGGCAGTGTGACCACCTACGACAGCACCTCTTTCTGCCCGGACTCCGCTTCCACCGCTACCTCCATCGCTTCCGGCAAAAAGACCGAGAGCGGTGTCATCAATATGTGTCCTTGGACCCGTGATGTGCCCTATGAGACCATTGCGGAGAAGCTCCATAAGCAGAAGGGCTACAAGGTTGGCATTGTTTCCACGGTGAATATTGACCACGCCACCCCTGCTGCCTTCTATGCACACCAGAAGACCCGCAAGAACTACTATCAGATCGGCGTGGAGCTGGCAAACTCCGGCTTTGAGTATTTCGCAGGCGGCGAGTTCCAGAAGGTGAACGGCGATGGCACCGGCCCCAACAACCACGAGGTGGCTGCACAGGCCGGTTACAACGTTGTCACCACCCAGGCCGGTGCTGCTGCCCTGAAGGCCGGGGCTGGCAAGACCCTGATCATTGCCGAAAACCTGGCCGACGGCAAGGCCATGAACTACGCCATGGATGCCGCTCCGGGAGAGTGGCAGCTGACCGACTATGTCCGCAAGGGCATTGAGCTGCTGGACAACAGCAACGGCTTCTTTATGATGGTGGAGTCCGGCAAGATCGACTGGGCCTGCCATGCCAACGATGCCGCTGCCTCCATCCATGATGTGATCGAGATGCACAACGCGGTGCAGGCCGCTGTGGAGTTCTACGCCCAGCATCCCGATGATACCCTGATCCTGGTGACTGCTGACCACGAGACCGGCGGCCTGGGCATTGGCTACAAGACCACCAACTACGATACCTTCCTGACCAACCTGGCCCACCAGAAGATGTCCTACGCAAAGTTCGATTCCACCTATGTGAACCACTACGTGAAGAATCAGACTCCCTTTGAGACCGCTATGCAGGACGTGAAGGCAAACTTCGGCCTGACCCTGCCCACCGACCCCGATGCCGCCAACGCAGGCAAGCTGCTGCTGACCGACTACGAGGTGGAGAACCTGCGCACCGCTTACGAGCGCACCCTCAAGGTCGGCTCTTCCAGCCAGAGCAAGATGAGCCAGCAGGATTACGAGCTGTATGGCACCTACATCCCCTTCAGCATGGCTATCTGCCACACCATCAACCACAAGTCCGGTGTGGATCACACCACCTACGCCCACACCGGTGCCATGGTGAACCTCTACGCCCGTGGTCAGGGTGCAGACAAGTTCCGCGGCGTGTATGACAACACCGAGATCTTCCACAAGCTGGCTGAGCTGACCGATGTGCAATAATTGACCAGCCCATTTGTACCCCAAAGCCCTCCGGGACGAGACGCACCGGAGGGCTTTTTGTGTAGGCCGGAATTGTGCACCCCGCCAAAAATCTGCCCCGCGAATTGGGAAAGATGATGGGAGTTGTGGTTGCAATGGGCCGGAAAAAGGCATATAATAAAACCATCAACAGAGTAAGACCATGCGCGTTAAGTGCCGCATCAACGGGGAGTTGTGCTGCGGACGAAGGTAAGACCCGCTGTGCATGGCCTGCATCCCGCTGCTGCATGGACTTGGGTGCAGATGGGGCCGTCTGCGGCCCCGTCTGGATGTGAACCGTTGAATCACGCCCTCCTTTGTGCGGTTTGTCACAGGGGAGGGCGTTTTGCATTGCCCGCCCCGCGGTTCCCGAAACAGGGGAGGACAATTGATATGAACCATTCCAGAAATTCCGTCCGCAAGCTCACCATGCTGGCCCTGCTCACTGCCATGAGCATCGTGTTTGCCCGGGTGCTGAGCATTTCCACCGGCTTTGTCCGGTTCAACCTGGGCAGCCTGCCCACCCTGCTGGCCGCTGTGCTGTTCGGGCCGGTGGAGGGCTTTGCCGTGGGTGCGGTGGCCGATATGATCGGCGGCACCCTTTCCGGCTACGCCATCAATCCGTTGATCACGCTGGGGGCAGGCTCCATCGGCCTGACGGCGGGCCTTCTCTGGCGCGCCCTGCCCAACCTGCGGCTGGGCCTGCGCACCCAGATCAGCGTGTTTGCCGGCCATGCGGTGGGCTCCATTGTCATCAACTCGCTGGCACTCCACCTCTTCTATAACTATCCGTGGAGCGTGCTGGTGACCCGCATTCCCAACGCGCTGGTCCTGGCGGCGGTGAACACCGTGCTGGTGCGCCTGCTGCTGGAGAATAAAACGATCCGAGGCATTGCACAATGAACTATGAAGAAGCGCTGAACTATATCCACGCCGTCCAGTGGGCGGGGCACAAGCCGGGCCTGACCCGCACCCGGACCCTGCTGGCCGCACTGGGAGATCCGCACAAGCAGCTGAAATTCATCCATGTGGCGGGCACCAACGGCAAGGGCAGCACGGCGGCCATGCTGGCCTCCTGCCTGCAGGCGGCGGGTTACCGGGTGGGCCTGTATACCTCGCCCTTTATCAACCGGTTCAACGAGCGCATACAGGTAAATGGACAACAGATCCCGGATGAGGCGCTGGTGCGGCTGGTGGAGCGTGTGAAGCCCGCTGCCGATGCCATGACCGATATCCCCACCGAGTTCGAGATCATCACGGCATTGGGGATGCTCTGGTTCGCTGAGACGAAATGCGACATCGTGGTGCTGGAGGTGGGCCTGGGTGGTACGCTGGATTCCACCAACGTCATCGACCCGCCGGAGTGCGCGGTCATCACGGCGCTGGGCATGGATCATGTGAAGGAGCTGGGCCCCACCCTGGCCGATATCGCGTCGGCCAAGGCGGGCATCATCAAGCCGGGCAGTCCGGTGGTGAGCTATGGCGGTGTGCCCGAGGCCGATGCCGTCATCGCCCGTACGGCGGCAGAGCGGCACGCGCCGCTGACCGTGGTGGACCTCAGCAGGCTGACCATCGAGGACGGGGATCTGGATGCTGTCACCTTTGATTTTGACGGCCTGAACGGCATCCGCCTGCCCCTGATCGGCAGCTATCAGCCCCGGAACGCCGCCACGGCCATTACGGCCCTGCGGGTGCTGCGCAGCCGGGGCTGGAACATCCCGGACAGTGCCATCCGTGCCGGTCTGGAACAGGTGCGCTGGCCGGGCCGGTTCGAGCTGCTGCGGCATTCGCCTGCCTTTTTGCTGGATGGCAGCCACAACGCCCACGGAATGCGGGCCACCGTGCAGAGCCTGCGGGACCGCTTTCCGGGGCAGAAGTTCGTGTTCCTGCTCAGCATCATGGCGGACAAGGATGTGGACGAGATGCTGGCACTGCTCCTGCCGCTGGCCGGGCAGTTCGTCACCGTAGCGGCCCATACCCCCCGCGCCATGTCCGCTGAGACGCTGGCCGAACAGATCCGCGCCCGGGGCGGCAGGGCCGAGCCTGCTCCCACCATTGAAGCCGGTGTGGCCCGGGCGGTCGCCCTTGGGGGCACCGGCCCCGTGTGCGCACTGGGCACGCTCTACTTCTCCGGCGATGTGCGGGAAGCGTTTGCAAAATTGAACCAGTAAAGAAGAGGGGCTGCGGCACACGGGAAAAAACGGTGCAGCAGCCCCCTTTTTGCGGATTGGCTTACAAAAAAAATGCCCCGCTGTTTTGTGATGCACAGAACAGCGGGGCAATATCATTTATGGGGCGGGAATGTGCTCAGGAGATGCGCTTCGGCTCAGGCTTTGCCTGCGCAGCCGAACAGCTCGATCTTCTCCTTGCACTTGTCGATGATGGCCTGAGCGCCGGGAGCCAGCAGCTTGCGGGGGTCGAAGCCCTTGCCCTGCTGATCCTTGCCAGCCTCGATGTACTTGCGGGTGGCCTCAGCAAAGACCAGCTGGCACTCGGTGTTGATGTTGATCTTGGAAACGCCCAGGCTGATGGCCTTCTGGATCATCTCGTCGGGGATGCCGGTGCCGCCGTGCAGAACCAGAGGAATGTTGTTGGTAGCCTTGTGGATGCGGTCCAGAGCCTCAAAGTCCAGGCCCTTCCAGTTGGCGGGGTAAACGCCGTGGATGTTGCCGATGCCGGCAGCCAGGAAGTCGATGCCCAGATCGGTGATCTTTGCGCACTCAGCGGGGTCTGCGATCTCGCCAGCGCCCACAACGCCGTCCTCAACGCCGCCGATGGAGCCGACCTCGGCCTCGATGCTCAGGCCCTTGGAGTGTGCCAGAGCGACCAGCTCCTTGGTCTTTTCCACGTTCTCCTCGATGGAGTAGTGGCTGCCATCGAACATGATGGAGGAGAAGCCGGCCTCAACGCAGGCCTTGCAGCCCTCGTAGGTGCCGTGGTCCAGGTGCAGGGCAACGGGAACGGTGATGCCCATGGTCTCCACCATGGAGCTGACCATGGCGGCAACGGTCTTGAAGCCGGTCATGTATTTGCCTGCGCCCTCAGAGACACCCAGGATAACGGGGCTTTTCATTTCCTCGCAGGCGGTCAGGACTGCCTTGGTCCACTCCAGATTGTTGATGTTGAACTGAGGCACACCGTAGTGGCCATCGCGTGCCTTGATCAGCATTTCGGTTGCATTTACCAACATTATTCATTACCTCCGCAAAATCATTTTGGGGTGAAAAAGCCGTTTTGGATACAAGATTGCGCATCCTTTAACGAACCTAAGGGTAGTATACCCCAATTACAGGATAAAATCAAGGCGGTTCCCGCGGCGTTTTCAACACAAATTCACATTGGGCATTTTGATGTTGGAGATTCTGGCAAAAACCACTGGATCTCCCTTCAAAAAATTGTCATAATTCCGACTTGAATTTTACAAAAAGTACGGCGAAAAGTTTGCGTGTCGAACCTGGGAGGTTGAAAACTCGGTGGAAACTGTGGAATTCCACCCGGAAAGTGGGCGTACAAACTTGATTTTTGAACATTTTCAACCGGGTTTTCAACATGTGGAAAAATTTGAGCCGAATTACCGATTGTATAGCCTGCTGAATGTGGAAAACTTTTGCCTTCGGCAAACATTGCGAAGAATGCCGGGGTATGCTATACTTTAAGATGTATCAGTGTCAAAATATAGTAAAACTGAAACGGAACGAAACCATGGCGCGGCTCAAACGGCCCGCCTTGCCATAGAATGGAAGGAGAACACATCAATGGACGAACAGAAAATGCCGCGCCGCCCCCGCCGCAGCACGGAGGAGCAGCCCAAGAACGAGAGCCTGATCTACGGCAAAAACCCCGTGACCGAGCTGCTCAAGAGCGGTTCCGGCGTGGATACCATGCTGATCGCGGAGGGCATGGCCCCCGCTGTGGCAGCTTACTATACCGCCATGGCCAAGGAGGCCGGGGCCACGGTCAAGCGGGTGCACCCCAACAAGCTGCGCCTGATGACCGGCACCGAGAGCCATCAGGGCGTGGCCGCCTTTGCCAGCGAGATCGAATATGTGACCGTGGAGGATCTGCTGAACGTTGCCAGAGAGAAGGGGGAGCCCCCCTTCCTGGTGCTGAGTGACGGCATCGAGGACCCCCATAATCTGGGCGCGGTGATGCGCTCTGCTCTGCTGTGCGGAGCCCACGGCATCGTCATCCCCAAGCGGGGCGGCGCGTCCGTGACCCCCACCGTTATCAAGTCCAGTGCCGGTGCGGCCGAGCGCCTGCCTGTGGCCCGCGTGGCCAACATCGGCGAGACCATCCGCCGCCTGAAGGATCAGGGGGTGTTCGTCTACTGTGCCGATATGGACGGCGTGCCCCTGCGCAAGAACAACCTGACCGGCCCCATCGCACTGGTGCTGGGCAGCGAGGGCAGTGGTGTATCCCAGCTGGTGAAAAAGCTCTGCGATGGTGTGGTGCGGCTGGATATGGCCGCTCAGGGCACCGGTGTGGACAGCTTCAATGTCTCGGTGGCGGCTGGCATCATCCTGTACGAGATCCAGAGCCAGCGCGCCGCAGAGTAAGAAACAGCGGCCAGACCGCCGTAACCAGAACAGGGAGGGACTAGGATGCCAAAGGATGATAAGCGCAAAGAGCTGACACAGGAAGAGATCGATGCGCAGAACGAGAAGTTCCGCACGTTTTTCAGCACCAGCGTGGCACAGGTGCCCGAAGAGATGAAGCGCCGCGATGAGGAAAAGGAGAGCACCGGCAGCCTGCTGGGCAAGCTCTTTCACCGCGAAAAGGACAAAGAGGAGCCAGCCGCCGCCCCGGCCGTGCAGAATGAGCTGCCGCCCACGGGTGAGATCGTGCTGGGCCATGAGGAAGAAGCCGAGGCCGGCCTGGAGCTGGCATTGGAGCCCGGAGAGCTGGAGGAAGCAGAGCCTGTGGCTCTGCCCACCGCGCCGGAAGCCCCCGCAGCGCCGAAGCCGGAACCCCGGCCCGCACCCCAGCCCGAGAAAAAGCCGGAGCCGCCCCGCCGCCGGGAACCCCTGACCCCGCAGGAGCAGCAGGAGGATGCAGAGATGGCCGAACTCAAGGCCATGCTCTATGGCACCCCCAAGCCCGCCCCGGTGGAGGAGGTGCAGGATGCCCCCGAAGAGGTGCTGGCCGTGGAGCCGGAAGCTCCCGCAGCGCCTGAGGGCCCGGCCATCCCCATGGTGTTTGCCGAGGATCAGTCGGTAAAGCAGGCAAAGTCTGCCCCGGAAGCCGCGCCAGAGGTTGAGCCGGAACCGGAAACGGCTTTCCAGTTCTTTGGCAAGGGCGCGGACGAGAACGAGCCGCAGGCCCCTACCCGCACCGAGGCCCCCAGCAAGGACGACAGCATGAGCCTGCCGCTGATGGGGCTGGAAGAGGACGAGGCATCCGCCCGGCCTGCTGCCCCGGCAGAGGAGGCCCCGGCCCAGTCTGCTGAGGAGGCGGCCCCCGCCGTGCCGGAGGCTGAGGAGAAGCCTGCAGAAGAAGCCGAGCCGGAAACGCCCGAGCAGGTGGGGGAGAAGCTCCGCCGGATGGGCGCGGAGCTGACGCTGCGGTGTGTGCTGGAGGGCATCCTTGCGGTGGTGCTGCTCCACTTTGGCCTTGTTGCCGAGGGGCTGCTGGCCCCTGTGGCCTCCCTTGACCCCGTGATCGCCCCGGCGGCGTTCTATGCCGCCAACCTGCTCTTTCTGGCCGGTGCGCTGGCTGTGGGCTGGCCTGTCCTGCGGGATGGCCTGCAGGGCCTCAAGGGCCGCCCCAGTGCAGACACCATGCCGGCGCTGGCCGCCTGCGGTGCGCTGGTGCAGGCTGCGGTCGCCCTGCTCAACGCCCAGAGCTATCAGAACTCCAGCTGGACGCTGCTTTCCGGCGTGGCCGCACTGGGCCTGTTCCTGGCCCTGCTGGGCAGCCGTGTCCTGCTGACTGCCGTCAGAAACGGCTATGACCTTGCCGCCCGATCCCCCGAGGGGCTGCAGGGCGCATTCCGTGTCCGGGATAAGGATCTGATCCGGGTGCTGGCCCGGAGTCTGGATCAGAAAGACCCCTGGGTGCTGCTCAGCCGCCCTGTCCAGTGGGACGAGGCGCTGGTGGAGCAGAGCTTCGGGGAGCGCGCCAGTGAGCGCCGCGCCCGCAAGACAGCCCTGATCCTGCTGGGTGCCGCAGTGCTCAGCGGGCTGGTGTTCCTGCTGTTTGGCGGCGGGCCCAACGGCATGGCCGCAGCCCTGACCTCCATGCTCTGCATGGGTGCACCGCTGTCCTCCACCCTTGTTGCGGGCATCGCGTCTCTGCGCCTGCAAAAAACCGCAGCCGCCGCCGGTGCCGTGGTGCCCGGCTGGGCTGCCATTGAGGAGCTGGGCGGTGTGGACACCGTGCAGGTGGATGCCGACGAGCTCTTTACCGCCGACAGCGTGAATCTGGAGGACATCCGCATCTTCAAGGGCGGCCGCATCGACCGTGCCATCCTCTATGCAGCCAGTATCCTCAACCACAGCTGCGAGACCCTGCGGGGCCTGTTCCGTCAGATCATCGAGGACCGCACCGAGATCCTGTACCCTGTGAAGGATCTGGAGGTCCACCACGGCCTTGGCTTTGCCGCCTGGTGCGATAACAACCGGGTGCTCATCGGCAACCGGCTGTACATGGAGCGGGAGGGCGTGCCCCTGCCTGAGCAGGAGTACGAGGATGAGCACTCCCAAAACGGCGCGCTGCAGATCCTGTATCTGGCTGTTTCCGGCAGCCTGCACGCCATGTTCGTGCTCCACTATGTGGGCGGCCGCAACGCCGCCCGCGGTCTGGAGGTGCTGCAGCGGGAGAACATCCGCCTGCTGGTCACCTGTGAGGACCCCAGCCTGACGGCCCGCCACATCACCGAGGCTTACCATCTGCCCGAGGGGATGATCACTCTGCTGGATCAGGAGCAGTGCAGCGCGCTGACCCCTGCCCGGCCGGACGAGACGGCCCGCTGCTGTATGCTGCATGATAAGGGCTTTGCCAGCCTGATCGGCGGCCTGCGCGCGGCGGAAAAGGCCCAGAACGCCGAGACCAGCGCCACCACGGTGCAGATGGTCTCGGTCTGGTTCTCGGTGGTCATCGGTGCTCTGCTGACCTACGCGGGCAGCATCGGCACCCTGTCGGTGGCCGCTGTCCTGATGTATCAGGCAGCTTGGAGTGCTTTGAGCATTGCGGTCTGCGCCCTGAAACAGCATAACTGAGAAATATTCTCAAAATAAATAGGAATTATTCTTGATTTCAATTCGGAACTCTGGTATAATCAGTGCAGAAGGAACGCCCCGGCGGTCACCGGCGGCGAAATGATACACCGCACAAACAAAAGGAGAGCATGAATATGGAACTCAAGGGTACCAAGACCGAGAAAAACCTGTGGGAAGCCTTTGCAGGCGAGAGCCAGGCCCGCAACAAGTATACCTTCTTCGCCAGCGTGGCCAAGAAGGAGGGCTATGAGCAGCTGGCAGCGATCTTTGAGGAGACGGCTGCCAACGAGAAGGAGCACGCCAAGATGTGGTTCAAGGCCCTGAACGGCGGCTCCATCCCCGATACCATGACCTGCCTGGAAATGGCAGCCGGCGGCGAGCACGACGAGTGGACCGAGATGTACCCCCGGATGGCCGCAGAGGCCAAGGAAGAGGGCTTTACCCAGCTGGCTGCCCTGTTCACTATGGTGGCGCAGATCGAGAAAGAGCACGAGGAGCGCTACCGTGAGCTGGCCGAGAACCTGAAGAACAACAAGGTTTTTGCCCGGGAAGAGCAGCAGGTCTGGCAGTGCCGGAACTGCGGCTACACCTATATCGGCAAGTCGGCTCCCCTGAAGTGCCCGGTCTGCGCACATCCCCAGAGCTACTTTGAGCTGAAAAAGCACAATTATTGATCCTGTCCGGAACGCCGCAGCTCCCACGCCGGGACTGCGGCGTTCTTTTTGCACAAAATTTTCCGGAAAAACTGGTATAGTCCACGAAATCGGGTGCGAAAGCACAGCACTTTGGGCGAAAAACTTGACCCACATTGGCCGGACGTGTAAAATGAATCAGTAGTGAGAAAAATCATGGACGCGAAATTTTTCCATGTGTGCGGCATTCCTTTGATCCCATGGGATGAAACAAGGAGGGAAGTTCGACCCAATGAAATGGAAATTCCAAACCGCGGGGCGGCTTCTGGCCCTGCTGGCTCTGAGCGGGGCCCTGCTGGCTGCCCCTTTGCCCGCGCAGGCCGCGCCCGGTGTGCTGACAGGCCTGACCGGAACCGGTTCCAAGCTGGAACTGGAGCTGACCGAGATGGAGCTGGAGATCACCGATGATGACCCCCGCCCCAAGGGCTACCTGTACACCAGCGGCCAGAGCGATTATTACTTCATCGTCTGGATGAGCAGCAACTCCAATGTTGCCACGGTGGACGGCGACGGCAAGGTGACGGGCCGCAATGCAGGCACTGCCATCATCACAGCCATCTCCGACCACGGCGAACGTGCCGCCTGCAAGGTGACCGTGACCCGCAAAAATGAGGAAGCAGCCAGAAAAAAGCCCACGCTGGATACCACCAGCCTAAGCCTTGTGCTGCAGTACAATGACCTGCACCCCACCCATCAGCTCCAGTTGACCAACAGCGACCACTCCTTCCTCTATGTCTACCAGTGGATGAGCAGCAACCCCGAGGTGGCTACGGTCAGCGACAAGGGCCTTGTCACGGCTCAGGCGGCGGGCACCACCACCATCACGGCAATGGTCTCCAACGGCCAGGCTTTGCGGTGCAGCGTTACGGTGACCTCGGATATCGGCAAGGTGACCCTGAACAAAAGTGACCTGCTGCTCCGCACCGTGGGCACCCAGGAGCGCCTGACGGCCACCGTTGCGGTGGAAGGCGGCGGCAGTGTGCCCATTACATGGGTCAGCAGCAACCCCGGTGTCGTTACCGTGGATGCGGATGGCGTGGTGACCGCCGTTGCCGATGGAGAAGCCAAGGTCACGGCCCTTTCGCCCGCCGGACGCTTTGACGTGTGCAGCGTTGTGGTGGGCATGGCGGCGGAGAAGTACGAATCTGAAGCCGACCTTGCTGACGAGCTCAAGCTCCCTGACCCCTACGTTGCCGTACGGCTGAACAAACTGGCATAAAAAAAGCACCCGCCCATGGCTGTTTTTGACGGCTATGGGCGGTTTTTGCGTGTATGGAAACGGATGCGCTGGGAAAAACTTGCCGAAGAGGAATTTTTTTCAAAAAATATTTTGCGTTGCATGGCGTGGTGTACCTGACACATCTGGCTGCCTCCGGCAGGTGAAAAAGGACAAAATGGCCCGAACGTTGTTTAAGACAGGGGGCGGATGCCCCACGGAGTGGCAAAATCTCTGCAAAAAAGGCGGCTGTCCGGCTTGAATGACACATTTAACAAAAATTTGACGTGAAGTGATTGAATTTGCAACTCTTGACAGAAGGCGGGACAAACCATTATCCTTTTATCCAAAGGAAAGTATTTTATGTCGCCAGACGTTGGAATGCCTGGTGGACAAGTGTGTGTCAGGAGGGAAAGAATATGACCAACTACCGGAACCGAATCGGGGAAGCCATTGCCTTTGCCCGGAACGTGGCGGGCAGATCTCAGCAGGAGCTTGCGGATATGCTGGGGCGGGACAAGCGCACCATTCAGAAATGGGAGCGGGGCGAGATCCGCATTGCGCTGGAGGATTATCTGGATGTATTCGATACTCTGCACCTGCCGGTGGGGCCCTATGAAATGTGGATCCGGCATCCGGAACTCTTTCCGCGCGGCATGGAGGATATCAAGGGCTTCAGCACCGAAAAGAAGCGGAGGACACTGGCGGATTATTATCTGCATCAGGCTGCACCGCTGGAGATCGAGCAGGAGTATTACATCCTGTTCGGTGACCACGGCAGCAACAGCTGCGGCATCCGGCAGGAGCAGCTGGCCAACCTGCAGACTCCGCTCCGTGACCGCAAACGGATCGTGAACCAGATCATCGACAACTACTATGAGGCCCGGGCCATCGGACATCTGACCGACCCGGAGGGCCAGCAGCCAGTGATGCCCATTCTGGAAGCCTGCTACGATGCCAGTGCACGGAGCGTGGAAGCCAACGAGAACCGGTACAGCATCGGCAGCATCGAGAACTATCTGGACGATGCGGAGAAACCGGCAGAAGAGTGAACCGAACAGCAGACGGCCATGTGCAGCCGCCTGCTGTTTTTGCGTTCGGCTGCCTGCGGGAAAATATTGTGAAATTTGCGGATTCCTGCTATACTTATCCTATTGATGAAAAAGAAGGGTGAGATAAATGGCATACAACATGGGCGGTCGGCGCTTCCGGCCGGTGGGCAGCGGAAAAAAGCGGACTGCGCCGCAGTACGGGCCGGTGGGCACAGGCTGCCCGTTTGTGGAGGAGGCCGTGGCGCGGCTATACCGGGAGCAGAACGAGGAACATTTCTGGAGCCTGATGAACGCCCTGAACTATGCGCTGGAATTGCAGACCAAGGTGTTGGTTCCGCTGGATGCGGCGGTGGACCCCCAGAGCGGGGCCGCCCCCTGGGCACACCTGCCCATCCCGGAGGAGCGGGCCGAAGGCCTGCAGCCCTGGCTGCTCCACGCCCGGAAGGAGCGGCACTATCTGCCGCTGTTCACCTCGGTAAAGAACGCCGAGGCGGAAAAGGCCAGCGCAACCCGCCCCATGGTGGAGCGCAGCCTGCGCAGCGCCATGGAGTATGCGCTGGAAACGGACGGCATCGATGGTGTGGTGCTGGACCCGTGGACAAGCTCTGCCACGCTGGATGTCTCCCTGCTCAGCGGGCTGCTGAGATCGGAGCGGGGGAGCGACAACCCCGGCGCTCAGGAGCTGGAAGCCGGGCACGCCGCCGCCCGGGCCGGAGATTGGCCGGAGGCAGCGGCCCGCTACACTGCCGCCGCCGAGGCGGGCAGCGCAGAGGCGCTTTCTGCCCTGGGGGACTGCCTGTATTATGGCCGGGGTACCCGGAAGAATAAGACCCAGGCCCGGCGGATGTGGAAAAAGGCCGCACAGGCCGGGGAGGTGCAGGCCATGATCGCCCTGGGGGATGACTGTGCCGCATCGGGCGGGGAGATGGCGGAGACCCTGCAATACTACCGCCGCGCCCAGAGCGCTGCCCGGGAGGTGCCGGACATTGCCTACACCCCGCAGGTCTGCCTGCGTCTTGCCCAGTACGAGACCCAGTACCTCTCCCGCAAAAAGGCGCTGCTGCAGGTGGCGGAGGCCGTGCAGGGCTTTCGGATCCTGCAGGCCGAGGGCGAAATGGATGCTGCCGACTGGCTGCGGGAGGCTGAACTGCTGACCGATCAGCTGCTGGCCGACGATAAAAACGCCTGAAACACAGTTTCTTTACATTTGTTCTAAGAAATCGTCATAGGAAACCGGTAAGATATTCAAGGAAATATTCTGCGCCGAAGAAAAGAGGACAAGCACTATGAGCAAAGTGATCGGAATCGACCTTGGTACCACCAACTCCTGCGTGGCGGTGGTGGAGGGCGGCAAGCCTGTGGTCATCACCAACGCCGAAGGCGAGCGCACCACCCCCAGCGTGGTGGCCTTTACCAAGGACGGCGAGCGTCTGGTGGGCGGCGCGGCCAAGCGCCAGATCGCCACGAATTCCGGGCGCACGATCTCCAGCATCAAGCGGTACATGGGCTCGGACTACCGGGCACATATTGACGGCAAGGACCTTGCCCCGCAGGAGATCAGCGCCATGATCCTTGCCAAGATCCGCCGGGACGCCGAGAGCTATCTGGGCGAGCCTGTCACCGAGGCCGTTATCACCGTGCCTGCCTATTTTGACGACAGCCAGCGCAAGGCCGACGCAGGATGCCGGCCGCATTGCGGGCTGAACGTGCTGCGCATCATCAACGAGCCTACCGCCGCCGCGGTAGCCTACGGTCTGGACAACGAAGCCGCGCAGAAAATTCTGGTCTACGACCTTGGCGGCGGCACCTTTGACGTGTCCATCATCGAGATCGAGGACGGCACCTTTACGGTGCTGGCCACCGGCGGCGACACCCATCTGGGCGGCGACGACTTTGACCAGCGCATCGTGGAGTACGCGGTGGCAGAGTTCAAAAAGTCTGACCGCATCGACCTGACCCGCGACCCCGCTGCCATGGGACGGCTGAAGGAGGAAGCGGAAAAGGCCAAGAAGGAGCTTTCCAGTGCGCCCTCTGCCCAGCTGAACCTGCCCTTTATCACGGTGGGCAAGGACGGGCCGCATCACTTGGATATCGCGTTGTCCCGCCCGCAGTTTGAGATGATGACCGGCGATCTGCTGTCCCGCACCGTGACCCCGGTGCAGAACGCTTTGCGGGATGCCGGCATCTCTGCCAGCCAGCTGGGCAAGGTGCTGCTGGTGGGCGGCAGCACCCGGATGCCTGCTGTGGAGCGGCAGGTGCGGGAACTGCTGGGCAGGGAGCCCAGCCACAGCCTGAACCCGGATGAGTGCGTTGCCATGGGTGCAGCGGTGCAGGGTGCACTGCTGCAGGGCGGCGGCAAGCTGGCGGGTGCCACCGGCGCGGCAGCGCAGGGGCTGGTGCTGATGGATGTGACCCCCGCTGACCTTGTCCATCGAGACGCTGGGCGGGGTCGCCACCCCGCTGATCACCCGCAACAGCATGATCCCCACCCGCAAGAGCCAGATCTTTACCACCGCCCGTCCCATGCAGACCAGCGTGGAGATCAACGTTCTGCAGGGTGAGCGCCATTTTGCGCGGGACAATAAGTCCCTTGGCAAGTTCAAGCTGAACGGCATCCGGGCAAGCTTTTCGTCCAAGCCCCAGATCGAGGTCACCTTTGATATCGACGTGAACGGCGTGGTGAAGGTATCTGCAAAAGACCTTGCCACCGGGCGGGAGCAGAATATCACCATCACCGGCAGCACCAACCTTTCCGAAAACGAGATCCAGCGCGCCATGGCAGATGCCGCCGCTTACGAGGCTGAGGACAGCCGCCGCAAGGAGCGTCTGGACCTGCACAATCAGGCCGAGGTGCTGGCCTACAAGGTGGATGAAGCGCTTTCCAAGTGCAAAAAGGAGTTGGACAAGGACGAAAAGGCCCGCGTGAAGGCCGACCTTGCCAACCTGCGCCACTGCCTGCGCAAGGATAAGCCCGAAAAGATGAACGAGACCGAGGAAGCCGCCCTGCGGCAGGCCAAGAGCCAGCTGGAAGCCTCGGCCAACCACCTGATGCTGCTGTACTCTGCCGAGCAGACCCCCGGCGATGGAACGGACAGCACACTGTAATATTTATAACATAAGGTTTGTGGGCTGCTGCACCCGCCCGGCGCAGCAGCCCTTTTTGCAGAAAGAGAAGGAAACAGTTATGAAGGAACTGCAATATCCGGTGCGCCCCGGGCGCTACCGCCACTTTAAAGGCAACGAGTATCAGGTGCTGGGCGTGGCACGCCACAGCGAGACCGAGGAGGAAATGGTGGTGTATCGCGCCCTGTACGGCGAGGGCGGGCTGTGGGTGCGCCCCGCCGCCATGTGGCTGGAAACCGTGACCCGGGACGGCGTTACCCAGCCCCGCTTTACCTATATCGGGGAGTGATGCGCCCGGCTTGAATCCCGTTATTGACCCTAGGATTATTTTGCGGTAAAATGTGAGTATGATACCAAATAACAAAGGAGGTTTTCGTATGAAGGCCAAACGATGGATCTCGCTCCTGCTCGCAGTCAGCATGATGCTTGGTGTACTGGCAATGCCTGCTTCGGCGGCAGCGCAGCAGCCGGAAAGCACCGCTGTTGTCAGCGAGGAACTGCCCGATGCCGCAGCGCTGAGCGCGGCAGAGGATGAAAATGATATCGTCAACATCCGCATCCGGGCGACCGGAAACCTTGTCTATGGTTCCGATTATAAGCTGGAGGTGGAGACCCGGCCCGAAAACACCCAGTATATTGCCGTGGTGCTGGGCACCAGCGGCGAAGCCTACGGCTATGTGACCCTGATGATCTCGGATAAGCTGCGCACTTTGCTCAAGCTGATCCCCCTGCCCAAAAAGATGTCCCAGACCCCGGACCAGGCCGAGGAATTCAACGTATACAGCTACCTCAAGCAGCTGATCGATGGCAACGATGTCGGCGTGCTGCTGCGGGTGGCGGACGAAGTAGTGTCGGTGATGGACACCGTCAGCTTCTTTGTCCCGGCCAGCTACCTGACCACGGTGAAGAATGTTTCCAACGGCATGAAGCTGGCGCTGAGCCTGATCCGCAAGTATCTGCCCGAGGGTGCGCTGAGCCGCATCTATCTGGACGAGCAGCCCAAGGACAGCGGCAAGTACTTTGCCGGTGCCATTGCGCTGGAAAGCAGCGATATCAACGCCGCCGGGTTTGCCATGTTCAAGATCAAGCCCAAGACCGAAAACGTCAGCCTGAGCTGGACAGCGGATGCCCCGGCCAGCATGACTGTCTCTCAGCTGCAAACGCCGATCTGACCGCTAAGGTGATCTCGGACGGACAGGTGGCTGAAAAACGGCAAGGTGAGCTACACCTACAAGAAAAAGACCTTCCTGTGGTTCAGCAGCAAAATGAGCGGCGTGCCCACCGAGCCCGGCACCTACACCCAGACCGCCAAGGCGGGGGGCAACTACTCCTGCGGCAGCATCAGCCGCACCATTACGGTGACTGCTGACCCGCAGCCTGCTGCCGCAGAGCAGCCCGCAGCATAAACATCTTTATAGCACATAAACCGGCGGAAAATTATTTTTGAATTGGACGATCCCGGAAAGTCTGCGGACTTTCCGGGATCGTTTTTTCGCGGGAGAGGCTACTTTTTATTTTCTATAAAATGGGCTGCTTTTACTCTTGCAAATCGCTGCATAATACGCTATTATAAAAATAATAACCCCTTTGCGGTAAAAAGGGGGGAGAAGGAGCAGTTTATCTATGGAAGAGAAAAAAATGCGGCATCAAAAAGTTCTTTGAAGAATTCAAAGCGTTTGCCATGCGCGGCAACGTGCTGGACATGGCAGTGGGCGTTGTCATCGGCGGTGCCTTCACCGCAATTGTCACCGCGTTGGTGGAGGACATCATCAACCCGCTGATCGGCCTGTTTTTCAAGGCAGATTTTTCCGATGTGGTCATTGGTCTGGGCGGCTCCAGCATCAAGATCGGCGCGTTCGTCAACTCCGTCATCAACTTCCTCATCGTGGCCTTTGTGCTGTTCGTTGTGATCAAGTTTGTCAACTCCCTGCATCAAAAAGCCCGAGGCACCCGTCGCACCGGAGGAGCCCACCACCAAGGTGTGCCCCTACTGCCAGAGCGAGATCTCTATCAAGGCAGTGCGCTGCCCCCACTGCACCTCCAAGCTGGAGGGCTTTCCCGAAATGAAAGCCTGAAGCATTCAGCATTGACATTACAACAAAACCCTCCTTGTCGGGCGCAGTCTTTGCGCTTGCGGCAGGGAGGGTTTTGCACGTTTTGCGGCTTGGTTGTGGAAAAGTGGAGTGGGAAGTGAAGCAGGAAAATCAGGCGCTCTTACTGAACCTTGGTCAGCTCAGCCAGCTTGTGGTAGATCTCGTGGATGGAGGTGGCGGTGGAAGCGGAATCCGGGCAAAACAGGTAAAATCTGCCTGTAACGCCCGCCGAAGGGGCACTTTTTGCGCCGAACCGCCCTGCAAGGGTTGCAAGCAGGGGGCTTTTCATTGTACAATAGAAAGAGCAAGCTGAGATATACTTCTATATTGAGAGGATCTTTTAAATATGTCTGATATCAAAGTGCTGGCGCTGGATCTGGATGGCACCCTGACCAACGACCAGAAACTCGTCACCCCGCGCACCCGCGCCGCGCTGGACGCCGCCATTGAAAAAGGCGTGACCATCGTGCTGGCGTCCGGCCGGCCCACCGCCGGCATCCAGCCGCTGGCTGAGGAGCTGGGGTTGGACAAAAAAGGCGGTTGCATCCTGTCCTACAACGGCGGAAAGATCGTGGACTGCCGCACCGGCGAAACGCTGGTGGAAAAGACGCTGGACCCTGCCCTTGTGCCCGAGCTGTGCGCCTTTGCTGCCGCGCAGGATATTGCCATCCTGACCTATAACCGTGAGGGCATCGTCTGCGAGCGGGACAAGGACGAGTGGGCCAACAAGGAGTGCTTTACCACCAAGCTGCCCATGATCCATGTGGACGATCTGGCGTCCTATGTGAACTACCCCGTGTGCAAGATGCTCATCACGCTGGACCCCGCCCGCCGGGACGCGGTGTGCGCCGCCGGGCAGCAGCAGTTTGCGGGCCGCGCCGACCTGTACCCCTCCAGCCCGTTCTTTATCGAGGCGGTGCCGCTGGGCGTGGCCAAGGACGGCAGTCTGGCGGAGCTTCTGCGCCGCATGGGGCTGACCCGCGAGAACCTGATGGCCTGCGGCGACGGCCTGAATGACCGCTCCATGATCGCCTACGCCGGGGTGGGTGTCGCCATGCAGAATGCCGAGCAGCCGGTAAAGGACTGCGCTGACTATGTGACCACCGCCGACAACAACCACGACGGCGTGGCCGAGGCTGTGGAGAAGTTTATTTTACGAGAGGACTAACAAAGCAATGCCGCGTAACTTGGTTTTATTTGATCTGGAATGGAACATCGGCTACCAGCCGTATACCTTTAACTACCATGGGGTGCAGCAGACCCTGCGGGGCGAAATCGTGGAGATCGGCGCTGTAAAGATCGACGAGGATGCCAATGTGCTGGACACCTTTTCCATCCATCTGCGCCCCCGCATCTTCCGCAAATTGCAGCACCATATCGCCAAGGTGACCGGCCTGACGCAGGCCGATCTGGACAAGGGCGAACCCATCGTGCAGGGACTGCGCCGTTTTATGCAGTGGTGCGGCCCGGATGCCGAGTTTGCCGAGTGGGGTCTGGACGATGTGCCGGTGCTCAAGCAGAACCTGTTCCTGTGCAATCTGGACGAGTCCAGACCCACCGTCTGGTACGACCTGCAGCAGGTCTTTCTGCGGGAGCATCCCCGCAAGGAGGGCGAGGGCATGACGCTGGAAAGTGTGGTCACCCGCATGGGCATCCCCATGGAGCGTCCCTTCCACGATGCACTTTCGGACACGCTGTACACCGCCGACGTCTGCCGCCTGCTGGATCTGCGCGCCGGGCTTGCCGCCTACCCCACCGAGGACGAGGCCCTGCGCCAGAGCCTGTGCCAGACCCCCGGTGACTACCGGGACTTTACGGTGTTCCACGGCTATGTGGAGCAGTACGCATGGCGGGCTGACCCAAAGATCAGCCAGATGCCCTGCCCGGAGTGCGGCACCACCCTGCAGCCGGACGAGATTTGGCTGAAAAAAGGGCAGCAACAGCTGGTATACCCTGTGCCAGTGCCCCAGCTGCACCGGCAGCGGCAACGCCGCCGGGCAGGGCGTGTTCCAGCGGTACAAGCTGTCCCGCCGGGACGGCCTGCACTGGAGTTTTGCCCGCTGCGCCCAGATGCCGGACGCCGAAAGCCTTGCCCGCTGGGAAAAGCTGCGCACCGCCCAGCTGGAGCGGATGCGTGCCAAGGCCGAAAAGCAGGCTGCGGAAAAATAAAGGCAGGAAAATCCCCTTCCGTTTCGTAGTATAGATAACAGAGCACAGAACGTGTCGAAAAATGCACACTCTGTTCACGGCTCTGTCATAGAGAATGGATATACTAAGCATGATGCAGCCTGCCCGGGAACGCCCCGGCACCGCTGCACAGAAAGGGATCGGACACAGGATGCAAACCGCACTGATGGGCTGGGTGCACCAGCTTGGAACACTGGAATACTGGGAGGCGCTGCTGGCGGGCTTTGAGGGGCTTGGCCCCCTTGTGCCCATTTTGCTGGCGATGGTGGAGTCCTTTTTCCGCCGCTGCCGCTGATCGCCATTGTAGCACTGAACGTAGCCGCACACGGCGGTCTGCTGGGCTTTTTGTACAGCTGGGCAGGCGTGGCGCTGGGCGGCATCATCATGTTTTTATTCTGGCGGCGGCTCATCAAGCGCTTTTTCTGGAAGGTAGCCAGCCGCTCCCCCAAGCTGGAAAAGGCACAGCAGTGGGTGAACCGCTTCGATACCTCGTCCCTGTTCATGCTGTCGCTGCTGCCCTTCACCCCCACCTCCTTCATGCACTTTGCCTTCGGGATGTCGGACTTTGACGAAAAGCGCTACCTGCGCGCTGTCCTTTTGGGCAAGGGGCTGATGGTGGCCATGATGGCTGTCTTTGGGCAGTCACTGGTCAGCTCCATGAAAAACCCGGTCTACCTTGTGCTTGCCGTCCTGCTGTGGGGCGGGATGTACTGGGTGAGCAAAAGATTCTGCCGGAAGCATCATCTGGAATAACACGATACTGTTCGGGACAGCGGAAGCACCTGCGGGTGCGCCGCTGTCCCTTTTTTTGCAAAAAAAATGCCACGGCGGGCAGCCCGCAGACTGCCCGCCATGGCATGAGATACATCATTTTTATTTTGCTTCCGGTTCCTGTACAAGGGGTTCGGACGGCGGTGGGGTGAGGGTGGAATGCGCCACCACAAAGGCCGCAGCCTTTGCCCGGGCAAGGCGCTGGCGCACCTTGCGGGTGTCGTTGGCGGGGAAGGTGCGCTCTCCGTCCAGCTTTTCGTTCCAGTGCGCAAGAGCAGCGTTCACCTCGGCTTCGGTGGGCTGTAAGCCCTCCCGCTCAGCCACCAGCAAAAGCCCCAGCCAGCTGCGCAGCTTGCGCTCTGCCTGCTGGTGCAGCCACTGCCGGAACTGTTCTACCGTCTGCCCGCGCACGGCTAAGAACTGGTCAAAGTTGATACCGTTTGCCTGCAAGCTCAGATTGAACTGCCGCTGCTCGGCAAAGTAGTTGCCCGCTTCCAGCCGTTTTGGCACCGAGCCGGTCACCTCATCGCCCAGCTGCCAGACCAGCTCCTTTTCAGCCCGGTCTCTGGCCTGTGCGCAGCGTTTTGCGTAGAGCTCCCGGGTCACCCGGTCGCGCAGCGCGGCCTTGCCCGCGGCATCGGCGGCGCGTTCTTCATCGCCGTAGTTGCGGTTGATCTCCAGTTCAATGGTCAACCGGCGCAGCGGATGGGGCTCGATGGGCTGCACAAAGCCGGTGTCCCGCCCCAGCTCCAGCGGTGGCAGGGTGTAGAACTGTGCTCCCGCCCGGAAGCCCTCGGCCTTGTTGACCGCCAGCAGCTCAAAATCCGGGTCGGTCACCGGTACAAGCTGCTGCTCCTGCACCAGCTGCCGGTAAAGAGGATCAAAGCCTTCCAGAATGGTGCGGTTCACCGCTGCCGTCAGCAGTTCTTCCTCGTCCTGCGGAGCGTCCGGGGCGGCCTGCTCCTTTGCCAGCGCAGCGGCCAGCTCCTCCGCGCTTGCCGTGAATACCAACCGGCAGTCCCCCGGCTCAGCCATGCCGAAATGTTCCAGTTTCATGCGGTGTCCCTCCTTCTCAGCGGTTCATGATGCCGACCATCAGCACCAGCAGCGCCACGCCGATACCAGCGTACAGCAGCTCGGCACCCAGCACGGACTTGTCGCCCTCTACGAACATCTTCTCCGGGGCATCCGGGTCGTAGTACAGGGTGACCACGCTGCCCTCGGCAAAGGGCTTGCCCTTGGCGGGCTTGGGATATTGCAGCCGGTGGCTGCCTCCTGCGGTGGTAAACTCCAGCACATAGGCAGCGCCGTCCCGGCTCTGCACCGTGCCGCTTACCGTGGCCTGTACGCAGACGCCCTTGGTGCGCAGCTGCTGCCGCGCCCGCACACTGCGCAGCGCCATGTAAAACATGATCAGCGCGCCCACCAGAAAAATAATCACATTCAGCATTGTTTTCCCTCGTTTTTCCGTAATCGCCGGGCGGTGCCCGGACGTATAGTTTATTGTACCATAATCTGCCCTAAAAAGCGCCCCACAGCCGCTATCCAGAGTGCACCAACTTTGCTGCAAAAATTTGTCGAATAATTTTGAAATTAAGCCTTGACATTTCTTTTGTATCTGGTATAATAACTATCGTTCCCGGCGCTACGGCGCAGGAACACAACAGAATATGCGGATATGGCGGAATTGGCAGACGCGTTAGATTCAGGTTCTAATCGGGGCAACTCGGTGGAGGTTCAAGTCCTCTTATCCGCACCAAACCATGAAAATCCGAACCTTTTCTCGATAGGAGAAGGGTTCGGATTTTTTGTTTTCTTTGGAAAGCAGAACGAAGGTGCTTTTCCAACCGCTGTGTGTCCAAAACCTTATCAAAAAAGACGTATCACAAAAGTCACAACTGTAAAGGTGCCGTAAGGCAGAAAGGACACAAACATGAAGTACGATGCAAGAGCTTGCCATTTCAACATGGACACCGGCTGTGTGGAACTACTGCTCCGGGATGGGAGAAAAATTTCCATTGACTGCACCGGGGTCGAGGACGTACTGGATGTTACCATGGCGCAGCGGTCAGAGCTGGACTACCTCATCTACAATGACCCGCTGGGCTACGCGGATTTGATTCTGAATGGTAACCCGGAGGAATATTTGAAGAATGTGGCCGGAGGTCATGGATTAGAGGATTTATCGTTTAGAGATTAACTCGATATAAGGAACAAGCCCACAGGTCTGCCGTATTTTTATGCGGTCTATCCTGTGGGCTTGTTTGTTATTATCGACTCATGATTGAATTTGAAATTTCAAGCACGACCGTATCATGTTTATAGGTGGTAACAACCATCGGCAGGCCTCCAGCCTTCAAAACTTATGCAGACGTTTGATTTTCGTATCGTTTAAGCCAGAGGAAAAAGCCTATATTGAGCAGAATGCCCACTACGGTGGAGGTGGGTGCGGACAGACCGATCATAGTCAGGCTGGCATTAGGCTGGATGCTCATAATATATGCCATGGGAAGGCGCACCAGCAAAGTCTGCACCAGCCCCTGTACCATGACCCAGAGCGTTTTGTCGTTGCCATTGAAGTAGCCTACCATGCTGAACAGGATGGCAGTGGCGATGGTCTCGGGCGCAAAGCCCATGAGGTAGGCGTAGCTGTTGGCAATAACAGCGGCATCTGCCGTATGGATGTTGATGCAGCCGGAAACACTGTCGCCTACATGGTTCCCAATATTACCATATCATCTAATTCCATTATAACAGGTGTTGTAAGTGGAATGATATGGGATGTCATTAAAATCGTTTCACATGATGTTTTGGATAAATTGCGACAATCATCAAAAGAAAAAAACAAGTGAAAAAATTTCTGAACAGCCCAATAAAGAAGATGGTGAACAAGAAACCTGTATTAAAGTATCCTTATGTGTTCGAGAAAACTCAAAAGATGAATATAGAATAGGTGCAGAGTATAGGATAAATAGGTATCTGAATAATGAAGATGTAAATAAAATAAGTGAAAATGTAGCGGGCCAATTGGCGGAAGCAGTGATATTACATTATGAAAAATAAGAATTATCTGAGTGATTACTCCTTTTTATAATAAGATAGATTGGAAAAGCGAATGATTATGACTTAGTAAGTCATGATAGCCTTGACCGCCTCAGCAGTCGTGGTCTTGGGGAACAGCTCGAAGCCTACGCGGCCGGTGTAACCGGACTCTGCCAGCTGGTCGAACACCTTGGTGTAGTTGATCTCGCCCGTACCCGGCTCATGGCGGCCCGGAACGTCCGCTACATGGATGTGACCGAACTGGTCAGCGTACTTTGCGATAGTGTCACACAGCGATCCTTCATTCAGCTGCATATGGTATACATCGTACAGCACCTTGAGGCGCGGCGAGGCGATCAGGCGCGTCATTTCCGCCGCCATCTGCGTATGCGCCAGATAGTTGCCGACATGGTCGGTGGTGATGTTGAGCGGCTCGAGGTTCATGTCAATGCCGCTTTCCTCGGCGATCTTGGCGCACTCGAGCAGCATATCGTACATCGAGCACAGCTTTACCGTGTCGGACAGGTCGGTGTAGTGGTTGACCACAATGCCGCCGTCACCGAGTGCATTCGAGTGAATGGTAACGCTCTTAGCGCCGACCTTGCGTGCCGCTGCGACTGACTGCTTGAGAAATTCCAGATATTTTTCCTTGTGGGTCGGGTCGATCAGCGAATAATCCGCATCGCCGTTGAAACCGGAAATGCCGATACCCGCCTTCTCTGCCGCTGCCTTGACGGCATCCAGATCCTTGTCGGTCCAGCTCCAGAACTCTACATATTCAAAGCCATCGTCCTTTGCCGCCTGAAAGCGGTCAAGGAACGGGATTTCGCTGTACATCGGTTCGATGCACGCAGAACGATCAAATTTCATGGTGTATTGCTCCTTTTCATGGGACGGGCGGCGTTCCGCCGCCCATAAGCCCAAACACAAATTACTGTGCAGTGATATCTTCGCCAGCCTCAAACTTGTCTACGTTGTCCTTGGTTACGAGAGCGGCCGGAGTTACAATGTGGTCTTCCAAAGTCTTGCCGTCCAGAACGTCCAGGCAAGCCTGGATTGCGCCCTCAGCCTGCAGGTTCGGGTACTGGGCTACGGTGCCGGTCAGCGTGCCAGCCTTGATCGCCTCGATGTCGTCCGGAGATGCGTCGAAGTCAAACACCTGTACCTTTCCGGAGAAACCGCCCTGCTCAATCGCCTGGATAGCGCCCTGACCCATCTCAGCGTTTACAGCCCAGACAACGTTTACTTCCGGGTTGGAGGACAGCACGTTCTGCATAACGTTGAACGCTTCGTTACGGTCGCACTTTGCGGTCTGGGATGCAACGACCTTGAAGCTGCCGCACTGATCCTTAAAGCCCTCCAGACGCTGAGTCAGTGCGTCTACACCTGCAATACCCTCGAGGTAGAGGATCTTTGCATCCTTGATGTTCTCAGCAGCGTACTTGCCTGCCAGAGATGCAGCCTCGTACTGGTCGATGCCGACATAGGTCTCAACGTGAGCACCTGCCTCATCCAGTGCCGCCTGCGACATGGTGTCGTTTACCAGGATAACCGGGATATTTGCGTCATTTGCCTTCTTGATGGCCGGAGCCAGCGAGTTGGAGTCTGCTGCGGACAGGACGATTGCGTCAAAGCCCTTGATAACGGCGTTCTCGACCATCTGCACCTGCTTCTCTACATCGGTCTCCTTCTCCGGAGCCTGGAACTCGAGGTGGATGCCCTTTTCCTCTGCGAACGACTCAGCACCATCCTCCATGCTGGTCCAGAATGCGTCCGACTTTGCCTTAACGATGTACGCGATCTTTACCTCATCATCGCCGCCGGCACTCGAACCGCCCGAGCTGCTGCCGCCGCCGCAGGCTGCCAGCCCCAGCATCATTGCAGTTGCCATTACCATTGCCATCGTTCTCTTGAATTTCATTTTTGTTGCTCCTCTCAATTTGCCGATTCTTTCTTCTTTCTCTTATTTTTACCCATACGGGGTAACAACTCTGTAAATGCGAATGGTCTTACTTCTTTGCTGCAGCCTTGTTGCGGATAGAGTCCGCCAGTACAGCCAACAGGATTACTACGCCGATAACCAGCTTCTGCAGGTTGGAGGATACGTTCAGCAGGTTCAGGCCGTTGCGAATGACGATCATAATGATCGAGCCGACGAACGTGCCCCATACCGAACCAAAGCCGCCGAGCAGCGAGGTGCCGCCGATAACACAGGATGCGATCGCGTCCATCTCGTAGTCCAGACCGGCTACCGACTGTGCGGAGTTCAGCTTTGCCACCAGAATGACCGAGGCAATGCCGGCGCACAGACCGGAAACGGTGTAAGCGAGAGTCTTGTACTTGTCAACGTTGATACCGGAAAGACGGGTTGCCTCTTCGTTGCCGCCGATGGAGTAGATGTAGCGGCCGAACTTGCGGTACTTCATCACATAGTAAAAACGCGATGTACAGCAGAACCATGAATATGATCTGTACCGGAATAGCGGTGCCCGGAATGTTTGCAATACCGATCCAGCGGAAGCCTGCCGAGTAGCCGGTAATGGTCTGGCCATCAGCCAGCGTGTAGGCTGCGCCGCGTGCCATGGACATCATAGCCAGCGTTGCGATCATCGGCTGCAGCTTGAATTTGGAGATCATAATGCCGTTAAAGGTACCGCAGGCAGCGCCCACGAGAACAGCAGCAATAACGCCAACAATATCCGGCATGCCGTTCTCAACGATCAGCTTGCCCATGACGATACCGGTGAAGGCTACAACCGAGCCGACCGAAATATCAATGCCGCCGGTGAAGATAACAACGTTAACACCCAGTGCAAGCACGGCGATTACCGTTACCTGCTGGAGAATGTTGATGAGGTTTGCCACCGAGCCGAATGCCGGTTCTGCGATAGTCAGGCCAATACAGAGCACGATCAGCACGATCAGTGCGGACGCATTGGAAAGGTCGATTTTCTTCAGCTTCTCTTTCATCTTTTTGCCCTCACTTCATATTTGTTTTCGCGCCGGTCGCGTAACCGACTACCAGTTCTTCTGTTACGTTCTTCATGTCCTCGCCTTCGATGATGCCGGTCATTTCACCCTCGTGCATAACATAGATGCGGTCGGAAACGCCCATGCATTCAGCCAGCTCGGAGGATACCATAATAACGCCCTTGCCCTGCTCCTTGAGTGCGTTCATAATCTTGTAGATCTCGGCTTTCGCGCCAACGTCAATGCCGCGAGTCGGTTCGTCGAAGATGATGATGTCGGAATCCGTGTTCAGCCACTTGCAGATAACGACCTTCTGCTGGTTGCCGCCGGACAGGTTCTTCGCCTTCTGCTCGAGCGACGGGGTCTTGACGCGCATGGAGTCCGCGAGTTTCTGGTTGTGTGCGGTCTCCTTGGCTTTGTTGAAGCCAAACGACGTCATCGCGGTGTTCATGTTTGCCAGAGAAATGTTCTGGTTGAGCGAGAATTCAAGGATCAGGCCCTGACTCTTGCGGTCCTCGGTCAGCAGTGCCAGACCGAGCTTTTTCGCCTGCTCACAGGATTTGATGGCAACAGGCTGACCCTTTACCTTGATCTCACCGCTCGTGAACGGGTCTGCACCGAAGATGGCACGCATCAGCTCGGTACGGCCCGCACCCATCAGTCCGTAGAAACCGGTGATCTCACCTGCACGAGCGTAGAACGAAATGCCCTTCAGCGTGTCGCCCTGCCGGATATCCTTCACTTCAAGCAGGGTCTCGCCCGGCTTTACGTCAACCTTGGGATAATAGTCGGTCATTTCACGACCGACCATCATGGCTACCATCTGATCGATGGTGATGTCCTTCACGTTTACGGTGTCGATGTACTTGCCGTCGCGGAAGATGGTCAGACGATCGCCGATCTTCATGATCTCCTCCAGTCGGTGGGAGATGTAAACGATTGCTACGCCCTTCTTTTTCAGTCCGTCGATAATCTCGAACAGGCTGGCAACTTCCTTTTCGGTTAGCGCCGAAGTCGGTTCGTCCATGATGATGATGTCGCAGTCGAACGAGAGTGCCTTTGCGATTTCGACCATCTGCATCTGTCCAACGCTCAGCGAGGACACCTGTGCTTTCTCGGAAATATCCGAGTGGATGCTGTCGAGCAGCTCACGCGCCTTGCGGTTCATGGTCTTCCAGTCGATCTGTCCGCTGGCCTTCGTCGGCTGACGTCCCATGAAGATGTTCTCCGCAACAGTCAGGTTTTTGAGCTGGTTCAGCTCCTGAAAAATAATGCTGACACCGCGTTCTCGCTGTTCCTCGATACTGCGGGATACGATCTTCTCACCCTTGTAGATGATCTCGCCCTCGTAGTTGGTGTTGACACCGGCAAGTACCTTCATAATGGTGGACTTGCCTGCGCCGTTCTCACCGAGCAGAACGTGAACTTCGCCCGGCTTTGCGTCAAAATGAACATGATCCAGTGCCAGAACGCCTGGAAACTGCACTGTGATATCGTTCATTTCCACTAAGTATTCGCTCATCTCGCCGCCTCCCTTGTCGTTTGTTTATGATGTTTTTTCTCTCGTTGCATTCGGTCAGCCGCAGTGTTGGAGCACCGCGGCACCCGAACAGAAGAAAAAAGAGAGAAATGAGTGAATCATATCAGATTCCGGTGGTTTTTCGGATATACTCGCGCGCCATTTTTGCGTATTCTAGTGGATTTGCCTTTGCCGGGTCCTGTTCGGCTTCTACGATGAACCAGCCCTCGTAATGCGCATCGTGCAGCGCCTTGAATACGCCCGGATAGTCTACGCAGCCGTCACCCGGAATGGTGAAGCAGCCTTCCAGAACCGCCTTGCGGAACTTGAAGCCCTCGGCATATGCCTTTTCCATCATGTCCGGACGGATGTCCTTGAGGTGAACGTGACCGATACGCGGACCGAACTCCTTGGCTGCCTTTACCGCATCCTCCTTGGAGAAGGTGAAGTGACCGGTATCAAAACAGAGGTAAACGTAACGCGGATCAGTGTTGTCCATCAGGCGCTTGGTCTCCTCGAAGGTCTGAACCACGGTCGCCATATGGTGATGGAAGCACAGCTTGAAGCCGCGGTCAGCTGCAATCTTGCCCAGCTTGTTCAGGCCGTCGCACAGCTTGTCCCATTCTTCGTCGGTGGCAACCGGCTTGTTATCGCCGAACATCGAGCACTCCTCTGCGAACAGACAGCGGGTCAGTTCGCAGACGTTCACGCGGCTTGCGCCGACTGCCTCGAGGAAATCAAGCTGCTTGATGAATGCCTTTTCGTTCTCCTCGTACGGCGTGGAGCACAGGAAACTGGAGAACCACTGAGATGCGATCTTAATACCGCGCAGATCGAGCGCCTTGTTCAGTACCGCCGGGTCAGTCGGGAACTTGCCGCCTACCTCGGTGCCCTGAAAGCCGGCAAGCGCTGCTTCGGAAACCATCTGCTCGAAGGTCAGCTCGCCGCCGAGCTGCGGCATATCGTCATTCGTCCAGCCAATCGGCGCAATGCCGAGTTTTACGTTATTAAACATGATTTGCTACCTCCCTCAGCATTTTTCCCAGGTGCCCGACTTAACGGACTTGAGCACTGCGTTGATAATACCGTCAACCTTGGCGCCCATCTCGAAGTCGCAGATGTACTCGCCGCCGTGCATTGCCTGCATGAGTGCGTGTGCCTGCAGCGTCTTCATATCGTCGAATGCGATTGCGATGCCGCCTGCCGGCTGGAAGTACTTGAAGCCCTTGTGCTGCGGGTTGAGCAGTACGGTGCGGAAGCCGCAGTCACGGCCGTTGTCCTTGTCAGCGTCAGCCTTGAAGTAAACCTGAACCTCGCACATGCGCTCCAGATCGTATACTACCGAGCCCTCGGTGCCCTGAATCTCGTAATAGAAGTAGTTCTTGCGGCCGGTTGCAACACGGGAGGACGAGAAGTCACCAATTGCACCGTTTTCATACTTAACGAGGAAGGTGATGAGGTCGTCATTCTCAACCTTGCCCATCTCAGTGCTGCCTGCCTTGACCGGACGCTCCGGAATAACGATGGACTGTACGCCCAGAACCTCGCTCATGTCGCCCATGATCATCTGGGAAACGCTCAGCAGGTGGCTGCACAGGTCGCCGAGTGCGCCGGAACCAGCCAGCTTATTGATGTGGCGCCATGCGATCGGAATGGACGGATCGAGCAGCATGTCCTGATCGTAGGTAGCGTGTACGCGCATGATCTTGCCCAGCTTGCCGGACTTAACCAGCTCTGCAACGTACTGGTTTGCCGGGTTCATGATGTTGGAGAAACCGCAGTAGTTGACTACGCCCTTTTCCTTAGCCAGATCAGCCAGCTCGCGGGACTGCTCAGCAGACAGCGACAGCGGCTTCTCGCAGAAAACATGCTTGCCGTGCTCGAGAGCAGCCTTTGCCATCTCGTAGTGCATGCAGTTCGGGGTCGCAACGTCAACCAGATCGATTTCGGGATCGGTAACAACGTCCATCCAGTTGGTGGTGTAGCGGTTGTAGCCCATGTTCTTCGCGGACTTTGCTACTGCATCCTCGCTGACGTCGCTTACCAGCTCAAATACCGGCATATCATCGCCGAAGATCATGCGTGCGTTGTGGAATGCGGTGGTGTGGGCCTTGCCCATCCAGCCGGCGCCGATCAGACCGATTTTAATTTCCTTGCTCATAAGTTTTTCCTCCTCAAAAAATCTCAATACTCTTGTTGGATTTTATCGAAAACGCCTTGTGCGTTTCTTACAATGTGAATAGGTGAATGGTTTCCGGGGTCCGGCTCATCATCGAGCCAGACCGATCGGAGAGAACAGCGCGTAGACGCAAAGCATCAGGATGAAGCAGGTCAGCGCTGCGGGTTTTACATATTTCCACGGGGTCAGGTCAACAGCCTTGGAATCCTCGAGGATAAAGTCGGTAGCACGGGGCTTGAACTTGCCGATGAGCAGCATCAGTGCCAGATCTACCGGGAACAGTACCGAAAGAACATACAGGTAATGCACATTCAGCGGCAGGAACTTGGAGATCGAGTACAGGATGACGTGTACGACCAGCGTAATTTTCGGTGCGCAGGCCGGAACGCGCTTGGTGTAGAAGCCTACCAGCACGATCGCGAGGATCGGCATGGAGTAGAAGCCGAAGCACTCCTGCAGGAAGTCATACAGACCGGACGGTGCATTGCTGACGAACGGCGCTACGCAGATGGATACGATCGCAAGACCGGTACCAACGCGCTTGCCTACGCTTACCAGATGAGAGTCGCTTGCGGTCTGGTTGAACAGCGGACGGTGGAAGTCCAGCGTGTAAAGCGTTACACAGCTGTTCAGTGCCGAGTTAAAGGACGACAGGATCGCACCGAACAGAACCGCTGCGATGATGCCGAGCAGCCAGTTCGGAACAACCGTGGTGATCAGAGACGGATATGCCAGGTCGCTGTTTGCCAGGCCGTCTCCGAAGAAGCGGTAAGCCAGCAGACCGCAGATGGTGATGAAGAACGGATCCAGCAGCTTGAGGAAGGCGGTGAACACTGCGCCGCGCTGTGCCTGCGCCAGATTCTTTGCTGCCAGCGTGCGCTGGATGATGGACTGGTTGGTGCACCAGTAGAACAGGTTGTTGAACAGCATGCCGAGGAACAGGACCGGCCACGGAATCATCGGAGGCAGGGCGTTCGCCGGATTGACCGCGTTGAACTTTTCTGCCGGAACATTGGTGATGAAGTCCTGAATACCGGCAAGGAAGCTGCCGTTGCCGAGGATGCAGATGGACAGGATCGGAATCAGCAGACCGCCGATCAGCAGGCCCACGCCGTTTACGGTATCAGATACCGCAACTGCCTTCAGGCCGCCGAAGATGGCGTAGATAGAACCGATGATTGCGGTTGCAACACATACGATTGCGATTGCTGCGAAACGGGAAATACCGAACATCTTGTCAATGCCGAAGATGTTTACGAATACCTGTGCGCCTGCGTACAGGATGTTCGGCAGCATGATTACAACGTAGCTGAGCAGTACGATGATGGAAACCAGACGGCGGGTGCCTTCGTCGTAGCGCTGCTCAAAGAACTGCGGAACGGTGGTCAGACCGGTCTTCAGGTACTTCGGCATCAGTACGAATGCGAGGATTACCAGAGCGATTGCAGAGGTTACCTCCCAGCCCATGGTGGACATGCCGACGCGAACTGCCTGACCGTTGTTGCCAACGAGCTGTTCTGCGGAAAGGTTGGTCATCAGCAGAGAACCGGCGATGACCGGGCCGGTCAGGCTGCGGCCGCCGAGATAGTAGCCGTCCTGCGTGTCGAGGTTGTCACCACGGGTTTTCCACCACGAGATGAGTGCGACGAGTGCCGTGAACGCCACGAAGGTGATCGCGGTAAACGCCATGGAGTTTACGAAGTTCATCTTTTTCTCCCCTTGTAAAAATTTCGTGTCCCGGCGGAGATCCCTCAAAATCCACCGAAACGATTTCTGAATGACGGCCTCGGTCTGCGCTTGCGTGCGCGTGCCCGCAAGATCCCAAAAAACAAGACCGTCAATCGAAGGACTGAAGATCTGTCGAATGGGCAAACCGCGTTGCCGTTTGTCCGAGAGTTATTCTAACACTATACAGAGGCTATAGCAAATCCCTGTACTGGATTCCTGCGATTCCTTCCATAATACTGCCTCCTTTCAAGGTCTATGTTCTTCATGGTCCTTGCAATCTGTAACACAATCCGCCCAGATAAATGGGATACTAACCGTCCTGTCCGG
>ENA-OQDT01000054-OQDT01000054.1-human-gut-metagenome-genome-assembly--contig:-NODE-54-length-61708-cov-5.117114_pt1 | contig 61708 bp, 57 predicted proteins | sample MGYA00242786_ERZ504617 | MGnify/ENA primary metagenome ERZ504617 (study PRJEB26092, sample SAMD00036337) | human gut metagenome | host: Homo sapiens | study: EMG produced TPA metagenomics assembly of...
CAGCAATGCAATTTGTTGCAATACCCAACATCCGTTTACACGAACGCCTTTGCTGCGGAGCTCGTTCAATCTCTTTTTTCCTGAGACTTCTGACTTTTACAGCCAGTTTATTAATTCTTCTTTTGTCCAGTTTTCTTTTTTAATTGTTTCTGCCATTTTACAAGAAAATCCCTTGCAAGCTCAATATCTTCATTCTGCTGGTTATAAAAAGTACGTGTCTGCCTTATGGTCCCATCCGGTTCCACTTCAAGCGTATAGTACGCCTCCGTTGGTTGTTCTGCCTTTCTCAAAAACAGGATATAGGATTCCTGCTGGCTCATTCGTTCATAATAGGTTTCTGTATTATTTACGCAGTGATGCATCAGTTTTGCTTCATACAAAATGTCATCCACTTTTTCCGGCACAACGATCTGATACTCTTTGTCCGCATATTCATATTTTTTCAAATCCCTGCATATACGATTCAGACCCGGATACTTCTTTTCCAGCTCTCCGGCTCTTAAAATCAAATCTTTTGCTTCTATCTCTTTTATCATTTCATTATGTCTCTGCATGAGCTTTCGTGCACGGTAGATAACAGAATCCTGCACATTCACTCCGACCCGAATTGCCATATTGAGATAATCCTTCCATGTTTTGATCAGGTTTTTCACGGATTCCCCACTTTCTGCTGCCTGCTTTTCCAGATAATTTTTAATCTGTAAAGGAGCCATACGATCCATAATGAACATAAGATCCGCTGGTTTAAGTTTTTCCAGGCACATCCATGAAATCACATCGTCACAGATCAACTTGTTTTGGATTTTTTCAAGCAACAGCCATTGAAGAAAAATCTCTCCCCCATTGTTTGTACGTAACCTTTTCAAGCGGAACCTGTCAATTCCCAGTGCTTTTCCAAGGTTTCCGGAATCTCTACAATAAATCTGTGCTTTATTATCCATAATGTCTTCTGCGAGATGATAAAGTCCTGCTTTAATGAGCCGTTCCAGATAAGGTCTTTCTTTAACCATTTCAAAAAAACTTACCGGATCTAAAAACCTTTTGACTTTTGCATATTCGTGGAATCCTGTCTTTCGGAATGTCCTGTTTTTAATGCCATACAGTGATTTTCCATAAATATTTCCCATATTATATTTTTCATATGTCATATAGCCGCCGTAACCCGGATACAGTGGAACTTGTAATTTTCCCTGGATCCAGCGGTTTTCTTTTGTCCAATGATGACGGCCGAAATAATATTCTTCCGTATTCAACTTTTCATCATACAGGATTCTCCGGCGTTCAAAGAAAGAATACACTGGTTTTTTGTATGAACTGCTTACTATGAGCATCTGAAGCTGGAATTCTCTTAAAACAAAGACATTCTTTCCACAGGTCTGAAGCAGGTATGCCGTCTCTTTTTTTGTTTCTATATTTTTGGCCCGACCTACTGCTTTATATTGAATCTGGTGTCTGCATTTCGGGCAACGTCCCACCGCATTATGGTGAGGATGCCTGATTGGGACTTCACTTTCACACCAACTACAATGTCCTGTCTGGTCTTTCTTACGGCTGTAATGATAAAAAATAAAATTCTGAGTAATCCCAACTTTTTTCTGCCATCTCAGCCAGTCTTTCGGAATTTCTGGAAGTCTATCCATACGCTGATCCCAATTTGCCAGAATCTTTTCATATTTCATTCCCAACCTCCGGTGCCGCTGATCACATTGATATACATACAGTGCATAAAAAGCATCGTCATATTCACTTTCAAGATACTTTTGAATCAATGCTGTATCAGCCTCTTGCATGTAAGAGTTTTCTTTATATAGCCATTTTGAAAAAATGGTCTTATCCAACATTCTTTCGGTCCATTTTTTTATATGGTAATCGTATCCTATAAAACTACCATTCTTTTTATCAACATATAATGTATACAGTGGTTTTCGACAGTCCATGGAAAGATATTCTGCCAGATAAAATGCCACTTTCAAAATCCTGTTTTCTATTTCTGCCCGCAGATATAAGCCCCGCTGATAGATTAATTGCTCCTTGCAAGTTTCTTTATTTCTTACCGGCACATCTTCTTTTGCAAGTTTTACCAGTTCATCCGTAGCTTCCAGTAATTTCATGCTATACAATTCCTTTTTATTCATTTCCGTCCTCTCCTTCGTTTTCTGCTGCAAACAATGTCATTTGCTGATATTGATTTTCATGTTTCCTTTGTACATATTCCCTGTGCTGAAGATTAAGTTCTTCCAGTTGCTCTGCATTAAGTTTCTTTTGCAGCAGCCGTTTTTCTGAATCCTGAAGTCCTTCAAACCCATGCGTGACCAGTTTTCTTTGTAAATTTGCCAATCTCATTTTTTTACGTTTCTGCTTCTGTTTCTTTATTTCTTTTTCCTGATCTGTCTCGTATACAATCCGTGTTCCTTCGATTCGATCAAGCAATTCAAGGTCATCATTACGTTTATCCCTCTTAAGCGCACGGACATTTAAAATTTCAATCATAAGATCCGGATCTGCTAGGGCTCGCACAGAATATGTATTCTGCCATTCCTTTTGATAAATATGTTCCGCTCCAAGTGATACGATTGCTTTGCAGATATCCATGGAAATCTGTTTTTTCAACAGTTTTCTTCCTCGTATTATAAGGACTTGCTTTTCTCCATCAAACAATGTTCCATCTTTACGAATTGTCGAAACCCTGATATCATAAAATACATTTCCTTTTTCTCTTGTAAGATCCCGTCCTCTTACGGGACAGTAACCTTCTGAATGGCATGAGTGCACACACACCAGGGGATCATATGAAAATTCCCATGTTTTCTGTTCCCTGCAATAATGCATATGGTTTCTGCAGATTCTTCCCTTATGGCTGTGTTCAAACTCCTGATAGGCTGCCTTTTCTTCATCTGCTGCCAGTTCTTCCAGATATTCTACACTATTTGCATACTTGTAGTCGCCCGTAATATGGCAGGCACATAAATGAAAGCCGCACATCATCTCCATTAGTAATGGATCGTTTTGTTCACAAGAATTTTTCATATATGGACAATGGATCAGCACGTTGTCATTTTCATAACACCAGCTCACTCCCATATAATCCATATCAGAAATACAGTTAGATGCCTGCACATATAGGCCGCATCCGGTTCGAAATGCTTTTCTGCTAAGAAAATCCTGTGTATATTCGAATCCACCGTAAATGTTTTCAAGCGAACTTTTTCCAAATACCCCACCCGGAAGCCTTACATAATCCGGATAATGCTCCTCGGTATAGCCCGCGAGCAGGAGTTCCTGTGTCACAAGATTATATTTTTCTTCCATATCATTTCCTCTTTCTGCTAAAATGCAGCAGGGATAGTCCCTGCCGCATCTATTTGCCTTTTTATTTATGCTACCATCAAAGAAAGTCTTTCCTCTTTTTTCTCTGAATCCTCCAATGGTATCCCCATCAGATCCTTCTCCAAAAGATCAGCCAGAAGTTTTCCGGCAAATTCTCCACCATGGACAACGATATGCTGGTCACGTACCTCCTGATATTTCCGCTGCCTTAGTTTTCTGCTTTTCTCCGCACTCATATAATCTTTTTTTGTTAATCGTTTCTGAATTTCCTTCTGCCACAATCTCAAAAAAGAAGTCACCTCATCAATATCCTTATTCTGACGGTCAAATTCTGCACGTTTTTGCCGGATGGTCCCATTCGGTTCCACTTCCAATGTGTAAAATGGTACTTCCGGATTCTCCTTTTTCCGCAAAAACAGAATATAGCTTTCCTTTGAGGCAATCCTGTCAAAATAATTATCCGTCTTATTTACGCAGTGATGAAGTGTATCCCCTTCATACAGGATGTCATCTATGCTCTTTGGTGCAACAATCTGATATTCACCTGCACTGAATTCATATTTTTCTTTCAGAGCGATAAGTTGTTCCTGAAATCCAACATACTTTTCTTCCAGCTCTCTCCGTCTTATTTCCTTCTTTTTTTCTTCCATCTGTATCACAGCTTCACTATGACGCCGCTGAAGATCACTGGCACGGTAAATAATCGAATCATATACATCCAGTCTGAGTTTTCCAGCCATAGAAAGATAATCCTTCCATACCTGCAGTATATGGCTGATATCATCTCCGGACTTTTCGGACTGTTTCATAAGATAATGCCGAACCTGGCAGATACTCATCCGGTCCAGAACAAACTGCAAATCTTTGGGTTCCAGTTCTTCCTTTGCCATCCAGTAGATTTCTTCATCCTTGATTATTCTTCCTGAGCTCTTTTCAAATTGAAGCCATTTGAGTTCTTTTGCCCCGCCATTCATATCTCGCAGTCTTCTAAACTCTTTCTTAGTCACTGACAAAAAATCTGTTGGTTTCCTGCCTTTTCTTTTTATTGCATCTGTTGCCCTGTACTCCAATATATCATCTACCAACTGGAAAAGCCCTGCTTTTACAATCTGTTCCAGTACCGGATACGTCTTCCACAGGTAAAGATACTTTCCCGGATCTATCTTTTTCTGCCTCAGGGCATACTCACGCAGACCGGTTTCTTTTAATTCATGTCTGGACAGATCTGACAGGGTATATGGATAAACATTCCCTTTATATTGGATGCCACAGCAAGTATAATACCAAGGCTTCCAATATAGAATCCAGCGCATTTCCCGCCGTTTGAACAATCCATAGACAAAATTAGAGATTTCCTTTCCATTTGCAGAGAAAATTCTTCTCTGCTCTTCATGACAGGTCGTTTCGCAATCTGCATAGCCAGCCTTTTTATACCATGTTCTGGCCTGAAATATCCGGATTACAAAACCAGAAGTCTTACGTCTCTGAACAAGGTAAACTCTATACCACTTTGTACAAAATCTTCCAGATTTTCCCACAGAACGAAAAGTAACCGGCTGTCCACATATGTTACAATGTCCTTTCTGATTATATTTAGGTGAGCGGATTGGAACATGCTTTTTGCAATAGGTGCAGTATCCATTTGTAGCACCATTTTTCTGATACTTGTAAAAGATATAATGTTCCATAATTCCATATTTCGAAACCCAGGCAATCCAGTTCTTAGGCAATCCTGGCACAGTTTTCATCACCTGGTCCCATGAATCTGTAAGTTTTTTATCATGTCGTATCCTTTGTTCTTTACGGATATTTGCCTGATACTCTTCCAACGCCCAGATTGCTGGCCGCATTGTCTTTAAATATATTTGTATGACCTTTGTATCACGGTCATTTACATAAATGTTATAAAAATTGATCATTGCATCCCATAAGATGCTTTCAAGAAGTGCAGCTCTCCATTTTTTTAATTTTTCATCATAGGTTATAAACCGTCTCTCTTTTCTGCTGATAAACAGACGGTACCTTGGAAATTTTACATTCTCCTCAATATCTGATACAGCAAACAGGTTTACTTTTAAAATTCCTTTTTCGATTGCTGCCCGACAATACATTCGATATTTTCCTTTTTCTCCTTTTTCTTTTATCAAAGATTTTTCAGATTCCTTTGCATCCGCTATGTATCTGCTCATCACTTTTAATGGTTTTAATTCCATTAGCATCTTTTTTCTCATAACTCCACCTGCTCCCCGGCTACATCAAGCCATGTCTCTTCCGGATATTTCTGTCCATCTACGCAGATGACCCCGATTTCCAGAATCTGGCTGTTATCAGGCTGCTCCTTTAAAAGAATCAGAAAATCGCCCTTTTTCCCTTTTGCCCTGGGTTCTTTTCCACGCACAATACAAAATCCATTGCAGCTGCTTCCGCTTTCTTTTGCAACCTGGGAATTCCATTTCCGGTTCGGATACTTTGCCATGTACGCTGCCCCGTGTAATAACAGGTTTTTCAACTCAATTTTCTTTAAAAGCCGCATCTTTGTGCAGGAGATTTTGGAATCTTCTCCATCTTCATCCAAATCCCCGGACGCATCCACTATGTAATACACAGAATTTTTCCAATTTGGATAATAGCAGAGGCAGTCCAGCGGATTTTCTGCACAATGAAATCCGTTTTGTCTGCAATTTGCTTTCTCTGTTTCATTTATACCATGTTCCTGAAACTGAAAGCCCAGACATTTCAAATCCTTATGAAATCCTTTATATGCGATCATCTTCTTCTCCTTTAACTCTCTCTTGGCGGCATCATGTCAAATAAGGACATCTGCCCGGAATCTTTTGATTTTTTCCTGCTGGTATTTTCTTCTTCCCGCTTCTCAGCTTCTTTTGAGTGGATCTCCGTTTCTTTCCTTATCCCTGACTTTTCCGCTATCGTTTTCGTTCTCTTATTTACCGAATCCCATTCCTTTGGATCTTTTTCTTTTCTTCCTGCTCTTTTTCGGCCATTTCCTTTTCATCATCTTTCGCGTAATATTCCAGAACCCATGGAAAAACCTGGTCACCGGAGAGTGCCAGGCCTGTATTGGCTCGAACGCTGTTCTCTCCCCTTTTTTTTTAGCTGCCTCCAGTGCAACGTTATAGGCTTTTTGCGTTACGTAATCCAAACATCTCTGAAGCATCTTATGTCGTTTTAACACCTGTGCTTCTAAAGCCGAATCCGTTTTGGCAAGATTTACGAGATACTGCCCTATGATGTCTGCAAAGCCTGCATCTTTTAAAATAAACATCTCTGCACGCAGCTTTTCAGACGCATTTACAAACTTTCTTTCACCAATCGGAATCTCCACCAGACGGTAGCGGCTGCCCTGAATAAACGCCTCTGTCTGTTTTCTGGAAACTGCATGTGCTTTGGCAAGTTCCCGCACACCATCCATATTCCCGCTCTGACGGTAATGCAATGCTGCTGCATTTAATTCCTCTGCTGTTTTTAAGATCTCATTCAACATAAATCTGTCCCTTCTTTCCTGATAAAAACATGAGGCAGAAGAAAAATCTCCTGCCCCTGCCTGTCTTTTTATGCCGCATTTATTTCCTGTTCCCGCTCAGCCGCTTCCATTTCCTTTTCTACTTCCAATGCAATCTTGCGTCTCTCTGCATCATCAGAATCCAAAAGACTGATCATTTCCAGTACAACACGGCGGACCCATTCATTTTCATTCCATCCTGCACTGATCTGACGGGCTTTTTCTGTCAGCTCCTTCCAGTCAGAATCTTCCAGATCCCTGCCACGATATTCCTTATAGAAAGAATAAATTTCTTTCATGGCTTTTGGTGCCTGAATCTTTGCTGCCTCATCCAAATTGGAGAGGAGCCCCATCAGCATGGGATGGTTTTTATATTTTTCAATCAAAGGACGGATACCGGTCTGAATTTTACCCGTATAAAGTCCCAAAAAATCATTAAATATTCCTGCAATCAATTTCTGATCTGTCATTCGTTTCCTTCCTTTCTGTTAATTTTCTTACTCTGCGCCTGACCGTAGATGGAAAACACTGAAATGCTTCCGATACTGCATCCTGGCTGTATCCCTGATCAAGAAGAGCTTTCATAGCCGCTGCCTGTTCTGTTTCCTTTAGCTTTTTTATGGACGGTTTCCGAACTTTCTTTTTCAGGATTTTCCGGCAAAGCGGATGATCTGGTCCGTATTCGTACATTGTGCTGGCTTCCGCTGCATTCAAATCACACAAAATTGCAATCAGCAGACAGTAATATCCTTTATATTCGTCGTCTTTCATGCCGCACCACCTTTATTGCTTGGTTTTCAAATGTACCTCTTTACCCTAATCTGCTTTAAATTCTTTTTGATCAAGACCATTTTCGAGCAGATATCTTTCCGTACCTTCTGGATCGAGCTGTGCAAGTCGTGCAAGATTAAACTCTACGACATAATAGCTGCCATAATTGATTTTCCTCTTACCTACAACTTTTCCGAGTTTATACTTCTCAACAAACGCAACCTTCGCTTTTGCTCCGCAATCCGAGATTATTGCCTGCCCTGGCCTTAGGAATCCCATAACTCCAATTGTAAGATCTCCGAATAATTCCAGCTTTTCCTCACATTCCTTTTGCTTTTGCCATAATCCGACATACAGGGATCCGTTGTAGTACATATTCACTCTGACATATAATTCCTCATGTCCACATTCCCAGTCATATCCCAATGGTTTTTCATCTTTTCGAATGCATATATCCTGTCCCATATTCTGCCTCCTTTTTTGATTTTCCTGTTCATCTTTTGTGGATTATTTTACATTTCCTCCCTTCCTGTTTTTTTGCACACTTCACATTTCGTTTTTGGACAACAAAAAAAATGACACCAAAAATCTTCTTTTGATTTTTGATGTCTTCCTATTGATAAAAGGCCTTCGCCTAAATGTTGCTCCCGGAACAGCATATCCGGAACAAAAACTTTACTGCGTGGCAAACCATGCATAAAAAACAATCCATTTATATGGTAGCACAATATATTGCATTCGTCAATAAAAACAGTAAATGAAACACCACATCTTGTTGTTGCATCATTTTTTGAGTGCACTTACCATCTTTACTTTTCTTCTATTTTCATGTCCAACATGCCGATAAATCCTTATAATATGCTGATCTCTCCTGTAATATATATTTGACAAATCATCAACGTAAAAAGTCCATTGTCTGAATAGTGGACTTCTTTTTTTGACTTTAAAAGAATTTTTAAATGTTTTTAGTTACCATCCGGAATTTTTTTCACGATATATAGTATGAGTAGAAAATTTTCCTTTCGGAACACAAAATGAAGAGAACAAATATAAAGCAAAACATTTTATGATATCATTAATCATAATTGAAGTAACTCAGAAAATCAGAATTATGGAGACCATTATGAACAGAATATTTCAGAAATTTTTCGCAAAGCGTAATTGACCTTTCCTCTGTGGGAGCAAAGTGCCTCAACCTTAACAGGATTAAAGCAGTCCTCGGATGCTGACTTCAAAGCTCGAACGGAAAAGCAGGAAGAAATAAAGTCAGAACTTGCTGCGGCTGGCATTACCGGAAACAGCGGTAGTTTTGAATTGGGTGATCCAAATTATTGTGATAATAGCCTCGATGCCTATACCACATTTGGAATTTCATATGACAAAGTCTCTGATAATTGGATATATATTGGGAAAATTATTCATATTCTCTATGATGCAAACCACAACACCTACTATGATAACAGTGCAAGCAATGGTATCAATCTCAAAGTGATCCGTGACAAACATGGTGTTTTACGTCACGCAGCTGGAGCATAGAAAGTTCCCTTTCCTGCTGATGGCGTTCACATAATTCCAACTGCTGTTCATGCCCCATACCGTCAATATGTAGATTGGATGGGACGGATCGGGTTCTATCTTCTTCCGTATTCGCCGGATTAAGCTCATCACATTGTCCTCCGCACCATAATAGGGTTCTTTCCAGACTTGACTATATATCTGCTCTTTGGAAAATACCTGCCCCGGTCTTTTTGCCAACAGATAGAGGATGTCAAACTCATAATTTGTGAGTTTAATATCCTCTCCCTGATTTCTGACCATCCTATACTTTGGATTGATTTTCAAATCATTATACTTTAGTACGTTATCTGCCGATGCCATGCCTGTAAAATCTCTATATCCTTTTTCTTTTAGGAAAAGTACCAGTTCCTCAAAATCCTGTTCTTCCTCCCTGTCGAAAGAAGCAATCAATACTTTTTCCATGCGATCACCTCTTTTCCTACAGATGTAGATAAGCAATATCATCACGTCATATACTAAATACCAAAATGTAAAACCACATTATTTTTAACATACGATTGCATCGTAAAATCTAGTAGTGCATGATAATATTGCTTACTTTCTTTCGATACTTCTTCTGAAATATTCTTCAAAAAATCTAACCACTTTATCAGCTCGTCCTTTTCATACACAGAAATCCCCCATTGATTAAACTTTATACCTGGTAATAGTTTACCATGCGCATCATACAAAATTTTTTGAATTACATCATCTGGGATTTCCAAAACAGCGCTTTTTTTAATTTGCCCCCGATTTATATACTCATATACATCCTCAGAATATAAGATTTTTTTGTTTGTTGGCTGTCCGACAGCCACAAATTCATGTAATAATGACATTTGTTCGCCTTTCATTGTCTGCCATAGCTTATAATTTTACCGGCGTTTTTACTTCCATAAATATCATTATACTTTCCATTTTTCTTCCAGCGGGTAACATTAGGGGTACTCCCGTTTACTTTTGAACTCTTAGCCCCACTTAAATTATTCTTGAAGTTTTTCGCACTTTGTGCATATGAAACGATATTAGTAAGTACCAACACCAGAGCCGTGTTTTCCAAAATGATAATTTAAGCTTGCAGAAGCAGACGAAAAACTTCCACGGTTCCACATATTCAAAAGGTCTGACGGTATATCCCTGGAGCCTTTCGTCGTGCTGCTGCCGATGCTGTCCCCACCATCCGCTGCAACTGTATATACAGAAATATCCTCATGGCATTTTTTCATGTTGATATTTACAGTTTTTTGCGTAGTTCCTGGCTTCGCCTTTAAAACGGTTACGCTTTTAAGGCTTTTGTACATACGCAGCGATGAAGTCCTTTGAAAGGTGCTTTGTGCTTGATAAATACATGTACATCGGCACTTTCCGGTCTGCCATCACGGAGATATCTGAACAAAATGTTGCCGGTTTTCACCGGCATCGGCAATGCGATGTTTTTGCCTGTTTTCTCCTGTGTCAGACATATGCTCCGTCTCTTCCAGTTGATATTTTCAAAACGAAGAGAGACGATGTCAATGACTCTGAACCCCATGGTCAGTCCGACACATACAATGGCATAATCCCGCAGTCCCACAGGTGAAAGTGTATCAATATCGACAGACCATATATAGTCCATATCCTCCGCAGACAATGTCTGCACAATGACTGTGCGTGGAGCTGACATAGTCGGAAGTGCTTTATACAGATAGGGATTGCAGATCAGGCCTTGTTCATAAAGATATATAAGGAAACATCTTATTCTGCAGTTATAAGCTGCTTTGCCCTCAGGCGTCGTATGTACATTCTTACGGTTAAAATCCTGCAAAGTGTTCGTGGTGATTTCGCAAAAATCATTTATCCCGTCTTTTTGCAGATATTGACAGAATCGGATGCAACAGGAACGGTGCATGGTTATGGTTGATTTTTTCCACCCCTCACGCTCAAGCAGAGCAAGATAGGAATGGATGCTGTCACTCGCCCATGCAGGGAGTCTGTCAAGAGTGGGAACATAAGACGGGTCACCGGTATAGCTGGTAGTAATAATGCCAGTTTTCAGATAGTGTAGGAACTGACATAAACTGCGCCTGTGCTGTTTCCATCCGACACCCAAGAAAGGTTTTACATGTTCGAACCATAACCACAGGTTTTCTTCGGTCCTGCTGAAAGAATGCATATCCAGGAAAATATAGTAAAGTGTCAGGATATGTTTGGTACTTTTGAGGACGGTGTTCTTATACCGGGCACTAGCCATTTCCTGAAGAAATCTCTCTATAATCGACCATGAAATAACCGGCAATACAGTTGGGGTTGTTCCCGACAATTCGGCATCAGGAATCTCCACTATCTGATGGATTAGCAGCTTGTTAAGGGCAAGCGAAAACCCCAGAGAGCATTTTTTAAGGTCAGAACTATACCTTAAAAACACCCGTATCAAATCTTCATAAACATCTTTGGAGATGGAAGATTTGTGGTAATCGTCCTTATGAAAGTCTAGCAACCCAGAATAATCTAGCTGGCTGATGCTTTGGAGTCCCTTATTTTGCAGATACAATAAAAACCTTGCGCAAGCGATGCGGTAACGGCCATCATCAGGAGTGACCAACCCGTTGTCCAGAAAATCATCCAGTTCAGCTTTCAATGTTTCTGACAGTAGGCAGTATGCGGAGCGCCTTGTACCCAAGTGACCAGGTAATATGAACCCGTTAGTATATACATCTTCCAGCTGGTCAACGCAATGCTTCCAGCCAGTATGCTGCCGATAGGTCCAGCAAGCTTTGTTGTCATCAATCCATCGATATGCGGCATCTGGTGAATAAAGTATTTTTTCTTCAGTCAGATGTTTTCGCAATGCCTTATAGCAGAGCCGATGAAGACTTATCACAGATGCACTGAACTTCTCTGCAATAAGAAATTCAAGGATGACAGTTACATTTTTGTCGTATTGTTCCATGTGGAATCACCTCCATAAATTTGATGATTCCATTATCAGGGATAAGGTGGATTTTTATCCACATCTTTTATTGAACAATGCCTTGATTTATGCTATATTGAGCAAAAGATGAGGATAAAAATATCCTGCGGATAAGCTGAGATTATTAGAAAAACTGCAGCGGCCATCTTCCAGATAGGTGGAAAGATAGGATCGGCGGTTCCGAATGTAGGTGACAGCTTTATCCATTCTGCTTCCGCGGGTAGGGTTCTGCTGATCAAGCCACGACAAAAAGCTTTCTACTACCGGCTTTTCTTTTTCAAGACGCGCCTTTTTGATAGCATCGAAGGAAGAATACTTTGATCTGATCACATCTTCCAGATGGAAGAGTTGGTTAATGTACAGCATTCCCTGTACGGATGGCTGGGTATAATCCAGAGCCTTTCCTTTAGGGATGGCATCTGTCAGATATCTTCTGATGTGTGCCCAGCAGGCTGTGCGTTTGGCATCTGGAACTTTATTGTATCCACTGTAGCCATCACACATCAGATAACCCTTGAAGCCGTGAAGAAAATCTACGGCATTGTCCCCGGCCCGGGTCTCTGAGTATTTATAGAGGATAATAGGTGGTCCTCCGTCTTCGCCGCTGCGGAACAGCCACATATATGACTTTGTCTGTGCACGGCGTTCCGGTTCATGCAGAACCTGAAGAGGCGTTTCATCTGCCATCACGAATCCTCGTTCCAGAAGTTTCCTGTGAAAGTATTCGTACATAGGAAGAAAAAACGCTTCGGAATTCCGGATCACCCAGTTTGACATAGTAGCTCTGGTGATCTCCACGCCATACTGTTTCCAGTCCTTTTCCTGACGGTAGTATGGGAGACTATTACAAAACTTCTGGTACATTACCCAGGCAACCGTTCCGGCAGAAGCCATTCCATAAAGCATATGAGATCTGCCATCTTTTCCTTTTTTGATAACCGGAATATCCTGAAGCCTGCACTGCGGGCACTCATAGCTCTTACTGTAGTATTCATATACTTTCAGTTTTGCCGGTACAAAAACCAGTTCCCGGCGGACAAACTCTTCCCCGATTTCTTTCAGTGGGGTACCACAGACAGGGCAGAGTTTCTCTTCCTCAGAAAGTTCCAGATACTTTTTTTCAATAGGAACTCCCTTAAAACGCTCCGCATCTGTAGCTCTTGCTTTTCGCTTTTTTGCTGTTTTTTCCGGAAGAATTGTTTCAAGATCCTCTGCTTTTGCAGCCTCCGGATCCTGTTCCAGTTCAGCCTCGTTGAAAAAGTTTAACTGTCCTGGAATATCGAGAGTTCCTTTTTTTCGCTGGAGGTGCCAAACAGTTTTTTTCGAAGAAGATCTATTTCTTCTTTCAGGTTATCGCGTTCCTGGGTGAGAGCTTCTTCCCGTTTATTAGCAGCGTCGACAGTTGCCTGAAGCGTTTTTATCATTTTTTTCAGATCGCTTATCATGTCCTTCAGCTCACGGAGCTGGATATCTTTGGAACTGTCTGCCACTGCTTTTTCCTCCTGTTTCTGATGTTTCCATTATACCAGAAAACAGTGGCTTTTCCCAGCAAAACAGCGGATTTACCAGACCTTAAAAGTGCCGAAAATACAGCAAAAAGCAAGAGTTTTATGTGCACCTTTTTTACGTTGCCTTGATCGCTTTGGGCTGCTCAATATCAATGCCAGACATCAGCCAGTCGAACTCCCGCCATGTAAGATTCCGGACCTCAGATTTATTCCTGGGCCACCGGTAAGATCCCTGGGCGGTCAGTCTTTTGTAGATCATAACGATCCCGTCAGGTTCTTTTAAAATGGCTTTGATCCGGTCACATTTGCGGCCGCAGAAAAGAAAGAGTGCATGGTCGATCTCCATCGAAAACTGTTCCTGAATGATTGCACATAATCCGTCAATGGACTTGCGCATATCCGTTCTGCCGCAAACGATATAGATTGCATCAACACTTGAGATATCGGCTAACATAAGGAATCCCTCAGCGCATCCATAAGTACTTTCAGAAGCACTGGCTTGATTTCATTACTCATTCGAATAAGTAAGCCGTCTGCCTTGATTTCAATCGTATGTGAATTGTCAAGATGCATAGAGCCGCTCCTGTTATCAGGAATCAGCTCTGCCGGAGAAGACTCTGGTTCTATCGCAATCTGGACCACATCCTGTTTATGGGATGTAAGATCAACCGTGCTGGCTTTTCCAGCCGGATCAGGTATCTGACAGGCCCTCTTTCGGAGACGGGTAACTGCATTGTAAAAACAGCTGGGTGATATCCCATGCTCATTGCACCATGCAGCATCTGTCAGACCGCTTTGCCTGCATTCAGTTACCAGTTCCATCCATTCGTCCAGGGAGCGCCCTGGAGCACGTTTATTACTCATAATGAAACCTCCAAATATAGTAAAATTCTATCTCCTATCAAACGGAGTGTAGTAAAAACCTATTTGCTATCATTATGAGGCTCAAAACGCAGATAGTAAAGCTACCCAAGATTTAAGCACTTACCATCGAAATCCTTGCCGAAGGTGTGGAAACACAGGAACAGGCAGATATTCTCACCTCCATGGGCTGTCGTTACGCCCAGGGCTACTTCTACCATCGTCCGGCTCCGACCGCAGCTTTTTTTGAGATTCCCTGATAAACAAACGTGACGGACTTAATCGGTCCGTCACATTCCTAATATCGTCTTATGTACTTTTTTCCTTACAAAATAATAGCAGATCACCTGCAGAATGATCGTGATGATCCAGGATACCGGATAAGATATAAAGAGGAACGACAGGCTTCTGTAGTGTGGAAATAATCCGAAGATCCACACGATACGTGTTCCTACGGTTCCTATAATCGACAGGATCATCGGTACACCGGAGCGACCCATTCCGCGGAGTGCTCCCGGGATCAGATCCATGATACCACAGCAGAAATAAGGAACTGTTGTGTATGCAAGGATTTCAATACCGCACTGGATAACATCCGGGTCACTTGTATACAGTCTCAGCAATTTATCGCCAAAGAAATACGCGCCGCATCCCAGGGTAAAAGAAACTGCAAAAGACAAAATGATACAGTCCATCAGGACTTTGTCCATACGCTTCGTCTTGCGTACGCCATAATTCTGGCTTGTAAAACTCATGCAGGACTGCGTAACCGCATTGACAGACACATACAGAAATCCAAAGATATTATTGGCTGCCGTATAACCTGCCATGGCGATCGATCCAAAGGAATTTACGGAAGACTGCAGCAGTGCATTGGAAATATTGATGACTGTGCTCTGGATTCCTGCCGGGATCCCTACCTGAAAGATCTGTTTCAGATAAAAACTTTTGATCGTGAGTTTCGAGAAACGAAGCTGATAGCTTCCTTCCGAACGATACAGACAGCGCAGTACCAGAATACAGGAAATGCACTGGGAAACTACTGTTCCGATTGCAACACCAGCCACGTCCATGTGAAAAACAATGACAAGAAGCATATTCAGGCAGGCATTTGCAACCCCTGATATGATCAGATAAAACAGCGGACGCTTTGTGTCTCCAACCGCTCTCAGAATAGCTGCACCGTAATTGTAAAGCATGAAAAATGGCATTCCCAGGAAATAAATACGCATGTACAGCGTCGAATGAGCAATAACGTTATCCGGCGTACCCATGATCTCAAGTGCCAGCCTGGAAAAGATCAGTCCGACGAACGCCATAATAATACCGCTTACCAGAGCAAGTGTAATGGCGGTATGCACGGTCTCAGACATCTCCTTATGCTTGCCGGAAGCATAGAAACGTGCAGCAAGTACATTCGCTCCAAGAGAGACTCCAATAAATAAATTCGTAAAAACAGCGATCAGAGCTGTCGTCGAGCCAACCGCAGCAAGCGATTCGCTTCCCGCAAACTGCCCCACAACAATGATGTCCACAGCATTGAACATCAGCTGTAAAATACCGGACAGCATCAATGGCAGCGAAAACGAGATCAGCTTGTCCATGATTGAGCCATTGCACATGTCGATTTCGTATTTGTTATTTTTCAAGATTACTCCCCCATTTTATGTTAATGAGTTTAAAAGACCCCCACAGAATGAATCTGTGGGGGTCGGTATTACTCCGTTTGGACACAATGTATAAATTTAGAATCTATACTAATTTAGAACAATCTATTCCTTATGCATTCTTCTCAGCGATTGCTGCCTGAGCTGCTGCCAGACGAGCGATCGGTACACGGAACGGTGAGCAGGATACATAGTTAAGACCGATCTTGTGGCAGAATTCTACAGAGGACGGATCTCCACCGTGCTCTCCACAGATACCTACATGAAGGTTCGGGTTAACCGGTCTTCCGAGCTCGATTGCCATCTTCATGAGTTTACCAACGCCAACCTGATCAAGTTTAGCGAATGGATCGTTCTCGAAGATCTTAGCATCGTAGTAAGCGTTCAGGAATTTACCTGCATCGTCACGGGAGAAGCCGTATGTCATCTGTGTAAGGTCGTTTGTACCGAAGCAGAAGAAGTCAGCTTCTTTAGCGATATCATCAGCTGTAAGAGCTGCTCTCGGGATCTCGATCATAGTACCAACTTCGTACTCAAGGTTGGAACCAGCTGCTTTGATCTCAGCGTCTGCTGTTTCTACTACGAATTTCTTAACATATTTAAGCTCTTTGATATCGCCAACAAGCGGGATCATGATCTCCGGTTTGATTGTCCAATCCGGATGAGCGTTCTGAACTTTGATTGCTGCACGGATAACAGCTGTTGTCTGCATCTTGGCAATTTCCGGATAGGTAACTGCAAGACGGCATCCACGATGACCCATCATCGGGTTGAACTCATGGAGAGAATCAATGATTGTCTTGATCTCTTCAACAGTTTTGCCCTGAGCGTCAGCAAGTTTCTTGATGTCAGCTTCTTCTGTAGGAACGAATTCATGAAGCGGCGGATCCAGGAAACGGATAGTAACCGGGTTGCCTTCCAGTGCTTCGAACAGTCCTTCGAAGTCTTCCTGCTGATATGGAAGAACTTTTGCAAGTGCTGCTTCTCTTTCTTCTACTGTTGTGGAGCAGATCATTTCACGGAATGCATCGATACGTCCCTCACCGAAGAACATATGCTCTGTACGGCAAAGACCGATACCTTCTGCACCAAGCTCAACTGCTTTCTTAGCGTCAGCCGGTGTATCTGCGTTTGTACGAACTTTCATAGTTCTGTATTTGTCAGCCCAAGCCATGATACGGCCGAACTCACCAGCGATCGTAGCGTCTACAGTCGGGATGATTCCGTCGTAGATGTTACCTGTTGTACCATCGATGGAGATGAAGTCTCCTTCGTGGAACTCTTTACCAGCCAGTGTGAATTTCTTGTTTTCTTCATCCATAGCGATATCACCGCATCCGGATACACAGCACTCACCCATGCCACGGGCAACTACTGCTGCGTGAGAAGTCATACCACCACGAACTGTCAGGATACCCTGAGCAGATTTCATACCTGTGATATCTTCTGGAGATGTCTCAAGACGAACCAGAACGACTTTCTCTCCTCTTTCTGCCCATTCAACAGCGTCATCAGCTGTGAATACGATCTTACCGCAAGCAGCTCCTGGAGAAGCTCCAAGACCTTTGCCCATCGGTGTAGCAGCTTTCAGAGCAGCTGCATCGAACTGCGGATGAAGCAGAGTATCAAGGTTACGTGGGTCGATCATTGCTACAGCTTCTTCTTCTGTTCTCATTCCCTCATCAACAAGGTCACAAGCGATCTTCAGAGCAGCCTGAGCAGTTCTCTTACCATTACGTGTCTGCAGCATGTACAGTTTACCGTGCTCTACAGTGAACTCCATGTCCTGCATATCTCTGTAGTGGTCTTCCAGAGTTTTGCAAACCTGTTTGAACTGTACGAATGCTTCCGGGAATTTCTGTTCCATTTCGGTGATGTGCATAGGTGTACGAACACCAGCAACAACGTCTTCACCCTGAGCGTTTGTCAGGAATTCACCGAACAGACCGTTAGCTCCTGTAGCAGGGTCACGTGTGAAGGCAACACCTGTACCACAGTCATCTCCCATGTTACCGAATGCCATCATCTGTACGTTTACAGCGGTACCCCAGGAATATGGAATATCGTTGTCACGACGATAAACGTTTGCACGCGGGTTGTCCCAAGAACGGAATACGGCTTTGATAGCACCCATTAACTGTTCCTTCGGATCAGTTGGGAAATCAGCACCGATTTTTGCTTTATATTCAGCTTTGAACTGTTCTGCAAGTTCTTTAAGGTCTTCAGCTGTAAGTTCAACGTCCTGTTTAACGCCTCTCTTAGTTTTCATTTCGTCGATCAGCTCTTCGAAATATTTCTTACCAACTTCCATAACTACGTCAGAGTACATCTGAATGAATCTTCTGTAGCAGTCCCAAGCCCAACGTGGGTTGTTGGATTTTTCTGCAAGAGTATTAACTACTTCTTCATTTAAACCAAGGTTCAGGATAGTATCCATCATACCAGGCATGGAAGCTCTGGCACCAGAACGAACGGAAACAAGCAGAGGATTTTCTTTGTCACCGAATTTCTTACCGGTAACTCCTTCCATTTTGGTGATTGCTTCCATGATCTGACCCATGATCTCGTCGTTGATCTGTCTTCCATCTTCATAGTACTGAGTACAAGCTTCTGTTGTGATTGTGAAGCCCTGCGGTACCGGAAGACCAAGGTTTGTCATTTCAGCAAGGTTAGCACCTTTACCACCCAGAAGGTTTCTCATATCAGCGTTACCTTCTGTAAACATGTAAACCCATTTTGCCATTTTTACATTTCCTCCTAATTATTTGTTCTTTTACATAAAAAAATTATGTTTTACGCACATAATTATTGTATAGACTTTAGTACAAATAGTCAAGGTTAAACTGTCAAAAAATGGGGAAAGTTTTTGTCATAATATGTAAAAACCTTTCCCCATTTCATATTTTACTTTAACGTTTCTTCTTAAGGTTGAGCACAAGGTGTCTCGGGAGACCGTTTACCATGATCGGCTGGTAGTCTCCCTGGATCAGCGGGCTGATATAATCGACAAAATCCTTGGTCACATAAGTCGCATCTTTGTTCATCCAGTTTCTCGGAACGACCTTCTCTTCGTTGGCGATCCTGTGCACGTCATAGATGCCTGTTTTTGCCATGTACGGATCATCGGAAACACGGTCGATGACGATCATCTTGCCGGTGTCGCCTTCATCTGCGGCCTTCACTGCAGCACCGCCTACCATAAATGCCTCGTCGATATCGACACGGGATGCCATATGGGAAGCACTTCTCTGTAAGGTAGAAAGCTCTACGGCCCTTGTCTTGCAGCCGCACTCTGCTGCCAGGAAGTTGGCAAGGTATGTCGCGGTTCCTGCGAGCTGTTTGTGGCCGAATGCATCCACGTAATCTCCGGAGCTTCCAAGTTCGCAGACGTAGCGTCCGTCAGCGAGGCGGATTCCCTCGGATACGGCGATCACAACGGAAGATTTCTTCTTGAGGAGATCTTTGACTTTGACAAGGAATTTCTCAATGTCAAATGCAACTTCCGGAAGGTAGATAAGGTCCGGTCCGTCGCAGTCCTCTGTTCTTGCAAGTGCTGTTGCGCCGGTGAGCCATCCTGCATTTCGTCCCATGACTTCCATGATTGTGATCATGCTTTTCTTGTAGGTAAGACCCTGTGCGTCACGGATCACTTCCTTGGTGGAAGCTCCGATGTATTTGGCTGCACTTCCAAAACCAGGTGTATGGTCGGTCAGTGCAAGGTCATTGTCAATGGTCTTCGGTACGCCAAGGAATTTCTGTTTCTGGCCGGTCAGGATCGCGAAATCAGAAAGTTTCTTGATAGTGTCCATGGAGTCATTTCCGCCAATATAGATAAACGCATCAATATCAAGACGGTTCAGTATACCAAAGATCTTCTCATAGATGGTCTTATCTTCGTGGATCTCAGGAAGTTTAAAACGACAGGAACCTAAGAACGCGGACGGGGTTCTCTTGAGAAGCTCAATGTCCAGCTCTGAGTGGATCTGTGTGGAAAGATCGATATACTGTTCATCCAGAAGTCCCTGAATTCCGTGCAGCATTCCATATACCTTGTCGAAACCTCGCTCAATGGCGTTCTTGTACACACCTGCAAGACTGGAATTGATTACTGCGGTAGGACCTCCGGACTGTCCTACAATGATATTGCGTTTTTTTGCCATACTGTCATCTCCTTTTTTGTTGTCGGATATATAATAGTTAAATTTTACCAATATTATCCGTTTTCGTCAAGAAGATTTGTGTATTTTTATATGTTTTTGTATATATCTTTTGTTTTTATTATCTATTTTGTATAGTTTTGTTTGTATATGCTGTATGGATTATAAAAGAAATAGAAGAATGCCACAAAAAAATCAGGCATCTGCCGTGTCTGCGTATCAGCGCAGTGCACAGCGAATGCCTGTCGTCATTCTCTTATGAAAGTTTCTGAGTCCTCAGAACTTAGAATGTAAATTTGTCAGCAAAGTATGCTTCCAACTCATCGATCTTGACACGAACCTGCTCCATGGTGTCACGGTCACGGACAGTAACTGCTCCGTCATTCTCAGATTCGAAGTCGTAAGTGATGCAGTACGGAGTACCGATCTCATCCTGTCTTCTGTAACGTTTACCGATGTTTCCACGGTCATCGTACTCGCAGTTGTATTTCTTGCTTAACTGCTGGAAGATTTTCTCTGCACCATCGTTCAGCTTCTTGGAAAGCGGAAGGACACCGATCTTGACCGGAGCCAGTACCGGATGGAAGTGAAGGACTGTACGAACGTCGTTCTTCTCTGCATCCAGAACTTCCTCATCGTATGCGCTGCACAGGAATGCAAGTACCATACGGTCAGCACCAAGTGAAGGCTCGATAACGTAAGGAATGTATTTCTGTTTCTTCTCATCGTCGAAGTATGTCAGATCCTGACCGGATACATTCTGATGCTGTGTCAAGTCATAGTCTGTTCTGTCAGCGATTCCCCACAGCTCGCCCCATCCGAACGGGAACAGGAACTCTACGTCTGTAGTAGCCTTGCTGTAGAAGCTCAGTTCTTCCTTGTCATGGTCACGGTAACGGACTTCGTCATCCTTAAGGCCAAGGGAGCTCAGCCAGTCAAGACAGAATTTCTTCCAGTATGCAAACCACTCAAGGTCTGTATCCGGCTCGCAGAAGAATTCAAGTTCCATCTGCTCGAACTCACGGGTACGGAATGTGAAGTTACCCGGTGTGATCTCGTTACGGAAAGATTTACCGATCTGACCGATACCAAACGGAATCTTCTTACGGGATGTTCTCTGTACGTTCTTGAAGTTTACAAAGATACCCTGTGCTGTTTCAGGTCTTAAGTAAACAGTGTTCTTGGCGTCCTCAGTTACACCCTGGAATGTCTTAAACATCAGGTTGAACTGACGGATATCTGTGAAGTTGTGCTTGCCGCAGGACGGACACGGAACTTCGTGATCCTTGATGAAGTTCATCATCTGCTCCTGGGACCATGCATCTACGCTTCCTTCGATCGCAATGTCATGCTCTCCGCAGAAATCCTCGATCAGCTTGTCTGCACGGAAACGCTCGTGGCACTCTTTACAGTCCATCAGAGGATCGGAGAATCCGCCAAGATGACCGGATGCTACCCATGTCTGCGGATTCATCAGGATCGCACAGTCTACACCGACATTGTACGGGGATTCCTGAACAAATTTCTGCCACCATGCGCGCTTTACGTTGTTCTTGAGTTCAACGCCAAGGTTACCGTAGTCCCAGGTATTTGCAAGACCTCCATAAATTTCTGAACCAGGATAAACGAATCCTCTGGCTTTTGCCAGAGCAACAATTTTCTCCATTGTTTTTTCCATGATATCTCTCCTCATTGTTTTATTGGTGAAAACCTAAGTGTTCTCATTATACCGCATTTTCAATATATTTCAACTTTTTTATTTCATAACCTCCAGAATCTGGAGACTTCGGAACCTTTTGTCCGTGTTTACAGCCGTATATCTATGTATGATGTGCTCCAGTTCCAGAAGCACTTCATCCTTCACAGTAAAAGTATACAGCTTTCCCATCAGTGCTGTCGCTATAAAGCGCATGGCATAAAGTGCCGAAGGCGAAATCCGAAGAGTTCCTTTCTGTCCGGATGCGCATTTCTGGCACAGGATGCCGTGGAGATCCTGCGAAAAAAACACCTGTCCTTCCGAAATCTCCTCACGCCCGCACTGCGCGCACTGAAAAAGCTCCGGGCAGAGTCCCTCCTCTACCATCGTCCGCAGTTCAAAGATGCAGCGGATCAGACGGTTGTCCATCTTCGGATTCAAAAGGGCTTTGACTGTGACATAGAGAAGGTTCATCATCTCCCTCTCGTCCGTCCCCTCACGCCCGAAGTAATCTGCCAGTTCCAGGAAGTAATAGCCATAATAGACCCCAGGCTGCATCGCCGCCAGTTCTACGAAATGGTGGGATACGGACACCTGGTTCAGATTATAGCTGCTCCTGCCTTCAAACAGGGTAAAAGTTCCAAACACAAAAGGATCTGCTGCTGCCAGAAACGGGCTGTTCGGCCGTCTTGCACCTTTGGCAAAAGCGGAGATCTTGCCCCTCTCTCTGGTCAGCAGAACGATTCTCTTGTCATATTCGCCGATCGGCATCGCAGAGATCACAACTCCCTGCACGGTGATCAGATCACTCATTTATCAGATTTCCTTCTTGTCGTAACCAAAGTTTTTAATCATAAAGTCACTGTCACGCCAGTCTTTGCGGACTTTGACCCAGATCTTCAGGTTGACCTTGGCATCCAGCATGCGTTCCAGCTCATAGCGGGCATTGCTGCCGATCTTTTTGAGCATGGCACCCTGTTTGCCGATAATGATTCCTTTGTGAGAGTCTCTCTCGCAGATGATCGTTGCTTCGATGTCTACGAGGTTATTTTTGCCAGGACGCTCTTTCATGCTGTCGATAGCGACTGCGATTCCGTGCGGGATCTCAGCATCAAGCGCGTGAAGTGCCTTCTCACGGATGATCTCTGCGGCAATCTGTCTCTGCGGCTGGTCTGTTACGGTGTCCTCATCGTAGAACATCGGTCCGTATGGCAGGTATTTCAGAATGCACGGGACGATATCCTCTGTGTTCTGGTTGCGCAGTGCAGAGCATGGAATGATCTCATCAAATTCATAAAGTTTGCGGTAGGTGTCGATCGCCTTGAGGATCTCGTCCTTGTCAACGGTATCGACTTTGTTGATCACAAGGATGACCGGCAGATGTAAGCCCTTAAGCTGCTCTGCAATGTGACGTTCTCCTGCGCCGATAAAGGTCGTCGGCTCTACCAGCCAGAGGATCACATCGACATCTTTGAGTGTTCTCTCTGCTACCTGGACCATGTACTCGCCCAGCTTGTTTTTTGCCTTGTGGATACCAGGGGTATCGAGGAAGACGATCTGACCGTCCTCACAGGTATATACGGTCTGGATACGGTTTCTGGTCGTCTGCGGTTTCTTGGATGTGATCGCGATCTTCTGACCGATCAGATGGTTCATCAATGTGGATTTTCCGACATTTGGACGACCGATGATCGCTGTAAATCCGGATTTAAAATTATCTTTCATATTTACTCCTAAACTGCTCCCTGGATCAGCCGTTGATCAGCGGGCTGATGCTTCCAAAGAGTGTCTCTTCTTTCTGTACTTTTGGTTCACTTCCTACAACACAGATCTCTTCATCGGACAGGATCGCCTCGATCAGCGGAGCCAGTGCCTGGATGTCTTCTGCCTGTGCATTCAGGATCTCGTCACGTTCTTTCTGCATCATCTCTTCTGTCACGCCGCAGAAGTATGCTCCCTTGGATGCATTGCCTTTCATCTGCGGAGTCTTCGGTACGTCTTTGCCGCTGATCGTTCCGATGATGTATTTTGTCATCTCACGCTCGTCAGCCTTAAATCCACGTACATAATCCGGGATTCCTGCAAAAACATCGTAAGTGCGTTTCAGATGCGGATCACGGTAAGATACGAAGAAGCTCTCGCCACTGTATTTGAATCCGCTCATGCAGCCATAAGCGCCGCCTTTGACACGGATGTTGATCCAGAGATAATCGTAGCTTAAAGCGACTTTGAGGATATTGAGTGCACCTGTGTATGCAAAGCCTTTCTTGCGGAAGTTTCCTGCCTGTGCCGCGTACTGTACCTGTCCGGAGGTCATGAAGCCTTCGTTCTTTTTCTCGCAGATCATCGGTGCCGGAGAAGTTTCGACTGCTTCCTGATGAAGAGTTTTCTTTAATTCTCTGACTTGTTTCTGCATCGTTTCCAGAGATTCTCTCTCGCCGGTGTAGCTGACGCTTAAGTTTTCCGGGCGGAGGATCTCAGTCATCAGGGATTTAAGGTTCTCAATGATCTCATCCTTGCGCTCTTCAAATTCCTTATCCAGTTTTTCGATGAACTGGTAGTAAGCGATTCCTGCCATCGCATCCTGGAACGCAGCCATCGGTGAACCATAGGATGCAGCACGGAGTACAGCTGTGGAATGTCCTGCACTCACCAGACTTGACTGTGCTCTTGATTTGACTCTTGAGATGATCTCATGAAGTCTGCGGGTGTCTGTCACATCAGAGGTATTGAGGATCTCACGGATCATGCGGAACATAACATCTGTCCTAGGGTACATTACCTTGCCCTTCACTCCGAAGAATGCACGGTATTCATCGACAGAGTCTGCGCGATCAAACACTTCCACGCCGCACACGATCCCGCCTGTCTCGGCATTGATCTCATTTGAAAGTTCTCCATAGGTGTAATGTGCAGTATTCACATAACCGAGTACGGATTTCAGGAGTCCGAGATATAGTACTTTGTCCGGTGAAAGGCTCTTAAGGTCAAACATCAGATCCAGATAGCCGATTCCATTGGTCGGAACGTCGTGATACAGGAAAAGACTTCCGTCCACATCCAGTTCTTCATTGTAGAATTTATCTGCTTCCTTGCGAATATCCTCGCGCTTAAGCATCGGAATGCATTTGGCTGCTTCCGGATCTTCCTCAGCTTCCTGGTATGCCTCAAGATCCTTCGTGCGCTGTACCATCTGCTGTTTTTCTTCCTCGGAAATTCCATTCAGGTAGTCAGCAAGTTTGTCCTCCAGGGCTTTTGCCTTTCTTGCAGCAAGACCTCTGGATGGTACAAGGGTCAGTACAGATCCGTGTGGATTATCGAGGAGATATTTCCGGATCAGTTCTTCGAAGTATCCTGTGTTCTTGAGGGATTTCAGCTTCTCAAATACCGGGATCAGTTCTACCTGTGCAAATGGATGTTCATCGTCATAGAGCCAGTTGCCAAGGATATCGAGTCCATAGATCAGCCCCTTCGGATAGGAAGAGAAATCTGCCTCTCTGTAGCGGAATTCCATGCAGTTGATTCCGGCTTCCAGAGCTTTCTTGTCAATTCCGGATGTGATGACATCCTGAAGGACTTTGCGGATAACGGAAACAAATTCGTCTTTTTTGTCCGCATTTGCGCCCTTTGCGATAATGTCAAAATATGGCTGACGGATACCATCCTCATAAGCACCGTAGATATCCTTACCGATGCCGACATCAAGAAGTGCCTGCTTGAGCGGTGCGCCCGGCGCACTTAAGAGTGCATAATCCAGGACTTCAAATGCAATGCTGGTGAGGCTGTCCATAGCAGTTCCCACTACAACGTTGTAAGAAAGGTATGCATTGTCCTCCTCACCCTCGCTCTCTGCAACTGGATATTCCATGGTCAGATCCTGCATTGCGGCAAAAGGCTTCTGCTCTCTGATCTCGGAATCTACGTTTAGGCTGTCATAAGCGGAAAGATAATGTTTGTCGATAAAGTCAAGTTTCTCCACCATGTCCATATTTCCGTACAGATAAATATAGCTGTTGGATGGGTGATAATACGTTCTGTGGAAATCAAGAAACTCCTCGTAGCTTAAATCCGGGATATTGTCAGGATCTCCGCCGGATTCACAGCCATAGGTGATATCCGGGAACAAAGAGTTCATGATGTCACGCTCCAGGACATCGTCCGGAGAGGAAAAAGCTCCCTTCATTTCGTTGTAAACAACCCCGTTGTATGTCAGTGGTCCTTCCGGCTGTTCCAGATGGTAGCTCCATCCTTCCTGGCGAAAGATCTCTTCTTTCTTGTAAATATTCGGGTAAAAAACTGCGTCCAGGTAAACATGCATCAGGTTCTGGAAATCCTGATCGTTGCAGCTTGCCACCGGGTAGCAGGTTTTGTCCGGATAAGTCATGGCATTCAAAAAAGTGTTCAAAGAGCCTTTGACCAGTTCCACAAAAGGATCCTTCAGTGGAAATTCTCTGGATCCGCAAAGCACGCTGTGCTCCAGAATGTGGGCAACGCCTGTGCTGTTCTTCGGCGGAGTTCGAAAAGCGATATTGAACACTTTGTTTTCGTCATCGTTCTCAATGAGCATTACCCTCGCTCCGGTCTTGATGTGCCGGAGCAGGTAGCCTGTAGAACGGATATCAGTTAATTTTTTTTTGCTGGATGACTTCGTATGCAGTCACTTCGTTTAAATTCATTGATGCCTCCGTTTTTATATGTAGTATTTGTTATTTGCGGAATTTATTCCGGCAGTCCGCCCTCGCCCGGGAAATAATCCTCGTAGACTTTGCGGGCAGCTCTAGTGAGCAGTGCCAGTTCTTGTTCCATATCAAGTTCTCTCGGTACTTTGACAGCAGTCTCATAAATATCTCTCTGAAGTTTTGATTTGACATCATCCTTCTTCATTGTCACAAGTCCGCAGAGTATTGTATTATAACTCTTGTCTGTCTGGCAGAGATCCATGTACAACTTCACAAGGTGTTCGCACTCCCGATAAATGAGTTCTCTGTGCAGTTCACTTTTCGCTGCAAGTTCATGAAAGTGCACCTGATCCAGTTCCTTCTGAAGTCCCTTACGCGCACCTTTGGAAGTAAACCATCTGTTTCCGGAAGTACGGTTGAATTCGATCGTCATCCAGAACTTCAGATAACCATCTGCCTGACCTCCAAGATCAGATTTCATGCTGTAGCGGGCATCCCAGATCTCCCTGCGGGCCTGATTCTCCTCTGTAGCGCCTTCCTCGGCAATTGCCTGCTCCAGAAGTTCCTTACGTTTAGCCGGGTCTGTTTCTCTATAATATTGTGCGATTGTTGGTGTATCCATATATATCCTTCTCCTTTTGGTATTTTATTCTGCCACGGTGTTAGAAGATAAAAAATAAACCCTCTTTCCTCCAATATGCCTATTATAGCAAATATGGAGAAAAAAGGGTAGTCCTCTTTGTGAGAAATAGCTTGTCCCTAATTTGTCAAGATTTACAGGATGAGCATGGCGTCGCCGAAGGAGAAAAAGCGATACTTCTGGCGTACTGCTTCCTCATAAGCTGCCATAATGTTTTCCTTGCCTGCAAGAGCGGAAACCAGCATCATCAGGGTGGATTCCGGCAGGTGGAAGTTGGTGATTAGTCCGTCGATCATCTTGAATCTGTAGCCCGGATAGATAAAGATCTCTGTCCAGCCGCTTCCTGCGAGAAGGATCCCGTCCTCACCGGTTGCTGATTCCAGGGTACGGCAGCTTGTGGTTCCTACGGAGATCACACGTCCGCCTGCTTTCTTGGTATCGTTGATGAGTTTTGCCTGATCTTCTTCTACCATATAGAATTCTGAATGCATATGATGCTGTTCTACATCATCTACTTTGACCGGACGGAAGGTTCCAAGTCCTACGTGAAGTGTCACATGTGCGATCTTGACGCCCTTTGCCTTCACCTGCTCCAGAAGTTCTTTCGTGAAGTGAAGTCCGGCTGTCGGTGCTGCTGCGGAGCCGTCGTTCTTGGCATATACGGTCTGATAACGGTTCTTGTCTTTTAATTTATGTGTGATGTACGGAGGCAGAGGCATCTCGCCAAGCTGATCCAGGATCTCCTCAAAGATTCCGTCATAGTGGAACTGGATCAGGCGGTTTCCTTCATCAACGATGTCGATGATCTCACCCTTTAAGATTCCGTCTCCAAAAGTGATCTTTGCGCCCGGTCTTGCTTTCTTGCCTGGTTTTACGAGACATTCCCAGATGTCATTCTCGCGGCGTTTCAGAAGCAGGATCTCGATCAGGGCTCCTGTCTCTTCCTTGTGTCCGTACAGACGCGCCGGGATAACTCTCGTATCGTTGATGACCAGACAGTCTCCCTCATTCAGATAGTCCAGAATGTCTGTAAAATGTCTGTGTTCCATGGATCCGTCTTTCATAGAAAGATGAAGAAGCCTGGAAGAACTGCGGTCTTCCAGCGGATCCTGTGCAATCAGTTCTTTTGGCAGATCATAATAAAAATCTGATGTTTTCATAATTACTCCTTATCGTTCTGTTCTTTTTCTTCTTTCCATTGTTTTCTCCACTGGCGGACCTGGTTCCATTCTTTGTTGGTGAGGTCTGCCTTCTTGAGAAGATCCGGTCGGTTTTTCGCCGTGCGCAGGATGGACTGCTCTCTCCGCCATGCTTCGATATTGGCATGGTGTCCCGATAAAAGGACAGGAGGGACTTTTTTGCCGTGCCATTCTTCTGGACGGCTGTACTGTGGATATTCAAGAAGATTTCCGGCAAAAGATTCCGTCTCGCCGGATTCCTGGTTGCTTAAGACTCCCGGGACCATTCTGGAAATGGAATCCATCATGACCATTGCCGGAAGCTCGCCGCCTGTGAGCACGTAATCGCCGATGGAAACCAAATCTGTGACTACTTCTTCAAGTACACGCTCATCGATCCCTTCGTAATGTCCGCACAGGAAAACCAGATCCTTTTCTTTGGCAAAGTCTTTCGCCATAGTCTGGTTAAAGACGCTGCCCTGTGGAGTCAGGTAGACCACGCGCGGTCTGTAGCCGATTTTTTCCTCGATGGACTGGTAAGCGAGGTAGACAGGCTCTGCCTGCATCAGCATACCTGCGCCGCCGCCGTAAGGATAATCATCGACTTTCTGGTGTTTGTTGAACGCATAATCGCGGATGTTGATGGCTTCCACAGAAAGATAGCCTCCTGTGATTGCGCGTCCGATGATGCTGGTGTTCATTCCCTGCTGGATCATTTCCGGAAAAAGTGTCAAAACATGAAAATTCATTTATATAAGTCCCTTCATCAAATGTATGGTCATTGTATTGCTTTCCAGATCTACATTCAAAATGCACTCTTTGATCGCCGGAAGGAGCACTTCGCCGTGTTCTTTGGAGTTGATGATATAGACATCATTTGCTCCTGTCTCCATGACATCTTTGAGTGTCCCGAATTCTGTTCCGTCTTCTAATACCACATTCATTCCCAGAAGATCCGCAATATAGTACTCATCCTCTCCGAGCTCCTGGCCTTCTTCTCTCGGGATCCAGAGACTGCATCCTTTGTATTTCTCGATATCATTGATATTGTCGATGCCGTCAAATTTGAGGATCGCAAGGTTTTTGAAAAATCTTACGTTCTTGATATCCAGTCTGCGGTATTCTTTTCCTGTATCCAGCATCACATAATCCAGATCCAGAAAACGCTCTGCATCGTCTGTGGTAGGATATACCTTTACTTCGCCTCTCACTCCATGTGTGGTAGTGATCACTCCGACCTTTAATAAATCTTCCATAAAAAACTCCCTTTAAGATGTAAAAAGGAGCTATGTTTCCACAGCTCCGATTCTTTCTTTATTGCAGAATGTCTACAATTACTTTTTTGCTGCTCTTTGAAGAAGCCGCCTTAACTACTGTACGGATTGCCTTGGCAATACGTCCCTGTCTTCCGATGACCTTTCCCATGTCGGAAGGGCCTACTTTCAGTTCAATGATAACTGCATCTTCTTTTTCGTTTTCGGTGACTACCACCTCATCCGGATGCTCGACAAGAGATTTTGCAATTACTTCAACTAATTCTTTCATTACATACCTCCCTGTACTGTCTATGACAGGACTTTAGAAATACCTTCCGTAAAGTATTTCTTATTTCTCGATTCCGGCCTCTTTGAAGATTCTTGCAACAACGTCTGTTGGCTGAGCACCAGCAGCAAGCCATTTTTTAGCTTCTTCTTCGTTTACTTTGTATGCGCTTGGCTCGATGTTCGGGTCGTATGTTCCGATCTCAGCGATGCATTTTCCGTCACGTTTACTGCGGGAATCTGCAACTACGATTCTATAAAAAGGTGCTTTCTTCTGTCCCATTCTTCTTAATCTGATTTTAACTGCCATTTTTTGTTTCCTCCATTATGATATCTTTGTATTTTTATTGGTTGATTTATTTAAAAAGGAAGCTTGAAGCCGCCTCTTTTACCCATTTTACCGCCCATCATTCCAGGCATCTGTTTCATGAGTTTCTTACTCTGCTCAAACTGTTTGACCAGACGATTGACTTCTGCGATGTCAACTCCTGCGCCTCTGGCGATGCGGTTCTTGCGGGATACATTGAGGATTCCCGGATTGGTCCGCTCTGCCGGTGTCATGGAAAGGATGATCGCTTTGGTACGGTCAAGTGCTTTCTCATCGATCATGTCCTCGAGATCCTTGGCCTTGTTGCCGATTCCCGGGAGCATGTTGAGGATGCTGCCGATACCGCCCATCTTGTTCATCTGCTCCATACTGGTCAGATAGTCGTTGAAGTCGAAGTCCATCTTTTTGAGCTTCTTCTGCATTTCTGCTGCCTGATCCTGGTCGAGTGCCGCCTCTGCTTTCTCGATGAGGCTCATCACATCTCCCATTCCCAGGATTCTGGAAGCCATACGTTCCGGATAGAACTGCTCCAGATCTGAAAGCTTCTCTCCCATACCTACATACAGGATCGGCTTTCCGGTTACTGCTTTGATGGAAAGTGCCGCACCGCCTCGGGTGTCGCCATCCATCTTGGTAAGGATCACACCATCGATCCCGACCTTATCAACAAAAGTCTTGGCTACGTTTACCGCATCCTGACCTGTCATTGCATCTACAATGAGAAGTGTTGCATCTACCTGTATGTTCGCCTTGATATCTGCAAGTTCCTGCATCATGTTTTCATCAACATGAAGACGGCCTGCGGTATCGAGAAGAACTACATTCTGCTGATTGGCTTTGGCATGCTCGATTGCTGCCTTTGCAATGTCAACCGGGTTCTGCTTGTCTCCCATGGAAAAAACTTCTACGCCCTGCTTCTCGCCATTGACCTGAAGCTGTGTGATCGCTGCCGGACGATAGACGTCACATGCGACTAGGAGCGGTCGTTTTCCCTTGGATTTGAGCTTGCCTGCAAGTTTGGCAACTGTGGTTGTCTTACCTGCACCCTGAAGACCTGCCATCATCAGTACGGTAATCTCATTTCCCTGTTTCAGTGGAAGCTCTGTTGTCTCGCTTCCCATCAGGCTTACAAGTTCGTCATTAACGATCTTGATCACCATCTGTCCAGGATTCAGTCCGTTCATTACATCCTGTCCGACTGCACGTTCCTGTACAGATTTCGTGAACTGCTTCACGACCTTAAAGTTTACATCCGCCTCAAGAAGAGCCATCTTGACTTCTTTCAGAGCAATCTTAACATCTTCCTCTGTAAGTCGGCCTTTACTTCTCAGCTTTTTGAATACATTTTGCAATTTTTCCGTCAAGCTTTCAAATGCCATGCGTTATAACTCCTCTAAAATTTCATTGGAGATCTCTGTGATCTCCTGTGCCTGATAAGTGGCTGCGATCTGTTTGATCCGACGGACCTGCTCTCTGATACTCAGGAACTTCTCTACCAGATGAAGCTTGCCCTCGTATTCTTCCAGTGTATGATTGCAGCGCTTGATCATATCATGAACACCCTGGCGGCTGATCCCTAGTTCCTCTGCCACCTCACTCAGAGAATAATCCTCCAGAACAACGCTCTCATATACCTGCTGCTGCCGCTCTGTAAGCAATTCTCCATAAAAATCATATAACAATGTCTGTTCCACAATTTTTTCCATTTGTAACCACCTTGGGTATCATAACTTATTTTGGTGCGGGTGTCAAGTGTTTTTTCTTGACAAAGTTAATTTTTTCTTATTTCATCTTTTACCACAAAATTCACATATCTTTTTATAATTGCTTAATGTTTACTATTTTTCACCATAAAAACCGGTATCAGCAATCTCAATCCATTTCAGGTACATTTCTTTATAGTGTTCTTTAATAAAAGCTCTGATTTTTCTTACTTCACGGTCAGTCAAACTTCCCTGTCTTTCTAAAGTTGTATCTCCATTATTTTTTACAAAGAATTTCGCTGATCCTGCTTCTGTCAGTTTTCTGTCACTAGTGTACTGTATCATTGACATTTCGCTAAATAACTTGCCTGTTTGGGCATGGCTAATCCTCCATAAACTGCTTATTGTTCAAATAATAATCCAGTACTATCTGATTTTCGATATCATCCATATTAGTTTCCACTATCTTATTATCATATATAACCGCTGCATGGTTTGGTTTATTCAGATTAAGCATACGAATATATTTTCCCTCTTGAGTATACGCATACCCATTAATGATCATATCTGCTGCATCTGCTATCTTTTTAATATCAAGCTGCATAGTCAATCTGAAACCTCCTTTACCGGTGTAAGGAATTCATCTACATCATAATATAAATTTTGAAGAATCGGAACAAGATCAATATACTACTCTACCTCATTCAGATTTTTGTACTTCGCCATTACAACCAGATAACCTTTATCCCATTCTTTCTCAAAATCCTCCCCCAAAAAAGTCTCTCAGATCTGCCACTCTGAGGGATTTTGCTTTGCATTGAACATTAATCAGAACTCATTCATCCGCCTCAATTAGTTCATGCTCCTGGCCTTTTCCTGCTAACAACTGAGTAATTCCTCGATCTATCATGGCAAGATATTCTGCATTGCGGGCAGCCTTTTCGAACTGATTATATTTTTCAAGACTCATGATTACAACGTTCTTTTCACCTTTACGAGTAACAATGACTGTCTCGTGATTGTCTGTTGCCTGATTGCAATAATCCTTTAACTTATTTCTGATTATAGAATAAGTTACTGCTAACATAATTTCACCAGCCTTCTCATAGTATTTTTCTTGCTGTTATGATTTTAGCTCACGCGCCAAAGAGCAATTTGTTCTTATTTATGCTATACTATATACGTTACTGCTCCCAAATCTGGCAACAGAGGGGAGGTGCTTTGTATTGGATCCAATTACTTCTTTTTTTAATCGCTGTTGCGGCTGGTGTGGTTTGCCACCTCATCAACAAATGGTTAGACAAGCGATAACAACAGCAACTAGCCTCGGTTAGCGCACCCTAAAAGCACAAAAAGAAAGCCCCCAGTATTCCCAGTACTGAGGGCTTTCGCTTTGCATTGAACATTATTACTTCTTTTTTTGCCTATGGCAATTATAGCATATGTATTTCTGGAAATCAATATGCCTGATCTCGGTATTTCTATGAATTTTTCTCCATTTGTCACAAATTTGTCACAGAATCAAATTCCATCTCCCGCAAAGCCTTGTATTTCCTGCCTTTCTCAGGAATCTATATCAAGTGTTTTTTCTTGACAAATAATCTCTTTATTCCAGCTCCTTCCCGGGTTCTTCGGCTTCGAATTCGAAGACGCAGCGGTCGAAGGCGTTGATCACGTTGGTTTCTTCGTATTTGTCGTAGCGTTTGTGTTTTCTTCCGTATGACATGTGGACGTGTCCGTGGAGGAAGTATTTGGGGTGGTATTTTCCCATAAGGCGGCGGAAGATCTTGAAGCCCTGGTGCGGGAGGTCTCTGCCGTCGTTTAGCTGGTAGGCAGGGGAATGGGTCACGAGGATATCGAAACCTCCCCGAAACCAAATCTTCGGGTAGAGTTTCAGCACCCTTTTTTGCATTTCCCATTGCCGTGTACTGATGGACACCTGGTTTGTATCTCATGGAGCCGCCAAGCCCCAGAATCCTTATTCCTTCATAGACAAAAAGTTTGTCGTCAATGCAGATGCAGCCTTCCGGTGGGATCTTTCGTATTTGTCATCATGGTTTCCGTGTAACATAGAGCACCGGTGCCGTATGTAAATGTGGCAAGGAAGGAAAGGTATCTCGGGTCCAGATCTCCGCAGGAAAGTGAATAAGATCGATTCCTTCCAGTTTGCTTTTTTCGAAATAGTCCCACAGATACTTGGATTCTTCATCTGCTATGGCAAGTATTTCATTTATTTGCGTTCCCCTCTAATTCTCAAGGCCAGACTGCTGTGTAACCGGTTTGGCCTGATCTGTTAATTCTTTGCGTGTCGGGATCGAGCCGACAACGTTTTCTGCCAGCCAGTCCATGGTGATGATCTCTTCCGGCGAAAGAGCCTTGTTCGGATCTGACTGTACCATTCCATCCTGAGAGTACAGAACTCCCGAGAACGGATTGAATTCTCCCCTTGTGATATTGTCTTTGAGAAGCTGGATCAGACGTCTCGTTCCGATCGGCAGATTCTGGGAGTGGATGACATCTACAACGCCAGCAGAAAGTCCCCACCAGTAGTTGATCGCTTTTGTTTCATAATTATCGTCATATTTCCAGGTTCCATCCATGATCGTGCGGATCAGCTGCTCATAAAATTTACCCCAGTGCCACAGAGGCATGGCGATATTGTGCGGCTCGCCGTTTTCCAGATGATAAAGTCCAAAATATCTGGAAGTCTCTTCCGGGATCACCATATCTTTACCGGAAACGACAGTCACACCCTTTTTCTGCACATTTTCCATTGTACGTCCCAGGTCAACATCCTTAAGCGTGGACCATTCCAGATAGATCTTTGCTCTCGGGTTCACCATCTTGGCGCCCAGGGCAAAGGCATTGATATTTGCGATCGTTCCAAAGATCGGATAATCTGCAATGTACGCAAGCTGGCCATTCTCCGCCATCGCACCGGCGATCGCTCCCATCAGGAATTTCGCTTCATGCATACGCGCATAATAGGTACGGATGTAACGGTGGGAAGTGTTCAGCGAACAGTTCAGGATCCTTACATTCGGATTGGCGATCGCGGCCTGCACACTTGCCTGTACAAACTCCGGTGTCGTTGTGAAAATGATATTGCAGCCCTTCTGGATCGCATCGGAGATCGCTTTTTCTGCAAGTTCCGGTGTCAGATTCTCATAGCACATGGTCGTAACTTCCTCTGGGAAAGTCTGCTCCAGATGAAGCCTTCCCAGTTCATGTGCATAAGTCCATGCGGAAGTTCCCGGTGTCTTTGCATAGAGAAAAGCGATCTTAAGTTTCGGTGCACTGAGTGGAAGCAGGCGGTTGAGCAGAGGCTTTTTCTCCTTGTTCGGGTCAAGTTTCAGGTCAATGACATTGTCATGTTCGAGAAGTTCAAACTCTTCCCAGCTCTTTGCGACCAGGGTCTTGAGTTCGCTTACTGTCTTCTGGCAGAGCGCTTCATAACCATAAACTGTTAGAAATGCCAGGAATGCATCCCCCGTCGTGATCGAAAGCTTCTTACCGCCGGCAGCCTCATATTCTGCTGCAAACCTGGAATATACAGAACTGAAATTCAGCTTGTCATCGTCCGTCCAGAGTTCCTTCGGGCCTTTTCCTACTGCTTCCTGCAGCTTCGCAAAACTTCCCAGTTTGGAAAAATAAATATAATTGATCTGAGAAAGCGCATAAAAATCCACAAATTCATAGTAGATCTTGTTTTCCTTCTGGTCAGTCCTTGCAGGAAGGATCCTTGTCACGTTTCCAGGAACAGAGACAGCATCACAGTATTTCAGGACGCTGACACGCTTGTTTCCCTCTTCGATATAGAACTTATTCATGTACTCATAAGCTTTGACCGGGTCATGGATTCCTTCTTTGAGGTGACTGTCGATCAGTACACTCCATTTGTAGGCAAACTCCGTGTTTTCCCTGAGGATCGGCATGAAATTTCCGGAAAACGCACTGCTTCTGCCGCCGCTCTTTGTTCCTACGATCTGATCGATCGGGATCTGGACAAGTCCCAGCGGAACTTCAGAATAAGAACCTCTGGACGGGAGGATATCATCAAGGACTTTAAGCGTCGGGACTTCGCCTCGCATCATCCTTGCCTGATAATCTTTTTTGCCCATTTTATATGCTTTTATATAATCTTCTGATACATATGTCATAAAAAATTACCCCCTTTTTAAGTGGTTATTCTATTTGGCCAAAAGGGGATCCGGACCTCCCCGGTCTGAATCCCCTGCTTTTCTTTTATCAGAATTTCTTATACTTTACAGACTTGCGCGAATCACTTTCGGTCTGCATCCTGCTTTTTCCAGAGCCTGAACGATCTTATTCTTGTGCTCTGTTCCGTATGCTTCCAGTGTTACCTTAAGTTCCACTGCCTCGTTACGGTTGGTGCTGATAAACTGATTGTGATCCAGTTTGATGACGTTGCCCTGGTTTTCTGCAATGATGGATGCAACACGTACCAGTTCACCCGGCTTGTCCGGGATCAGGACAGAAACAGTAAAGATTCTGTCTCTCTGGATCAGACCATGCTGAACAACAGAAGACATGGTGATCACATCCATATTTCCACCACTTAAGATGGATACGACTTTCTTGCCAGTGAAGTTCAGATGACGGAGTGCTGCAACTGTCAGAAGTCCAGAGTTCTCAACGATCATCTTGTGGTTTTCTACCATATCAAGGAAAGCAACGATCAGCTCATCATCGTCGATCGTGATGATGTCATCCAGATTCTCCTGGATGTACGAGAAGATGTGCTCGCCCGGTGTCTGTACTGCAGTACCATCTGCAATGGTATTTACATGAGGAAGAGTGACAACTTCGCCTTTCTCAATGGAAGCTTTCATGCAGGCAGCTCCGGATGGCTCTACACCGATGACTTTGATGTGCGGGTTCAGAAGCTTGGCAAGAGTGGAAACACCTGTTGCCAGTCCGCCTCCTCCAATTGGAACCAGGATATAATCTACCAGCGGCAGCTCCTGAACGATCTCCATGGCGATGGTTCCCTGTCCTGTTGCAACAGCCGGATCATCGAATGGATGGATGAAAGTGTATCCTTCTTTTTCTGCCAGTTCCAGCGCGTAAGCACAGGCTTCGTCGTAAACATCCCCTTTGAGGATGACTTCTGCGCCGTAGCTCTTGGTACGCTCTACTTTGATAAGCGGTGTGGTAGTCGGCATAACGATGACTGCCTTTGCACCGAATTTATGTGCTGCATAAGCAACACCCTGTGCATGGTTTCCTGCGGATGCAGCGATCAGTCCCTTCGCTCTCTCTTCTTCGGAAAGTGTGCTGATCTTGTAGTATGCGCCACGCACTTTGTATGCGCCGGTACGCTGCATGTTCTCCGGTTTCAGGAAAACCTTGTTTCCTGTCAGTTCTGAAAAATATGCACTCTTGATCAGCTTTGTTTCCTGTGTTACCTGTTTTACGATCTCTGCTGCCTCTTCAAAGCTCTCTAATGTAAGCATCTTTTGCTCCTCCTCGTTCTGTTTCTGTGAACAGTTTATTTATTCTTCTGTATCAAGATCTTTCTCGTCTACGTCAAACAGTGCATTGACAAACACATCTGCATCGAATTTCTGCAGGTCATCGATCTGCTCGCCGACACCGATGTATTTGACCGGAATATCAAGCTCTGACTGGATCGCCACTGCAATACCACCTTTTGCTGTGCCATCCAGTTTGGTAAGGATGATTCCGTTTACGTTGGCAACTTCTGCAAACTGCTTTGCCTGTGCCAAGGCATTCTGTCCTGTTGTTCCGTCGAGAACGACCAGCGTTTCCAGATATGCCTCCGGATATTCTCTCTCAAGGATCCTGTAGATCTTGCGGAGTTCTTCCATAAGGTTTTTCTTATTGTGAAGTCTTCCTGCGGTGTCACAGATCAGGACATCTGCATTTCTTGCCTTGGCTGCTGCCACCGCATCATATACGATAGATGCCGGGTCTGCTCCTGCCTGTCCGCCGATAAGGTCGACACCTGCACGGTTTGCCCACTGTGCAAGCTGCTCACCTGCTGCCGCACGGAAGGTATCTGCTGCTGCAAGGATGACTTTCTTTCCCTGATCTTTGAGTTTGCCGGCAAGTTTACCAACAGAAGTTGTCTTTCCTACTCCGTTGACACCGATCACAAGGATCACAGATTTCTGGTTTTCGAATGCGTATTCTGTACTGTCAACACGCATCTGCTCTTTGATCCCGTCGATCAAAAGCTGCTTGCACTCTGCCGGGTTCTTGATATGCTGTTCGGAAACCTGTTCTTTCAGTTTCTCTATGATTGCTGATGTTGCGTTGATCCCGATATCTCCCATGATAAGGATTTCTTCGAGTTCCTCATAAAAATCCTCATCAATGCTGGAATAACCACTGAAAATCGAATCAAATCCGGCAACGATATTGTCTCTTGTTTTGGTAAGGCCGCTGACCAGACGTTTAAAAAATCCTTTTTTTTCTTCAGCCATTTTCATACCTCCTCGTTATCTGGTTAACTGGTTCTCGACCAGGTCTACGGAAACCAGGGTGGATATGCCCTTCTCCTGCATGGTGATACCATATAACCGGTCTGCGGCATTCATCGTGCCGCGTCTATGTGTTATTATAATAAATTGTGTATTTTTCGTCAACTTCTGAAGATAAGATGCGAAGCGTCCAACGTTGGAGTCATCCAGTGCCGCCTCGATCTCATCGAGAAGACAGAACGGGGACGGTTTCAGGTTCTGGATCGCAAACAGAAGCGCGATCGCGGTCAGAGCTTTCTCTCCACCGGAAAGCTGCATCATATTCTGAAGTTTTTTGCCCGGCGGCTGTGAGATGATCCGGATACCGGCTTCGAGGATATCTTCTCCCTCTGCCAGTTCCAGCGTTCCCTTTCCTCCACCGAACAGTTCCTTAAATGCCTTGTCAAATTCCCTCTGGATATCCTGGAATTTCTCGGCAAACTGCTTCCGCATTCCCTCATCCAGTTCCTGGATGATATTCTCCAGTGTCTCCTCTGCCTTGACAAGATCCGTATACTGGGTCGTCAGGAAAGTGTGACGTTCGAGAAGTTCTTTGTAATCTTCGATCGCATTGACGTTGACGGAACCGAGCCTGCGGATCTCCTCTTTGATGCGGGTAACGTCTTTTTTGATCTCCTGAAAATCATCGAGCTCTTCTTTTTTGTAAGAAAGCGCGTTATTTGGAGTGATCTCATACTCTTCCCACATGTAGGAGATCCGTCCTTCCCGCTGTTCTTCGACCTTTTCTGCCTGACTGCGCAGACGGAAACATTCTTTGTCCAGAAGTGTGGTTTTCTCAGAAAGACGGTCTCTTTTTTCAAAAAATGCCTTGTGGCTTTCGGTTCTCTCTTCCTTCTCTGCCTCGCATTTTTGTCTCTGTACAAGAAGCTGTTCGTCTTTTTTGCGGCAGTCTTCGATCGCTTTTTTGAGGTCCTGGATGCCGCCTTCTTTTCGGGTGATCTCATCTCCGCTCTGGGCGAGACTGGTAAGCAGGTCCTCGGATTCCCTTTCAAAAGCCTCGATCTCTGACTGCAGTCGGCTTAAGTTTTCCTGAAGGAAATGTTCCTGCTGTTCCAGCGCGGAAGAATCCAGACGAATCTGCTCCAGTTTCTTCTGTTTGGCAGTCTCTTCTGCTTTCCATTCATCCAGCTCGGCCTGCTTCGTCTCGATAAAGGTTTCCAGCTCTTTCTCGTCTTTCTGGGAATCTTCGAGCTCTTTTGCAATATTCTTATGATCCTCACGGATCTCCGATGCCTGATGTCTCAGCTCATCCTGATCGCGGTCGATCTGACGGTAATTTTTCTGGATCTCCTGTGCCTTTTCCTGAAGCTGTTCGAGGTTCATCTTCGCGGTATTCTGCTCGATGTACTGTCCACGGAGCTTCTGCTGGAGTTCGTTTATCGTGTCACGGAGTTTATTTCGCTGTTCACGGTTTTTAAGGATCGATCGCTGGGTCGTTTCCAGTTCTTTCTTACGAAGTGCGACGTTTTTTTCCAGCTCCTCTATCTCACGGCGGCGGCCGAGGAGATTGCTGTTGTTACGGAACGCACCACCGGTCATGGAACCGCCCGGGCTTAAGGATTCACCTTCGATCGTGACCATTCGGAGACTGTGGCGGTATTTCTTGCCGATCGCGATCGCATGGTCGATATTGTCCACCACCAGAACCCTGCCGAGAAGATACTGTACCAGTTCACTGTATTCTGCATCTGCCTGGACCAGTGTGTTCGCCGTTCCGATCACTCCCGGTTCCTTCAGCGCATCTCTTTGTGTAAAGCCGCCTCTTCCGCTGATATTCGACAGTGGAAGGAAGGTCGCACGGCCATAACGGTTCTGCTTCAGGAAACCTATCATCCGCTTCGCCGTCTGTTCATTGTCCGTTACGATATTCTGGATGCTTCCGCCAAGTGCTGTCTCGATCGCAACTTCGTAATCCTTCTGCACATGGACGATATCTGCGACAACGCCCCGGATACCCGGTTCTTTTGCCTTCTGTTCCATGACCCTCCGGATACTGTTGCCATAACCGTCATAACGCTCTGTGATATTCCGCAGGGATTCCAGACGGGATGCCTCTCTGTGGTAGGCGGTCTGTCCTGCCTCTATCTCCCTGCTCTGTTCCTGCAGTTTCGTCTGAAGTTTCTGTACTTCTCCACTTAAATGGGTACATTCCTCATTGCCTTCCTGGATCGAAGCTGTGATCTCGTCATAAGCTTGCTGATAACGGCTGCGATCATTTTCGAGGACTTCTTCCTCGCTCTTTAAGCGAAGAATCCTCTGGCTTACTTCTGCCTTACGGATATCGAGCTGCTCGATCATCGCATCAAATCGCTGCGCTTTTCCCTTGGTCGTGGCACGGCTGTTGAGGATCTCGATGATCTCATTCTTGCCGTCCTCCACCGCACTGGTGCATTCTTCTACATTGGAAGCAATATTTTCGAGTTCTTTCTCTTCCTCCTTGAGATTCTTTCGGATCTCTTTTAACTTTTCGTGAATCGTCAGTTTCTCTTCGCTTAAGTTTTCCTGCTCTTCCCGGCGATGTGCAAGTTCTTCCTTGAGCGTTGCCAGTCGGGATTTGAAATGTTCACTGCTCTGTCTGCCCGCAAGGATCTGCTCCTCGAGGACCTGCATCTGACCTTCAAACTGCTGCTTTCCAAGGGCATTCTGCTGCTGTTCCTCTTTAAGAGAATCCAGACGCTCATTCAGCGTTTCCAGTTCTTCTTCCAGACGTTCGTATTCTGTTTTGGTGCGGTCATAGGCTTTCTGGGCTTCGTCAAGTTCTCTCTGGGCATTCGAAAGTTTCTGCTCCAGTTCTTCCAGATTCTGAACGCTCTGCTCGTATTCCAGAAGGAAAAGATTGACATCCAGTGTCTTAAGTTCCTCCCGCTTGGCAAGATAGATCCTTGCTGTCTCGGACTGTTTCTCCAATGGACCGAGCTGTTTGGTCAGCTCGCTCAAGATATCTGTCACACGGACAAGATTCTGGCGTTCTTCTTCCAGCTTCTTGATCGTGGTATTTTTTCTTCGTTTGAATTTTACGATTCCCGCTGCCTCGTCAAAAAGCTCCCTGCGGTCCTCTGGCTTGCCGCTTAAGATCTTGTCGATCTGTCCCTGTCCGATGATGGAGTAGCCTTCCTTACCGATACCGGTGTCATAAAACATCTCCTGGATATCCTTCAGGCGACAACTGCTGCCATTGATCAGATACTCACTTTCCCCGGAACGGTACAGCCGTCTCGCGACAGTCACTTCATTAAAATCCACTGGAAGCTTGTGGTCGCTGTTATCCAGTGTGATCGCCACCGATGCGAAACTTAAGGGCTTTCTGGACTCTGTACCGGAAAAAATGACATCCTGCATATTGCCGCCTCGAAGCTGCTTCGCGCTCTGTTCTCCGAGAACCCAGCGGACGGCATCGCCGACATTGCTCTTTCCACTTCCGTTCGGTCCGACGATACCGGTGATCCCGTTGTGGAATTCAAAATTGATCTTCTGGGCAAACGATTTGAAGCCATATACTTCAATATTTTTTAAATACATAGTTCACCTGCAATTTATTTCATTTGACGCTTACAGCTTCCAGCTTTTTCTCCTGGATCGCCTGGTAAGCTGCCGCCTGCTCTGCGGCTTTTTTGGTGTGGCCGGTGCCACATCCGTACACTTCACCGTTTACTCTTACTTCTACGCTGAACTGCTTGTCATGATCCGGACCTTTTTCCTCTGTGAGAATATACTCTACCGGCTGGAGTCCTTTCTCCTGAACGATCTCCTGTAAGATCGTCTTGCTGTCATAGAAAAGCTGCTTGCTCTCGATATCATTCAGGATAAAATTCAGCACAAACTCTCTCGCCGGCTCAAATCCGCCGTCAAGGTAAATCGCGCCAAGGAGTGCCTCGGTCGCATCGGATACGATAGAATCTCTGTTTCGTCCTCCGGTCATGTTCTCTCCACGTCCAAGGAGAAGGAATTTCGGGAGTCCGAACTGTCTCGCACAGTAGGCAAGGCTCGGCTCGCACACAAGGCTGGCTCTCTTTTTGGTGAGTTCTCCCTCCGGGATCTGCGGAAAACGTGCATACAGGAAATCACTGCTGACAAGTTCCAGTACCGCATCGCCCAGGAATTCCAGACGTTCATTACACCCAAGTTTGCCAAGCTTTTTCTCGTTGGCATAGGAGCTGTGTGTCAGTGCCTGTTTCAAAAGTTTCTTATTCTGAAAAGTATATCCTATGATCTGTTCCAATTCTTCCATATTATTTCTGTCCTTCTTTTTCTGCTGCCGGTGTTTCTGGGGCTTCATAATGAGGCGGAAGAATACGCTCGGCGATTTTTCATTTATTTTCTGCTGTTTAAACTGCACACACTGGAAGATCGCATTGCGGATCTCGACTGATTTCGCACTTCCATGTGTCTTGACTACAAGTCCTTTGAGACCCAGAAGCGGTGCTCCGCCGTACTCTGTCGCGTCAAAGCTCTTGAGTGTCTGTTTCAGTGCCGGTTTCACGAGGAGCGCACCGATCTTGCTCTTTAAGGTGCTCATCATTCCTTCTTTTATCTTGTGGATCAGCTCGGAGCTGACACCTTCATACAATTTGAGGATGACATTTCCGACAAAAGCCTCGCAGACGATGACATCTGCATAACCTGCCGGAATATCTCTTGCCTCAATGCTTCCGATGAAGTTGATGCCTTCGATCTCCTTGAGAAGAGGGAAAGTTTCTTTGACCAGTGCATTTCCCTTCTCTTCCTCTGCGCCGTTATTTACGATAGCAACACGCGGATTCTTGATGCCTACTACATTTTCCATATAGATAGAACCCATCTTGGCAAACTGTACCAGATGGGACGGTCTTGCGTCTACATTGGCACCACAGTCGATCAGGAGGGATACTCCCTTGGCTGTCGGGATCAGCGGGGCAAGAGGCGGACGTTCTACACCTTTGCTTCGTCCGACAAGTACCTGGCCTCCGACCAGAACAGCACCTGTGCTTCCTGAAGAAACGAAAGCATCGGCTTTCTTTTCTTTGACCATCTTAAGTCCGACTACAATCGAAGAGTCTTTTTTCTTGCGGATCGCAAATACAGGAGGCTCTGCGGTTTCGATCACTTCTGTGGCATTCACCACCTGGATCCTGTCTTTCGGATAATCCGGATATTTCTTAAGTTCTGCCTGAACCACGTCTTCCACACCTGTCAGGATCACCTGAATATCATCCCGTTCTTTTACTGCCTCTACAGCAGCTTTCACAGGTTCCACCGGTGCATAGTCGCCGCCCATGGCATCTACAACTACTTTTACTAATTCTGCCATAATCTGTCCTCCTGCTTATTTCTTTATGTCAAATCTACAAATCTGTTCTGAAAAAATCATTCCTGCTCACGGCAGAAAAAGATTTATCTCTTTATCTTACTAAAGAATACCGTGAAAATCAATAAAAACCGCGCAATTCATTATCTCTTTCTGATTAATTATTATTCTGCGCCTCGATCTGCTCTGCGAGATCATTCAGATATACCCAGCGGTCCATCTTTTCTTCCAGCTGTGCTTCTGCCTGTGTTTTTTCCTGTGTAAGTTCATTTAATTTGCCGGAATTGGTCGCATTTGCCATAATATCCGCATCCAGCTTCTCAATACGGGCCTCCAGAGCCGCAATATCATCATCGATCGTCTCATATTCCCGCTGTTCTTTGTAGCTGAATTTCAGTTTGACCGGACGGTTCTGTTTCCAGGTCTTCACAGAATCTTTCTCTGTCTTTGGCGCTTCAGAATCATTTTTTACTGCTCCGGAAGCTCCACTTTCTTCGACATCGATTCCCTCGCTGCGTTTCTTTGCCTCCAGATAATCGGTATAACCGCCTTCATATTGGGTAAGATTTCCATTTCTGTCAAATTCAAAAATACGGTCGGCCAGATTATCAAGAAAATAACGGTCATGAGACACCGCAATAACGATTCCGGCAAACGAATCCAGATAGTCCTCCAGGATCGTAAGAGTAGGAATATCGATATCGTTCGTGATCTCATCCAGAAGAAGGACATTTGGTGCTGCTGCCAGCACTTTGAGAAGATACAGGCGTTTCTTCTCTCCACCGGAAAGCTTCTCGATTGGTGCATACTGCATGGCCGGATCAAAAAGAAACTGCTCCAGAAGTTTCGATGCACTGATAAGTCCGTCCCTGGTCGGGATAAATTCTGCCACATCCTTGATGTAGTCGATCACTCTCTGGCTGCTGTTCATATCCTCGATCTCCTGAGAAAAATATCCCAGTTTGATGGTATCCCCGATCTCCACCTCACCGCTGTCCGGCTGTACGATGCCCGCGATGATCTTGAGAAGTGTGGACTTTCCGCAGCCATTTGGTCCGATGATACCAAGGCGCTGATTTTTGAGTACGATATAATCAAAATCATTGATGCAGACTTTGTCACCAAAACGCTTGGAAATATGATGAAGCTCGATCGTTTTTTTGCCCATTCTGGTCTCTACCGAATCAATCTCCACATTCTTGTCACGTACCGGGGCTGTGGAATTCTTCATTGCTTCCAGACGGTCAAGACGGGCTCTCTGCTTGGTGCTTCTTGCACGGCAGCCACGTTTCGCCCACTCGATCTCCATACGGAGAATGCTCTGTTTCTTACGCTCGGAAGCCATCTCCATCTCTTCTCTCTGCGCCTTGAGTTCCAGAAAGTCGGAATATTTTGCCTCATAGCTGTAAATCTTTCCATGGCTGATCTCCAGAATCTTGTTTGTCACACGGTCAAGGAAATAACGGTCATGTGTCACCATGATCACAACGCCCTTGAAACGGTTCAGATAATCCTCCAGCCAGGATGCCATCTCATTGTCCAGATGGTTGGTCGGCTCGTCAAGGATCAGGACATCCGTCGGGTTTGCCAGAACAGCTGCCAGTGCGACACGTTTCTTCTGGCCGCCGGAGAGATGGTCGATTTCTTCTTCGTGGTCTTCGATTCCCAGTTTATTGAGGATCATATGCGCCTCTGTCTCCGGATTCCAGCTCTTGTCTTTCTGTCCCTGTGTCACATAGGAAAGAATCGTCGCACCCTCCGGAAATTCCGGATGCTGAGGAAGATAGGTAATACGAAGTCCGTTCTGTGTGATCACCTGACCCTCATCTGCTTCTTCCAGACCGGCAAGAATCCTGAGAAACGTTGTTTTTCCTGTTCCGTTGATTCCGATGATACCGATCTTGTCTCCCTGATGGATTCCGCAGGAAATATCATCAAAGATCACTTTATCTCCATAAACTTTACTGATGTGCTCCAGATTCAAAACATTCATTCTATTCAATCACTCCTGTACGTTTTTTACTTTTGGAAACTTTCTGAAATAGTAGATAACAAACAAAACTGCCGTGATTCCCCAGGATACGGGATAACTCAGCATAATCGTATTAATTCCCGGATGTCCCGGAAATACACCGAACATCCATATAATACGGATAAGACAGACTCCGCCGCAGGTAAGCAGCATCGGAACCAGAACTCTGCCCGCTCCGCGAAGTGCGCCGGAAAGAATTCCGATGACTACATACATAAAATAAGACGGAAGAAGGAAGTGCATCATATCCACACCGATCCGCACAACATTTTCATCTGTGGTAAACAGTCTGTAAAGCGGACCTGCCAGTGCATACAGAGTCCCGCTCACAAGAAAAGCACCGGCATACGACATTCCCAGACAGACTCCTACGCTTTTTCGCATTCTTTTTACTTTACCTGCTCCGTAGTTCTGTCCGACGAAGGTTGTAATGGAAATGCCAAATGCATTTACAACCATCCAGTAAACCGCATCGATCTTTGCAAAGGTTCCCCATGCAGCAACCGTATCGGTTCCTAGTGCATTTACAAATACCTGGATGATCAGATTCGCGATCGTATACATCGTTGCCTCCAGTGCCGCCGGAATCCCAATCCGAAGGACAGACTGAAGAGAAACTCTGTAAAAACGGATCTCCCGGAGTTTCAGCTGGAATAACGGATGTTCTTTCATCAGCATAATAGTTACCAGGCAGGAGCTGATTCCCTGGCAGCTCACAGTCGCCAGAGCCACACCCATAACTCCCAGCCGGAAGATTACGACAAGCACAATATCAAGGACAATATTCAGTCCACAGGTGATCATCAGAACGTACAGCGGTCTTCTGGAATCTCCCACTGCACGGAGAATGGATGCCCCCATATTATAGATGATGTTAAAGATCATTCCGCAGAAATAAATATGAAGATAGATTCTGGAATCTGCCATAAGTTCCTGTGGTGTCTTCATCAAACCGAGGACGGTATCTGTCAGCGTAAACCCGATCACACCGACCACAAATCCGGTCACTATACCAAATGCATAGGAGGTATGAAGCGTTTTGTTGAGGTTTTTTTTGTCTTTGGCCCCGTAAAACTGCGCAACGACCACCGATGCACCGGAAGTCAGTCCCACAAAAACTTCCACAACCAGATTGACGATCTGGTTGACCGATCCCCCGACAGCCGCCAAAGCCTCCTTACCTACAAAACGACCGACAACAATGCTGTCGGCCGTGTTATATATCTGCTGAAAAAATGTTCCGATCACGATCGGAAAAAGAAAATCAGAAGCTGTTTCCAGATCACACCTTCTGTAATCTGATTCTTCTCATTCATTCACATGACTCTCCCGTTTCTTCCTCTTTCGAGGTAATTCGATTTCTCATCTCTGTCAGTATAGCAGAGGAAATTTGGAAAAGCAATGCATTTTACAGCATGACGAATAATTATTTTACCAGAAAGACGGATCCAACAGTTCGATCTGCGGACTGGAAGGATCTGTGGAGGAATACATCGAAAAGACATTGCCCTGCGGATCTGTCCATTCACCGGAACCGCCTTCCTGCATTCCCGGATACATAGACTCCCAGCTGTCACCCGGCTGGTAGCCGTACATGCAGTAGTTGCTGTTATTTCCCCGGATTACGATTTTGGATACTTTAAGATCTCCCAGTTCCACAGCCTGCCCTCTGGCATAAAACATCACCTGGTCATTTTCGACCACTGTGTCTTCTCCTTCTGTCCTTGCTCCTACATTGTCTATTTCGAAAAAAAGAGACCGCATATCTGCTCCCATATATTGAGAAACATCTGTTTTATCTGTGTGGTTTCCCAGTGTAATATGCGACATTGTGACAGTCAGATTATGATCTTCCCCGCTTAATGCTACATAATTTCCATTTTCGTCAAAACGAACCGGCCTTCCCCACACTTGATAAAGTCCCTCTTCTCCCAGTTTTCCTGTCGCATCGCTGTACGACATTCCTGTATCTACGCCCATTAAGCAGTAAGGATTCCCGCTTCCTGTCAGCTGGATCTGTGTAATACTGTCCCCGCCATCGCCGGAGTCTGCACTCATCAGGGTCACCTGTCCGTTGGAGCAGCTGGTCATTCCCATATTCCAGTAAGGTTCTGACATCCCGTCAAATTTTCCCGCCATTTCTTTGAGACTTTTTCCGAGCATGGATTCCAGTTCCGGCTCTTTCACAGAGGAACCGCCAATCTCTCCGATGAACGGAAGGGTGATCCCTGCATAACAGGGAACTGCGTTCATTCCGGTAAGTGTCATTGCAGCGAGCGCTGCCACTGTTACTGTCTTAAATTTTCTCTTTCTCATAAATACAATCTCCTTTTCTTATTTTCTTTTCTATATTCTTAAGCGCCAATACGCTCAAAACTCTCCTGTATTCCATGACCGGACATGTGGATCTTCCATCCCCGTTTTTTCAGACTTTCCAGTTTTTTTTGCGAATTCTTCTCTGTCTTCCTCGCTGCTGGAATTATCCAGCCCGTCTGTGAGCAGATACAGGCTCACTTCCTTCTGATTTTCTCCTGCGGATGGCATCAAGCCGGAGAGCAGTTCCAGTACTTCTTCTACCCGGTCTATATAAGCCGTATATCCTTTTGTAAAATATGTGAAAGAATCCAGCGGCTTCACATACTTTACCGGCATCCTGCTGTAAAGCAGTTCACATTCTTCATTGCAGAGCGCCAGCGTCACCAGAAGTTCTTTCTTGTTTCGTTTCTGCCTTGCGAGCCATGCATTAAAACTTTCTATAATTTCTTTTTCTTTTCCATACATGGATCTGCTGCGGTCGATCACACAGACAAACTCCGGTATCTTTTTATATTCTTCTTTTTCCATAGGCTTTTCCTCCGTTTTCTTTATCATAGCCCGACACTTTTTCTCGGAAGGATCCGGACCGTCAGGCTCTCCTTCCCACTCTCATCAAAAATCAAAAGTCCCTCTTCCCACTGATACATATAGACCGTACCTTCTGTTTTTCCCTGTTCCAGAAGCTCCTGATCCCGCGCGGTAAGATCCTTTACTGTTTTCCCCTCCGGATCTGAAGCATCTGTCAGAAACAGAAGAAGTTTTGAAGCCATTTCCCCCGGCTCGACTCCTGCCTTCCTCTGACAGGTCATATAAAAATCCAGGATATCTCCATTATTCAGATCTTCTTCCACGGTCAGCATACAGAAATCTTCCAGCTGATATTCTGTTTTTTTGTAAAAATCCGTCTGTATCAGGTCATATTCACTGACTGTTGCAGTACACTCTGTCTCTTTTTCCGTTTTTGTATAGGAAAAATCATTCTGCGTCAGATACGCATCCAGTTCTTTCTTTGTTTTTAACAGCCGGTACCGGTTACAGGGCTTTCCATATGATCGAATCACTTTTTCCGGCAGATGATAGATCATACTTTTTCCATCTTCTGCGGTTTCCGAAGAAACTGCGTTTTTCCTGATCAGTTCCAGGAATTCCTGTGCCTCCACGGAGCCTCTGTCAAAATTCCCGGCATAATCCGTTTTCTGTCCGCTTCTCTCTGTGCTGAGTTCTATCCCCCATGCGCTCAGAGTGACAGTCAGAAGGAGCAGTGGTATGACAATTTTAAATGTACCGGAATTTTTCTTGTTATCTGTCTGTGGTTCTTTTTCATCTGTTTCCTGAAGCAGTGCTTTTCTCAGCTCCGGGATTGACGCATAACGCTCATGATAATCCAGCGCCAGCCCTTTCAGCAAAACCTTTTCCTGCTCCGACGTGATCTGTGCGCCATACATAGATGGCGGATAAAGTGTATCTTTTCCTCTGCGCGCCAGAGCAGATTCCGGAATTGCTCCTGTAATCATCTCGTAGAGCACTGCACAGAGACTGTAGACATCCGTCCATGCTTTTTGCTTTCCGTGTGCTTCATACTGTTCCAGCGGTGCATATCCCTCCTTCAGAAGAACCGTTTTTGTCTGGTCATCTTCCGTAATTTCCCGTGCCGAGCCAAAATCTATGATACAGAGACTGCCATTCTCCCGGAGCATCAGGTTATCCGGCGTCAGATCCCTGTGCAGGACATGCTTCCTGTGCATCTGTTCCAGCCCGTTCATGACCGGAAGAAGCATATCTCTTGCTTTTTCAAAGGACAGCGGTTCTTCCTGACATTCCAGATAATGCCGCAGACTGGTGACTCTTAAGTATTCCATGACAATATAGGCATTTCCCTGTTCTTCAAAATAATTCAGAACCTTCACGATTTCTCTGACCGAATGCAGCGAAGCCATCATTCTTGCTTCCCGTAGAAAATTCCGGATCTCTTTTTCTCTTTTTTCACCCTCTGGAGGGCATAATTCCTTTATGACCACTTTCTGATGGTTTTCCTGGTCTGTTGCCAGCCAGGTAACTCCAAAGCCTCCCCGGCCAAGCGTTTTTTCCAGCTGGTAGCGGCCATTCCCTATGTTTTTTGTCTGTGTCTTTTTTTCCATATTTTTTCCTGTCAGTAAAAAAGTCCTGCCTTTGACGCAGCGATCTTCACATAATATCGTATATTTTCTCCATTCGCATCAGATATACCGAAAAGACTGAGCCAGCTGTGAAAGCTGACCTGTAGTATCATACTCTCCTCTGACTGCTCCATCCGTTTCTGCAGATCCTGAATTTCTTCTGATGACAGACGGCCTTCCGGACAGCAGATGGAAAACAGAGTTTCCAGGAAAATCCTAAGATGTTCCGGATCTGTCATGCTTCCATTCAGACAGATCACTCTCTGATCTGCCGGATCATAGTAAATTTCATAGGATTCTGTTTCTTTCTCTGGAATGTCCACCTGAAAGGACTCTTTTATGCCAGAAGAATTTCTGAGGAATTCATAAGATCCATCTACACTGCGGCTGACAGATCCGTAAGTTTCTTTTTCGGTTTTTATCTGAATATTTTTCTCCTGGAATCCCATCGTGGAAAACAGTACTTTTCTGACAGAATCCCTGTCCAGATACATTTTCCTTCCCAGATTATCCGGCACCTTCCACTTACGCATCTGCTCTTCTGTAAGTTTGCAGGAAATATATCCGTTCTCTGGTTTATCTCCCATTTCCGGTGCATAGTCTGTGAGCTTTTTCAAAATTGCATCGTAGTCTTTGTCCAGGCTGGAGATCAGACGTTCATCCTCCCTGGCGGCTCCGCGTTCTTTTGCTCTCCTTGCTTTTCGTTCAAAATACCGTACCGTATCATGATTCTGAAGCCACTGATCTCCTGCCCGGAAACCTCCTGCAAGCAGAAGGATTCCGAGAATTCCAAGCCCCATACGTCTTACTATGCGAAAGCTTTTTTTCTGCTTTCCTGTATGATAAGCAGCTCCAAGCCCGCTGATCTGAATCCATTTCTGTCCCCAGAAGTGCCTAGTACTTCCTGAAAGGATTTCCGTTCTTTCTGTGTGAAGTCCCAGACTGTGCAGTAAAAGCTCCATGCTGAAATATCTCTGCTGGATTTCCAGATTCAGTCCCTTCAGGATCGTCTGCTCTGCCGCTCTGTCAATCTTCGTATAATACGAGACCGGCCGGAGTTTCTGATTCTGAAGCCGATCTGCTACAGAGAGCGGTTTTTGTCCTGTCAGTATCTCAAAAAGGACTGCGCAGATTCCATAAACATCACTCCAGGGTCCGATCTGTTCCGGATCGGTGTACTGCTCCGGCGCACTGTAGGATTCTTTCAGAAACTTCTTCTCACAGACGATATTCCTTCCCCGGCAGGCACCAAGATCAATCAGCTTCAGATTTCCCGCCGCATCAAACATCAGATTGTCCGGGCTCATATCACAGTGAACCAGACCTTCACTGTGCAGAAAAGCAAGACCTTCCAGCACCGGTTCAAACAGTTTCAGGATTTCTTCCGATGAATATTCCTTTCGGATCGTATCGGCTTTCTGTTTCAAAGTTCCACCCGGAAGATACTCCATGACCAGAAAATTCATTCCGGCTTTTTCGAAATAGTCATAGATTTTTACAATTCCGGGAATCTGTTCTTCTCTTAGAAACGGGCTGTCCGCATGAGAAAAAACTTCCGTCTCGCTTCCTGCTTTCCAGACTTTTATGGCGATCTCCCGGTTCTTCTCTTCATCCAGTGCATGATAGATCACGCCAAAAGCTCCATGTCCAATCTGTTCCTGGATCAGATAGCGGCTTTTTAACATTTGTTCCATAACTCAGTTCTCTCCATTTTGCGGCCATTGTATCTCTGACACGCTGTACTTTCTGCCATCCAGGATGCCATTCGCCCGGATGATAAACTGTATGGTATTTTCGTCATCCCGAAGGATCATTCGACTGAGATCCATATAGTCATACTGATACACAGCAGTTCCCTCTGTTTCTGATAATTCCGACAGATTTTTTTTCAGATCGGAGATGATCTCGTCTTCAGATTCGCTGCAGTCCTCCGAAAGAGCAGTCACCAGATCTGCTGCCAGAGCGCAGTCCCGTTCGGCCTTCTCTCTCTCCACGGCAACATTGATCCTGTAAATTCTTTCCGAGACAAGATCATACAGAAGAGAAATCCTCTGCCCCGTCTCTGACGCAAAATCCTGTTTCCGCAGAAACTGTGCTTTCAGAGCTCCCATTCCGCAATCTGTTACCTGAAACAGATTTTCCTCAGAACTTTGTTCAAAAGATGGTTTCTGACTTTCCAGAATCTTTATGAAATCTTTTCTTGTTTTTTTGAGAAGTTTCAGATTGGAAGGCTGATTCCATTCCCGTACTGCATTTTCCGGAAGCATATACAGAGTTGTGAATTCCTCTTTTTCACTTTTTACCGCGTGCGTTTTCACAAAATCCAGAAACTCTTTGTATTCTTCTGAATTTCTGGTATAACTTCCGGCTGCCGTCTCACTCTCCGCTTCCGTTTCCGAGGCATAGCTTGTGAGACCCAGCTGATAATTATAAAAACTTCTCCTTCATCAGTAGTATTCTGCTTTTTCAGCAGGCTCATCCGGAACTTTCCGTGGTCTTCAAAATCATAATAACCATTCTGCTCTGCCTGTGCGAAAATTTCCTCCGTCTCTGCATCTGTAAAATACGTTTCCGGGACAATTTCAGAAAAAACCTCCCCCAGGAAAATCTTTATCTCTTCCTTTGAGAGCACGACCGTACAAGAATCCACTCTTCCGTTCTCTGCGTCACTGATAATCTCCAGGCTTCTTTCTTCTCCTTTTTCTGTACCTGTGTAAACAATGGTTTTCTGATTGCACAATTCCAGATACGCAGTCTTTTCACCCAGGTACGAAATACTGCATTCACGGTCGGAGCTTTTTTCTTCCAGAGGAATGCCAAGTTCCTCCTCGATCCGCTTTTTGAGATGTCTGTCCCGGATGGAAAATCCCTGTGACGCATTTCCTGCCAGATTTCTTTTGTCCATAAATTCAGGGGACACTTTATAAGCAGTTCCCGGGGAGCTGACTGTTTCATCCACTGTTCCTTCTTCTCTGGCGGCATTCCAGATTTCTTTTGCCTCCTTCTTCTCTGCCGAAAGAAGAAATACCGGATCCTTCTGGTATTTCTCGTGGTCTCTCTGAATCTGAAATTCCAGAATCTGCCGTTCGTGTGTATGCACATATCCAGATACGGATGCTCCTGCGATCACAAGGACTCCCAGCAGGATTCCGGCTGCTCTCCTTCGCTTCCTTGTCATAAATATGGTCATCCGGTCTGCTTCTGCATGGTCTCTCTGATACTTTTCTGTCAGATCCAGCCATTTTTCTCCCCAGGTCGACTGAATTGCCCCGAGATAAACTTCCAGAGAATCATTCTTCATTCCAAGCTGTTCTGCCAGCGCATAGATTCCAAAGCAGCCGCCTCCTGCCTCCCGGTTCAGTTCCCCGAGAATTGTTTCATCTGCTCTGCTGCTGACATCCGCCCAGGTGCTGATCGACCTGACTTTCTTTTTGTCTCCGAATCGTCCTGCCTGCGATGGTGCTTTTCCGGTCAGACATTCATACAGAATTTCTGCCACTGCTCTTACATCTGTCCAGGGACCTGCCGTATCTTTTTTCGTTCTCAGAAAGCAGTCACCGAGGCCTGTCAGACAGAGTGTATCATTTTCATCAAAAATCAGCCGCTCCATTGTGATTCCGCCATGAACCATACCTGTGCTGTGAAGAAAAGACACTGCTTCCAGTGCCGGAAGAAGCAGTTGTCCATGCATTTCTGCTGTAATCTGTTTCATTTTTCATGCCCTTTCCAGATATTCGTACTTAAATTTTTGCCCGGCAGATATTCCATCGCCATATAAGCATGTTCCCCATCCTGCAAAAACATCCATTATTTCTGTGATTCCCCGGTATTCATACACGCCAAAAAACTTTCCGGCTTCTTCTGTGAACGCTTTTGTCCATGCCTCTGCCCCATCCGGATCTCCCGGAACAAATTCCTTGATCACAACTTCCTGATCCAGTGCTGTATCATACGCCCGGTAAATGTGGCTGTGTTGTTCTCCTTTTTGAAGAAAATCCCCGATGAGATAACGTTTTTTTGAGCAGATAACCGAATTCCAGCATCTCTTCTGTAACTCTTTCTTTCATCTTCACGGTCCCCAGGAATAAGCTGCATGATAACGGAAGTATGCGTTGTAATAGCTCTGATATCTCGCCTTTGATACAGATCTTCCATCAATCCAGTAATTCACCTTGATTCTGCCATTGGACTGGCGCTGTCCGACATAATCAGACATGGTAAGATTAATATAAAGGGTACGGCCTTTGATCTTGAAGATATTTCTGGAAACACTTCTTCCTGTGATAAGAGTCTTTACAATAAATGTTTTTTCTTTTTTGTTATAAAGCAGCTTCTGTGGTCCGAAATAAGAAGTACGCATAGCTCCAACCAGCTGTACCTGTCCCCGGTAGATCGTCCAGACCAGCATGACCCTCGCACGTTCACTGTAATAAAACGCTTCTGGAACATTGTCTCCAGTTACATCACGGTAGATATAACGAAGATTATCATCATAATATACGGTTTTCATGGAAAATTTCTTTCCACAGTCGTTGTATTTCCATCCGGAACGACTTCGCAGATCATAGTTAATATTGACACGCACTCCTCTTCTTGCCCAGTCTCTCATTTTATTATTATACATGCGCACTGCCTTCTGGTAACTAATCCCTGCTGCCTGCACCGGCGATGCCAGGATTCCTGTGCTCAGAAAGAGTCCTGCCAGGATTCCCAGTATGGTTCTTGTCAAAAATATTCTGCTCTTTTTCATTCTCTTACCTCTCCTTTTGCTTTATTTCCTGTCCTCTTTGTATGATATCAGTATATAAAACCATTTGGAAAATTTGTTTTTCACATCAGATAATCCAGTAATTCTTTCTGATGGCAGTAAGAATCCCGGTATACTTTGTAAAGATAAAAGTTTCTTCCCTGGATCACCTGCTTCTCCACTTCTTCCTCCAGCACATCCAGGGGTTCTGTAGAACGCAGAAAACGGATCACAAAACGGTCAAATTCCTGATCCGGTTTCAAGCCGGCAAATCCGCAGTTCATCAGAATACGGTTCAGTCGGTTCATTGTAATCTTGTTTTCCTCATCCAGCGGAACTCTTACCTTGACAAACAAGAGAAAACTGATCAGTGTTGCCCTGTTGATGTCCCTGCCTCCTGTGATAAATTCGCGGAAAAAATCTTCTCCGGAACGGCCTCTCTGATAGGCCTTTTTGCGCTCGCCCTCATCCCTGCTTCCGGAAAAATCCTTCGCCTCTTCTTTTTTGCGCTGTTCTTCTTCCATAAGAAAAAGTTGTTCCGATGCTGCTTTCCACTCGTCCGGAGACGGATTCTGGCTGCAGAGCCCCAGAGAATGTGCGACACGGATCTTCATATTCTGCGGCCACTGGTCAAAATTTCCATAAAGTTCAAAAAGAATTTCCATCCAGTCCACAGACACATACCCAAAATAAAAATAGTTAAATTCGTCAAAGATACCGCCCGGTGTCAGAGCTGTATTTTCGAGATATTCTTTTTTCTCTTCCAGTGTCATGTTATTCTTCTGTTTGTCTGCATCTTTCTTTAATTTTGTCAGTGGTTTCAGAAACGCGAGCTCTTCCAGAGCGAATTTTTCCTCTCTGCCCCGTTCTTCTTTTTCCAGCATATTTCCATATTGATTCCGGAGTTTTTCTTCTTTGATGCAGCTTTCGTAATACCGGTCACAGCGGTCCTGTATGTAAAAATAAAGATACTTGCAAAAATAATATCTCGCACGCTCCCGCACAGAAGAGAATTTCTCAATATTCTCATGTACAAATGCCCAGAATTCCTCTCTGGAATCGCTCTGCATGATTTTCTCTTCCAGAGATTTTGTCATAAGCATGGTCTCTAGTTCATCGGAAGAGGATTCTGCTTCCATATATTCTTTGAGTTCCTTCAGAGTAATCTTTCCGCCCTTAAAAAAACGTCTCTGTGCTCCATCAGCTTCCTCAAATATTTTCCTTCCCTCAGCAAAAAGTTTCTTCCATTCTTCATACCCGATCTGATGGTCAAACGCATAGATCAGACACGCCTCATAGAAACTTCTTGCGTAAAGTTTCTCGCATCCGCTTTCTTCAAGATGCTGATTCACCTCATCCAGATCCCAGCCGGCAGCAAATCCCTCTGCCAGAATTTCCAGTCTTGTCGGAACAGCCTTCAGTTTCCGTTCTTCTGCCTTTGATAATTCCGGCAGTTCTTCCGGATCTATGGAAAAATTCATAACCAGATTTTCAAAAATATTCCTCTGTTTCATTTTTCTTCTCCATTTCTTCTTTGTAATAATAAAATTATACCCTGTTTTCTCCACACTGACAACGAAGAAATCGTCATCCTGTTTTTGGCAACAAAAAAAGCAGAACCTATAAAAGATTCTGCTTCTTATTGTTGTGATTAGTCTTCTACTTTCACGATTTCTTTCTTGTTGTAGCTTCCGCACTCTTTACAAACTCTGTGAGGCATCATCAGGGCGCCGCATTTGCTGCATTTTACCAGGTTCGGAGCACTCATTTTCCAGTTAGCACGTCTTTTGTCACGTCTAGCTTTGGATGATTTGTTCTTTGGACATATGGACATAGGTTACACCTCCTTAAATTTACTAAATATATCACTGATGGCGGCCATACGTGGATCCTTCGGTTCCTCTGCACATCCGCAGGGTCCCTGGTTCAGATTCTTCCCGCACTGGCTACAGATTCCTTTGCAGTTCTCCCTGCAGAGAACCTTCAAAGGCCAGCTCATCAGTACCTCAAGATAGACCAACCGGTCCACATCCAGGTCTATTCCCGTGAGATAGTCATTCTCATCCAGATCTTCTACTCTGTCTTCATCAGATTGTTTCATATCCAGTTTGCGCTCAATGCTGTATGAAATCTCAACGGAAACCTGTTCAAGACAGCGGTCACACGGAATACCGACTGTGACACTTCCGTTACCGGTTAATTCCAGTACCTTATTGCCGGTATTGGCAATGGTAAGTTTCACCGGAGTCTTATCCAGGATCGGATATTCTCCCAACTGAAATGAAATTGTATCTAGTTCAAGCTCAGGAGTGATCTGAATGACCTTTCCTTCACTATCAATAATCTCTGATAAATGAATCTGCATAATTATCTCCTACTCACACCTTATCAATTATACATAGATGACCTTGGTTTGTCAATCTGATTTTTAAATTATTTTGTATTTTCTGCCAGAAAATCTGACAGGGTATACTGTATTTAGCATAGATAAAGAGAAGGAATCTGCCGATACGGTAAATTCCCTCTCTTATTTCTTATATTTGAGTCATGAACCCTGGCATTACTTAACCAGTGCTACTGTATCTCTGCAGATTGCAAGTTCTTCGTTGGTAGGAATAACTGCAACTTTGACTTTGGAGTTTGGTGTGGAAATAACGATTTCTTCTCCAAATGTGTTGTTTGCAGTGTCATCGATCTCAACTCCGAGGTATCCAAGGTAGTTACATACATCTTTACGAAGTGCTCCTACGTTCTCGCCGATACCAGCTGTAAATACGATCGCATCTACACCGTTCATAGCTGCTACATAGCCGCCAACGAATTTAGCGATACCATAGCAGAGTACATCGTATGCATTCTTAGCGTCTTCGTTTCCTGCTTCGATCGCTGCTCTGATGTCACGCATGTCACTGCCGACTCCTGACATACCCTGAAGACCAGATTTCTTGTTGAGAACGTTCATAACACCTGCAAGGTCAAGGTTCTCTTTCTTTGCGATGAACTCAACGATTGCCGGGTCGATGTTACCGGAACGTGTTCCCATAACAACGCCTTCAAGTGGTGTAAGTCCCATTGTAGTATCTACGCATTTGCCGTTCTGAACAGCACTGATGGAAGATCCGTTTCCAAGGTGGCAGACGATAACTTTGGAGTTGTCTTTGTCAAGGCCGAGGAATTCTACAGCACGTTTGGATACGAAGCTGTGGGAGGTTCCGTGGAAACCATATCTTCTTACTTTGTATTTCTTGTAGTATTCGATCGGAAGTCCGTACAGATATGCTTTTGCAGGCATTGTCTGATGGAAAGCTGTATCAAATACACCAACCTGCGGTACGCCTGGCATAAGTTCTGCGCAGACACGGATACCGATCAGGTTTGCCGGGTTGTGAAGTGGTGCAAGATCGTTGCACTCTTCTACTGTTGCGATCATCTCGTCTGTGATCACTGCTGAGGAAGCGAATTTCTCGCCACCGTGGACGATACGATGTCCGATCGCATCTACTTCTTTAAGGCTCTTGATCGCACCTGTCTTGTCGTTTGTCAGTGCATCCAGTACGAACTGGATCGCTTCTTTGTGTGTAGGCATTGCACACTCTGTGATTTCTTTGTCAGATCCGGCTTTCTGATAAACCAGTCTTCCGTCGATTCCGATTCTTTCGCAAAGACCCTTTGCCAGAACATCCTCTGTATCAGAGTTGATGAGCTGATATTTCAGAGAGGAACTTCCGCAGTTGATTACCAATACATTCATCTTAATATCTCCTGTTCCATATATTTCAATATGTAATATTATTTATTGTTTGTGCAAAATTATTTGTCTTCTGCCTGGCACTGTACAGCTGTAATAGCAACAACACCAACGATATCATCTGCAGAGCATCCTCTGGACAGGTCGTTGACTGGTTTTGCGATACCCTGTGTAACAGGTCCGTATGCTTCTGCTTTGCCAAGACGCTGAGCAAGTTTGTATCCGATGTTTCCTGCATCAAGGTCAGGGAATACCAGAACGTTTGCTTTACCGGCAACTTCGCTTCCCGGAGCTTTGGATGCACCAACGCTTGGTACGATCGCTGCGTCAAGCTGGAATTCTCCGTCCAGTTTGAGTTCCGGATGTTCTTCTTTTGCGATTCTTGTAGCTTCTACCATCTTGTCTACGTCTGGATGTTTTGCACTTCCCTTTGTGGAGTGTGAAAGCATAGCAACGATCGGTTCTTCCTCAACAAGAAGCTGGAATGATTCTGCAGAAGATGCTGCGATTGCAGAAAGTTCTTCCGGAGTCGGGTTCTGGTTCAGACCAGAGTCAGCAAATACAAATGCTCCGTTTGCGCCGTATTCGCAGTCCGGAACTACGATCAGGAAGAATGCGGATACCAGTTTGGTTCCTGGTTTTGTTTTGAGGATCTGCAGGCATGGACGAAGTGTGTCTGCTGTAGAGTGGCATGCACCGGATACCATACCGTCTGCATCGCCCATTTTTACCATCATTACACCATAGTATGGGTACTGAGTATGAAGGATCTCTTTTGCTTTTTCAGGTGTCATACCTTTCTTAGCTCTCAGTTCTACAAATTTGTCAATGTAAGCCTGAGTTTTGTCAGATGTCTCTGGGTCAACGATTGTTGCTCCGGAGATATCGAATCCGCCTTCAGCAGCTTTCTTATTGATTTCTTCTTCGTTTCCGATGAGGATGATCTTGGCAACTCCCTCTTTCAGAATCTTATCAGTTGCCTCGAGAGTTCTCATGTCCTCTGTTTCTGGCAGTACGATAGTTTTGATGCTTTTTTTGGCTCTTTCTTTGAGTAAATCAACAAATCCCATGATTAAATGGCTCTCCTTTCGTTATTTCGGTCAGATGACCGTGTGAGTGTCCAGAATATGACCTCACAGCTAAATTTATTATACCCCCAGAATTTGTGCATTTCAAGTAGTTGACATGTAGATTCTTCCAAAGAGCGGTATTTTTTAACGTGCAATCCGGGCAAAATCACGAAAGTCTGAAAACAAAATATTTGTCCAGCTGTTATTTTTTATGTTACAATAGGAAAAACAGATAACTTTTGCCGTGGGCAGAAAGGATTTTATTATGAAAGTAACCGGGATCATTGCGGAGTACAATCCGTTTCACAGGGGACATAAATATCAGATAGATTACTGCAAAAAAGAACTGGGGGCAGATTATGTGATCGTTGCCATGAGTGGCGATTATGTGCAGAGAGGTACTCCTGCTCTGCTGCCCAAACATCTGCGTGCAGAAATGGCACTTCGATGCGGTGCCGATCTTGTACTTGAAATGCCGGTGTCCGTAAGTACTGCCAGTGCAGAGACATTTGCCATGGCCGGTGTTTCCATACTGGACAATCTGCATGTCGTTGACCAGCTCTGTTTTGGAAGTGAATATGGTGAAGTTTCTGCACTGCAGGAACTTGCTGCTGTCCTTGTAAAAGAACCCAAAGAATACCGTGTACTTCTGAAAACTTTTTTGAGCGAAGGGCTGTCTTTCCCCGCTGCCAGAAGCCAGGCGCTGATCGAATATTTCAAAGGCGAACCGGCATAGCGGATCCACTCCTCCTTAATTTTCTGGGGCCCATGCAAATGGCCCAGAGCCACATAATCAAAATCCTTTAACACCGAAATATCGATTCGATCCAGACCGCCGACAGACAATATGACCTGCTCCGAATCGCAGGTCGCCGTCTCCCATCCCGAACTTTGATAAAACTGATGGGATACAAGAATATTTCTCTGGCTCCAATCAATGTTCTCCCGCTCAAGCAGCAAACGGACCGCCGTCTCATAATCAGGAATATCCTTGTCCGGAAACAGGGTCCGCACATAGCCCGGCTTTGTAAAAGGCAGAAGATAAATATTTACCGGGCCAAATTCATCCTCCAAAACTATTTTTTTTCCAAATGTTCCTCTTCTCTCTGGGGCGGCATGACCGATATATAAATCTGATGCTTTTCCATAAAGCTGCTGGCGTAATTAAGTCGCTCCGGCGAATCATGATTTCCTGCGATAATGCCGATTGGAATCGACGGCTGCAGCGATGCGGCCCGATTCAAAAAATCGTCAAATAGAGTATAGGCCTCCCCCGACGGCATGGATTTATCAAATATATCTCCCGCAATAAGCAATACATCCGGACGGTATTCTTCCATTTTTTCTATGATTTGATTCAGAATATCCTCCTGATTTTCTTTTAAACTATAGTAATTTAGCTGTTTTCCGATATGCAGATCGGAAGTATGAATCCATTTCATAAAAGCGCTCCTTTTTGTATTGACTTTATTTTACACGTTTTGTCGAATGGCGTAAAGGAATAAATGGGACTTGCTTTGAATAGATATCAATGGACGAACTGTCAAACGCAGGAAAAGATTGGGAGGATGAAAATGGCAAGAATGAGTCGGGAAAAGTCTGCCTTCGCTGGCCTTTCTTCCGCAGAGGCGGAAAAAAGGTTGGCAAAATACGGAGAAAATATCCTATCGAATAAAAAGGCCGTCCATCCTGCGAGAATTTTCGCAGGGCAGTTTAAAGATTTTATGGTAATGATTTTACTTGGC
>ENA-OQDT01000060-OQDT01000060.1-human-gut-metagenome-genome-assembly--contig:-NODE-60-length-59023-cov-4.481017_pt1 | contig 59023 bp, 45 predicted proteins | sample MGYA00242786_ERZ504617 | MGnify/ENA primary metagenome ERZ504617 (study PRJEB26092, sample SAMD00036337) | human gut metagenome | host: Homo sapiens | study: EMG produced TPA metagenomics assembly of...
GCTGATGCGCGGCAACCGGACTACCAAAATCAATGCCGAAAATTTCAACGCTTTCCGCTCTTTCAATTACCCCGCTCTGGCAAAAGCAGGAATCCATATCCGTTACAACGAACACATCATCCGTCGCCCCGACCCTGCACGACCGATGAAGCCGCATTATCTTTTCGACACCAATGTCGTAGTCCTCACCTTGTTTCCGGGTATTCAAGAAAGCATCATTGATTCTGTACTTCACGTTCCGGGATTGAAAGCAGTGGTTCTCAAGACATTCGGTTCCGGCAATGCACCGCAAAAGGACTGGTTCATCCGGCAACTGAAGGACGCAACAGAACGGGGCATCGTCATTGTCAACATTACCCAATGCCAAAGCGGCGGTGTTGAGATGGGACGCTACGAAACCGGACTGCATCTGCTCGAAGCCGGCGTTATCAGCGGCTACGACAGTACGCCCGAATGCGCTGTTACCAAACTCATGTTCCTGCTTGGGCACGGACTGAGCCAGGCGGAAATCCGTTGCCGGATGAATTCGGATTTGGCATGGGGAAATTTACCAAAGAGTAATTTCCTCATTTTTTTTTCCTCTTTACTCCCTTTCAGACTTCTCCTTTTATTCGCTTCGGACAATATTTACAAGTTTTCAAAACGGGTAAATGGTCGGATTCAGCAAAATATTCGCCTTGCATTATCAAAAAGACAATATTTACAAGTAACAATCCGAATATTATGGCTATCTTTGCGGCATATTCAATTAAAAGTTGATTATTTTATTCAACAAGCAAACAAAACATAAAAACATTATAGATCAGCCTATGGAATTATTCTACCGTTTTTCAGTTGTGATAGCCATTGTCAGCACTTTGGCACTTTCCAGTTGTACGGATGATGTGTACGATCCTGAAAGGGGCATTCAGACAAAACCGAAAGAAAATCCCTTAGGAGAAGACTTTACCGCCCCCGATGGTTTTGACTGGTCCATGGTCAACACCGTAAATCTGAATGTTGAGATAAACGATGAATTTGACGGGCGATATAAGTATCTTATTGAAATCTTTACCGCCAACCCGATATCCGACATAAGCGCTGTCCCCATTGCGGTGGGCACTGCCAACAAGAACGGAAATTACAACGCGGAAATCAACGTCTCCAAAGCCGCAACAAGACTGTTTATCCGTCAAACCGATCCCAAGCAACGCAAAGAAGTATACGAATACAGTATCCCTGAAAACGGAGGTATATTGGAATGCAAACTGTACAATGTTTCAACCGGTACAAGAACAAGAGCCGCAAACAAGACTGCCGATAATTCCCACTCGGCATTCGAAGCGGCACAGGCAGCCGGCATAACGGAAATCGCCGATAAAGAATATAAGGAAGCGGAAGTGATACCAGCCGTTCCAAGTGTATCGGATGGTTACATTGACCCTTGGAATACAGGCACACTTGCCAACGGAGCGAAGTATATCATAGGAAAAGAATACACATCGGATTCTCCTTATACCATCCAGCTAAAAACAAACAGCGGCAGAGCAACTGTATTCGTACAGGGCGTCTGGAAATTAAGCGGTTGGAGCAGCCTTAATTCAAACCTCGATATATATGTAATGGGTGGAGGCAGAATCATTGCAAATAATCTCACCATCGGTAATGAAAACACCCTTACCCTGCAACATGACGGCAGCCTCGAATGCACTTCTCTCAGTTTAGGATGTCCTACCAAGAATTTCGGTACAATTTCAGCCAATGGAAGCCTGACAATGAATCTTGGCAAGCAACCGGAACTATTCAACGCAGGAAAAATCGAAGTCGCCGACAAAATCACCATCAACGGCAGCAACGTCATCAATCACGGCACATTAAACGCTCATGAACTCAACTTCATCGATGCCAGGATTTTGAATAAGGCCGACTTAAACAGTGATACGAATATAAAACTCAATGGCTGCAGGCTATTCAACTACGGCAGTGTCAGATTCGATGAAACTGACGGTAAGACAAGAACCAACAACTCCACCGCAACCGTCATCATCAACCATTATGAGGCCCGGATAAGCGGCTATGAAATAGAGGGTGGCCTGTCTGTGTACAACGATGGCTTCATCGAAACATCTAAATTTACAAACTCATCATCCGATGTCCTATACAATAGCTGCACCGTTATTGTGAAAAAGGAATTCAAGTTCAGAAACGTAACATTAAACAAGGGGGCCATTACCGCCGGCCGTGCCAACGAAACTGACACAGAGTGGCTGCCTGTACCCGAAATAGAAAGCCTGACCGACTCCAAATTCACGCTGATAGACGGCTCCATGATTAAAGCCAGAGAGTTCGAAGTAAAACGCGGTGACGTCATTTTCCAGGCAGTGAATGTCACCAACAATGACAAGTCAATGATTAAGGCCGAAAAAATTAAATTCGAAGAGCCCACCAACGTCCAATTATTAAGCAACAATCTGGTCATAGAAGGAAAAATAGAGGGTCTGAGCCAGTATCACCCGTTTAAGAAGAACGAAAGCGTCAATACCGGTTATGATGAATCCAAATACACCATCGAGACTTGTGGCGGAATCTATGACGAAGGCAATAAGGGTGAAGAAGAGAAAGACCCCGACTTCCCCATCGAAATCAAAGACAGCGACGTGTATACGTTTGCTTTTGAGGACAATTGGCCTGCATATGGTGATTTTGACATGAACGACCTTGTAATCGTAATGTCCGGAAAAAAACTGCAAGTAGATAAAAACGGTATAGTGACACGCCTCAGAATGACTCTTGAACTGCGAGCCGCAGGTGCAGCCAAGACATTAGGGGCCGGTATCCGCTTCACTAAACTCTCTCAAGATATAAAGCCCGACAAGTTCAGAACCAATGGAAAAGACGTATCATTCGAGAATAAGCAAAGCATCCCCACTTATCTCCTCTTCAGTGATGCATGCACCGAATTGTGGGGCAGCCAGTATACCGGTACTGAAAAGCGTATCAACACCCTTGAAAACGGTCCGTTCAAAAAAGATACCAAGGAATATAACATCATCATGGAATTTCCCGTCTCCGCCAATGTAAAGCCGGAAGACCTGAACATCAACAATATTGATATTTTCGCCATCACAGCTCCCGCCACAACCCAAAGGAGGCGTACGGAAGTACACGTAGCGGGCTTTGCTCCGACAGACTTGGGCGGTACTCATTACTTCAATAGCGGTAATGACGACTCATCCGTTGCCGAAAACAGATACTATCTCAGCAAAGAAAACCTTGCCTGGGCTGTTGTAATCCCTCAAGAATTTGCATGGCCTTTTGAGAACAGAAACGTCACTATGGTATATGACAAGTTCCGGTCGTGGATTACCACCGGCGGACAACAAGACAACAACTGGTATCAGTCATACAACAAAGACGTATATCCTATTGAAAATTTGACTCCGCTTAATAGAGACTGAAATATAGCCAACCTATACGGCAACCCGAAAAACGTGAAGAAATACACCGGCAAACATATTCTCACGTTTTTTCTCATTTTACGTTAAAGCAGGTTAGCAAATATTCATTGTCGTCAGTAATCGGACGAGTTCAATAAAACAACAGTTTTTTTATTACTGCATAGTAAACAAACAAAGCAACAACGCTATAATAAACAGAACAATGAAAAAAATCTTACTGGTTGATGACAAAGCCACCATAGGCCGCGTACTTAAGATTTATTTAGGGACAGAATACGACCTGGAATATTTTGAAAGCCCTCTAAAGGCTCTTGAGTGGCTTAACGAAGGCAATGTCCCCGACCTTATCATCTCCGACATTCACATGCCCCACATGCGCGGCAATGAATTCCTGTACTATCTGAAAGGGAACGAGCTGTTCAAACATATCCCCGTAGTGATGCTCTCCAGTGAGGAAAGTACCGTCGAACGCATCCAGTTGCTCGAAGCCGGAGCGGCAGATTACATACTCAAGCCATTCAACCCGTTGGAACTCAGGGCACGCATCAAGAAATACATCTGAAAAAGAACTGAAAGGAAGATATGCTATATTATATCTACATAGGAAACAGCCAGACTGCCATCGACCACCTGAGCAAGGTTACCAATGGCATGTTCGTTACTGTCTCCGGTGCCCGTAAAGCTGCCAAAATCATAGACGGCATCCGCGAACGGTATAACACATCCATCCTTTACGAGCAAACCGACACAGAAAAGGATTGCCTTGACATCACCTGCCTCCACAAGAGGTTTCCACGCGTATACATAATACTTATCACCGAAGGATTGCCGGCAGAAGCCCGCAAAGCCTATCTGCAGGCAGGCGTCAATAATACACTGCCGCCACAAGCCGATGAAACGAGCATCCACCGAATGACCCAGTTCCTGCAAGTGCGTCAAAAGCATAAAATGCAGGAATTCAGCCAAAGCCACCGAAAGATGCTTAACACATTTCATCTGCCCGCATGGAAACGTGCGTTCGACATTTTGTTTGCCATATGCGCCCTGATAATACTATCTCCGTTACTTATCGGCACTGCCATTGCCATCCGTCTCGAAAGTAAGGGTAAAGTCATCTATAAGTCGCAACGTGTAGGCAGTAACTACCGGATATTCAACTTCCTGAAGTTCCGCTCCATGTACACCAATGCGGACAAGAAGCTGAAGGAACTCAATGCCCTCAACCAGTACAAAATGGAAGAAGAAGTGGCAGACGATACCCCCGACATCCGGTTCGACGACCTCACAGGCTCTTCCGATGAAGAAGCAAACTTACTGATTTCTGATGACTTCATCATACCGGAAAAAGATTTTTTCCGGCAAAAGGCCCAATCCAAAGAAAGCCCGTTTGTCAAGATAGAAAACGATCCGCGCGTCACACGCATCGGCCGTTTCATCCGTAAATACAGCATTGACGAACTACCGCAACTATTCAACGTCCTGAAAGGCGATATGAGCATCGTAGGCAACCGTCCGCTTCCGCTCTATGAGGCCGAACTGCTGACCAGCGACGCATACATAGACCGCTTCATGGCTCCTTCCGGACTGACCGGGCTCTGGCAAGTGGAAAAGCGTGGCGGAGCCGGTAAGATGTCGGCGGAAGAACGAAAGCAACTGGATATTAAATATGCACAAGAATTCTGTTTCCGGCTGGACATGAAGATACTTCTAAAAACGTTCACCGCTTTTGTACAGAAAGAGAACGTGTAAGTATTAAAACTAAAAAAACAAACAGACAAATGATAAAAGCCCATACACATCCCCTATCATATCTCTGTACAGCTACATTTATTCTGTTCCTGTTGCCCCAGTCCATCCATGCCCAGACGGACATGACCCGTGAAGAGCGTATCAAAATTCTGGAGGCACTGAAAGAAAGCGATGCCATTCTGGAGAAGAGTATCTCAGGAAGCCAGCTACCGGAAACGCAACACTATATCGAAGGTTTTGATCTGCCGCCCCTTTCCGTATTTATGGATGCCGTCATAGAAAACGCCACTGTAAAGCGGGCACACTCCCAGGTAGAGCAGGTAAAGAACCAATACCGCATAGAAAAAAGAAACTGGTGGAACTACTTCCGGCTGAACGGAAATTATGCATACGGGCGTTACAACGTATTGAACGACAACAGCGATTCCTACAACGACTGGTATCAGTCCACCACAGCCAGCTCCCGGCACACCTTCAACGTAGGAGCCAGCTTCAGTGTAGGTCTCGGCGATTTATTCAACCGTCCGCTCCGGCTGAAGAACTATCGTTACAACATCGAGCAGCTTCAATACACGCAGGAAGAAGTAATGGAAGAACGGCGGCTCAAAGTGCTGGAAGCATATAACAATGTGACGGCGCAATTGGCAACCATCAAAGCCAAAGCGGAGAACGCCGCCCTCTACAACGCTCAGATGAAAATCTCGGAGAACAATTTCATACAAGGTAAAATAGACATCATCTCGCTGTCACTGGAGCGGGCGCGCCGTTCCGGAGCGGTGACTTCCTATGCCGAAGCACGCGTTTCGCTGCATAACGCCATCATTTTACTTGAGATGCTGACAAATGTAAAAATAATCAAAGGGAAATAAAATCTTATGGATATAATACAGTTTATAGCACAATTCTTCTACCGCATCCGTTACTGGCTGTTGTGGGGTGGATTTATTGTCACAGCACTGGTGGCGTACTTCACCCAGTTCCTGCCGTTCAGCTATACTGTAAACAGTAATATCTACGCCGGTGTAACCAATGTTACCAATATTGACGGCAGCAAGGTTGAAAACATCAGCAGCACTTTCGACAATCTCATCAACATAGCCAAGTCCAAAAACACATTGGAGAAGGTCTCTCTCCGCTTGCTTGCCACGAACCTTGTATATGGCGAGGAGTGGCAGGATAATATGTACATCCAGGCAAAACACTACCGCCAACTCCTGCAGCATACCCCCAAAGAAGTGCTGGCTTTGGTAGACCGTTCCTCATTGGACAAAACCGTCGGGAACCTGCAAAAATACCGTCAGGAAAGTGCCGCCAACTTTGTATATTCCATGTTCAGCCGCCCTACGGAATTTTACAGTTTCCACGCACTCGAGCAGATAACCGTGAAACGTCTGGGCACAAGTGACCTGATAAGCTTTACCTATACAAGTCCCGACCCGGGTATCACCCAAAACACCATCAAGATTTTGGAGGATGAGCTTATCAAAGCATACGAAATACTCCGTTTCAGTGCCACGAACAGTGCCATCGCTTACTTTGAGGAGCAAGTAAGACTTGCCAAAATCAACCTCAACAAAGAAGAAGACAACCTGATGCACTATAATGTAGAGCATTCGGTAATCAACTACGACAATCAGAGTAAAGAGCTGGCGGTAACCAAATACAATCTGGACGACCGTGAGGAACTTGCCCAACGAACCTACAAAAGCGCCGTGGCTCTCCGTCGGATGCTGGAAGATAAAATGGACATCCGCGCCAAGATTATACGCGATAACACGAAGCTGCTCAAAGAACTTGAAAAAGTTACGGAACTGAACCAGAATATCCTGGAGCAGGAAATCTTTTCAACGGATACGGAGCTAAAAGACAATGAACAGTTGCAACGGAACAAAACCGATTTGCAAAGCTCGGAAGACAGAATCAGCCACATTTCCGACAACCTCAACGAATACAATTTCACCAAAGAAGGTGTCGGTATCGATAATATGGTAACAGAATGGCTGATGGCATGTATCAACGAGGCAAAGACAAAGGCCGAACTGAAAGTCCTTCACGAACGCCGTAACGACATCCTGAACCAATATCGGGAATTTGCTCCTGTGGGTACTCAAGTAAAGCGTAAGGAACGTGCCATCGGCATAGCCGAAGACACCTACCGTGAACAGCTCCGCGGACTGTCCGAAGCGCGGCTCCGCCTGCAGAACATAAAAATGACCACTGCCAACCTGCAAATCATCGCTCCGCCCGAGTTCCCGCTTACCGACAACGGCCGTAAGCGCCTGCTCTACGTCGTGGCTGCTCTGATTGCCAGTTTGATATTCATTACTTTCTACTTCCTCATCATTGAACTGACAGACCGAACGCTACGGGATGCCGAACGCAGTCACCGCCTTAGCGGCCTGCCCGTCATCGCCGCATTCAACGGTATCAGCAACCTGAAGTTCCGAGGGTTCCTGAAAGCATGCAACCGCCGTGCCGCCGCCTATTCCTGCCATCAGCTCGACAGGTATCTGGCAACAGGACGCCCTACCGTCATCAACCTGCTCAGTATGGAAGAGCGGGAAGGTAAAAGTTTTCCTGGCCAAATATTTTGCCGATCATTGGGCTTCCGTGGGACTTCGCACCCGTATCGTAAAGCACGATGTCGATTTTGAGACCAACGACCAGAAATACGTCCGGGCACAGCAACTATCCGATTTCTGGCAACTGAACTCCGCCGAGCAGATACCGGACATCATTCTTGTGGAATACCCGTCCATAAGCACTGCCAGCCTGCCTTTGACCGTACTGAAACAAGCCGATGTTAACCTGCTCATAGCCAACGCCTGCCGTTTATGGGGCAAAAACGATGATATCAACCTGAAATCCATTAAAGAAATGCTGGGTGACACTCCGTTATCGCTTTATCTCAACAATGCCGACCGTGAAGTCGTGGAATCGTTCACCGGCGAATTACCGCCCAAGACACCTCTCCACAGCTTCGTCAGCCGATTGTCCCAACTGGGGCTGACCGCTAAAAAAGCCGCTGTAAAATGAGTATCAAGCGAAGTTACATATCATCTCCCACCTTAACCTTTGCCATACTCTGCATCGGTTTAGGATGTATCGTCGCAGCTACTTTGAAGCAAAATTTAGCGATAGCAGGACTGGTGGCGGCACTGCCCGCCCTCTTGTGCATTCTGATTTTGCACCTTCGCAAACCGGAACGCTTCCTATTCCTGCTATTCATTTTCAATTATTTCTTCATCCCATTGGCGCGTTACAGCCGGCAGGACGGACTCAGCGTACTGTCGGACATCATCTGGTGGAGCGTGCTCCTCATCGTCATCATCCAGACGGCGCTGCACTACCGTTTTCCCTGGAAACGGGCCGTCAACATCCTCACCATAGGAGGTGCCGTACTGGCAGTGTACTGCCTTATGGAAGTCGTCAACCCCACCGCGTCCCTGGAAGCATGGATTTATTCCAGGGGATTCATTTACAATACGTTTCTCGTGTCCCTAATCACGGTGTTGCTGGCAACATCCTATAAGCAAATCAGCCGGCTGATATTCCTGTTTTCCATACTTACGCTCATCGCCATACTGAAAGGCCTTTGTCAGAAATTCATCGGTTTCGACGCCGTCGAATACAATGCCATGATGGAAAGCGGCATGTACAAGACACACTTGCTGCCCCAAATCACCCGCTACTTCTCCATCTTTACCGATGCGGGGAATTACGGTTCCAACATGGGATTCACCTGCGCGTTGTTCGGTATTGCCGGTTTGTTCAGCAAGAAGTCCAGCCTGAAAGTATATTATTTCTCCATCTCCGCACTCTCATTATACTCCATGTTCATTACAGGTACCCGAGGAGCTATCGTAGTACCCCTGGGCAGTCTGCTGCTTTTTGCGCTTATCAGCAAGAACATCAAACTGATGAGTGCTGCCGCAGTGGGAGGAATTTGCATCTATGTTTTCTTCGCATTTACATACGTGGGAGAAAGCAACTACATGATACGGCGCATGCGCACGGCATTCCGTCCCAATAAAGACGCGTCCTATCTGGTAAGAAAGCAGAACCAAAAAAAGCTGGCGGAGTATCTCAGAAACAAACCGTTCGGCGAGGGGCTCGGCCTGGGCGGTGTGGAAGCCCGGAGATTCGGCAACAGGCTGACAACCAACATTCCCAACGACTCCACCTACGTCAAGATATGGACGGAAACGGGCGTTGTGGGCATTCTCCTTTACCTGCTGATTTATGCGGGCAGCCTGCTATGGGGATGCTACTGCATCATGTTCAAAATAAGGAATGACGAGCTGCGCCACCTGCTCACCGCACTTGCCTGCGGCATATTCGGCATGATGCTCAGCGCCTACGGGAACGCATTCTTCACCCAGTTCCCCACCGGCATTATGATGATTATGTTCCTGGGCATACTGATGAACGGGAAATATATAGACGAACGTCTGACGATTGAAAAACAGCAGGCATTATTAACCACAACTAAAAAAGATTCGACGCTATGATGTCCAACATTTTTAACATATTCAGCATAGACTGGTGGATGGATGAGAGCAACAATGCGCTACAAATGACAGATTCCGTCCTATTCCTGCTGCTGGCTATTCCGGTAGCCTACCTGTTTCTCTGTGCACTCTTCTCGCTCGGAAAGTACAAGAACCCTTATCCGGCGGCAGCCGTACAGCACCGTTTCTTAGTGCTTTTTACCGTATTGCGCAACGGGAAAGAAGTAATTGAATCCGTCAACCGTTTTCTGGACACCCAGCAATACCCGCGCGACAAATACGATGTTGCCATAGCAGCCACCCAACTGCCCGAAGAGGACCTTGTCACCCTGCTGCAAATGCCCGTAAACATCGTAGTGCCCGACAAGGAATATTGCACCAAAGTCTACGCCATCCAGCAGGTTATGGAACGCTACGCTCCCGATGAATACGACCTGATTGTCATCTTCAATTCCGACAACCATATCGTGCCGAACGCCCTCAGCATGTTCAACAACGCCTACTACTCCGGTTGCGATTCCATCCAGGCGCACCGCATGGCGGAGAACCTGAATACCAGCATCGCTGTTCTCAATGCCACCAGCGAAGAAATCAACAACAATCTTTTCCGCCTGGCACATACCCGCATGGGCTTTTCCTCGGCTCTCATAGGTTCGGCAATGGCATTCGATTTCGCCATGTTCCACGAACGTGCTCCCAAGCTGAAAGGCTCCGATATAAGCAAGGCGATGGAAACCGTACTGCTGGAACAGAATATCTACACCGAATATCTGGCGGAAGTGGTATGTTACAGCAAGAAAGAAGATAATGCAGACGGCTACCAGACGCAACGCATCAGTTGGATCCGTTCGCAATATACCAGTACATTCTTTGCGCTGAGGTATCTCCCGCTGGTATTGCTGAAAGGTGAATGGGATTACGCCCTCAAACTTTTTCAGTGGCTGATGCCTTCCCGTTTCCTGCTTATCGCACTAATTCTGCTATGCACGGGAGGCATCACCCTGCTGAACTGGACCTGGGCTCCCAAGTGGTACGTACTGCTTGCAACGCTTATCCTCGCCTTCCTCATGGCGCTGCCCGAAGGAGAAGTCAGCCGCCGTCTCCGCAAAGCCATCTGGGCGCTCCCGGTACTTATGTTTACAGCCGTATTCAGCCATATAAAACGATTCTTCTATAAAAAGAAATAAGGAGTACACAGCATGAAGATAGCCATAGAAGCCCAACGGATTTTCCGTCCCGACAAGCACGGCATGGATTTCGTAGCACTGGAAACCATCCGCGAATTGCAGAAACGGAACGACGGCAATGAATACTACATTATCGTGGCTCCGGGCAAAGACCATTGCCTGGAAGAATCTGCCAACCTCTCCATTGTGGAAGTGGCGTGTCCCACCTACCCGCTTTGGGAACAGATAGCCCTGCCGCTGGCGGTGAAACGTTTAGGGGCAGACCTGCTGCATTGCACATCCAACACAGCCCCGCTCTGCTGTCCGGTTCCGCTGGTGCTGACACTCCACGACATCATCTATCTGGACCCCCGCCAACAGCGCAGTCCCTCGCTTTATCAGGAAATGGGGTGGCACTACCGCCGCCTCACCGTACCACGGATTCTGAAGAAATGCCGGAAAATCATTACCGTCTCCCACTACGAACGCAACCGCATCCGCGAAACCCTGAACATTCCCGCCGACCGCATTACGACCATCTATAACGGCTATAACAGTCATTTCCGCCCGATGGACGACATAGACATGCAGATAGTAAACCGCTACATCCCCCAAAAAGACTTCCTGTTCTTTCTGGGAAACACGGACCCTAAAAAGAATACGGCGCGGGTGCTGAAAGCCTACAGCCTTTATCTGGAAAAATCGTCCGTAAGGCGTCCGCTGCTCATCGCAGACCTCAACGAAGCCTATATAGACAGGCTGCTGCAACAGGAAAATATCAGTAACCGCCTGAAACGGCACTTATTCTATCCCGGCTATATCCACAACGCCGACCTCGCCACGCTGTACAATGCAGCATTCGCTTTCCTCTACCCCTCGCTGCGCGAGAGTTTCGGCATCCCTCTGGTGGAAGCCATGGCTTGCGGCACTCCCGTCATTACGGGAAACACCTCTTCCATGCCCGAAATAGGCGGTCCGGACATACTTGCCGCAGACCCCCGCCAACCGGAAGAAATAGCCGGTGCAGTGCTGCGTCTCGAAAATGAAGACGCGCTTTATCGGCAGCAACGGGAATACGGGCTGCTGCGCGCCCGGCAATTCTCGTGGAAAAAGACAGCCGATGAGCTGATTCAAGTATATCAATCGCTCGGCATATAAATGACCTCTGCCCATGAAAACCCTTTTTCTTGTCTTTTACGGATTTCAGGAATACAACGGTATCAGTAAGAAAATCAGATACCAGACGGACGCCCTCAGGCAATGCGGGGCAGATGTACGCACCTGCCACTACGAGGTTGGCAACGACGGCAGCCGGAAGTGGATGATAGACGAAGATGTGCTTGCCGATTTGGGCAAAGGAATACCCGCCAAAATAAAAAAACGGCTCTCGTTCGCCCCTATCCTGCAATACGTTCGCCGGGAAGGCATACAATGCGTATATATCCGCTCCTATCACAACGCCAACCCCTTCACCATACACTTCGTGAGGATGCTGAAAAAGCAAGGTGTAAGAGTGCTGCTGGAGATACCCACATATCCCTATGACCACGAATATTCTTCCGGCATGGAGAAAGTGCAACTGTACACGGACAAACTGTTCCGCCATGCGTTCTGCAGGTACGTCGATTTCATTGTAACCTTCTCCAGCGATGACCGGATATTCGGTCGTCCCACTATCCGCATATCCAACGGAATAGATTTCGCCCGCATCCCCCTGCGCTCTCCCCGGCACGGCACGAGCAAGGAACTCCACCTGATAGGAGTTGCCGAAATCCACTTCTGGCATGGTTTCGACCGGTTGCTGAAAGGCCTGGGAGCATATTACGGCAACAACCCCGAATATAAAGTCTATTTCCATCTGATAGGCAAACCGAGCGGCAGGCGGGAAGAGAAAGACATTGCAACACTCATCCGCCGGTACTGCTTGCAGCCGTTCGTCACCCTGTACGGAGCAAAGCATGGCGAGGAGTTGGACGCGCTTTTCAACCGGGCAGACTTTGCCATAGGCAGTCTGGCACGGCATCGCAGCGGCATATACAACATCAAGACCCTGAAAAACAGGGAATATGCGGCGCGCGGGTTCGGTTTCGTCTACTCCGAAACGGACGATGATTTCGACCGCATGCCCTACACGCTGAAAGTGCCCGCCGACGAAAGTCCGGTCAGCATCCCCGCCCTGATAGAGTTCTGCCAGCACATGACCGTGACGCCGCGGGAAATAAGAGACTCCATCCGACACCTTTCTTGGGAAGAACAGATGAAAAAAGTGTATGAACAGATTATCCGAATAAAAAAGTAAAATACCATGCCCGAAGTTTCCGTTATCATCCCCATATACAACACGGCTGCCTACCTGCGCAAGACGCTGGACAGCATTTGCGGCCAGACCCTGAAAGAGCTGGAGATAATCCTTATCGACGACGGCTCTACCGACGGAAGCCGCGGTATCATCGAAGAATACGCGGAACGCGACGCAAGAATCCGGTGGTACGCGCAGCCCAACCAAGGATTATCCGTTGCACGCAACCGAGGATTGCTGCATGCTACCGGCAAGTACATATATTTTATGGACAGTGACGACATATTGGATACACAAGCCCTCCGGCACTGCCATGATTTGTGCGAGAAAAGAGAGCTGGACTTCATATTCTTCGATGCAAAACCGCTGACGGAGTCGGCTGACAGCCAGAACATTCCCAATTATGACAGAAAAGGGAAAATAGACGAATCCATACATTCCGGCATGGAAATGCTGGACTATGAGCTGAGCAACCGCCTGTTCCTCACTTCCGTTTGCCTGTGTATGGTCAATCGCCTGTTCCTGAAAAAACGCTTCACAGGCTTTCATCCCGGCATTATCCACGAAGACCATTCTTTTGCCATGATGATTTATCTGAATGCACAAAGAGTATGCTACGTTCCCAAGGCTTTCTTCGGGCGAAGAATACGTCCCCACTCCATTATGACCAGTCGCTTCGGAATGCGCAACATCGAGGGATACACCACCGTATGTACCCAAATGCAGGCACTCGGACAAGAACATCCCGAATGGAAAACGGTCATCCGCAAATACCTGTCCTACACCCTGAACGATGTAATCTGGGCGGGACACCGGATGTCGCTGCTTGAAAAAATAGAAACCGCCTGCCGCTTCAGACGCCTGCGGCTCGGAAAGTATGTAAGCTTCAGGAACTGGGCTGTGTTCTGGCTGAAGAAAAAATAGGAAAAGACCATGAAAGCGCTTGTTTCCATCATCACCGTCAACTACAACGGGCTGCGCGATACCTGCGAAATGATAGACTCTTTCCGCAACCACGAAACCTATCCGCACTACGAAATTATCGTTGTGGACAATGGCTCGCGCCTGCCCGAAGCGGAAGAAATACAGGAACGATACAGGAGTAACCTCGTACCGGGCGGCTCCTTATCAGGCAACCCTGCATCGGACAACCCCGTCTCCTTTCCCCCCGTCAAAGTGGTGCGGAACATCAACAACGGATTTGCCGGTGGCAACAATGCCGGACTGAAAGCCGCCGGAGGAGATTATCTCTTTTTCATCAACAACGACACCCTCATCAAAGAACCGGTACTGGAGGCGTTGGTACGACGCATGGAGTGCGACCCGCAACGCAACGGCGGCGTATCGCCCATGTTGAAATTCGCCGCTTGTCCGGACATCCTGCAATATGCAGGCTTCACTCCTCTAAGTTCCCTTACACTGCGCAACGCATCCATCGGATTCATGCAACAGGACAGCCCGTGCTTCCGTACTCCCTGCGAAACCGCCTCATTGCACGGAGCCGCCATGATGGTAAGCCGGCAGGCGCTACAGGATGCAGGCCCCATGACCGAAATATATTTCCTTTTTTACGAAGAGCTGGACTGGTCTGCACAGCTTAGGAAAACCGGGTACCGCCTATGGTACGAACCTGCTGCCGTAGTCTACCACAAGGAAAGCATGACGGCGAAGCGAGGCAGTCCGATGCGGGAATTCTACCTGTCGCGCGCCCGCGTACTTTTCGCCCGCCGGAACCTGCGAGGCATCAGGAAATACCTGTCTTGCACCTACCTCTGCATCCTCGCCGCTCCTAAAAAAGCGGCCGTATACCTGCTGCACGGACAAGGCACACTTGCCAAGGCAACGCTATGCGGCACTTATCGGGGAATGTTCGTTCAGTACCGATAAAAGTTTATCCCCATTAAACTCATAGTTTTATTAGGAATAAACTTCCGGTTCAATAGGAATAAAACTTTTCAGTTTTAATGTGGATAAAATTATAATAAAACTCCCACATGTCTGCGTTCTATTTACGCCGCAAACGCTTCACCAGCGAACGCATCCCTGCCGAACAGCAATAGAAGCTGCTGCACAATATCAGCAGAAATACCAGAGAGGAAACCAGCGCATATACAATCCATATGCCATATCCCCGGGACGGCTCCGCCAACGGAAGGAAACAAAGGACCACATCCGTCAGCCCCCCATGAAAGAACGGCAAGCAGCAGATACCGGAATATATTTTTCCAATATGACTTCACGGACATTTTAAACCCCTCTTTGTAAAGGAAGTAAGGCTTCCAGATACTGATAACGGTTATCGAACTGGCTATATCTCCCAGCAATACTCCCGGAAGTCCCCACAAATAGCCGCCTGCCAATGCCACCGCTACTGTTATCGCCAGTGTGGCAACCGGCGCCCATGTGTCGTGAAACAGTCCGTAACCGAAAATAAACTGGTCGTTCGTACCCCTGAACTGACTGATAAAGAAGTTGGTAAGAATCACAATCAAGACGGAACGGGGCAATATGTACTCCTCGCCCAGCCACACCGTAATGAACGGGTCCATCAGATGATACAACGCGAACGTCAGAAACGAGGCTATCAAAAGCGCAATGAGCTCAACTCCCAAAATACCTGCTGGATACGCTTCATATCCCCCTCGGCTATCAGGCTGCCCACCCCTGCGCCGGTACTGCCCAAAAGTTATCGACAAACTGATTCAGCTTGGTGAGCAGCAGCATATAGTTGCCGTAATACGCCACCAGTTTCAATGAAGTAAATGCGTAGACCAGAAAAGGCAAAAGCTGCGTTCTGCCCATTCCCGCCAGCTTATGTACAAACATCTGACGGGCTTTACGCACGATAATCCTATTCTCCGGATATTTCAGTCTGCCTTCCGATACACTGCACTTCAGCCACGGATATACCCGGTTTATCTTCCAGTTCAGTATGAACGAGTACAAAATGCCGAATGTCAGTTCAATGGCTATCCACAGATAAAGACTGCCCACGTAGCATACCAATGCTATTTGCAGGAGAATCTTGATGATATTGGCCGTTTGAAAATAAACGGTGACTACATAGTTGCGCTGGTCGGCGCCCAGCAGGGTTTGCCGGTAATTAACAAAATAACTGATGAGAGCGGAAGTCAAAAATGCAAAATAAGCAAAATAGATTACTCCGAGGCGAATGCCGGCATCGGCGAATATATAGGGCAGGAAGCAGGCCAAAAGCAAGCCCGCACCCAAAATCAGCAGTCCTACGTTACGATAGAGATAAGCCAGTACCGAGACAATCTCCTTTATCCTGTCCCGGTTTCCGTCGAAAATCGGTTTGTAAAGCACATAGCCGATGGAAGCTCCGATGCCCAGCTCCGCCAGATTGAGAAAGCCAAGCAGGTTCTGCATCGTACTCGTCAGCCCGACAAAGTCCGCCCCCAGTTTCTCAAGAAATATCTTCCTGGAGAAAAAGGAGATGAAAAGGGTGACAAGGTAAAAGAATACATTGACACGCGCATTCAGATAGCTTTTATGGAGGCGGGATTCTGACATTGTAAAACATTATTTATAAAACCTTGGTTATGGAAGTACAATGAAACTTACTTTTCAACAGTTCTGCAAAAGTCCTGTATATGTTTTTCCAACTTTCAAACCGAAGATAAATACACAAAGCTCTACAATATCCTTTACTGCCGAAGTGCTTGCGGCAATCCGTCACACGGGAATAACTGTAAAGCATCTTATCGCTACACCCTATATCCAGCAAAAAGCGGTTGTAACGGCAAGCAACCTTTACACGGGCAAGAAGAGTGTCTGACCGCACTCCATACTGCAATGAATCTTTTCTGACTGTGACACAATAAACATACCCGGAACATGCCGCTACTTTACGGGCATGGTAATCCACATAAGCGGCAAACATGGCATCGTTGGCGGCAACCATTTCATCAAAGCAAATACGGTATCTGCGTACCAATTCTGCGGAAACCATCTTAGCCCAGGGTACGTCATTACGGTATTTCAGAATTTCAAGGTCCATGTCCTCCGCTATTTTCCCATTATGGACCTGGCGCGACGGAACCGGAGCCAGTGTATCCGAATCGACTGTTTCCGCACGGAACGTAATCAAGTCATAGTCCGTATTCCGGTAAGTATCCAATACGTTCAGGAAGCCGGGCAGAAAGAAATCATCGGCATCCGCAAATACCAGCCATCTGCCTTTGGCTCTGGCAAGTCCGCAATTACGGGCATAACCGGCTCCTCTGCCCTCTTTGGTAAAGAGAATCTCCACATCCGTCCTGTCACTGCCCGGAAAATGAGCAAAGTCCACAACATCCGGAGAACTGTCATCATCTGCCACGATAATCTGCACATCGTCCCTGGGCGGAATGGAATCGAGACACCGTTGCAACAGGCAAGGTATGTCCTTATGGGGAATAATGATTGAATATAGAATTTCCATTTCTTCTTATCGTAAAATAAAACCAGACCCGCCCTATGCCTTTTCGGGATAACCGAATACGTACCTGAACCGGCAACTGCAAAGTACGGACATATAGAGATTATAACAAAAGCAGAAACCATGCAACAGGAACTGCCTGCCCCACTTGTCCGCTTTATATCCGGGATGATAAAACTCTTTCATGAAAGAGCGCTGTTCCGCTGCCAACCGGCGCAAATGTTGTGTCCGTAATGAGAAAGGAACTTTCCCGGCAGAGCGATAGTCGGCAATCAATGCACGCTGGAAAAACAGCACGACAAAGGAGAAAGCTGTTCTCATATCCGCCACATTCAAGTCTAACTTTCCGGCAAGCCGTACAGTAATCGATTTATATAATTTGAAAGTTGCATACTCCGATGCAAAATCATTCAGACGCTTTGTCAAAGAACCGGGTACGTCGCAATAGACATAATCTACATGGCTGCCTACAACCACCTGCCGGCAATGAAACAAATATTGAAAATTGAATATCGTATCTTCACCGAAAGAAGCCTCCGCTGGAAAGCGTAGCCCCAACCGCTCAATGAGAACCCGGCTGAAAAGTTTGGCAACCGGCCCCCGCATATCCCGCATTTCATCATTGAGAAACAGCTCCCTGACTTCTCTACCGGTATAGACCGACGGAATAAAAGAGGTTGTATATTGCCTGTCTGCCTGCTCCGACACAACTGTAAAGCCCTGTACTACAATTGAGTCCAGGTTCAAAGGTCTCTCTTCATAAAGATGTTTCAGGTAGTCCGTACCCACATAATCGTCCGAATCGACAAAAACGATATACTCTCCTTTCGCTTCATCCAGCCCCTTGTTGCGGGCCGTACTGACACCTGCATTCCTCTGATGCAGCACACGGATGCGGCAGTCTCTTTCAGCCCAGTCATGGCATATCTTGCCGCTGTTGTCAGGACTGCCGTCATCGATTAACAACAATTCAAAAGCCGTAAAAGACTGGGCAAGCAGACTTGCGATACAACGGGAAAGGTATTTTTCTGCCTTATAGACCGGTATTATTACAGATATGACACATTGTTCCATCATCTTTCCGCTCCAAACATATACCTGAACTTAATTCCCCACAGGCAGCGCATCCACGCATCAAAAGCAACCGCACCGACATTGACCAGCAAAAGCCTTGAGAACTTATCCGCCTTATACCGGGGAGAGAAGCATTCTTCTATCCACCTCCTGTGGGATGAAAGTAACTGACGCAAAAAAACAATCCGCTCTTTTCGGCTATAATGATTCTCTTTCTTATAGATTGCCAACAGGATTTTATGAAAAAACACCGTTAATGAATCCCATACCCCGACCAAAGAGGAATCCTCCAACCGATAGGTTTCCTTATATCGGCATACTCTTTCCAGATAGTTGGAAAAAGCGGCGTATTCGCTGCGGAAATCTTTTATGCAAGTGGATAATGTAGCCATAGAATATCCCACCCTATATATATAGGTGGAAGTATCGCGGATAAGCAGATAATCCGAATAAGGAAGATAGTCGAGCATAAAGAGCATATCTTCCAATCCCGACACAGCAGGAACAAACCGGATACCGTGTTCCTTTATCAGCCTGTTGTCATACAGCTTTGCCCAGGCATACATTACGTACTTTCCAACCAGTTCTGCAAGCACACGCGAACAGTCCATCGGCAAGATGGTTTGTTGCGGAACATGAACGGTATGCAAAGAACCGTCGGGAAACAGTTTATCGAACCCGCAGATTACCGTTCCTCTTTGAGACTTATCGGCAGGCAATAATGCGTAAAGCTCCTGCAAATAGGTGGAAGTGACGTAATCGTCCGAATCGACAAATGCAATATAAGTCCCCGATGCGTGCTCCAGCCCTTTGTTCCGGGCGCAACTCAACCCTGCATTTTCCTGATGGAAAACTCTTACTCTCTTATCCTTACCCGCATATTCATCACAGATTTCCCCGCAACGGTCCGGGCTGCCGTCATCTACCAACAGCAACTCGAAATCAGTAAACGTTTGCGATAAAATGCTGCTTATACATTCGGCCAAGTATTGCTCGACGTTATATACAGGTACTATCACTGATATTTCGGGGACGTTCCGTTCCATGGCATAATTTTTCAATCGACTCCGTGCGTTGTATGAATAAACCGCCTGTTCGCTTCCTTCAGCCGGAACAGGTTCAAAAGCATCAGCAGGAAAGAATAAGGAACCCAACAAACCGCTTTCAGCAAACGCCATTTCCAATATTTGCGGGGAATGGCGAGAGCCAGCGCCAACAGCAACAGAATGAAAATCCCCCACCATTTACAGGCCGACGGAGACGCGAACAGGGAATGTGCGAGGGAAATTATGAACACAAAGCCCAGCAGCAACACTCTGGAAAGAGAGATTTGCTGATAAAGCTTATCGCAGAAGTCCCACTTCCTGCAGCGAATGGCAGGTAGCAGGTGATTGGCAAACTCAAAGAAACTGTAATACTGGGCGGACAGCCAACGGCGGCGCTGCCTGTAAAAGCTGTTCGCTTTCTGTATCTTCTCGTCCCTGACGATAGTATCGGGCAGATAATGAATGTGTATGCCCTTATAAAGAAGCTTCATTTCCAGCACGCGGTCAAAACCGCCCACAGAGGTGTTATCCATCATCGCATCGTAAAACAAGGGATATTCAAAGGCCATCCCCGAACCTATCAGAGCCGCCGACATTCCCAAATTGACATGTCCCAAACGGAATATGGAATTGTTTATCTCCTCGCTGATTGCATCCAGATAGGCCATACCGGTATTCAGATTCTTGGCCACGCGATGTGTCTGTACCACCCGGACGCCGGACACGGAGAAAGCATCGTTCAGCTCGGACAGGTAGGAAGGAGCAATAATGTTATCCGCATCTATTACCAATGCTATGTCGTAAGCGGCTTTATCCAGATATCCGAGGGCTGCTTGCAGGGATTTGGTATTGGTGCTCTTCTCAAAATCGACTTGAAGCAGCTTTATGGGAAGTGAAGACAAAACTGCATTGGTTTCGGGCCGCATGTGGTCCGAAATAACCACAACATCATATCTGTCATCCGGATAATCCTGCGCCAGACAGGCATGCACGGTAGGCAATATAACCGCATCTTCGCGATAAGCGGCAATGAACACAGCAAAACGCTTGCTTGTCCGGGCCGGTGCGGTAACGAACGGCTTGTAACGGCACAGCGATGCCAGACTGCACACCAGCAGATATGCCACATTTATCGCGAATAAAATGTATAGCAACCAATCAAGAGTATATAACAAGTGTTCCAAAATCCATGCAATTTAAGCCTGTTGTTCTATGTTCCGGAAAGCCTGCCTGCCGGACATTCGTTACAAAGATACAAAAAACGGGAAGAGTTTGGACAGAATATACAAAAAAGTGAGCATAAAATACAGAAATAAAAAAACGAGCAAGCTCTTCCGAACCCCTCGCCTCGTGTAAGAAAAGCCCAAAGGCTTTTCTTTTTTTACTTGCATCAAATTTTTGTTACCTGAAAATCAATCTTTCTTTTTACCTCTAAAAACAAACTTCAATTACCTATTAAATAACACTTAATGTTTAACTTTTACCTTTTTCTAATTACCTACTTTAATCTAAAACTTTTACCTATGAATTAATTCAATCTTTTTACCTCTTAACTAATTACCTATACTGAAAACTTTATCTTTTTATTCTTTTATAAGAGCAATTTCCCAACTGCATTGCAAAGGTAATACTTTTTTCCGTGTGCGCAAACAGAAGGGGAAAGAAGTGTGTGTTTTATAACATTGTTTTAGAGATTAAGCGTCTCTTTTACACTTGTAAACAGTTAAAATGCTACCAATGTGACACACTATCCGCCGAAAGCATTACACCGGGTATAAAAAAAACAAACCACCGAAGTGCCGTAGCACCTCGATGGTTGTCCCCTTTAAACACCTTTAAACAAAATGAAATATAATAATTACTTTCTTGCTTCTGCAATGTAAGCCAAAGCTTCCTTACATTTCTCCGTAACGTAAGTCCAGTCCTCGGTAGCAACCTTGTCGCCCGGGAAGAGCTTGGAACCCATACCTACACAGAATACACCGGCTTTAATCCAAGAAGTCAGGTTTTCCTGTGTCGGTTCCACACCGCCGGTAACCATCAGCTTAGACCACGGCATCGGAGCCAACAGGCCTTTTACGAGTTTAGTGCCTAGTACATCACCCGGGAATATCTTGCAAAGGTCGCAACCTGCTTCCTGTGCGAAACCAACTTCTGAAACGCTTCCGCATCCCGGAGTGTAAGCTACCAGACGGCGGTTGCAAATCTTAGCGATTTCGGGGTTGAACAACGGGCCTACAATGAAGTTTGCACCCAATTGCAGGTACAGTGCCGCAGTAGCAGGGTCTACGATAGAACCTACACCCATAGCCATTTCAGGACATTCTTTAGCTGCGAACTTTACAACTTCTGCAAATACTTCGTGAGCAAAGTCACCGCGGTTGGTAAACTCGAATGCACGAACACCACCATCGTAACAAGCTTTCACTACTTTCTTTGCCACTTCTGCATCTTTGTGGTAGAATACAGGAACCATACCGGTTGAACCAATTTTGTTCAATACGGCTATTTTATCAAATTTTGCCATTGTATTAATCAGTAATTTAATGTATGGAAATAACTCTTTTTCTGTTCTTTCAGACACGGATTAGTAGCGTGTTCTGCGTAATTATTACACTAGAATCCGTGAAATCCGTGCCTGAAAAAAAATCATTAGCGTTGTACACGACCGCTTGCGTCACCGCCTGCCAGCGCTTCTACCTCCTCAACTGAAACGAGGTTGAAGTCACCGTTGATAGTGTGCTTCAAAGCGGAAGCAGCCACTGCGAATTCGAGGGCAGCGCCCTGGTTGGGCTTAGTCAGCAAACCGTGGATAATACCGCCTGAGAAAGAGTCACCGCCACCTACACGGTCGATGATCGGATTGATATCGTAACGTTTTGATTCGTAGAATTCCTCACCGTTGTAAATCATTGCTTTCCAACCGTTGTGCGTTGCCGAGAATGATTCACGCAATGTAGAAATAACGTATTTGAAACCGAATTCCTTAGCCATAGCCTTGAAGATGCCTTTGTAGCCTTCTGCATCTGTCTTACCGCCTTCTACATCGGCATCGGGTTTGAAACCGAGGCAGAGTTCGGCATCTTCTTCGTTACCGATGCAAACGTCTACGTATTGCATCAACGGTTTCATGATGGACTGAGCTTTTTCCTTTGTCCAAAGTTTCTTACGGAAGTTAAGGTCTACCGATACCGTAACGCCGTGACGCTTGGCAGCTTCGCAAGCCAGACGGGTAAGTTCGGCAGCCTTGTCGGAGATAGCGGGAGTGATACCTGACCAGTGGAACCAGTCTGCACCTTCCATGATAGCGTCGAAATCGAAATCCGCTGCATCGGCTTCAGCAATTGCAGAATGGGCACGGTCGTAAATCACCTTGCTGGGACGCATAGATGCACCGGTTTCCAGATAATAGATACCTACGCGGTCGCCACCACGTGCGATGAAGTCTGTCTTTACACCATATTTGCGCAAAGCGTTCACTGCCGACTGACCGATTTCGTGTTTCGGCAATTTTGTTACAAAGTAAGCATCATGACCGTAGTTGGCACAGCTGACAGCAACGTTAGCCTCACCGCCACCATATACTACATCAAAAGAATCGGACTGTACGAAACGAGTGTTGCCCGGAGTGGACAGTCTCAACATAATCTCACCTAATGTAACGACTTTCTTTCCCATAATTCTATGTTTTTATTAAATACTATGATTAAATTGTTTCTTTCAAATTATCACATCAGCTCCTATTAAAAAGCTAAACACCTGATACCATGCAGAGTAAACTAAAAGACAGCTTGTTCTTCATAGCTTTCGTGTGCGGGCACAAAGATACAACAATTTTCGTAATTACAAAAATTGTTATATATTTGTATCGAAAATATTTAGATTATTATTGTGCACGGGCACAAAAAACCATGAGTAAAACCATGAATACGCCGGAAAGAATAAGAATCAAAGACATCGCCAAGATGGCCGATGTGTCGGTAGGAACCGTAGACCGCGTCATCCACGGACGTAGCGGAGTGTCGGAAGCCAGCCGCAAACGCGTGGAAGAAATTCTGGAGAAACTGAACTACCAGCCCAATATGTACGCCAGCGCATTGGCTTCCAACAAGAAGTACGCCTTTGCCTGCCTGCTACCCCAGCACGAAACCGGAGAATATTGGACCGAAGTGGAAAGCGGCATACACGAAGCGCTGACCACCTACTCGGATTTCAACATCACCGTGAAGCTGAGGTACTACGACCCGTACGATTACCGCTCCTTCGCCCGGGAAGCCCGCAGTATCGTGGAAATGACCCCCGACGGTGTGTTGTTTGCCCCCACTGCCCCGCAGTACACCACTCCCTTTACCGATGAACTTGAAAAGCTGGATATACCTTATATATATATAGACTCGAATATCAAGGAAGCTCCCGCCCTCTCTTTCTTCGGACAGAATTCGCACCAAAGCGGGTATTTTGCCGCACGTATGCTGATGCTGCTTGCCGGTGAGGATGCACAGGAAATCGTTATCTTCCGCAAGATAAACGAAGGCATTGTAGGTTCGAACCAACAGGAACGGCGGGAAATCGGTTTCCGAGAATATATGCGCGAGCATCATCCCGGCTGTCGCATCTGGGAACTGGACTTGCACGCCAAACGCGACGGTGAAGATGCACAGATGCTGGATGATTTCTTCCGCACCCATCCCACTGTAAAGAACGGCATCACATTCAACTCCAAAGCATACATCATCGGAGAGTACCTGCAAAGACACCGGAAAACAGATTTCAACCTTATGGGGTACGACCTGCTGAAACGCAATGTGGACTGCCTGAAAGAAGGAAGCATTTTCTTCCTTATCGCCCAACAGCCTACCCTGCAGGGCTTCGACGGCATCAAAGCGCTGTGCGACCACCTGATTCTGAAAAAAGAAATCGCAAGGGAGAACTTCATGCCGATTGACTTGCTGACAAAAGAAAATATAGAATTCTATTATAACAGATAAGAGTGCCGGGCAATCAGGCAATGGAACTGTAATACGACACTATCGAACGAAACCAATTAAAACATAGTATATGGAAACAAAGTACCTGAAAATCAACTCGGCCGACAACGTTGCGGTGGCTATCACAGCACTTCCGGCCGGTGAAAAACTCATAGTAGACGGCAAGGAAATCAATCCTGAACGAGGATATCCCTGCCGGACATAAATTCGCGCTGAAAGATTTTGCGGAAGGCGAGAATGTAATTAAATACGGTTATCCCATAGGACACGCCCGCACCGCACAGAAACAAGGCGACTGGATGAACGAAAACAACATCAGGACCATCTTGCCGGACTGCTGGAAATATACGTACAAGCCCCACCGAAGTGAAACTGGACATTCCGCACAAGGACCTGACATTTAAAGGATACCGCCGCAAAAACGGCGATGTGGGAGTACGCAACGAAATATGGATTATCCCCACGGTGGGTTGCGTAAACGGTATTGTCAACCAACTGGCAGAAGGCCTGCGCCGCGAGACAGACGGTAAAGGCGTGGATGCAATCATGGCATTCCCGCACAACTACGGCTGTTCGCAGCTGGGCGATGACCACGAAAACACCAAGAAAATACTGCGCGACATGGTGCTGCACCCCAATGCAGGCGCCGTGCTTGTAGTAGGTTTGGGATGCGAAAACAACCAGCCGGATGTATTCCGCGAGTTTTTGGGTGAATACGATTCCGACCGTGTAAAGTTCATGGTGACGCAAAAAGTGGGCGACGAATACGAAGAAGGCATGAAACTGCTGCGCGAACTCTACGCGAAAGCCAGCAGGGACGAACGTGTGGACGTGCCTCTGAGCGAATTGCGTGTAGGTTTGAAATGCGGCGGTTCCGACGGATTCTCCGGCATTACGGCTAATCCGCTGCTGGGCATGTTCTCCGACTTCCTCATTGCACAAGGCGGTACGAGTGTATTGACGGAAGTGCCCGAAATGTTCGGTGCGGAAACAATCCTGATGAATCGTTGCCGCAACAAAGAACTGTTTGAAGAAACCGTAAAGCTGATTAACGACTTCAAGGAATACTTCCTCTCGCATGGCGAACCGGTAGGTGAGAATCCGTCGCCGGGCAACAAGGCTGGTGGTATCTCCACACTGGAAGACAAGGCTTTGGGATGCACCCAAAAGTGCGGCAAAAGCTATGTGGAAGGTGTACTTCCTTATGGCGAACGCCTGAAAGTAAAAGGCCTGAACCTGCTTTCCGCTCCGGGAAACGACCTGGTTGCCGCCACCGCCCTGGCTTCGTGCGGATGCCACATGGTATTGTTTACAACAGGCCGCGGAACGCCGTTCGGAACGTACGTACCGACCATGAAGATTTCCACCAACTCCACCCTCGCCAAGAACAAACCGGGCTGGATTGACTTCAACGCCGGCGTTATCCTTGAAAACGAACCGATGGAAAAGACTTGCGAACGTTTCGTCGACTACATTATCCGCGTAGCAAGCGGCGAGTTTGTGAACAATGAAAAGAAAGGTTATAAAGAAATCGCCATTTTCAAGACAGGGGTGACACTGTAACGGCAAGCGCTCATTGCCCGAGTGCACGGAATTATCGTCTGATGTTGACGGGATATTCCACAATGATTCGGACAAGAATGAACAAAAGAATAAAAATAGGTAATGTTACCATATAACTATTCTATATAGTAATGTGTTCTTTTGTTCTTCTGTCCGAATATTTAGATATGCACCAGAATTCCATCCGTTTTTGTATCTTTGCAGCCGATTTACTCAAAACAATCGTTCTTATAAACTCATGATAGAAAGTATGTCCGCAGATACAAATACCTCTCCCAAGCAAAAGGGCGGCTGGTGGTCGCTGAGTCCGTTGGCTGTATTTCTTTGTTTATACCTCATCACATCACTGCTTATAAACGATTTCTATAAAGTGCCGATAACGGTAGCATTTCTGCTGTCGTCCTGCTACGCCATTGCCATTACGCGGGGACTGAAGCTGGAACAACGCATCTATCAGTTCTCCGTCGGGGCCGGTAACAAGAACATATTGCTGATGATATGGATATTTGTCCTTGCCGGAGCGTTTGCACAAAGCGCCAAACAGATGGGAGCTATCGACGCCACTGTAAACCTGACCCTGCATATCCTGCCGGACAACCTGCTGCTGGCGGGTATCTTCATCGCTGCCTGTTTCATCTCCCTATCCATCGGTACAAGCGTGGGAACAATCGTTGCCCTGACTCCGGTAGCGGTGGGACTGGCAGAGAAAACCGGTATCGACCTGCCTTATATGACAGCCATTGTAGTGGGCGGTTCGTTCTTCGGAGACAATCTTTCCTTCATATCAGACACCACCATTGCATCCACCAAAACGCAGGATTGTGTGATGAGGGACAAGTTCAAAATAAATTTCATGATTGTAGTGCCGGCTGCACTGGTTGTACTGGGCATCTATGTAATTCAGGGACTTTCCTTATCCGCCGTTCCGCAGATATACGAGATTGAATGGATAAAGGTAATCCCCTACCTTATCGTACTGGGTACGGCAATAACCGGAGTCAATGTGATGGTGGTTTTGCTACTTGGCATCGTCTCTACGGGAATCATCGGCATTTGCACGGCAATGGGCGTCTTCGGCGTCACTCCTGCCGAAAACATGAATGCAAGCACCGCTTTCTTCGATTGGTTCGGCGCTATGGGAACGGGTATCACCGGTATGGGCGAACTTATCATCATCACCCTGCTGGCAGGCGGAATGCTGGAAACAATCCGCTACAACGGCGGTATCGACTTTATCATCACCCGCCTCACCCGCCACGTCACAGGCAAGCGGGGTGCGGAATTCAGTATAGCCGCACTGGTGAGTGTAGCCAATCTTTGCACCGCCAACAACACCATTGCCATCATCACCACCGGTCCCATCGCCAAAGACATAGCCAAACGCTTTCACCTGGACCGCAGGAAAACAGCAAGCATACTGGATACATTTTCCTGTCTCATTCAGGGCATTATCCCTTACGGCGCACAAATGCTGATAGCCGCAGGACTGGCGGGCATCTCGCCGCTCAGCATCATAGGCAATCTGTACTACCCGTTCTGCATGGGAGCCTGCGCCGTACTCGCCATATTAATAAGGTATCCGGGAAGATACTCATAGTTCTTCCCGGACACCGGCTGTATTCCGAACGCCGATCAGTTTATAAAACTATTGTAACGGCTGATTACGTCATTATATTCGGATACTAAATCATTATAACCATCCTCGGTGAACTTTCCGTCGCGCAGTTGCTTGCGGAGTTCTCCCAGAAACTTGTCCACATACTTCAGCAAATTATCGTAGTTCGACATCTCACTCTGGAAATCCGCTTTCTTCTCCAACTTCGAAGCTGCCTCTTTCTTGGCGTTGACAGCATCGTAAGCAGCCTGCAAATCTTCTTTCTTGGCTTCGGGCGAATAGAGTTCCAAAGTCTTCTCTATCTCAAAAATCAAAGCCTTTCCGGCAAGGATATGGTCCTTCAGCGGATTATCCATCAGTGTGGCCTCTTCGGCTTTATCGGCATAGGGAGTAAGCAGGGCATAGATTTGGGAACGAAGTCCGGGAATCTGTTCTGCCAACTCTTTCTCTTCCTTACAGATTTCATTACCTTTGGCATAGTTATCGTCCTTATAGTCTTCGGCCTTGATGTAGGCGCGGTAAGCATCATAATTGGCATACAGACGCTTGGACACATCGAAGAAACGACGGTAGTACATCTTCAGACTGTCGGCAGCCGAGGACGGGAAGCAATCGCCGGGGTTCAATAAAGCAGTCGTGTCTGTTGCGGAAACCGGCGTGCGGATAACAACGGGCGCTACAAGAGTCTTACCGTTTTTCTGCATATAATCGATAATCTTGGAGATCTCTCCCATGTCCACCATTTTCTTGGTGATGTCGATGCTTGTGTTGTAATAGGATATTACCTCGTTTGCTTCTTCCAATCCATAATCCATGGAAGCGGCATCCTTTCCCTTGCCGCCGCAGGAAGCGAGTAAAAGCAGGGAAACAACTGAAATTGCTGTAATTTTCTTCATTGTTACAAATCTGTTTTTAGTGTTAGTATTAAAAGTTTTCGTCTGCCGGCAAAGACAACATAGGTCCGTTTGTTCCTGATATGTTATCGTTTGTCGGATAAGGCAAAATTACGTGGAAACAATGAAACCGGGAAAAATGAGAGGGGGACAAATAAGAGGATAATACCTATAGGGTTAATTTGTTGAAAAAGTGAAATTTAAGCAGATTACAGCCGGGCACGGCAGGGAGACATTTTAAAGAACAGGACACAATCACATCCGTCTTTCACACAGAAACGCATTTATGGCACGATAATGAAAATATCAGGCAAACTCTTTGTCAATCAAAAGAAAAAGCGTATCTTTGCGCCCGCTGTTACGAGATAGCAGCATAATTCAAATCATTAACTAAAAACATTTATTTAAATGGCAACAAAAATCAGATTGCAAAGACATGGACGTAAAAGCTATGCTTTCTACTCTATCGTAATTGCAGACGTAAGAGCACCACGTGATGGTAAATTTATTGAGAAGATTGGTACTTACAACCCTAACACCAATCCTGCCACAGTAGATTTGAAGTTCGACCGCGCACTTGACTGGGTATTGAAAGGTGCACAACCTACCGACACTGTTCGCAACATCCTCTCTCGCGAAGGCGTTTACATGAAGAAACACCTTCTTGGCGGTGTAGCAAAAGGCGCATTCGGCGAAGCAGAAGCAGAAGCTAAATTCGAAGCTTGGAAGAACAACAAACAAAGCGGTTTGGCTGCTCTGAAAGCTAAGGAAGAAGAAGCTAAGAAAGCTGAAGCCAAAGCACGTCTGGAAGCTGAAAAGAAAGTAAATGAAGTGAAAGCTAAGGCACTGGCCGAAAAGAAAGCTGCTGAAGAAGCTGCTAAGGCTGCCGCTGAAGCACCTGCAGAAGAAGCAACCGAAGCTCCGGCTGAAGAAGCTCCCGCAGCAGAAGCTGCTGCTGAATAAAAAGCAGAGCTATCCTTGTAAAAAAGGGGACAAAAAACATAAAATCCTCATTGGTTATGCCGGTGAGGATTTTTTTATTATTATCTTTGCTGCAACTATTTATTTATTAAATGAACAAAGCAATGAAAAAATTAACTTACCTGCTCGCTGCCGCTGCCGTATTCGCAGCTTGTAACAGCGGAAACAAAGGTTACACCGTAACCGGAACAGTAGAAGGCGCTGCCGATGGCGATACCGTTTATCTGCAAACCGCAGAAGGCCGCCAGCTCGTAAAACTCGATTCTGCAGTCATCACCAACGGAACCTTCACCTTCAAAGGAACGCAGGACAGTGCTGTGAACCGCTATATCACGTGCCAGCCCTCCGGGAAAGAAGGTGTGCTGATGGACTTCTTCCTCGAAAACGGAGCAATCAACATCAAACTGACTTCCGGCGAAGGCGACTCTGCCACCGGTACAGCCAACAATGATATTTACCAACGCATCCGGGACAAGCAAAACGAACTGAACCAACAGATGAACGCCATCTACCAGTCCATGTCCGACACAGCCCTGACAGACGAACAGCGCGAAGCCAAAGCCAAGCAGATGAATGACCTGGAAGAGCAATATATCGCCACCGCCAAAGAGGGAATCAAACAAAACATCAATAACGCAGTGGGAGTATTCCTGCTCAAGAAGAACCATTATTACATGGATGTGGAAGAACTCGATCCGCTGATGTCGCAAATCCCCGCAGCATACAACAACGACGAAACCATCATCCGCATCAAGGAGAACGTAGAAAAGATGAAAGCCACTGCCGTAGGTCAGAAGTTTACGGACTTTGAAATGCAGACCCCCGAAGGAAAAACGGTAAAACTGTCCGACTATGTGGGCAAGGGCAAAACAGTGCTCGTTGACTTCTGGGCAAGCTGGTGTGGCCCATGCCGTCGCGAAATGCCCAATCTGGTAGAGGCATACGCCAAATACAAGAACAAGAATTTCGAGATTGTAGGCGTTTCCTTAGACCAGAGCGGTGATTCCTGGAAAGAGGCTATCAAGAAACTGAATATTACCTGGCCGCAGATGTCCGACCTGAAATACTGGAACTGCGAAGGCGCCAAGTTGTATGCCGTAAGCAGCATTCCTCACACTGTACTGATTGACGGTGACGGAATCATCCTTGCACGCGGCTTGCACGGAGAAGAATTGCAAGAGAAATTGGCTGAGGTTCTTAAATAAGCAAAGAAAGCCGGCAGAATATAAGACCAACGGAGATGTGTCAAAATACACTTGACGATTTCTTTTAGGCACGGATTACACGGAAAACACGGATTTCACAAAAAAAGAATAAAGAAAATTTGTGAAATCCGTGTTTTCCGTGTAATCCGTGCCTAAAAAAGAAACAAATAGTAAGCGGATTTTAGTTTTGACACACATTCGTTGATTTTATAGAATTGGCTTGCGGCCACGCAGACCGGCAGACTGAAATACGCAACCGGTCATAATAACATGCTCATCTGAACAGCGTGTGCATTCAGACTGAGAATATACGGTTTGCCATATCCTTAGCCAACCTCACAGTCTTCCACTGTTTCACCTCATCCTCTTCCGAAGGATTGAGAAGGTTATCCGCATCGGGCAGACAGAGTGTCAAATGCTTCATCGGTATATAATTCAGCACTTCTTCCATCTTGGCCTGCAATTCATCCAGTTCTTCCTCATCGGGGTAATAAGAAAGCACGAAGCCAAACACAGCTTCCCGTTCATGCACAAACCACAGCAGACGGCTACGGTCGCAAATTCCACAATCGTAATTCAAGAAGTAAGCATCCGCCCCGTGCAACCGTATCAACATATCCGTTGCGGCATGAAACGCTACAAACAATCCTTCGGGACGCTCGCGCAGTACCCGGTTGTTAAGACGGGCAGCTTCATCGGTCAGCATGGATTTGACTCCCTCGAACTGTACATAACGGCAACCCGCCTCATACAACCCTTCCAATAACTTCTTATAAGCGACAGCCAAATCATCCAACAGTATGTTCAAATCCGGATAAACCGACTTCAAACACCCCGCTTCCGTTTCACGAAGAATCCTCATCAACATTTTGCCGGGCGACGGTATATGCTGCTTTGGCAATACATTTTCCGCGGTATTCTTTAGCAGAAAAACAAAATCTTCAAGGATAGGGTGATGAAGCAAACCGATTCTGCCGGTCACTTCCAGCTTCTTTTCCAATGAAGAATCAGCATTGTTTCTGCAACGGATACCTTCCCAGCCTTCCAAAAAGTCATAACTCCGAAATCCGCCATCTGTCACAACCTCTATACCTTCCAGCTTCAATCGCTCCATTAATTTGCATATTTCCTTATTTTCAATGGCACGCAATGCCGACAGGCTGATTTGCCTGTGCTGATATCGGTTTCTTGCATCCCGCAACGTAAAAGGTACACATAATGCTCCCGCAATATCGACCTTAAAAGGTGGAAACAGTTTTCCCATATTCACTTTTCTTTTAACTGATAATAGTTAGAAATTCAAGTCTTTACCCTATTCATACAAAGAACAAAGAGAAGCAAATATAACCAAAGTATTTAAGAAAACAACAAATAAAATCCCTATTTCTCATCTGTCATTTTGAAATAGATTGACAGATATATTATCTCATAATTATCAATAAGATACAATTGTAAAAGCATCAAATTCTATAAAGTTTTCCATTTTGCAACAAAGCATATTTGATTATCAATACATTAACCATTTTTAATCCAACAAAAGTTTTCCAAAACAGAAAACTTACAGAAAACTATCATACCTTTGTTTCGCAATTAACTCCTATTTGTAAAATCTAAAAATACAATCAACATGATACAAACGGTACTCAAGCGTGACGGGCGCATCGTCGGCTTCAATGAAGAGAAAATAGTAACTGCCATCCGCAAGGCCATGCTCCATACGGACAAGGGAGAAGACATGCAACTGATACGCCAGATCACCGACCACATCTCCTTTAAGGGCGATGCCCAGATGACGGTGGAAGCCATTCAGGACCTGGTGGAAATGGAACTGATGAAGAGCAGCCGTAAAGATGTAGCACAGAAATACATTGCCTACCGCAACCAGCGCAGCATTGCCCGCAAGGCGAAAACGCGCGATATGTTTCTGGAAATCATCAACATCAAATCCAACGACATCACCCGCGAGAATGCCAACATGAACGCCGACACCCCGGCGGGCATGATGATGAAGTTTGCCAGCGAAACCACCAAACCCTTCGTTGACGACTATCTACTGAGCGAAGAAGTGCTGGATGCCGTCAGCCAAAACTATCTGCACATCCACGATAAGGATTATTACCCCACCAAAAGTCTGACTTGCGTACAGCACCCGCTGGACCGCATCCTTACATACGGCTTCTCTGCCGGACACGGAGAGTCGCGCCCTGCGAAACGCATTGAAACTGCCAGCATACTGGGCTGCATCTCATTGGAAACCGCCCAAAACGAAATGCACGGCGGACAAGCGATTCCCGCGTTCGACTTCTACCTCGCTCCCTACGTGCGCAACAGCTTCATCGAGGAAGTAAAGAACCTGGAAGAGCTGAACGGTGAGGATTACTCACATCTCTACCGGAAAGAGCTCACCGATTACCTGCAACAGCCGCTGGACGGCCTCACCGGCGAGCAGCGCATCATCCAGCATGCCGTGAACAAGACCGTAGCCCGCGTGCATCAGTCCATGGAAGCGTTCATCCACAACATGAACACGATACACTCGCGCGGCGGCAACCAGGTGGTATTCAGCTCCATCAACTACGGTACGGATACTTCCGCCGAGGGACGCTGCATCATCCGCGAACTGCTGAAAAGCACGTATCAGGGCGTGGGCAACGGCGAAACGGCCATCTTCCCCATTCAGATATGGAAAAAGAAACGCGGCGTAAGCTATCTGCCCGAAGACCGCAACTACGACCTCTACCAACTTGCCTGCAAGGTCACCGCACGCCGTTTCTTCCCGAACTTCCTGAACCTGGACGCCACCTTCAACCAAAGTGACGACTGGAAAGCCGACGACCCGAAACGCTACGAGCACGAAGTAGCCACCATGGGATGCCGTACACGCGTATTCGAAAACCGTTTCGGCCCCAAGACATCCATCGGACGCGGCAACCTGTCTTTCTCCACAATCAACATTGTGCGCCTTGCCATAGAGTGCATGGGCATTACGGATAAGGAGCAGCGCATCGCCCGTTTCTTCGCCAAGCTGGATGCCATGCTCGACATCACCGCACGCCAACTGCATGAACGCATGGAGTTCCAGAAGACAGCGTTCGCCAAGCAGTTCCCTCTGCTGATGGCCGCTTTGTGGATAGGCTGCGACAAGCTCAAACCGAACGACGACATCTCGTCCGTAATCAATCAGGGTACGCTGGGCATCGGGTTCATCGGTCTGGCAGAATGTCTTGTGGCGCTTTTGGGCAAGCATCACGGAGAGTCGGAAGAGGCTCAGGAACTGGGACTCAGAATCGTGACTTACATGCGCGACCGTGCCAACCAGTTCTCCGACCAATACCAGCATAATTACAGCGTACTGGCCACGCCTGCCGAAGGGCTGTCGGGCAAGTTCACACGTGTAGACCGCAAGAAGTTCGGCTGCCTGCCGGGCATTACGGACCGTGATTATTACACCAACTCCAACCACGTGCCCGTATACTACAAATGCAGCGCCCGCCACAAAGCCGAAATCGAAGCCCCCTACCACGACCTGACCCGCGGCGGACACATCTTCTACGTAGAGATTGACGGCGACGCCACCCACAACCCCGAAGTCATTATGCGTGTGGTGGACATGATGGACCGGTACAACATCGGTTACGGCTCGGTAAATCACAACCGTAACCGCTGCCTGGACTGCGGATACGAAAACTCTACCGTCAACCTGGAAGCCTGTCCCAAGTGCGGTAGCACCCACATCGACAAGCTACAGCGCATTACCGGCTACCTGGTAGGTACTACCGACCGCTGGAATCAAGCCAAGCTCGCCGAGCTGAACGACAGAGTAATCCATGAAAATTAAAAATTGAAAAGTGCTTTCCATTCTTGATATAATAGAAGATACTACGGTGGACGGTCCGGGGTTCCGTACCGCCATCTACGCAGCCGGGTGTCCCAACGGATGTCCGGGCTGCCACAATCCGGAATCGTGGGACATCAACCGCGGACGCTGGATGAGCACCGATGATATACTGCAAAAGGTGCTTGCCGACAGTTTTGCCGATGTGACATTCAGCGGTGGCGACCCTATGTACCAGCCCGAAGGCTTCACCGAACTGGCACATGCCATCAAGCGGCAGAGCCGGAAGAACATCTGGTGCTATACGGGGTATACATTTGAAACGTTACTGCACAATCCCCGCCAGGCAAAACTGTTGGAGTACATCGACGTGCTGGTGGACGGCAAATTCAAAGAAGAACTGCGCGACGAAGACCTCTACTTCCGTGGCAGCAGCAACCAACGGCTGATAGACGTACAAGCGTCGCTGAAAGCCAAGAAAGCGGTGGATTACGTTTACAACCCGAAGTTATAATTTCCTTTCACTGTATTATATCTTTCTCTATATAGACATAAACCTATACCTCCGTTGGGTACAATGAATATCACCGTTGGATACCGGCAATACCAACGGTTGGTATTCGTTGTACCTAATGTTGGTATCCGATGTACCAAGCGTTGGTATCCGATGTACCAAGCGTTGGTATCCGACGTACCAAACATTGGTACTTCCCATACCAGCCTTTGGCACTTTCCGTACCCCATAGAGGTATCCGCCGTTCTCCCCTATAAACCATAAAGGATTGCTTACGCCGGCAAAAAGGAAGCAAGCGTTTCTCCAACCGCCCTGCCTACTTTTCTTTATATATTTTCAGCCATATAAAATTCTTTCTCGTTTTTATTTCCTACATTTGTCACCATCAAAAGAAACTATAACAAAATACCGAACCCGTGAAACGCAATCAATCCCCTGCACAGACGATACGCTTCCGCCGCTGGAGCCGGAAGTCGTATGCCGCATTCGCCAGCATAGGCAGATGCGTCACAATCGGTTGTCTGCGCAAGAACGTGGCCGACAGTTCGCTACGGAAGCAGGACACGGTTCGGACTATCCCCTGTTTTATTCACACCATGACTATCGACGAACTGAAAGCCCGGGTGCTGGCAGGCATAGACATATCGCCCGACCAAGCCGCCTGGCTGGCGAATACCGCCGACCGTGAAGCGCTTTACGCCGCTGCACACGAGATTACCGTACAATGCTCGCAGCATGAGTTTGATATGTGTTCCATCATCAACGCCAAGTCGGGACGCTGCCCCGAAAACTGCAAATGGTGCGCACAATCTTCCCACTATCACACCCAAGCCGACGTTTACAACCTACTCTCCGCTGAAGAATGCCTCGAACAGGCACAATACAATGAACGGCAGGATGTCAACCGCTTCTCCCTCGTTACGAGCGGACGAAAACCCTCTCCCAAACAATTGGAACAACTCTGTAACACGGTGCGCTACATGCGCCGCCACTCATCCATACAATTATGCGCATCCTTAGGCCTGCTGGCCGAAGAAGAGCTGCGCGCCCTGCACAATGCCGGCGTCACCCGCTACCATTGCAACCTGGAAACAGCCCCCTCTTTCTTCCCCACCCTGTGCAGCACGCACACGCAGGAAGACAAGCTGCGCACCTTGCAGGCAGCCCGCAACGCAGGCATGGACATTTGCAGCGGCGGCATCATCGGCATGGGCGAGACGATGGAACAGCGCATCGAGTTTGCTTTCACCCTGAAAGAGCTGGGGGTACAATCCATTCCCATCAACCTGCTCAGCCCCATTCCGGGCACTCCGCTGGAGAACCGCCCGCCGCTGACGGAAGAAGAGGTATTGGTAACCATCGCCCTGTTCCGCTTCATCAACCCCACCGCCTACCTGCGCTTTGCCGGCGGACGCTCGCAGCTGAGCAAAGATGCGGTGAAGAAGTCCTTATATATAGGTATCAACTCGGCTATCGTGGGCGACCTGCTGACGACGCTCGGCTCCAAAGTTTCCGATGACAAGAAACTGATAGAAGAAGCCGGATATGAGTTCTGCGGTTCGCAATTCGACCGCGAGCACCTGTGGCATCCATATACCTCGACCACCCATCCGCTGCCTGTATATAAAGTGAAGCAGGCGGACGGGGCAACGATTACGCTGGAAAGCGGGCAGACCCTGATAGAGGGAATGTCCTCCTGGTGGTGCGCCGTGCACGGTTATAATCATCCGGTATTGAACCGGGCAGCCACGGAGCAACTCGGCAAGATGTCGCACGTCATGTTCGGCGGACTGACGCACGACCCTGCCATCGAGCTGGGCAAACTGCTGCTGCCGCTGGTTCCGCCGTCCATGCAGAAGATATTCTATGCCGACTCCGGCTCGGTAGCTGTGGAAGTGGCCCTGAAAATGGCCGTGCAGTACTGGTATGCCAAAGGGCAAGGGGCTTCGTCGCAGAATACCTCCGTCAAGAAGCAGAACTTCGTCACCATCCGCAGCGGCTATCACGGAGATACGTGGAATGCCATGTCGGTGTGCGATCCGGTGACGGGGATGCACTCGCTGTTCGGCTCGGCACTGCCCGTGCGGTACTTCGTTCCGCAACCCCGCTCACGTTTCGACGGCGAATGGAATCCGGAAGATATCCGCCCGCTACAGGAAACCATCGAACAGCATGCCGACGAGCTGGCCGCCCTGATACTGGAACCCGTGGTGCAGGGTGCAGGCGGCATGTGGTTCTATCATCCGCAGTATCTGCGCGAAGCGGCAAAGCTATGCCGCGAACACGGCCTGCTGCTTATCTTCGATGAAATAGCAACGGGCTTCGGACGCACCGGAAAGCTGTTTGCCTGGGAACATGCCGGAGTAGAACCGGACATCATGTGCATAGGCAAGGCGTTGACCGGCGGCTACATGACGCTTTCCGCCGTACTGGCCACCAATGAAGTGGCGGACACCATCTCCAACCACGCCCCGGGTGCATTCATGCATGGGCCCACGTTTATGGGCAACCCGCTGGCATGTGCCGTGGCATGTGCATCGGTACGCCTGCTCACGTCTCCCGAATACAACTGGCAGGAGAAGGTGGCGCGCATCGAAGCGCAGTTGAAGCAAGAGCTGGAACCCGCGCGCCAACTGCCGCAAGTGGCGGATGTGCGCGTACTTGGAGCCATCGGCGTGATAGAGACCAAACGTCCGGTGGATATGGCATGGATGCAACGGCGCTTCGTCGAGGAAGGTATCTGGGTACGTCCGTTCGGCAAGCTGGTGTATCTGATGCCGCCCTTTATCATCAAACCGGAACAGCTCGGCACATTGACGAAGGGACTGATTAAGATTATAAAAGAGATAAGAGATTAAGGTTACAAAAGAAATAAGGGAACAATAAGCTTCCTTATATTTCAAAAACAAGCATAGCCAATGAGTACTATATCGCACATGCAGCAAGAGCTGCAACTTCTTGAGAGCACAGCAACCTGCGCCGCCTGCCCCGGATGGTACACGACGGCAGGGATGTCATCGTGGACGCAAACGCTGCTGAACCTCTCGTCCAACGACTACCTGGGGCTGGCATCCGACCAGGGCCTTGCGCCGAACGAATTCCTGCGCACGCTCACCCCCGACACGTTCTGCCCACCTCTCTCTTCCCGGTTGCTGACGGGGCAACTTCACCGTTTACGAAGAGCTGGAAGCCGAACTGGCACACCTTTTCGGCACGGAAGCCGCACTGGTGTTCAACAGCGGGTATCATGCCAACACGGGCATCCTGCCCGCCGTAAGCGATGCACAGACGCTGATACTTGCCGACAAGCTCGTCCATGCCAGCCTGATTGACGGCATCCGCCTGTCCGCCGCCAAATGCATCCGCTACCGTCACAACGATTTGGCACAACTGGAACGGCTGCTCAAAGAGCACCACTCCGCCTTTCGCCAAATCATCATCGTCACCGAAAGCATCTTCAGCATGGACGGCGACCAAGCCGACCTGCCCGCCCTGGCAGAACTGAAACGCCGGTACGGCAATGTGCTGCTCTACGTGGACGAGGCCCACGCTTTCGGCGTGCGCGGCAGGCAGGGACTCGGCTGCGCCGAGGAGTCCGGCTGCACCGGAGACATCGACTTCCTTGTCGGCACGTTCGGCAAGGCGGCAGCATCCGCAGGCGCTTACATCGTATGCCGGAAGGTGATACGGGAATACCTCGTCAACCGCATGCGCACACTTATCTTCACCACCGGACTGCCCCCCGTAAACATCGCATGGACACTGTTTGTCGTGCGCCGGCTGGCAGACATGCGGGAACGGCGCGAGCATCTGGCACACATCAGCCGGACGCTTCGCGAAGCCCTGCAGGAACAAGGATACACCTGCCCCGGCGCCAGCCACATCGTCCCGATGATTATCGGGCAGAGTGCGGATACCGTGCTGAAAGCAGAGGCCTTGCAACGGCACGGCTTTTACGCCCTGCCCGTGCGCCCGCCTACAGTGCCGGAAGGAACGTCGCGCATCCGTTTTTCGCTGACAGCCGATATCAGGCAAGAGGAAATAGAAGAACTGAAGAAAAGAACGGAGAACTTGAAATAACCCGAAAATACTTTAAGCAATGCCCGTAACAGACGGCATTGGAATATTAACCGAAATGCATCTTCATACAGAAGGGCATCTTCATCTAACAAAAAAGAACAATGAAACAAGTGTACATTATCAACGAGAACCATCCCCAGTTACTCCTTTCTTTGCCGGTTGGGCAGCGGACGAAACTCCCTTCAAGCAGTACCGTCCCAAAGACATGGACTACATGATTTGCTACGACTACCGCACGCTGGATTTCGACTATTCCATCTTCGACCGTTACCGGCAAGTAAACGTGGTAGCCTGGTCCATGGGTGTGTGGATGGGCTCTCTCATACTGAGCCAAGTCCCCCGGGACAAGGTGTTCAGCCTGGCGTTCAACGGAACTACATACCCCATCGACAATCTGGAAGGTATCCCCGTGAACACCTTTCAGGCTACTCTCGACGGGCTTACCCCCGCAACGCTCCAGAAGTTCCTGCGCCGCATGTGCAAGGACAGCAACGCCTACAAGGCATTCATGGAAGTGACTCCCCGACGGGACTTCGACGAAATAAAGGAAGAACTGAGGCTCATTCTGGAGCGGTACTTCGATATGTTCGGAGATGCAAATAACAAAAGTTACGACGAGGAAAAGGAAGATAAGTATGAGGCAAACATCGAAAAGTATAACTACGAATACAACTACGCCTTCATCGGCAAGAACGACCGGATTTTCCCGCCCGAAAACATGGAGATGAACTTTTGCGACCTGATAGACTGCCATCCGGTCCTGACAGACAACGCACACTATGACGAGTCCATGTTCCGCTTTCTGCTGCAAGATATGTGGGAGATGACTGCCAGTGAATTCAGATATCATGTCAAAACCATAAATATTGAATGAAACGAAACAGAAAATGATTTGCAGTACCATTCAATCCATCGACAAAGCCCTCGTTGCAAGACGCTTTGCCCATGCACGGAATACGTACGGCCGAGAAGCTCTTGTTCAGCAGCAGGTGGCGGAGAAAATGCTGCGCCTGCTCACGAAACATGCCTGCCCGTCTGCTGCGGCACACAACGGCGAGGGCAATACGCGAAGTTTGTCAGGCAACGCCTCCCCTTTCCGCCATATCGTAGAGTTCGGATGCGGAACCGGGTGCTACTCCCGTTTGCTGCTGCACGCATTGCAACCGGAAACTCTGCTGCTCAACGACTTGTGTCCCGAAATGAGGGAGTGTATCTGCGATTTGTTGCCGGACAGTGAACCTCTGCCTCATAAACCTCTACTTTACGATGATAAAGTAGAACTCTACGGCGCTAAAGTGCCACTTGAGAAAGCTAAAGTGCCACTTTACGGAACCCCGCTTATATCCCCTGCCGTCAGCTTTTTGCCGTGTGATGCGGAAACTCTTGATTTCCCGCAAGGGACAGACCTGATAACGTCCTGCTCCACCCTGCAATGGTTTGCCGATACGGAACGGTTCTTCACCCGCTGCCACCACTTCCTATCGGACGGTGGCATTCTCGCATTCAGTACTTTCGGCAAGAGGAATATGCAGGAGATACATACCCTGACCGGACACGGACTGGAGTACTTCTCGCTCGAGAAATCGAAAGCCCTGCTGCTCTTTCCCGCTTCGAGGTTCTTTATGCCGAAGAAGAGATTGTCTCCCTACCATTCGGCACTCCGCTCGAAGTGTTGCAACACCTCAGACAAACCGGAGTTACCGGGACGGAAAAGAAAGTCTGGACGCGCGGACGCCTGCAAAGTTTCTGCGAGGAATATATCCGGATGTACGGCAAGGACGACCGTAGTGTTTCGCTGACTTATCACCCGATTTATGTAATAGCGAGAAAAAGAGGAAGGACAAAGTAAGAAGCATAAGGGATGAAGTACAAAATACGAAGCATAAGATACGAAATGTAAAGTATAAGGTATGAAGTATGAGGTATAAGAGATTTTAAAATAAAGGATGAGGAATACGGTAAACACATAGGTGATAAGAGGTATGAGTACCGATGTTTAATCAGTTAATTTACATAAAGATATAAAGAATTATGAAACCAAACATTTATTTCATCAGCGGCATTGATACGGATGCCGGGAAAAGCTATTGCACTGCCTGGTATGCCAAGCAGCTATCCCGAAACGGACAGCGCGTCATCACCCAGAAATTCATTCAAACCGGCAATACCGGACACTCCGAGGACATCGACCTGCACCGCCGCATCATGGGCACCGGCTATCTGCCTGAGGATAACGAGGGTCTTACAATGCCCGAAATCTTCTCCTATCCCTGCTCTCCCCATCTTGCGGCACGCATCGACAACCGTCCTATCGACTTCGATAAAATAGAGAACGCCACGCAGGAGCTTGCCCGCCGCTACGACACGGTACTCGTGGAAGGAGCCGGCGGACTGATGGTTCCCCTGACCGGAGAATATCTCACCATAGACTACATTGCCGATAAGAACTACCCCCTTATCTTCGTGACATCCGGCAAACTGGGCAGCATCAATCACACCCTGCTAAGCCTTGAAGCTGTCAAGCACCGGGGAATTACGCTCGACACCGTATTGTACAACCTTTATCCCACGGTAGAGGACAAGACCATACAGAACGATACGATGCAATACATACGGGAGTATCTTTCCAGACATTTCCCCGGAACGAAGTTTGAGGTTGTGCCGGAAATAAATAATCTGCATCAGACCATGTAATCTGTGACGAATTTCGTACCTTTGCACGTTATAAAACGTCATAGGACACATGGAAGCATTTACATTCGATACAACCGAGCAGATATTGCTCGCAGCGACGGGAACTCTTTTTATCATTCAAGCACTTTATTACCTTTGCCTGTACAACCGCATCCACCTGCACAGCCGTGCCGTGAAGCGCGGCAATGTACACTTCTCGCAGGAGCTCCCGCCGGTGTCGGTCATCATCTGCGCACGTGAAGAATGCGAAAACCTGCGACGTAACCTGAAAGCTGTGCTGGAGCAGGATTATCCGCAATTTGAGGTTATCGTCATCAATGACGGAAACACGGACGAAAGCGAAGATTACCTCACCTTGCTGGAAGAGAAATACCCGCACCTCTACCACAGCTTTGTCCCCGACTCTTCCCGCTACATCAGCCGGAAGAAGCTTGCTGCCACCCTCGGCGTGAAAGCCAGCAAATACGACTGGCTCGTCTTTACCGAAGCCAACTGCTGCCCACAAAACAACCAATGGCTGCGGCTGCTGGCACGCAACTTCACCTCGCGTACGCAAGTTGTCTTGGGATATAGCGGCTATGAACGCGGTAAAGGCTGGCTGCACAAGCGCGTAGCGTTCGATAATCTGTTCACTTCCATGCGCTACCTCGGCTTTGCGCTTGCCGGAAGCCCGTATATGGGCATCGGGCGTAACCTTGCCTACCGCAAAGAGTTGTTTTACGAACACAAAGGGTTCTCTGCACATCTCAACCTTCAGCGCGGCGATGACGACCTGTTCGTCAATCATGTAGCCACTGCCGAAAATACCCGCGTGGAAACCGATGCGGATGCCACCGTACGCATGCAACCCGTATTCCGCGCAAAAGACTGGCGGGAAGAGAAGATTGGTTACGCATCTACCGCCCGCCTCTATCACGGCATGCAACGCTGGCTCGCCGGATTGGAAACCACTACCCGCCTCGCGTTCCATGCCGCATGGATGGCTACGCTCGCAACAGCCATACTGCATTTCCACTGGCTGGCGGCAGGCATTGCATTCCTCGTCTGTATACTCCGGTTTATCCTGCAAGCCATCATCGTCAACAAGACTGCCAAGGATTTGAACGACCGGCGCAGATACTACTGGTCGCTGCCCGTGTTCGATGTACTCCAGCCGCTGCAATCTCTCCGCTGGAAGCTCTACTGTCTGTTTAGAAAGAAAAGCGAATTCCTGAGAAAATAAATGAGGAATTACCCTACTCGTAGCGCATGGAATTTGCCGGATGAATCCGTGTAATGAGGTAGGACGGTCCTAACAGCATAGCGATTGAAGCCAGCAGCGTGCCGACATTCAGCAACAAGAAAAGCCAAAGATTGAAGGATACGGGAACGGTGTCCATATAATAGGTTTCCGGGTCGAGACGGAACAAGCCGAACCACTTCTGGATAAAATAGAAAGCCAGCCCTATTACATTGCCCCACAGCATTCCTTTTCCGATGAGGAATACCGCCAGCCAAAGAAACAGTTTGCGGATAGTGAGGTTGTTCGCTCCCAAAGATTTCAGAACGCCAATCATGGAGGTGCGCTCTATGATGATTATCAGCAGCCCCGAAACCATGGTAAACCCGGCAACGCCAATCATCAGAATAAGGATAACCCATATATTGACATCCAAGATGCCGAGCCATGCAAAAATCTGCGGGTTTAACTGCTCTACGTTGAGTACACAGTATTCTGCCCCGTAAGGGTCGGGATGCCGACCCACTTCATCGGCTATCCGGTAGGTGGTTTCTTCCAGTTTATCGTAGTCGTACAGCTCCAGCTCCACTCCGCTCACCTGGTCGGGATGCCACTTGTTCAGACGGTTCACCAGGCACAGGTCTGTAAGCAGAAACAGGTTGTCGTATTCGGAAAAGTTGGTCTGGTAAATGCCGACGATTGTCAGGCGGCGGGCACGCACATCGTCCTGTATGTAGTAGGTGTCTATCTTGTCGCCGAGCTTCAGCTTCAGTTTGTCGGCTATCGCTTTTGAAATGACCACCCGGTTGGTAGAAGCCGAGTCGCTGAACTGCGGAAACTCTCCCTCTATCAGGTGACGGCGGAAGAAAGAACTGCCATACTCCGGCCCTATACCTTTCAATACCATGCCCTGAAAGGCATCGGACGTCTTTATCATACCCGGCTTGGTGGAATAGCGTTGCACGTGTTTCACACCGGAATTATCCGCAAGAGCGGCAAGCATGCTGTCCGTCACGGCTATGGGGCGGGTTTCAAAAGAACGCGCCGCATCCGAATTGCTAATCTGGATATGCGAGCCGAAACCGATTATCTTATCGCGTACCTCGCTCTTGAAACCGATTATCACCGACACGGCAATAATCATCACCGCCAACCCGATAGCAACACCGATAGTTGCTATCAGCACGGCAGGACGGGAAACTTGCTTTCCGACATCGGAACTGCGGTAAATACGCAGCGCTATGAAACGGGATAAATTCATCAGTATATTATATATCTTCTATTCCGTACGTCCCGGATAGGCTTCGAGCGCTTTGGAAAGCACAAACAGCGCACGGATTAAATCTTCCTTCTTCAAGACGTAAGCGATGCGCACTTCGTTGCGGCCGGAACCCGGAGTGGTATAAAAACCGGAAGCCGGAGCCATGAAAACGGTCTGCCCTTCGTACTGGAATTCGGAAAGACACCATGCGCAGAACTTGTCCGAATCGTCTACGGGCAGCTTGGCCACGGTATAGAACGCTCCCATCGGAATAGGTGAATATACGCCGGGGATACGGTTCAGACCGTCAATCAGACACTTACGGCGTTCTACATACTCGTCGTAGGTATCGCGCAGATAGTCTTCGCCAGCATCTAAAGACGCTTCGGCGGCAATCTGACCTATCAACGGCGGACTCAAACGCGCCTGGCAGAACTTCATAACGGCATCGCGTATCTCTTTGTTCTTCGTTATCAGTGCACCTACACGGATACCGCATTCGGAATAACGCTTGGAAACGGAATCAATCAGGACTACATTGTTCTCGATGCCTTCCAGATGGCAGGCGGAGATGTATGGAGAACCCGTATAGATGAACTCGCGATACACCTCGTCGGAGAAGAGGAAGAGGTCGTACTTCTTCACAAGGTCGCGTATCTGATTCATTTCACGGCGGGTATAAAGGTAGCCGGTAGGGTTGTTGGGGTTACAAATCAGGATGGCACGCGTACGTTCGTTTATCAGCTCCTCGAACTTCTCCACCTTAGGCAGCGAGAATCCCTCTTCGATGGTAGTTGCAATCGTACGTATCCTGGCTCCGGCAGAGATGGCAAATGCCATGTAATTGGCATAAGCCGGTTCGGGCACGATAATCTCGTCACCCGGATTGAGGCATGCCATGAAAGAGAACAGCACCGCTTCCGAACCGCCGGATGTAATGATTATGTCATCGGCAGTGAGCTTGATGTTGTACTTATCGTAATACCCCACCAACTTCTCGCGATAGCTGCGATAACCGGCACTGGGACTGTACTCCAATACCTTACGGTCAATATTACGGATGGCGTCAATCGCGACTTGCGGCGTAGGCAGGTCGGGCTGTCCGATATTGAGGTGGAATACATGGATGCCCCGTTGCTTGGCTGCATCTGCCAAGGGAGCCAGCTTTCTGATAGGAGATGCGGGCATCTCCATCCCGCGAATAGAAATTGTTGGCATGAGTTTTTATATCATTTTATCATTTAAGTTGCAAATGTAGTGATTTATTTGATACCAAAGGGAAGCAAAGACATAAAAACTTTAAAAACCTTATCTATATTAAAAACACTATGCTATTTAAAAAGAATCTTGTACCTTTGAAATAGTAAACAAATGAGCAACCACAACCGTTTTATCTTAAACCAACTTTAAAAATAGTAAGTAACGCTATGGTCATCAACCTAATAACTTTTGCTTCACTGCTACATAAGCAAGCATCAGTCCGCAGTTCCCATGAAATAATCCTGAACGAACTGGAAAAATATTTCACCGTCAATTTCATAGATTACCAAGATATCAACAAGCTGTCTCCCGATGATTTCAGCATCCTGTTCATCGCCACCGGCGGAGTGGAACGGCTGGTTATCCAGCATTTCGAGGCTCTTCCCCGCCCTGCCATCATCCTGGCAGACGGTATGCAGAACTCGCTTGCCGCCGCCCTCGAAATATCTTCCTGGCTGCGCAGCCGGGGAATGAAAAGCGAAATCCTGCATGGCGAACTGTCCGAAATCATCAAACGTATTTTTGTACTGCACAGCAATTTCATGGCGCAACGCGGCCTCTACGGAATGCGTATCGGTGTGATAGGCACTCCGTCGAGCTGGCTCATTGCCAGCAACGTGGATTATCTGCTTGCCAAACGACGCTGGGGAGTGGAATACACAGACATCGCACTGGAACGCGTGTACGAATATTACAACCAAATCACGGATGATGAAGTAGGCGAAGCATGTGCCGGCCTTGCCGGAAAAGCGCTTGCCTGCCGGGAAGCATCGCCCGAAGATATGATAAAGGCAATGCGCCTGTATCGCGCCATCCGGAAGATTGTGGACGAAGACCGTTTAAGCGCACTCACCCTGAGTTGTTTCCGCCTGATAGAACAGACGGGCACTACCGGCTGCCTGGCGCTTTCCCTGCTGAATGACGAGGGCATCATTGCCGGATGCGAAGGCGATTTGCAGTCCGTCTTCACCATGCTCGCTGCCAAAGTGCTTACAGGCAAACCTGCTTTCATGGCCAATCCTTCCATGATTAATGCACGCACCAACGAAATCATACTGGCGCATTGCACCATCGGCATCGCACAGACAGAGCAGTTCATCATCCGCAACCACTTTGAAACGGAAAGCGGCATCGGCATACAGGGAATACTGCCTACCGGAGACGTGACAATCGTGAAATGCGGCGGAGAATGTCTGGACGAATATTACCTCGGCACGGGTACACTGACCGAAAACACCAACTACATCAATATGTGCCGCACACAGGTACGTATCAAGATGAACGCCCCGGCAGAATATTTCCTGAGAAATCCGTTGGGCAACCATCACATCATGCTGCATGGCAACTACGAACTGATGCTCGACGAGTTCCTGCAATCCAACGGATGCAAAAGGATAGAATAAACTCTAAAACCGACCGGCAATCATATTACATCATCACTCATGCGGACTTCAAAGCGGGTTCCTCTGCCCGGCTTTGAAGTCACCGTAATGGTTCCGTGTATACGTTCCACAATTGTCTGGCAGATACTCAACCCTAAACCGGCCCCTTGCGTAAAGCTGTCCGCCTTATAGAAACGCTCGAAGATATGCTTCTGGTCTTCATCGGATATACCCGCTCCGGTATCTTCCACAAAGACGGTTGTATATCCGGATTCATCCACTCTATATCCTAAAGTGATGCTCCCTTGCACGGTAAACTTCTTGGCATTGTTAATCAGATTATTCAAAACCTGCTTCAAGCGTACGGCATCGGTAGTGATATACTTGTCGGTCCCTTCCGGAAAATCGGTGCATAATTCCACTCCCTGCGGCATGCTCAGCCTCTGGGAGTCGTAAACTTCCTGCATGATAAACGTAAGATTGTAAGAAGAGAACTGAAAATCCATTGTGCCCGATTCAATGCGCGAGAGGTCCAGAATATCATTAATCAGAGCCAGCAACAACGTGCAGTTTATATTGATAGTCTCGACAAACTGCTGTACTTCTTCCGAAGAAAAGGCTTGCAGGTCTTTCAACAAATCGGAGAAACCGACTATCGCATTCAACGGAGTACGTATCTCATGGCTCATGTTGGCAAGGAACGCCGATTTCAGTCTGTCAGCCTGCAAGGCACGGTCACGGGCCGCGATAAGTTCCTCTTCGGTGTCTTTATAACGCTGGATACTCTGGCATACACCCAATACCCTATAAGGTATATCTACCGTGAGCCCCTCATAAGCGGTACTCCGGAACTCCCACCACTCATATCCGCCATCTGCGTTTTGCAGCCGGAAACTCATGCGCGAGTTCGGCTCATGCCCCAGCATGATATTGTCGAAATGCCTGCATGTGCGGGAAAGGTCTTCCGGATGGACAATCCGATCCAGTTCTTCCCTCGAAATATAGTCCGTATTGTCGTAGCAATTGAAACGTTGCAGCAGTCCGTCGGGAAAATGGAAGCATTTCAATCGTGTGTTGTACTGCCACGGATAAATGGAACTTTCCTCAATAGCCATATTGAAAAAACGCTTCTGCATCTCTTCTTCGGATATATTACGGCAGACAATTGCCATACCCGTCAGTTTGTCTTTCGCAAAGATAGGAACCACCTCGCCCGAAACAGGGAAATAAGTACCTTTGGTATTCTCTTGCATGAATGCCTTTTCCGGTATAATGACAGGCTTCCTATCCTGTATCACCTGTTTCAACAGAGCCTGCAGGATGTTCTCGCCATTCATGTAAATATGGAGAATGGAACCGGCAACCTGTCCTTCGTACGGACGTGTCGTATACATTTCTGCAGGCAATCCCAGCATCTCCACTAAAGCCCGGTTCACAAAATGGATTCTCAAATCCATATCATACGTAACCAGTCCGTCGCGAATAGAACAGAATATCTTATCGAATTCGTCCCGCTGTTCCACCAGACGGTGTTGTATCAGCAGACGGGTCTGCGCATGTATCCGCTTGCGCGATTCACGCCGGTTGCTCCGATAGAGCCAGACTACAAGAAATGCCAACGCACCCACTATCACCGAATAGAACAGAATAAACCAGGCCTGATAGCGGTCCATCAGAGGAATGTTCAAAACGATTCCCCGTTTTTCAACACTATCCACATCTACATGGAAGAAGTCCAACTGCTTGTAGTCGAACAATAACTTGCCGCCCAAGTCTCCTATTCCGAATGAAGCAGGCGACCGCCCCTTCAGAATACTTGCCGCCTGTATGCCCGCAGCATAAGTATCTGCCGCCGGTTCTACATCATAAACACATAAAACACCGCTTGTCATTGCCAGGTTTTGATTGGCAAATACAGGAGCTTTCAATTTCAGGGAAAGAAAAGGAATCCACTTAGGGGCGATAACAATGTACTTATGGGCATGATAATCGTAACAAATAGACGTTATGAGAGAGTTGAGGGACTTTCTCTGCACATTCAGTTCCTTAAAACTGTATTCGGGATGTTTCTTATGAAAAGACTCCCAGGCTTCTTCTACCGCTTCCACTCCCTTAGCACTCAAAAAACTGCTGTCCGACAGGCAGACAATCTCCTTACGTGCAGGAAATAAACGTATGGCTTCCTCAAGCAACACATTAAAATCCGTTACTGAAGTGAAGCCCGAGACATTCGGCATACGGTCGAACAACTTCCTGTCAGGATATTTAATGCCCGAAACAACTACCGGTATCTGATACGGCAAAGAATCGCCGCAGTGAGTCAAGGTAAAGAAAGCCTCATCACTGGACGTCACAATCAAATCCGTTTTCCGCTGTCTGGCACGTTCGCATATGCGGCGCATGATAACACACTCCGAAACAAACGTCCAAAAATCGGCATTCAGATACTCTATAACCACGTTTGCTTTTACACCGCCCTCTTCCAAGCCGTCCTGCAAACCGGCAATAAGGTTATTATGCCAGGAAGAGCTGTTTGTGTATGATTGTATGAAAAGTACATTATAATTGGTTTCCGCAGCCGAAAGCGTCCCCGATATCATGCATAAGAAAGCTAATGAACATGTTAAGAAAAAGTGTTTTCCCATTCCGTTTGTTTTGATTTGTCTGCGTAAACTTCTTTATAACTACGCAAATATACAAGCTTATATCGAGAATATACATCTTTTCTTAAAAAAACTTTATTCATCATGCAATGCTTCTGCCGGGTGTACTTTCATCGCTCCATAAGCAGGATACCAGATTCCGGCAACAATCATCAGCGCCATAAGCAGCCATGTCAAGGCAAGAGCCGGCAGAAAGCGTCCGGCATCGAAAGGCATCTTGCCCACATCCACCAGTTCGGCATAACCGATATTGAAAGCGATGACAGCCGCCGGTACGGCCGCCAGCGTAAGCAGTAACACCCCTTCGTACATGAGACAGGAGAAAATCCCCCGGCGCGAACTGCCCAGCGCCATCCGCAGCGCAACCTCTTTACGGCGTTGCTGCGTACGGAACCAGAATGTGCCGATAACGCCCAAGAAGATATTCAACAGCAGGAAACCGAGCACGCAAAGCTGCGTCTTCCATTCGTTCATGTCTTCCAGCTCGCAGATTTCGCGCAAATGGCTGAAAGGTGTAATGTCCAGCAGATACAGATTACCTACCTGATAAAGGCGGTCGGCATCATTCATCAGCTTTTCGGCAAAGTTCTTATCGGCATCTTCGGAAACGCGCAGGCTGACTGTGACATAACGGGGATCGCCGAAATTCCGTAACCTCTTCGCATTGAGCGGAAGGGCTGCAAAAGCCCCGCCCCACTGCGACGGAGTATGGAAATGCGACCAACGCACGGGCGTGCCCACCGCACCTATGCGACGGCGGACGTCCTTACCGTAGTTCAACAGCAAGACTTCCCGCCCCGGCAAGGACGCACTGCCTCCCAATTCCGGATGTCCTTCGGTGAGATTGGAAGATACCACCGGCTCGTCATTGCGGAATGCAGCCTCTACCTTGGCAAACTCCGCTTCCTCCGTAAAGGCATAACGGAACACGCGGAAAAAGTCCGCCTCCACCCAAAGAAGACGAACATTGACAGCCACAGAGTCAATACCCAAATCAATACCGTTACTGCCCTCATTGTACGGAAAGCAGTTTTGCGAAATGGCAACGGCCTCTACGCCGGGGCAGTGGCGCAGCCTGTCCGTAAGCCGGAGCAAGTCGTCCATATCATCATCGGCGGTCAGCTCCGGATTATAAAGAGGCGAGTCCTCTCCCAGCTTGCTTACGGTGATGTTGTAGCAGTGCTCCGTATCGAATCCCATCGGAGCGTGATAGACCCGTGCGGTGACAAGCGTCCAGTCCACAATATACCACAGCACGACAAAGACCAGCAGCAGCTCCACAAAGAGAAAAAGATTGCTGTTCCACTCGTTCTTTATTTGTTTCAATATCGTTTTCATAACCATCGTTTACCTTTGATTGATCGCATCCGTTATATTCATTCTCGAAGCCCTCCATGCCGGTATGCCTGCCGAAAGGATGTTCATCAGCAAACAGAAACCGAAAGCTGCAAGGAATGCCCAGGGCGAAAGCAGCATGCCCGGTGTCAGGGCGGTTTCCCCGCTGAGGTAGGCATTGGTGCTGTTGTTGAAAAGGAAACCGTTCAGCAGGAAGGTGGCGGTGTAACTCAGCGCAAGTCCCAACACGCCGGCAAACAATGTCAGCAACAGGTTCTCAAAGAATATCTGGCGTATCAGTTCGCCACCCGTAGCCCCGAAAGCCTTGCGCACACCTATCTCCGCCATACGTCTGCGCATACGGGAGAGCGTCATGCTGCTCAGGTTGATGGCAGGCACAAGCAACAGGATGGCGATAACGAGCATATAGCGCAGGATAATGGCTTTGGTATCGGGCGTTTCGTTCCACTTGCGGTAAAGGTTGGCAAACTGTTCATCGGGTTGCCCGCGATAGAACACTTCCGAGTCGCGCAGACTGTCGTTATACTTACGGCGGAGTTGCTCCGCCTCCTCACGGATAGCCGGGAAATCGGCTGCGGAGCGCGCAAGGATAACCGCCCTCATCTGCCCCATGGTCTCCTCCCACCACGTCAGCCGGGCAATGTCTGTGGACGTATAGGGAACCCACACCTGCGCATAGGCGGAAGTGGCCAGTACGGACACATCCGTCACCACACCGGATATACGGTATTCCACATAGTTCAACTGTACCGTCTTTCCCGCAACGTCCGTCGTGCCGAACAGGCGGCGCGCCACCGCAGCGCTCAACACGGCGCATGGCACTCCGGCATCGCTGTCGGCCTTTGTAAACGCCTTGCCGCTGAGAAAGCGGAACCGGAAGATATGCCAAAAGGCGTCGTCCGTCTGCACCATGTCGGCCGTGACCTTGTTGCCTGCCGGCAGGGACACACGTACCTTTTCGGGCAAGGAAACCAACGTTACCGCCTCCGCCGTAGTGAGATTCTTAAAGCACTCGCGCCCCGTACGCACCGACATGCGGGCGTTGGATGAATCGCCGTCGCTCCCGCCCTTGTTCTTGACGGACATGGCAGACACATACAGCGAACGGCTGCGATTCACCTCGGGCTCGCAGTCCACGAGCCGCACCTGAAAAGTGATGACAAGTACCATAATCATGCAGATGGCCAATGCCGTACCCAGTACGGAAACCCATGTTATGATGGGATTCTCGCGCAAGTGATATAGCGCTTGCTGAAAGTAAAGACGTATCATATTCCGTTATCTGTTTAACTTCCTAAAATCATTCATCATGCAAAGCCTCTGCCGGTTGTACCTTCATCGCCCTGCGTGCCGGAATGCCTATACCAATCGCAATCATCAATCCTATCAGCAGGAAGCTGATGGCAGCGCAAAGCAATAGGCGCTCCCACTCCAAAGTCGTACCGTTGCGCCAGGAGTTCAGTTCCATGCTTGCCAGATTATAGTCTATGAGCAAAGCAACAGGCGTGACAAGCAACAGCAAAAGCAGCCCCTCGCTTATCAGACGGGTGAAAATACTCATGTCCGATGCTCCATGTACCTTATGCAGGGCAATCTCCGAACGGCGTTGCTGCGTACGGAACCAGAAAGTGCCGAGCAGTCCCAGAAATATATTCAGCAACAGAAATCCCATACCCATTACGTAATTGCGCAGGTCATTGCTCCATGTCTGCTGGAAATTACGGCGGATGTCCTTAAAGGAACGTATTTCGGAGATAAAGATATTGCCGATGCGGAACTGTTTCTCACTGTCCGTTTTCAGGCGTTGGATGAAATCATGGTCCTGATTTTCGCGGACACGGACACAGAGTTCCAATCCCGTATCATACCAATCGAGTTTATAAAGAAAGGTATACGAATCGCGGGCCTGCTCGAAATCATTGTAACGTACATCCTTCAAGGCCGCTCCCAGCCGGTAGGTTTGTATTGTGTCGCCGAAAAGCCGGAAGCTCTTGCCTACGAACTCCGTCAGCGGATGGCCGTACTTCCGGTAAAGGTTGTCGGAAGCAAGGAACTCTCCCCTTTCCAACATCCCGGCAAGCTGTTCGGGCGTCTCGCCACGTGTGCCCTGATAACGGAACACACGCACAAAATCGGGAGTCACCAAACGGCGTATCGTCCAACTACCGGAGACCAGCGTATCGTACTGCACCAAATCTGTGGAGTTACTGCCATTATATGGATATGAGTTTTGCGAAAGACTCACCGCCTCTATCTCCGGACGACGGCGCAGACGGTCCACAAGTTCAAGAATATCGGCATCTTCCTGCTCATCGGTCTGGTTCGGGATATAATCGGGACTCTTATCGGTAAGCTTTCCCATTTCGATAAGGTAGCAATGGCTGATGTCGAAGCCCCGCGGCTCCAGATAAGTTGCCATACGCGTATAAAGATAGTCCACCACAAACCACATCACAACGCTTACAACCAGCAATTCCAACGCCAGCCACAGGTTATTGCACCATTCATTCTTTATCTGTACCAAAAGTTTCTTAGTCATTTCTTTCCGTAATTAATAGTTAGCGACAAGCGTTTAGTGCAAGCGTCCTCCCAATGCGTTCACTATCCCGATGCGGGAAGCCTTCCATGCCGGGAAACCGCTGCTCATCAGATTCAGCACAAAGCAGAACAGCAACGCCCACCCAAAGGTGGAAGCATGAAGCAGAATGGAAGCATCCACTTCCGGCGGGTTCAAAGTCTGACTGAATTCCTGCGCAAAAAGCAACGTGTTGCCCACGTATGCAAAGGCCACGCTCAACAGCAAACCGACAATACCTGCCAATAAAGTCATTACCAAATTCTCCGCCACAATCTGCCCAATCAGCTCCATCCGTGTACTGCCGAAAGCACGGCGCACTCCGATTTCCGATACCCGCTGACGCAAGCGACTCTGTGTCATGCTCGAAAGATTGATGGCAGGCACTATCAACAGAATGACGAAGATGATAATCCGCTGACGGCGCGCCGCATTCACATCCGGTTCGATATTGGCGCCGAAAGCAATGGCATTCTTTTCCTGGTCGTAAGGGCGGTTGCGGTAAATCAGCTTCCAGCCGTTCTCTCCGATAAGCGTATTATACTCCGATTTACGACGTTCCGCTTCCTGGCGTATAGCGGGGAAATCATCCCGGCTGCGCGCCAGCATCGTACAACTCATCATTCCCATGTGCCGGTCGTTCCACGTTTCATTATCCATGCCCGTTGAGGTATACGGAACCCATACCTGTCCGTAAGCGCAATCCGCCAGTGTAGACACATCTTTCACGACACCGGCTACGCGATAGGGCGCATGACTGAGGAGAAACTCACGCCCCGTAACTTCAGTCGTACCGAAGAGGCTGCGCGCTACACTTTCCGTAAGTACGGCAACCGGCTGCCCGGCATCGAACACGGCTTTATCATAGGGCTTTCCATTGATAAAGGAAAAGTCGAATACGTGCCAGAAGATGTCGTCCGTCTGCCGTAAATCCACACTGACTGCCGGTTTGCCCGGCAAAGACACCGGAGTGGATACGGGGAAAATGGTATAGATAGTGACCGCTTCCGGCGTCTTCAACGACTGAAAACATTCACGGGCTGTCTGTACACTCATCGGTCCGTTGCTTGTACCGTCTCCCCAATTCGAGTTGGAGATGCTCATTGACTTAACGTGCAGGAAGCGATCGCGATTGCTTTCGGGCGCAAAAGGAGCCACCTTTACCTGCTGCATCATTACCACCAGCATAATAAGGAATATGGCAAGCGCAGTACCGGCTATGCTGACGGCGCTCATCATCGGCTGCTGCCGCAACTGCGCCCAGGCTTGTGCAAAGTATTGCTTTATCATCTTAACGGCCTATTTTCAAATTATCTGTATTTACTCCTCCTATGCCTCCTTTGGAAATATCCGCACGTCCGGCGGTTCCGCTCAAAGTGACGCTACCCACACCACCCATTTTGGCAGACAAATAGTCGCAGGCTACATGAATATCGGCGCTGCCTACTCCACGCAAGGCAACTTTCAGCTCGTTGCACGTCAAGTCGGAGACATTCACTTCACCCACACCTTTTATCTCGAATGACACGGCATCGAGCTTCAAGGGCTTCTCACATTTGAATTCGCCTACACCGGTAAACTCCACCTCCTTCAAGTCGGGAGCCGAAATCCAGATAGTCACGCCATCCTTCTGATTGCTCCTGCGCTTGTTTTTCCCGTCCTTGAAACCTATCAGCAGACGGCCGTCCTTCACTGTGGTCTGCGTATTCTTCACGTACCTCTCCCTGCCTTCAATCCTGAAAGAATAAGTGTCACTTTGTGTAAAATGAATTGTCCCCACAGAGGTTATCTCAATGGACGAGAAAGCATCCACCTTACGTACTTCACTTACTTTTGCATCTTGTGCACAAACACTCAGCATACCTGCAAAGGCCAATACCAATGCAATGATAACACCTGCTACATCAGTTCTCATATTTCTTCTTTTTTATTTTGTTTCACATTCTATTCTTCGTGCAACGCCTCTGCCGGCTGTATCTTGATAGCCTGCCGTGCCGGAAACCATATTCCAATCACCACCATCAGTGCTATCAGCAGCCATGCACCCAACGAGCCCAGCAGAAAACGCAGGAAGCTCCATTTCACCGGCCAGGTGGTAATCAGTTCCGTATGTCCCATTGTAAATTCGGCAATGCCCACGTTATAACAGACAATCATGGCGGGCAGCGTAACAAGAGTCAGCAACAGCAATCCCTCCCCCATGAGCAGGCAGAATATCTGCTTCTTCGTGCTGCCCATGGCAAGCCGCAAAGCTATTTCATTGCGGCGCCTACGGGTACGGAACCAGAAAGTACCTATCAGCCCCAGGAACACATTCACCAACAGGAATACCACCACAACCGTTTGCGTATTCACCTTGTCCACATCGCCTTTCATCACCTCAAACTGATATTGCTGCTCCGTGTAAGGAGCTACATCGGCAATGAACATATTGTCGGTGTCCAGATGCGGGGCTATCTCTTTCAGGAACTTGCTCCGGTAATCGGAAGAATCCATGTTTTCCTTCACACGGAAAACAATCTGCGCTTCATAATCCTGTAATTCGGTCCGTATCACATTCTCGTCAATTCTCCGGAAAGCCCACTTTGCATCGGCCCCATAGCGATAGGAACGGAAACTGCCGATCATGCCGCACTGCGTTACCACATTCGCGGTATCTCCGTACCAGCTCAAGGGAGTATCCAAAGAGAAGCCGGGCACCCTTTCCTTATAATAGTCGGCCGTACCCTCGCTCAGCATCACATAATTGCCGGACGTGACATCATTCCCCACAGGCATTGCCGCAAACGGACGTCCGGCATCTTCCTTCATGCGGAATACCCGCGTATATCCTCCGGTAGCGTTTATTATACGCACCGCACAACCGATGGTATCCTGCACAGCCAGCGAGTTATAGGAATTATTGCCGCTCATCGGCAGGCTCCAATACGACAGGGCGGCCACTTCAACCGCAGGCTCCCTTTCGAGCTTCTGCAGGATGCCCAGGTATTTGTCCGCACTCGTCATGCTGCTGTCCCGGCTTTCACCGCCCTTAATCATTGAAAGCTGGTACACATGGTCTATGTTATAGCCCAACGGGCGATAGAACGTATACTTCAGGCATCCCAGCGAATCGCAGAGAAACCACATCACGATAAATACCAGAAACAATTCTGCAAGCACCCATCCGTTACTGCGGAGACGCGCCCGAATCATACGTAAGTTATGTACTATGAATTTTCATAATCAATCTCGCTTTATTTATCGTTCAAAGAATCCACAATTGTGTGCCGTGCGGCAAGCCATGTAGGCAGGCCTGCGCTCAGCAGGTTGATGACCAGACAGAAAAGGAATGCCAGACAGAACACCGTAGGGCTGAACAGTACCGACATGCTCAGGTCGAACTCGCCGGAAGTGCCGGTGTTCTGATTATTGGTGAACAGCCACGTACGCATGCCGTACACGGCCAGATAGCTGAACACCAGCCCCACCGCTCCGCCAATCAGAGTCAGTACGAGGTTTTCATTCAAGATCTGCCTTATGAGTACGCCGCGCGTCGCTCCGAATGCCTTACGCACGCCCAGTTCGCTGATGCGCTGCTGCATACGGCTGTTGCTCAGGCCGCACAGATTGAGCGACGGCACTAAAAGAACAATGAGCAATGCCAGAGCGTACTGTATGTACAACATCCGCAAATCCGACCCCACGTTGGCCCACACATGGTTGACATGCGCCACGATTTCATCGGGCTGTTCCATAATGTCCATCAGCGTTTCGGCCTGTACGGCATTGATGTCTTTCACCCGCTTCGCTATTCCCTGCCTGATGGCCGGAATATCTTCGGAAGAACGTGCCAGCGCCACCACCGTATGCGATTGGGCATAACTCCAGATGGAAGTGGCATCCTGCAACTTGGCGGGATACATGCGCCACACTTGCGCATAAGCATCCTTCGCAATGACCGAAACATCCTTTACCACCCCGCAGATACGCGCTTCGTTACGGTTCAGCAGCACCGTCTTGCCTACTGCATCCGTAGTGCCGAACAGTTTCCGCGCCACAGAAGCAGCCACGACAATGGCGGACACATCACCGCCCCGGTCGGAATCGTCGAATCCCCGTCCTGCGACAAACTGCATCCGGAACACTTTCCAGAATCCCGGGTCGGTTTCCATAGCATCCACTTTCACCGCATTAGTGCCGTCGGGCATGGAAACCAGGGCGACCGTTGCCGGAACAAATGCCGTACAGGCCTCTACTTCGGGCAACGGCTGCACACAGTTCTTCATGAAAGCCGGCGAACAGGCTGTATAATTATTCCAGTTCTTGTTTTCCTTACCCTGCAAATGCATCTTGCTTATGTAGAGAGAGCGGTTACGGTTCACTTCCGGCTCGATGTCGGCATATTTCATCTGCCAGGTAATCACAATCGCCATAATCATGGTAATGGCAAATGCCGTACCCAATATGAATATGGTACTCAGCAACGGGTTCTGCCGTAAAAGTATAAAAGCTTGGCGAATGGTCTGCATTTTTGAGTTATGAGTTATAAGTTATGGATTATGGGGGTTATTCTACTTGACGGCCGTCGAAGAAGCGGATTGTCCTTGAGGTCTGTCTGGCTTGCTCTTCATTGTGGGTTACCATTACGATGGTGCGCCCGTCTTCCTTGTTCAGTCGATGCAGCAGCTCCATCACTTCCGCTCCCATTTTGGAGTCCAGGTTACCGGTAGGCTCATCGGCAAGGATTATCTCCGGATTGCCGATAATGGCGCGTGCGATGGCAACACGCTGGCACTGACCGCCGGAGAGCTGTGTAGGCATGTGGCGCATACGGTGGCTCAGGCCTACTTTCTGCAACACTTCCTCTGCCAGGCGGCGACGTTCTTTGGACGATACCTTTCTGTACAGCAAAGGCAGCTCCACGTTGTCCAGCACATTCAGCGAGTTAATCAAATGGAAAGACTGGAACACAAAGCCCAGCTTCCGGTTACGGAAAGCCGCCAGTTCCTTGTCCTTCATGCCGTCCACCTTGGTACCGGCTATTTCAATCGTGCCGCCGGTAGGCGCATCCAGCAAACCCATAATATTCAGCAAAGTAGATTTACCGCAACCGGAAGGTCCCATGATACTGAGAAATTCTCCCTTGTTCACTTCGAGGTTTACATTTTCCAATGCCACGGTTTCAATCTCGTTTGTACGATAAATCTTGTTGATGCCAGTTAACTTAATCATAA